>JACCDO010646362.1_pt1 | contig 55328 bp, 89 predicted proteins | sample 7446101 | NCBI WGS metagenome assembly JACCDO01 (sample SAMN15323440, study PRJNA562643) | freshwater metagenome | isolation source: river surface water | place: USA:Blue River Watershed | collected 2017-08-16 | reverse complement strand
TTTTACCTGATGGTACAAAATTAATTGATGTATTTGGTAACCCTGAGTTGGAAGAAAAATTCGAACACGAATATTGGACTGTACGTATGGCTAAACAAGCGATGCTTGATATGATTTCATATGGTAGAATTGGTACTGGTAATTTAGATTCTATTTTAATGATGGAACCAGAACAACAAAAACAAGTATTGTCTTTGGCGTCTGCATATACAATATCAATTGATAGAAATATTAATCAATTAATGACACAAGCAACAACGAATCATTTTACAATTGAAGAATCATTAAAGAACCAATTAAAATTAGACGAATCAAATAAAATAGAAACTGAAAAATTATTATAATGACACATATTATTTTTAAATTACAGGGTAATGTTCCTGGTTATATTCAAGTCATAGGTATGTATCTAAACTACAACTATGGTAGAATAGCCGACGAATATAATGACATGAGAGTCGAACTCAACCGTTTGGGTGCAACAATCATTCCTGAAGAAGTTGCTAAAGGTTTTGTTTTCGCAGACATTTATAAAGATTACATTAGTGTGAGAACTAACTCTCATATTATGGATGAGATTCCCCAATTAGCAGAATCTGGTGAAACCGACGAACAAAAAGTTAAACACTTTTTAACTGACGAAGATAGAGCTGCGGGTATTGCTTTCAACAAAGCCGTAATGAAAAAAGTTGTTGCTGATAGATTTTCTGAAAGATATAAAGAGTTGATGGTTGATGCGTCTATCTTAGAAAAAGATACGTGGGAAGAACAAAAAAGAGAAGCGTTTGGTTGGACTGCGGACAATGATTACCAAACACCAATCATTGATATTCTTTCCACTGGTAGAGGAATTGATAAAGCAACATTCGTTCAAAAAATCATCAATAATGTAACAATATATAATACTAAATTAGCAAACTTATTATTGGAACAACAATTATTAGAAGAAAGAATTAAGGCATGTCAAACAATTGCTGATTGTCATAGATTGAAACACGAAAAATTTGGTGTTGCAATGAGTAAACAACAAAAAGAAGACGAAAACGTAGCAACAACACCTCTCACATTGAAAATGGATTTTTAATGAATTTAGCAATTAACGGAACATGTGCTAAAGGATGTTCATTTTGTTTCACAAAAGAAGACGCAAGATTAAAACATACTTTAGGAAATATGACAATAGAAATGGTTGATAAAATTATCAACCATTATCATTTAGATGGACATCAGGAAGAAATCACCATTCTTGGTGGAGAACCAACACAACACCCAAATTTCATTGAAATTCTTGATTACATCTTTTCAAAAAATATAAAGATTAATCTTGTTAGTAATTTTTTGTTTAGTCAAACAACTAAAGATTATCTAATTAAAAATATTAAAAACATCAGGTGGGTGTTTCCTAATGCGGCGGAACTAAATGAAAAGAACAGAATGGTTCTTTTTAAAAAGAATTATTTAGAAATTTACAAAGCTTACGCCAATACTTGGGGTTTCGACACCAACCCAAGATTATATTTGGCAATAACCATGTCTAAGGATTGGAAAAACAGAAACTTCTACGAATACGTAAAGTGGTTATATCATGAATTAGATGGTAAAGTAAACGCAATTAGAGTAGGTTTGGACCTTACCGGAACGTATCTAATCAACAATAAAGAAATGGGTGTTGAGATTAGTAAGATTCTAAAATTCGGTTTTCACAATAATATCAGAATAACATCCGATTGTCAGGTTCCACCGTGTTTATGGGAAGGTAAAACAAAGAAGGCGGTTTTAGAAAACTCTTTAAACTTTGCCACATTTAAAATACCGGAATATGATACCATATGTGGTTTTATGCCATTAGATGTATTTCCAGACGGAAGTTCAATTCATTGTTATCCATTACAAGATAAAGTAAAACTTGAAAATGTTTTGGAATTTTCAGGAAAAAATGCTATATTTGATTTAAGGGATAAGTTTGATAAACTGTATACCGAAAACCATAAAAATTATAATGTTCCACAGGATTGTTTGGATTGTGTTTTTTACAAGACAGATTGCAACGGGATATGTGGAGGTTGTTTAGAGGGTAACAAATAATGAAAAAAATATTTTCAATACCATTTAATCCGATGCTTTCGGAGGAAGTATTTGTAAACAAATTTTATCCGTTTTTAGAAAGAAATAAAGAGTGGATATACGATGTTTATTTTACATGTAGAATACCTCCATTCACTCAAGACGCGATGGGTTCAACATTCTCCGACGAATTTAGAGATGCGGTTTTTGATAATGCAATGATTGTTCAACAAGCTTTAGGGATAACCGTAAGTGCAACATTCAATAACATAAATGTATCCCCAAGATTTGATAACTATAAATTATTTGTTGATAATCTTAAACCTTTGTATGAAAAAGGTTTAAGATGCATGACCATACCACATGGTCATTGGGTTGCAATGGGATTGAAAAAACATTTTCCTGAAATGGAAATTAAGAACACAATCCTAAGAAAGGTTGCAACAGGACAAGACTTTTGGTATAATGCCGACCAAGGATTTGATTACATCAATCTCGATAGAATTCTGATGAGAGATGTTGAGGAATTGAAGAACATTAAAAGGGCACAGTTAAAATACTTTGAGGAAAAAGGTAGGTACGTAAAACTATCATTACTTGTTAATGAAGGTTGTTTAGGTAGGTGTCCGGTTATGGATGAACACTATTCTTACAATAACTTAAGAACTAATAATGAACTACCATATTTTCATCACGAGATATCTAAAGTTACATGTGAATATAAATGGGAAAAAGAAATTAATGCATTCTTTTTTAAAGCTGCAACCATCCCACCATTTAAAGAAGAGTTCGATGAGTTCCTACAATATATCGATGTGTTTAAAATGCATGGAAGAGACAGCTTCAATCGTTTAGACGAAACAATTGAGATTGTCGATTCATATGTTAGTAATAACGAAGTGTTAGCAAAATCGTCCGAATTGTATTTGGATGGTATTCCTCACGAAGAACTAAAAGGTTGGAGAAATAAAATTAAGAAATGTAAATTTCAGTGTTGGGATTGTAACTATTGTGACATCGTTGCAGACCATAAGAAGAAAGCATATGGACTTAGTTAAACATATTGAGGATTCAATTAAATGGGGAGAACTCGAGGTATCTAAATTAACTCAAGATATTTTAGATATTCATGGAATTACGAGCAATAAAGTAAAATGTTTTTTGAATAACATTTGTAATATTGATGGTGCCACTTATTTAGAAGTTGGTGTTTTTCGTGGTGCAACTTTTTGTTCCGCAATCTATGGTAATGATATCTATTCTATCGGCATTGATAATTTCATGTCCCCGAATTTAATGCCAAGAGGAGTTAGTCAAAAAATTGGTAACTACTATAAACATAATATTGATATTTTACCACAAGAAGAGTTTTTAAACAATGTGAAAAAATTCGGAGACGTAGATAAAATTTCTGTTTATAAAACAGACTACCAATTATTTGAATTTAATACACTACCTTCAGTTGATATTATTTTTTATGATGGTGAAACGAAGTTTCATGACCAGTATACCGCATTAACGAACATGTTACCAATTATTTCAGAACAAACAATTCTTATTATGGATGATTGGAATTGGGATAGTGGCGCATTCGAACAATTTTTAGATAAAAGTAAATTAAATCTTTTTCACTCAAAACAAATATTCACATCAGGTGAAGACCCTGATGATTTTTGGAATGGGTTAGGTATATTTTTAATAGGTAAATAAGTTCTTTTTTTGAGTTTTTTTGTTTATATTAAAGTCAATAATAAACTTTCTTTAAACAAAAAAACAAAATGAAGAAAACAATGAAAATGCTATCGCTAATGTTAGCATCTTTGTTTGTTACTACATTGTCATTCGGTCAGTATAGTAACAGTGCAATCAAACAAGGGTCTGAGCAAACCCTTAAAAAGTCTCAGGACACAACTAAAAATGAGTTACAAGAAATTATTGTAACCGCTAAAAAAGTTCCATTGATGACCAAAGTAGGACCATACGGTCAACCACTTTGGACTACCATCAGAATGTTTCCATCCACAAGAGTCTATGTAATGAACCCACCAGGTACAGCAATGTACGAGAAGTGGTTCGATATTAGACAAAGAAGAAATGGACCTGCACAAATCAGAATGAGAGATGAATTTACATTCGGTTTAGGTAAGAGACTTCAATTGGATTTATATTCTCACACCGTTTATGATGGAGAAAATGGTGACAAGACATTTAGATGGAGAGGTTTCTCTTGGGAACTTAGATACGCTTTGGCAGATTGGGGTAAGATATGGGGCAACCCAACACTTTACTACGAGATGAAGATGTTGGATGGTCGTTGGGGTATTGAACCTAAATTGTTATTGGGTGATAGAATTGGCGAAAGAGGTGTATGGGGTTTCAATGCAATCTATGAAGGTAATCTCGCTAGTACAAAAGAAGGAAGGGAGCCGGAGTACGCTTACACCGCATCTTATGCAAATATCATTAACAATGATTTATCTGTTGGTATTTCACACATGTTTAGATATAATGATTATGAAGGTGGATTTCAAGAATGGTATCTTGGGCCATTACTACAATATCGTTTTAGTAACAAAGGTTATTTAAACATCGAACATATGCCAGGTCTTAATCAAGACGCTAAACAATCAAGAACTTTAATTATATTCGGATGGAGATTTTAATCAAAGGACAAGAATTTCTTGTCTATTTAATATTCATTATGTTCATCACAGGTATCCTCAAAGAAAGAGGATACCTTATGGACATCTTCAGACTTTTAGAACAAAAAGTTAAATCAAAGAAGATGGTTGTCTTCTTAGTATCATTATTTGGTGGTGTCCTACCAATTCCTGGTAGAGTTGCACTATCCGCGTCAATGCTTAATAGTATTGCACCTGTTGATAATAAGAAACGTAAGAAATTTGGAATAATCGATTATTTGGCAACACATCACTATTATCTATGGTCACCATTGGAAAAGACTGTAATCATCCCAATGGCGGTTTTAGGAATAAGTTATTCTGCATTCATGTCATATATCTGGCCTCTTTTACTTATAACTGGTTTGTATATCACTTATTATATTTTGTCATTAGAAGATGATGAAATTGATATCGAAGTTAAAGAAGACCCGATTAATTGGAAAAACATATTCTTAGTTGTTGTTCCGTTTTTAGTGACAATTTTAATTAGTTGTTTTACTGATTATTATTTTGCAGCATTTACAACATTCACTTTTTATCTAATTGGTTATTCTAAATTGTGGAATAAACTTATTTCATACATTAATTGGGAACTAATTTGGATTGTTGCTGTTGTGATTGTTTTAGGTAATTTAGCAAACTCATATTATTCCAATATTGAAGAACTGTTAAAGCAATATAAAACACCTGAGAGTATTTTGGTTGTGTCCGTTTTAGGATTCTTATCTTCCTTTTTACTCGGGTCATCGGCCAAATATGCCAGTATTGTGAGTCTTCTTACTACTGTATTCGGTATACAATATTTTGTTTTATTCTTTACGCTTGAATATTCTGCATACCTTATATCTCCATCACATAAATGCTTACCAATAGGTCAAAAGTACTTTCACACTGGATTTATGACTTATTTAAAGGCTTTAATTGTGTGGATATCAATAATGTTAACTTACGCAATTTTAACGGTATTATAAGGTTGATTTTTTAAAATAAAATACTTATTATTAATAACAGGAAATTTAAAAATATGGAAAAAATAACATTAAAATTAGGAGAAATTTTACAATTAGACAGTGAAATAAATGGATTTGTCAACCCTGAAAACGGTGAAGTTGTTTTTGAAGGTTTTTTAAATCAAAACTTAGACATTGTTTTAAAGTATGAATTAACCGATACTGGTGACTTTTTAACAAAAGAGAGAAAAAAAATTGAAGCGTTAAGAGATGAGTTGATTAAAAAGCACGGGGAAGAATTACCGGACGGAGGAATCATGGTTAAAAGATTTAAGGAGGTTAAAGATGATGAAGGTAACCTACTTAATATGGTAACCAACCCAAAGTATTTGGAATTTGATGAGGAATACTCCACACTTCTTAACAATGAAAAAGAAATCGAATATCCTGAAATAACTAAACAAGATTTAAAAGATGCGGGTAAAACAAAAGACAAGTATAAGGTTTTATTCAAGTTGATTAAAAAATAATAAAAAAGGGACTTTATAGTCCCTTTTTTATTTCTATTAACATGTTACCTATTTGATATTCGCCAGGTTCATAATATGGTATTGATAACCTTAATTTGTGAAAAAGATACATATCTTCATCAGTAAATGGTGATGTTTCATAAATCATAACATCTACGGTGTCTGTTAACGTGAATTTTGACCTCAAATCGTAGTTAGTATTAGTCTGTTCATTTTTAATGTAATCCTCAGGAATCTCACCTAAATTGATTTTATCAAAGAATGGTTCCAAATAAAATAAATGACTTTTATTTCTGGTTGTTAAACCCATCGTAAAAGTGGTAAATTTAAAAACCTCATCTTCCCAATACCTTAGTTCATTAAAAGACGAGATTGGTATACCCCATTTTCTAACAAAGTTTCTATTTGATTTAACTTCAATTAAAGTTCTATCATTTTTCATCTCTTCGCTGAATCTAGATGTTTGAGAAACAAAATGATAAACAATCGCAGACTCACAGGTTTTTAATTCATATCCTTTTAGTTTCGCACGAATTAAAAAATCATCATCTTCACAAAAACAAGGAAAGAAACTAAAACCATCGAATCCACCAACATCCTCAAACATTTTTTTATATCCACTCATGAAGAAAACTGCACCATCATATAAACTATCATTTTGATTTGATTTTCTCACATAAGATTCAAAATTCACATTATCGAAATTGTGAAAAGACGAACCCAAATCTAACAATACTTTACCCGGTCTTTGGTGTCCTTTGAATATCGGAGGTTCAATCGTGGTATATGAAAGAACCATATTAGGTTTCAACAATCTTTCAATTGATTCTAAAAAACCTTCTCCTATAACCATATCATTATGAATAAGAACCAGTTTTTCGGTATCAACCAATTTAATACCTGAATTATAATTGTCAGAAAATGTTAGTCTGTCATCATCATGAATAAAAGAAAGATAATCGTCTTTTAAAGATTCTAACCATTCTTTTGTTCCATCGTTTGAACCACCACTGGTAATAACCAATGGAGCTTCAGGATATAAAATTCTAAGACGATTGTAACATTCTTTTGTTAAATCTAATTTATTATATACTGCTAATACGAATGTAATATTCATTTATCTAAATAATTTTTAATGTAGTCCTTAATATCCAATTTTGGATACCAACTTAAATGTATGTTTGCTGCGGTTGGGTCACAAAGTGTTTTATCCATTTCGCCAGGTTTTTCATCGAGATATATTTTTTTATGATTAAACATATCTGCAATTTGATTCAATGAGTAATTTTCACCTCTACCCATTTCAAAAGTAAATCCCCATTTTTCTCTATTGTAAATTCTAACTAAACCATCTACAATGTCATCAACATGTGTGAAGTCTCTTCTTTTATTCCCATCACCATAAATTGTTAATGGTAAATCATTTTCGATTAAATGTTCCCATCTACCTATAATTGTAGAATAATCACCTTCCTTAATCTGATGCGGTCCATATACATTATAAAATCTCACAATGGTGGATTTTAAATTATAATTCTCTCTATACATTTGGATAACATCCTCGCCCATACATTTACTAAATGTGTATGGGTTTGCATATTTTCCACCATGAAATGTACTTGTACTAGCGTAAATTAAAGGTATATTTGTTTTTGAACAATGCTCGGCAACATTAATTGTTCCAATAACATTTGTTTCAAAATATTTGGTGGGGTATTCGAAGGAAGGTTGTATTCTGGCAAGACCGGCTAAATGATAAATCGCATTGAAATTACCAAAGACACTAAAATCCTTTATGGTTTTAATATCATATTTGTAATAGACGGCATCTGTTTGGTGGTTACTTTCAAATCCGGTCTCATAGTTATCTATAGAGACTACTTGATGTCCATCATTTAATAGTTTTTTTATTAGATTAGTACCAATAAAACCCGCACCTCCTGTTACTAAAAATTTCATTTATTTATTTCGCTTTCAATCCAGTTATATGTCTTAATCAAACCTGTATATAATTGTTCAGTCGGTTTCCAACCTAAGACATTTTCAATTAATCTGTTATCACTATTTCTTCCTCTTACTCCTTGAGGACCATCAACATTATTAATATAAACTTCTTTACCGCTAATATCAATGATATATTGTGCTAAATTATTTATTGAAATCATTTCTTCACTTCCAATATTAATTGGATGTATATAAGATGAGTTCATCAAACGAAGAACACCCTCAACACATTCATCTATATAAAGGAATGAACGTGTTTGTGAACCATCACCCCACACATCTATACTTCCACCATCTAAACATTGAGATACTTTTCTACACAATGCTGCCGGCACCTTTTCTTTACCCCCATCATAAGTTCCATATGGTCCAAATATATTATGAAATCGTGCAATTCTAATATCTAAATTATAGTTTCGATGGTATGTTTGATATAATCTTTCGGCATATAATTTTTCCCATCCATATTCAGAATCAGGATTTGCCGGATATGCGGAAGACTCTTCACAATTAGGATTGTTAGCGTCTAATTGATTGTGTTCGGGATATACACAAGCACTCGAAGAATAGAATATTTTTTTAACACCCATTCTAATTGCGTTGTCTAATACATTTAAGTTAATCAATGTTGAATTATACATCACATCGGCATCATTATCACCCGTGTTTATATAACCAGCCCCACCCATATCTGCCGCAAGTTGATATACCTCATCAAACCCATTACTATTTTCTAAAAATAAAACATCGTTGGTAACAAAGGGGTCCCTCAAATCACCAATCATAAATTCACTACAAAAATCTTTTAGATACTCGTGTTCTTTGATATCAACAACCCTAACAAAATTACCCTCATCGTACAATCTTTTTGATATGTGACCACCAATAAATCCTCCACCACCTAATACTAATATGCTTTTCATTTCATATCATTTGTTATAAACATTTTGTCGGTTCTATCTTTTACAATTAAATTATCTTCGTTGTTTGATTTTACTTGAGATATTAAACCACTATAATATGCCGGCCCCCATGCATTAAACATTTGTTCATAAATTGCGGCATCTAAACCAGATGTTTGAGGTGCTGGATATTTTAATCCGTTTTCAAAGAAAGATGTTCGAGAATATGTTACTTGAGTTGAGTCGACTCTACATGTACAGTGAATGGGTTCTGTATGTGCGTTTGTAAAATAATTCATATTCATTCTTTCCACACCTACTGTGTAAGGTTCTCTAATTGAATCGTACAATACAATGTTGTGATAAAAATATTTTTTATCTTTATTTTCTTCTTTATTTAAGAATACATTTAATTTAGTTAAGAAATGTGGAAATATTGCATCATCATCACATAAAATAATAACATGGTCGGCATCACTTTGTTCAATAGCCAAAATAAGATATTGACCATGTATACTACCCCCCTGAGCTTTCTTTTGTTCAATGGTATTATCTATGTAATGAAATGTAAACTTATCAATAATAGATGAACACAGCTCTCGTACAATAGGTTCTCCTCTATTTGTTGAACCATCGTCAATAAAGTGAACTTCAAATTCGGGATATGTTATATCCAATATTGATTTTAATGCGTTTTGCACAATTACTGGTCTATCATAATAAGCCAGAATTATTAGAAATTTATTCATTTTCATACCCACCTGTGATTGATATATTGGTACCGTTGATATATTCGGTATCGATTATTGTTTTTATTAAATTAGACATTTCACTTACCTTACCCAATCTTTTCAAAGATATACTTTTTAAAACATTATTCAAGATTTCTTCAGGAACTTTTTCAGTTAATCCACCCTCAAAATAACCAAGTTGAATTGAATTAGATGTGATTCCATATTTGGAATTTTCTAATGAATATGTTTTAATTAGGTTATCACAAAATGCTTTTGATGCAGAATATATACCGGTACCTCTTATTGGTTTTTTAGATAATACTGATGAGATATAAATTATTCTTCCATAGTTATTTTCTCTCATTTTATCCGTACAATGTCTAAGTACATTTAAAAATCCTTTTAAGTTTACATCTAATTGTTCTGATATTGATTCAGAACTATGTTTGTGAATTAAGCCGTCAATATTTTTAACTGACAAATATATGATAACGTCAAAATGGTTTTGTGAAAAGAACTCTTTTACGTTATCCTCATTTGTTACATCACATAATTTAGAACCCACACTTAAACAAGTATGGGTGTCTTTTAATTCATTCATTAATTGATTACCGAGTCCACCGGTTCCACCTATTAATAATACTTTTTTCATTACTTAGTCCATTTAATAAATCCACTACCCCACACCCATCCAGAACCAATTGTTGTTAAGAGTAATAAATCATTTTTCTTTAATTTATTTTGTTCGTAAAGTTTATTGAGTGTAATAGGAATAGAAGCACCCGCAGTATTTGCATATTCACCCATTGATGTTGCAAATTTAGAAAAATCAACTTCTAATATTTCAGCGGTCTTCTTTAAAATGTTTATACTCGGTTGATGAGGTACCACATGGGTGATATCATTTTTATCAACACCTGTTCTTTCTAATAACGATTGAATTGATGATGGTAATTTAGTAGTTCCTCCATTGTATATCTCTTTACCAATCATTGAAAAGTATTCGTTGTGATGTACCGTAAACGCCTCTTTACCTGTACCATCAGCATACAAATCTATTTCACAATAGTTAGATTCATCTCTTTGTAGAACAACCGCACCTGAACCATCACCGAAGAACACACAGTCACGTCTTGACCAATCAGTTAATTTTGAATATGTTTCTGAAGCAACAAGTAATATGTTTTTGTATTGACCTATCGAAAGTAACCCTTTTGCAATTTGCAAACCGTAAAGAAATCCTGGACAAACCGCATTAATATCAACACAAGCCGCGTTAACGGCGCCAATTTTTTCTTGTAATAAACAAGCAGTCGATGGGCTAATTCTATCAGGTGATGAAGTCGCCATGATAATAAAATCAATATCATTAACAGTTAAATCCGCATCGTGAATTGCAGATATACTTGACTTAACCGCCAAATCTGAACTTAATTGATTATCCGAACTAATCCTTCTTTCCCTAATACCTAAATTATCTTGAATCCATTGGTCATCGGTATCGACCATCTTTTCAATCTCTTTATTGGTTAAAATTTTCTCAGGTACATAAGCACCCAAACCAACTATTTTTATACTCATTATTTATTATGTTTAAAATCTCTAATGTTTTTACCCGTCAAATCCTTTGTTCTAAAATCACCCTTCCAAGCCTCAGAAAACATAGGAGAATAATATACATCACAATCATCATAATAATAGTGAGTAACTTGAGAGTATCTAGTACTATTTGGGTCCCTTATGATGTCCCCTCCATGAATTAAGTTAGCCGACCACACAAGTGCTTGACCCTTCTTACAAATAAGTGGTTTCACTTCTAACTCCTGAACACTAACTAATTGTCTAATAAACTCCTCATATTCGGCATAACTATCAAATTGCTTACCATATTCAGGAACTTTAACTTTAAGGTCGTAGAAGTCAAATATGGGTAGTTTATGTGAACCTGGTACATACAATAGTGAACCGTTTTGGTCGGTCATATCTTCTAACGCCACCCATACTGCGGTCAACCATCTATGTGGCATTGAATCGAAGTGAATCAAATCACTATGTAAAGGTTGGTTAGACCCGTAATTAAATGTAATTGTTTGAAATGGATATGGTTCTCTTTTATATAACATTTTTAAGGTATTCATAACCACCGGATTCAAAGATAGTGACTGTAACATCTCACTATCTTTCCAACCCTCAAATATCCTTTTACCTTTTGAATAATGATATCCGTCAGCTTGAGTTACCACAGTATCCTTATCGTTTAACATATCGATTTCTTTTTTAAAATCGTCAATTTGTTCGTCTGTTAAACCTAAATCTATTACAACATAACCATCTTTGTTAAATTTTATAGCCGTTTCTTTTTCATCAGTGGTTAAATTTTGATGTTTAATTAATTCATTGAAGAACGGGGACTCAACCCAAGGCCAATTCATTTCTTCATGATTTTCTTTAAAATTTCTCATATTAATAAATATTTTTAAAACCCAACTTTATATATAAATTCTAATTCTTTATATGTTGAATTAGAATGTATTTTTTGTCCTTGGTGTTTATTATAATTTACACATAAAGGTGAAAATTTTGGGTGATTTTTCAATTGGTACCCACTTCTACAAAATGCATTTGTGAATTCTACTTCTAAAGATTGTAATTTTTCATAATTGTTATGAAAAAATCTTTTATCATTTGCATTTAAAAAATTATTTATTGACTCCTCTGAATTAACTTTAAAAAATATATCTTTTGATGTTAATCCACACCCTCCACCAGAATGTAAAGGTATGTAACTAAGGTTAGAAATAGGTGCCAACGAGACAAATCCAATTTCATTATCACTATTTAAAAAATCAATAAATTCCCTCAAATAATTTTCCTTGTAAATTATAACATCATCCTCACAAAAAAAGAAATAATCATAATCATTCTTATATTTTAAAGCCATATCATAATATGCCCCAAAAGAACCATTTATGTTTTGTCTATTATCTACAATTATTTTTCCGTTTTTGGTTTTTGTGTTATTATATGATTCCAATGTCTTATTGTCACTTAAAGAGTCATTGTCATTGTTAATGTACACAACATCCGTATCTATTCCATTTTCAATTAATATCTCATTGTTTATACTTTCAACGAGATATTCCATAATATTTTTAGGTGTATTAAATTCAAATCTCCTTTTTCCAAAGTAACAACATATTATCTTTAGACACTTACTCATTTGATTTTGATAAAATTTGGGTCATTGGATAAGTTTATGACATTTTCTCTATTTCTTGACTTGTGAAACTGTAATGGATTACCTAAATAAACTGACCATTCTTTTAATTCATTTTTAGAGTAAACAAAACTTTTGGCACCTACCGTACATCCCTCAGGAAAAGTTACACCAGGTAAAACCATAACATCAGATGCGATTCCCGAATAATCCTTGAACGTGATATCTCCTCTAAAGATTTTATTATTCCCCCAATATTCATTCACTGGTCCAAACTCACCACTATAATCTTCAGATGCACAAAATAATTTGGAACCGTATCCAATAAAATTCCATTTACCAAGTGTGATTTTGTGTTGTGCTCCACCACCTAAAACTGCGTGTGAACAAATTTGAGCGTAACTACCAACTTCTAATGCAGTAGTAATTAAACAAAAAGGGTCAATTCTAACATTGTCACCTAATATTACATTTTTAGGATTAGTAAAAACAACGTTGTGTCCTATTACAACGTTGTTACCACAATAACCCAATTCTTTTTTAATTTCTTCGTTCCAACCTATCATATTTTTTCACAAATTATATAGTTCCAACAAGCTTTAAAATCATTATTGTTTTCAAAAATGATATTCAATGCGGTTTTTATTATTTCAATCCTGTCATTAATTTCTTCTTCAGTCGGTTCAACGCCAGTTATTTTTTTGGAACCACCAATCCATCCAATTATACCCTCATGATAAACTTTTAAGAAGTCAAACCACTCACTTACTTTGGAGTCGATATTTTCGGTTTTAACTTCAATAATTTTAAACCCAATTTTAGTTAATTCTTCTGTATAAAAATCAATAGGTCTAATAGGTAAAAAATATTTATCTCTCAGTTTGTCATGTTTATTAATATACTCAAAATTTTGAATTAAATCAACATATTTTGAATATTTTGGGTTGTTTATTACAATATCATATGAGACTCTAGCAATGTCATTTACCGTTTGGTCAATAAGAACACTACTACTGTCCATATTGGGATTTAATATGTTACCTGAATTAATTAATAACTTACCTCCTTTGACAAGTATATTGTACCAAGATTTAATTGTATCCTCAATGCTTGGATATAAATGAATTGCATTTGAACACACAATTCCATCCAATAATTCAGAAGACTTTGTACCAATAGATTCTTCAATTGTTTGAAGTCTATTTTCTTCTTTTATGAATTTAATTAATCTAAAGAAAAACTTATAATTTCTATGGAACTTTTCATATGAAAGTTTCAAATACTTTGGAGAGGAGTCCAACATCAATATTCTTGGTGAGTCTATTTTAATTTTTAATAAACGTTCACAAAAAATACCGGTTCCACAAGAGTAATCCATTATTAAATCATCCTCACCAAAGTATTCGTTTGCCAATTTAACTAAGTAATCTAAATTATCATACCACGTATGGTTCTTAACCTTATCATAACCTAACGCAAACTCCGTTACATTAGATTTTAAAAACTCATCATCAATTATTTTATCCATTACCATCCTTTCTTAATGCAATCTACTATATATTCTCTATCTTCTTTAGTTACCCACCATCCAATTGGAATTGATATAACTTTTCCAATTGTTCTATCTAAATTAGGTAATAAAGAACGATGTTCTTTTACACAAGTATGAATGTCATTTCTCTCATGAACTTGAGATACCGCAATTCCACATTCTTTCATGTATTTCATAAAATCACTTTTTCTTTCAACCAACATTGAATAAATCCAAAACGAACTTTCCATATCGGGATTTCTATCTAATAAAGTAATTCCCATAGTGTTTTTCAGTTTATCGTCATAAAATTTGGCATTTGATTTGTGTTTACCAATAATATCATCGACATGTTTGAAATTCTCGATGCCGATTGCGGCATTAACATCATTCATGTGAAATTTAAACCCCCACTCTTCGATGTCAGCTTCACAACGAAAATCTGTTCTAGGTGAATCTCTATCAATACCATACCATCTTAACAATCTTGCCCTTCTATTTAATTCTTGATGAGGAACAAGTAATAAACCACCATCAACAGATGTAATATGTTTAATAGCTTGTAATGAGAATGTACAAATGTTACCATGAGTACCAATTAATTTACCCTTATACTTACTACCCATTGCATGTGCACAGTCTTCAATAACGGCAGGTTTAAAACCGTATAATCTCATTGCCTTTTCTTGAATTTGTCTTAATCTTTCCAAGTCAACAGGATATCCACCCCAGTGTACAACCATGATTACCTTTGTTTTTGGTGTGATTTTTCTTTCTAAATCATCCAAATCCATATTCAATGTTTTTGGGTCAATATCAACCCATTTAATTTTGAAATTATTGGCAAGAATTGGCCAATTGGTTGCTGTACAAGTTAATGGTGTGGTTAAAACCTCGTCACCATCTTCCATTCCTTGCCACACATTTTCTCTAATACCATAACCATCTGCCTTTGTAAAGACTGCGGGTTTTTTTATTAGGTGTAATGCCAAATGTTCTGCCGATGTTGCAGCATTTACTGTTGAAATATATGGATGTTGGAAGTATTGTACTAAATTACTTTCAAATTCATCAACGACGGGTCCTTGTCCAATGAACCCGCTATTTAAAACCTTAGCAACCTTTTCTGCTGCGGTTTCAGCCATAAAGACTTTAAATAATGGTATCTCTCTTTTCATTTTATTTTTTTTATAATATAGGTTATTTTTTTGATTTTTAGATACTTCCGTAAAAATTATTTTGTTTTTCTTGTCTTGAAATATCCTTTTCATGAATAATACAATATTCATAATCCGTCGGTAATGAAGAAAAATATGTTCCTCCTAATATTCTTTCATGAACCTTTCCATACCAACTCATCCCCTTTCTGTATATTCTTCCTTGATAGTCTGGAAAATTAACCCATCCTTTATCGTCAACTTTCCAATTCCACATTTTAACATGAGATTCGGTTAATCCTTCTACTGTGTTTATTCTTGGGACAAATATTAAATCGATTTTTGTATTAAGAGATAAAATTTCATGTACATTCTTAACCATGTACTCACTAATCATTTCATCTGCATCTAATTGAAAAATGTAATCACCTACACAATATTCATTTAATTTATTTTTCCATTCCGCAAAGTTATTTTCAAACCATAAACCTCTCCATGTTTGTACATTAGGTTTAATATTGAAAGGTAAAAGGTATTCAAGTACCTCAGGGTTACCATTCTTTTCATCATAAAGAATTACAATCTCGTCCTGAGGTCTCTTGTGTTTCAATAGAAACGGAACCAGTCTTTTTATCTCCTCCAATTCGTTGCAAACTGTTATCGCGTAACTTATCTTCATATTTTTGTTTATTTTCTTTAATTGTTAACTCCTCACATCTCCAACACCATTCAGCGTCACTGTTGTCCCAACTATGTCTTTCACATCTCATGCTCTATTATTTCCTATACTCAACCAATGATTAAAGTAGTTTACATTATCTTGTATCGTATCCCCACCATTAACTCTTCGAGTAACTTCTCTAATAATTTCGTTATCTATTTCTTGATTTATTCTATCACTTAATGTACGAACTACATCATCTTCAACATCTATTCTCGTCCTGTAAATAAAACCCTGAAAAAATAAAAACTTATCCATTTAATCTTTCTCTTGCAAATATTTTAAATGTTTTTCCATTATTATTGAATATTATATTACCATTTGGTGTTGGTGAAATATGAATATGTAATTCATTTTGACCTTGACCAAAAACCGTCGGCACATCGTCATCAAATTGAAAACAAAACTCAACATTATCATATTGAACCATCATTGGTGCAAGTTGTAATATTCCCGGCTCTTCCTTACCTTTTAAAAATTTAAAATTCATTAATTTGATTTTGGTCTTGCGAAAATCTTAAATGATTTACCTGATTTATTATCCGTGAAGTTAATATATGAATGATTTGTGTTTTGAAGTATCATTTGAACTTCATGTTTTTCAGTATTGATGTCTGATTGTGCAAATATTTGAGGTTCATCATTATCAAATTGAATAACCCACTCACATGGAACATAATATTCCATTTCGGGTACATTCATTTCAACATCAGGATTTTTCTTTTTTCTAACTCCTTTAGCCATATTATTTAATTTTTGTTAATTTAGGTAGAACTAATTTTTTTTCTTGTGGTATTGTTACAAATGGGTTTAAGATATTTTTAAATTTAACTTTCATTTTCTCCATTGAAAAGTTTTCTAAATTATCTTCTTTTAAAATTTTAGATTTTTCTAAAAATTTGTCATAATCTTTATAAACCAATTTAAAAACTTCGACAACTTCATTGTAGTTTGCAGTAAACCACTTTGAATCTTTAAGTATAAAAGTATCAACCGCACTTTCGTGAACGTCGGTTAATTTACCACCAATCATAATTGCCTTATCCATAGGTAAAAAATCTTTATGACCAGACCAGTTAGATGCGATGATAGGTTTACCTGTCATAGAGAATTCCAATAATGGTCTACCAAATCCCTCACCTTTAGTAATTGATACCATTGATTTAATTTTAGGATGGTTATATAAATCATTCATTTCCTTATCTGTTAATTCTCCGAACAACAAATATATTGATGGTGGGTTTTCTATACCTCTAACATGGTCTTCAATCTTTTTTCTAAAGTTTTCTCTTTCTTTTATTGAAAACCCAGCTGACGATGTTTTTAATACTAAAGCCGGTCTATCCTCCACTCCTTTAAATGCTTCTGCGAAACATCTAATCAACATACCCACATCTTTTCTATCTTGACCTAAGTCACCCTTCAACCAATGCCCAACAAAAAGATAAGCAAAATCTTCAATAATATCTAATTTAAACTCATCATTTTTTATATCATTGAATACAGTTGTATCAACACCTTCAAATAAAACTTCGATAGGTTTTTCTATTCTATGTTGTTTCATAAGTTTACCAGTTAACTTTTCAGTCTCATTGTAAACTGTTTGTAATAAAACATCTTTTGAAAAGGTTGATGTGGTTATAACCATATCCATTCTATTACAACCATCTACCCAATCTTTTGGTGCAACAGTCGTTTCAATACCGGCAGTTACACCAACACTGAACCTACCAATTTTTTGAAATTCATTTGGTACTGTAACTTGAATATAAACATCAGGTGTTGATGGGAGATTAGTTGTTATAATATTAGACTCAATCCATTTGTGAAATAAATTATCATCGTCTAATGCGGTTAATGGTGTTGTACCCCACGGACAACTATCGATTTTAATTTCAAATAAATCCATTTCATATAGTGTCTGTAACAAATCTCTTGAATGTGCACCATATCCACTTCTTGTTTTTACTGGTCCTCTAAATAATAAAAATGGTTTGCTCATATTACTTTATATAAATCATATTTTTTCCTCGGCTTCCAATTCTCAAGAGTTTCTTCAATACCCTCAATCATTTTATCACACATAATTTTATTTGATAAGTTGTTAATCATAAACTCCCTACCTTTTAATCCTCTTTCTTTTCTATTACTTTTACCCATAACATACATCTCACCAATTGCAAAAGCGACTTCTTCGTCATTTACTCTATCATCAAAAATGTATGGTGTTGGGACAGAACCGTTTAAATTAATTGCTGCCGGCCAAATAGGTATAACCCATTCACCATGTTTTTGGTCTTTCCATTTTTTGTTGTGTAATGAACCTATAGTGATATAATCATCTTCGGTAAAATCAAAACCCATTTGGTCTTGTAATCCACCCGTAACATTGGCAATGATAGGTGTTCCAGCCATTAATGATTCTGCAGTTGTTAAACCAAAACCTTCGTTGTTTGCAATGTTGATGGTACAATCAACAAGATTATAAATCTCATTTAACTTATCCTGCTCAAGTTTTAATCCTGTGAATTTCACATCATAAGGACACAATGCTTCGATAACTGCAGGTAAGTCTGTACCATTGTCATCAACAGCCGCGGTGTGCATTAACAACAAACACTTCTTAGCATCTTCTTCTGGTAATGAGTCACAGAATAATTTATAAGAATAGATAACATCACTTGGTTGTTTCCTTCTTATATTTCTGTTATTATAGAATAAAATGAAATCATATTCTTTATCACCATAGATTAGTTTCTGAATATCATCGGATACTTTATCTAATGGTTTAAACATTTCAGGATTAATACCATGAGGAACATACTTTATTTGCCAATCTTCCAATGGTTTGTATGTAACCTTATCAATCATTTTACCAACTCTATGTACTATACCATAAGTTTGTTTTGATATACAACCCAACCAGTCAACGCTTTCATAATAATTTCTATTGTACTTTGGGTCGGGTAAATCATCCCATATATGATAAAACAATAATGGAACCTGTTGTCTTATTTCATGTTCATTGTCATATAACCACTGCCAATAGTGGGGGTCGGTAAAATGCAAGATGGCATCAGGCATCTCCTCATCAATTAATTTTCTCAAGATACCCATGTCACCATAACCATTATAGGGAATGATTTTTAAATTGGCATTTTTAACACCAGTCCTTTTTCTAATGTCATCATTAACATCCACCACTTTACCAAATTCAGGATGAGTAATCGCGGCGCCCAATTGGACCCAATCGTATTTGTGAATTGTTCCTAATACTATTTCTTTTGACATTGTGGCAATTCCTGATGTCATTCTTAAATCATCAGATAATAATAAAATCTTTTTCTTCATTCAATTAATACTTTGAGCCACTCACAGCAAGTCCCGTGTGATTATTTATCTTTTCTCTAAAAGATTCGTCTTTGTTATATAAATCTAAAGACCTATTGACTAATTTTTGCAAATTGATACTACCATCGATTGCATTGACCTTAAATTTCTTGTAAACATCATCCAATATATGGACACTCGTTAATTTTTTTTCTGCTTTCATATTCAATTATATACATTTTTATATACTATAACATCAAAAAAATACCAGGTATCTCTACCTGATATTCCTATTATTGATTATTATTAGTACTTGTTTGTGCGTTAGGTGCTGGCGGAACCGAGGTTGGTTCAGGTGTTCTTACCTCATTAACAGTTACCGTTAAAGGTACAGGTTGAGTTTGAGTTTCATTGTTTCTTTTTTTACATCCACATCCCATAGTGATTTTGTTTTTTTATAAATAGTTTGTTTATTTGATTTTAATTACTTATATTTTACTAAATTATAACGAAAAACAATTTAAAAATCAATGGAAAAGGACTTCAATTTGGTAAAAAGTGTGTACGGGTCTAACTATGAAATGATTAAAAACATCATGGACCTATATGGTATAGAGCAATTTGATTTGGACTGCACTTATTCCAAAGGCAACTTTTGGAAGGATATTAAAGGTCCAAAACACAAAACAGATTTATATCCAATAAATGAATCGGTAATCGAAGCTAACTCGGAAAATTTACCATTTGAGAACAATTCAATGAAGAGTATTATGTGGGACCCTCCGTTTGTTATTGTTGGTAGTGGTAACAGTCACAGAAACAGTAAGGAAGGTAGTTCTATCATTGCAAAAAGATTTGAGGGTTATGGGACTTATGATGACCTTAAATCAAACTATTATAATACGTTAAAAGAATTATATCGGATTACTGAAGAGGGCGGATTCGTTGTAATGAAATGTCAAGATACTGTATCTGGAGGTAAACAATACTTTAGTCACGTTATGGTAATGAATATGGCATACAGAATTGGGTTCTACCCAAGAGATTTATTCGTATTGACCTCAAATGTAAGGGTTAATGCATTCAATGGTACAAAATGGACCAAACAATACCACGCAAGAAAATATCATTCTTATTTTTGGGTATTTGAAAAAGTAAATCCAAAAGTTAAATACGATTTTATAAACCCGATGGTTATCGAACAGGGTTTTGAGGAGTCCCAAGGTACATAGAGACCCTGTCACCAACTTTCCAGTTGTTACATGTTCCCGCAGGAAATTCAATAACATGGTCACCCAAACCAGTATATCTTGGTGGGTTTATCGAATGTGGGTCGGCCGGTGGACAATTTGGATGTATTCGGGATATTCTATTATTAGAAACAAAAACAATATCAAGGGGAATCAAACATTTTTTCATCCAAAATGAATGGTGACCCTTACCCATTTTAAAAACCATACAACCATTTAATTCTTTTCTACCCATCATTCCTTTCATAATATCTTCTTCAGTTGAAAGGTATTCAGCAGGAAAAGTTTGATTATTAATGTGTACCATATATTTTAATAATTATTTGGATTTACCAAATAAATTAGATATACTTGTAAAAAACACTATCATTATGGACCAACAACTATTAGAGTTAGAAAATGATATGTCTAACTATCAAAAAGTCAAGGAATTAATTCTACAAAAATTAGTATCGGAAGGGTTATTAGACCAAGATGATGCAAATGAATTTGACGAAAGATGTCAAGTTCTTGTGTATAAAGGTACTTGGTTTAGTAAATGGTTCGATAAAAATGTCAAAATAGAGAACCCAGATGCGAACAAGAAAGGATGGTATATGAGAATTGTTGAACTTAAGGAAAAAGAGGACGAGGTAGATAGATTATTAAGAAGAACAACCGGAGACTATGATGAGTAATTATTTATTTATTTTATTTTTCCAAATCTTGTTTAATATTTTCAAGGTTATGGAGATAAAATATACATACGAAAATAAAATAAAAAGTTTATTAATGAACAGTGTTTGGATAAACATAGTTTCATTAGGCTCAATGTACTATTCATTAGACGGATTGTTTAAAGGAGATTACTTAGGTATAATTTTTTACATAATGGGTAGTGTTGTGGGTAAGTGGTTTGCAATGGTACACTATGAATCAATAAAAGAAAAATTTAAACCATTTAAAAAAAATAATAATGAATAAAGAACCCAAGTACCTAACAGATTTTTTTCTTTACAATAAAAGATATCATTGGTTTATAATACCAACAGTGGTATTCTTTTATAGAAAAGATGTATTTTTTGAAACTGGTCTCACCACACCAGCCTTTGGATTAAGTGTAAGGTGGTTAACATTTTTTATGGGAATACAATTTCAACGAAACGCATATTATGAAAAATAACGAAATTAAACCTTGGCACCTTTTAGTATTTACGGGATTGATTTGTTTCATGATTTATATGATATATTATAAACCAACGGTTGTATATGTCGAATCTAAACAGATTACCAAAGAAGATTCATTGAATACAGTCATTGATAGTTTACAATCTGAAATTTTTATGTTAGAAGATGGATTCGATTCAAAAGAGCACAGATATGAAGACATATTATTTGAATACGAATTGGGTATATCGTATTTAAAAGATTACCATCCGAAGGCGTATAAAGATTTTCATAGGATAATCGGTATGAAAGAACGATATTCATCAGAACTCGAAAGAGAAAACAATAAAAGATTACGTTTATAATATATATAAATAAAATCGAAATGAATCATCAATTGGATTTATCAACACAACAACCAAAAGCCTTTACTCATTTTCATAATAATCATATGAAAAATTTACCATATTATATATGGACATACACTTTTAACACAACTCTTTTAGATATTATTGACAAATGTCACAACAGAAATAACAGTTTAAAGATTTTATCTCTACCAGAAATACAACCATCTTTAGACCCAAGGAAAAATTATATTGAATATTTTAATAATTGGTCTGAAACACCGGTTGATATTATATGTAGTGGATATGGCAAAGGTGATAAAGAAGAATATTATTATGAAAATATGTGTCTATTTAGACATTTGTCACCTAAAAGACATTTTTTTCCACTATACTTTTTATATTGTACATTTTCAGATTACCAACTTTTACACGAGAGTCCTCCTGCGGTATACTATAACGCTCTTTGTCATTTTACAACATACAATAGAGCACCTAGACCACATAGATTATATGTTTTGCAACTTTTAAAAGACTCAGGACTTTTAGATATAAATTTTTATAGTTGTTTTTCTGCTGAAAATTTTAATGTTCATGAATTCAATGCCTTTACGGAGAATCATTTTGACTTTAAAAATTTAACAGTTAAAGAAAATCACATTGATTTAAAACATGAGATTAACAGAGGAATGTATGCGCGTATTTTTCCTTCATTCTACCATTCCGCATTTCAAGCCGTAACAGAAACTCTTCCCGAACCAATTTTCCTAACTGAGAAAACCTTTTTACCCATCATAAATAAAAAACCATTTATAACTTATGGTGCCAAAAATATAAACAAATGTTTATTAGATTTTGGTTTTAAATTATACGATGATATTTTTAATTATGATTTTGATGATATTGATAACAACGTAATTCGTGCTCAAGAATATGTTAAAGAACTAAATCGAGTATGTAAGGAATACCATCCTATGGAAATTGTACATAAATTAAAAGACGTTGCACAATTTAATTATGAAGTTGCAATGGATATTTTAAAAAATAATAAATTCATACCTGATATATTTTTAGAGTGGGAAAAAGAATTTAGGGACGAAAAGGTTTGGAACACACATATGGCGTTGTGGTTTTATAAATTTAGGTTAAACATTGAAAATTATTAGATGAGAATATTTGCGTTTGGTGATAGTTTTACCGATTCATATAATGATATTTGTGCCAATTGGGTAAAAGCCTATGTTGATTGGAAAGGATATAGACCGAAATCGTTTATTGATATCTTATCTAATGTATATGATTCGGAGATTTTGAACTTTGCAAAAGGAGGTAATGATAACTACACAATAATAGAATCATTCATAAAGGTGTTCCCCGAAATTACCAAAGATGATTTAATATTAATAAATTGGTCAAATGTTGAGAGGTTTAGAGCCGTTAATATTAACGATGAGTGGAGACCAATAATACCAAATTTTAAAGGTTTTTTATTTGATGAGTTTGATTTATCAAAAAAAACAGTCGAGGAAATGTTAGTTAATAGAACGTCTAAAAAATATGTCGAGGAAATTTTAAACTATATTGATTTTATATATTTTATTTGTAAAGATTATAAAATATTTCAATGGTCAATCCAAGAAGAATTAAAAGGAAGTAAAATCGATTTTTATACCAGAGATTTTGAAACAATATATGAAGAGACCAAAGGTATAGTAAAAGATAAACATCCTTCTGAAAATGGAAATAAAAAATTGGCAAAAGATATACGAGATTATCTTGAAAAAAAATATGTCATGACAAAAAAAACCATCATTTAATATGAATACATTAGATAAAAAATATCAAGATTTGTTGGAAGACATTCTTGACAATGGAGTAGAAAAAAAAGACAGAACAGGAACTGGTACCATATCGGTATTTGGTAGACAGATTCGACACAAAATGTCACAAGGTTTCCCATTACTTACCACAAAAAAAATGGCGTGGAATGTGATGGTAGCAGAACTCCTGTGGTTTTTAAGAGGTGACACTAACATCAAATTCTTATTGGATTATAATTGTAATATTTGGAATGGTGACGCATATAAAAGATACGAAAGAGCGCGTACTTGGGAATTACAAGATACACCGTCAATGAATGAGTTCATCAAAAAAATAAAAGAAGATGAAACATTCAGAAAAACATGGGGTGAGTTAGGACCAATCTACGGTAAACAATGGAGAAATTGGGATTATGATACTGAAAGAAGTGTGGACCAAATTCAAAACCTAATCAACGAACTCAAAACAAACCCCGATAGTAGAAGATTGATGGTATCGGCTTGGAACGTGGGTGAATTAGACCAAATGGTTTTACCGCCTTGTCATTATGGATTCCAACTTTATACAAGAGAGTTAAGTATAGAAGAAAGACTGGATTTAGCATCTAAAAAATACGAAGTGTTTGACCCATTTGATTTTCATGTGGGTGACCATAATGAAATTGATAAATTATATCCAGTACCTAAAAGAGCAATCTCTTTAATGTGGAATCAAAGAAGTGTAGATACATTTTTAGGATTACCATTTAACATTGCATCCTATGGGTTATTGTTGGAAATTATTGCTAAAGAAGTTGATATGGTTCCTGATGAATTGATTGGTAACTTGGGAGACGTACACTTGTATTCAAATCATATTGAGCAAGCAAAAGAACAAATTAACAGAGAACCATATGATTTACCAACAATTAGAATTACAGAAAGAAACTGGTATATGCACGAAGCAGTTAAAAAACATTTAGGTGAAAAAACTTTTGACCAAAAGATTTTAAGTTATCGACCTGATTGTTTTGAATTAATAAACTATCAATCACATCCAAAAATTAAAGCACCTTTATCAAATTAAATTATGAAAAAAATACTTACATCTATTTTAGTTTTGGGGATTATATCCTGTAATCCTCTAAAAAAAGTTAGCACCGACGGGTTTACCCATCACAACGAATTTATTATATACAAACAAGATACGGTGGCAAGGCTAACCAACGTTGAGTACTCTTTGGATAATGGTAAACTTGTAAAAGAAGCGACTTTTAAGTTATTAGATATGAAGTACGGAGACAAGGGAAAATCGATTATTGCGTTTGTTCATAATACCCATAAAGATTGGGAAGTTGAATTGGATTATCCCATTAACTTTTCTCCATTTGTAAAAAAGTAAAGTATGTTAATTCACATAACACCTGATGAATTAGTACCAGAATTTAGAAATAGTTGGAAAATGGGATTCATATCCCAACCATCGATTGATTACGCAGATAATGCAATCTATGCTGTATTTGAAGGTAAACAAGTAATCATATTCTACTTTAAAGATTATGGTTTTATTAATGATAATAGACACAATACATATTTTGTGTCTTCTGGATTGGCTGGAATAACAATAAACATTGTGAAAAATGAAACAAATAATTAAACACATTATCATTTTATTGGGAGTAATATTAATGATAACAATGACCTGTGTTGGTCAAAATCAAGTTTCTGATTATGTTCAGTTCCTAAAAGAAAATCAACCTAAGAATACCCCATTACATTCGTTTGTTATGGAATGGTATGGTGTTAAGTATAAATTAGGTGGTAGCACGAAGAAAGGTATTGACTGTTCCCAATTCACTAAAAAGTTATATTGGGAGGTGTACGGAAGAAAACTCGGGGATAACTGCGCAAAACAATGGAATCAAACCATTAGAATTAAAAGAAATAACTTACAAGTGGGGGATATTGTTTTTTTTAGAAGTAACCAAAGTCCTTCAGGTTGGCATTGTGGTTTATATTTGGGAGAGGATACATTTGTTCATGCTGCAAATAAAAAGGAAGGGGTTAAAATAAGTAGCCTATTTGAACCCCGTTACCTTCGTTCATACAAAGGGGCGGGACGTTTAGATTAACGACCCTGTCCTCTGTATTTTTTTGGTTTTTGAGCTTTGGGACCCCAAGATTTTTGGGCCTTACCATTTCTTCTTTTCCCAAAAGTAATCTTCACCGAAGACGCCGCACCTTTACCTTTTGCTTTAGCCATAAAAAAACATTTATTTATATAAGTATACCTCAAATATTTTTCTTATATTAGTTTTAATAATTAACTCACTATGGAAAGACAAGAATATGTACAAAGGTTTGAATTCGCAACGATAACACCGTTTAAAGACTACTCAATGTTGAATGAAAAACCCAGCACACCAAACACCTTTGTAACAGAACAAGAAGAGGATGATGATATATTTTTTATTAAAAAAATATTAAATGAAAATAATCACAATCACAAGTATAGAATAACATCATTACCACAAAAAAAAGGAAATAGAAGAGTCCATTTTTTTACAACTAAAGAAGATATACAGATTAGATTTAATATCCAATATGCATATAATAACAATATTAACGACACACATAGTTTTGACACAACAAATGAACGCCAAATAAAAAGACATTATGGTAGGGCGTTTTCGGAAATAACCTGCCACATATATGAAAGGTCAGTTAAAAGAAATGGTGATAAGGTTACAATAAGAACATATATTGGTTCCAAAACGAGACAATTCAATTCTATTTACTTTAGAAGACACGAAACCATAATGTCAATCACCATTAACACTAAAACGGGTGATGTGATTTTATTTGAATCGGGTAGAGGTGGGAAAAGAAAATCATCCCGAATAAGAAAAAATGATTTCTTTTTTGCCAATAGTTTATTACATACTGGTGGTTCATTCTTTAATATTAAAAAGACTATTGACCAAAAATCCAGATTGTATCCATTAATTAAATCCACCTTTAATGACCAAAAATTCACAAAGGAGGTACAAAATTTTATTGGGTTATCATCAACTCATAGCAATTACGGTCAGAATGTAGCGACATTTATGTTTGATTTAATTGATTTTTTTGTGAAGAAAAAAGAAATCAAAGTACCCGACGGAAACTTTGCACATTTTATTACAAAGTTCTATCCAACAAAAAAATATCTAAAGAAGAATGACAATAAGTTGATTGCTTCTGTTTTGGATGTGATGGGTATTAAATCTAAATCAACCATTAGAATTCTACATAAAAATCAATTTATTGATTTAGGTGCATTAACATGGTTATGTAACATTTTGGGTAATGGACACACCAAATATATTTCAAACTTAAAAGAAGAGGTGTTTAAATGGAAATCAAATAAAAATGACCCATTTTCACTTGATGGATATAATAAACACATGATGGATAGAGGTTATCCTAAGGTGAAATATTATTTAAAGGATATTGAAAAAGAAAATTTGATACGAATTTTTAATAATGATGGACACGAAATTAATTTCTTGTCTGAAGATAAAATTCAATCACTTAATGACCATTTCAATATGATTGATAAACTAAGAGATTTTATTCCAGATTTATATATGAGGGCCAAAACCCAAAAAGAATTTCTAAGTGAACATTCGGAACTATCCAAAATGATTGCTGCGATTAGAAAGGGTTGGGTTATTGAATATCAATATGATGAGAAAACTATTAAAGACATTGAATCACCTATTGATTATATTATCAACATTGGAACGGAAGATGAACCTTCATTCATTGTTGATGATGAAATGAAAGGAAAGAAATTGTATCCACATATATTAAAAAGAGAAGAAGAGTATGTTGAGGAGGGTTCGTTTATGCATCACTGTGTTGCAACATATGCGGATAAAGATAGGTCAATGATTGTATCATTGAGGACTGAGGACGGCAGTGATAGAGTTACTATCGAGTACGATATTCAAACGGGTAAACCAATTCAGAAAAGACACTTCTGTAATAGAGTTCCACCAGATGTTTTCACATACAGTATAATCATGTTGGATGAAAAAATAAAACAACGCGCAAGATGGGGTACATTGAATTGGAAAGAAAAATTGAAAGTCCCCATTATTATAAATGGTATACAAATACAAAAAGAACAGACCGGACCGAGAACTGAATTAGGATACCTACTTCCATTCTAAACTACACAATATAAATAAATCCATATATATTTTATGTATGGATTTATTATTTACACACAATCAAGAAAAAACAGAAAAAAATAATAACAACACATCAACTTGTGATTTAAAAGTTTTCTCCGATGATACAACTTTAATCTATACAGGAGTATTCGAGCTTGGTTATAGCAGATATGGTTCAAAAATGCACATTACGTTTGAACACACATTAAATGTTTCTTTATTAAATGGTGATGTAATGGTCTCATATAAAATAATAAATGAGAATTTAACTAATGAAAAAACATTTAGAAACAAAACAATCACAAAGAAAAACAATTTTAGTTTACTGCTTGATTTAACAGAGAATGGATTTCTTCGTGGAGAAAAGAGAATTGGATATTGGGGAGTAAAATATAACAGAGCGCTCGATTCAATTGTTAATATTTTTATTGATAAGATAAAACCATCTTTTAAATCCACATTTTATTTAGATAAAGACCACAATCAAAAGTATTCAATCAATAGATTATATGACCTATTAGTTGACTTTCATTTGAACATGAAGGGAATTAAATCACATGATGGAATATACAATGACATAAGAACAGAATACCCAAAAAAGAAATGGTTACAAAAAAATGATTACAAATTTTTACCTGCGGTATTAGATTCGTATGGAATAAAATCAAAGTATCTAATTAGTGAACTAAATAAAAAATCTGATAAACCTATTCATATTTCTTCATTAAATTATATCTGTAAATTATTTGGTGACAACTATGTTGATTATCTAAAACAATTTGTTTGGGAACATCATTGTTTTGAGTTACCTATTAATAAAAAAACACATGAATTGAAAAATGAATCTGAAAAACAATTCATGGTGAAGACAATTCAGAATTGGGAAAAGGATACTCTTAGACCAGATTCTCTAATATATTCGTTAAATAAATTATTTTCAATTAGAGATTTATTAGAGGCAAGAGGAATAGAGTTAAAATTTAAATCTAAAAATGATATCGACTTTGAAAACCATATTGAAACTTGGTCAGGCATTAAATTACATTTTGCCAGAGGTTATAAGGTTAAGTACAATATTCCTGATGATGTAGTAAACGTAATCGAGGAAGACATTATTATTGATGGTGAAGTGTTTAAACCTAAAGTATTGTTGACTGAAGAAGATTATAGGCTTGAAGGATTCACTATGAAAAATTGCATGGCGAAACAATTTCCACACGGATTGTTTTATATCTACATCTCATTAACCAACAAAAGAAAAAAAATAGACCTTCAGTACAGAAAGGGAAGACTTATCCAATCATATGGAAAGGCAAACACACCCGTGTCTAATGAATTGTTTAAGAAATCAATTGAAACGTTAAACAAAAGAATGGAAAATTTTAGTGACTTGGAATGGAAAAAAGAGAAATATGACTTCATAACTAACTCATTATAAGTTAGTTATAAAAATCTTATTGAAATATTCTAAAATATTTGTTTATATTAAAAATATATTCTTAAATTTGTCCTGTTGTTAATCACATAAACAAAAGACAAATGAAAAAAGGACACGTAATTTTATCACTTTTTGCAGGTTATGGTGGGTCAAGATTATCTGCAGAGTACGCTGGATTAAATGTTATTAAACATTACAGCAGTGAAGTTGAACAATCTTCTATTGATGTGTTGAACGCAAATTTTCCCGACACCATTCAAGTCGGTGATGTTCGTAATCTTAAACCAGAAAACTTTTTAGATGTAACCGTTATTGATGGAGGTTCACCATGTCAGTGTCTATCATTTATGGGCAAGAAGAAAGGTTTTTCAACCACAACTGAAATTGAGATTTTAACTTTAGAACATTATGAACAATTGGTATCTGAAGGATTTCAATTTGAAGGACAATCATATTTGTTTTGGGAGTTTGTTCGATTATATCGCGGCATCCGTAATCTCCAAATTGAAAGAGGTTTACCTGTACTTAAGTTCTTATTAGAGAATGTTAAGATGACAAAGAAATGGGAAAATGTTATTAGTGACGCGTTAGGTGTGAAACCAATTTTATTTGATGCCGCTCGTGTTTGGGGACAAAGTCGTATTCGTTTATTTTGGACAGATTTTGAGGGTGTACAAGTACCTGAAGACAGAGGAATCACTATTGGTAATATTATTAATGGAGCAAAGAATGGTGTTGGATTCAGGGGTCGTAAGGGTAAAGATGGGAAATATTATTATCCTAAAACAACTCGCGTTGATGGTAAATCAAATTGCTTGGTTACCAAAATAGGTTCAACAAATAGAAAGGGTCATTCTTTTGGAACTGGTTTTTATGAAACGGAGTCGGGTGAAATTAAACTGTTAAGTATTATGGAGGCCGAGGTTCTACAAGGTCTTAAAGCCGGTTACACTAATGTTAAAGGTGTATGTGCAACTAAGAGAATTAAAATGATTGGTAACGGTTGGTGTATTCCTGTAACTGGTCACATTTATAGTTTCTTAAAAGAAAAGTAAATTTTGAATTATCAAAAATAAATCTTAAATTAATACTATTATGCAACCAAAGGAATCAAAATCAAACAGTCATTTTTGGATTAGTATTTTTAAATCGGGTATCAGATTTGGTGCCTGTTTTTCACTATTCCAAGGACATTTAGAAATATCGGCAATTTTATTGGGGCTTGCAGAAGTCTTAGGAATTGCTGAAGAAATTTTTTAGTATGAACTTTTATTTAATACAATCATTCGTAAAAAAAATTAAAATGAAAACATTTAAAGACATCGAGTTTCAAACCATCTCAGATGAGTATATGAACGGAAAAACAGGACGCATACATTTTGAAAATGGATGGGGTGCCTCGGTAGTTAGTCACACATTTTCATATGGTGGTAAAGAAGGACTTTATGAATTGGCGGTTTTGGATTCTGATGGAGAACTACATTATGATAATCCAGTTGCACATGGAGATGTTGTGGGTTATCTAAACGAAGAAGAAGTAAACGATTTATTAATTAAAATACAAAACCTATGAAAGAGTTCATCGCAAAATATCAAAAAGCAATTGTAGGAACAGGAGCAGTTGCGGTCTTAGTTATTTGTTATTTCCAACAAAAAGAATTAGCAAAACTACGTAGCGAACAAAAGATTGAAGTGTTGGGTGGAGGGGATATTCAAAAACAAGAATTACAAGACTCCTTGTTCATTCTACAAAATAATTTAGGTAGATATGAGATGGCTCTTGAAATTTTAAAAGAAGAAGATAGTCTTTCGGCACAAAAATTCGAAGACATTTTGTACAAACAAACAGAATAATATGGGTAAAGGACAAGGGGAGTTTCATTTAGGTAATGGAGACTTCATAAACCTACAAACAAGTAGTTTAGTTAAGTTAAAAGAACAAGTTATAGTTTATACCGAAGAAGGTCCAGTAATGTTAAACATTGACGTTACCGCTGATTTTGCCACTATAGATGAAAAATACCACGAGATATTCTTTAATCTGATTTCTTCAAAGTATTTAAATAAAGTGGCATTCGGAGATAATCCATTTTCAAAATGTAAACCAATAGTTAAAAGAAAATGGTGGCAATTTTGGAAGTCAGAGTATTTCACCAAATAAAAACAAATTTTATGAAGTATGTTGCATTAATCTTAGTCGTTACAACTGTTTGGACGGCTTATGAACTTTGGAGAGCACCATTGATGGAAGAAACCGACGATGGTAGATTAGTGACAAAAAGACCAACAAGAAAACTAAGTGATTTGTGGAAAAAATATAAATAAAATAAAAACAATTAAAAAATGTCAAGATTAGTTAAAGCGTTAATTGCAAATGCAATTTCAGAAAGAGAACAGGCACTTATGTCATTAGAGTTATTAACTGAAAAATCAGTTGGTATTGGAGACCATACCGCAAATGATTTCTTTAAAGATGGTGAAATAGCTCTACAAAGATTGGTGGATGCTGAAGATAAACTGGAAGTACTTAAAAAGTATTTTCCTGATGGTAAATTAATTATTAAAGATTAATTATGATAACCATTACAGATAGTGCATTAGAACATTTGAAAAAGGTTATGAAAGAAGAGGGTATCAGTAATGATACCCATTTTTTGCGTGTGGGAGTTAAAGGTGGGGGTTGTAGCGGTCTTTCTTATGTTATGGACTTTGATAATGAAATGACCGAAAGTGATGAGGTTGTCACTCTACCAGATTTAAAAGTTGTAATAGATAAAAAATCGTTACTTTATCTTATAGGTACTGAATTACAATATTCAAGTGGATTAAACGGTAAAGGATTTGAATGGGTTAACCCTAATGCATCAAGAACTTGTGGATGTGGGGAATCTTTTTCTTTATAATTTTTTATTTATAATTTTTTTACTTATCTTTTTGATAAACTTAAAATAAAATATTATGCCAGAATTTACAGCAGAAGTAGACATCGACCCAAGCGAGTTCGTGGACTCTTGTAGCAAAAGAGAAAGAGATAGACTAATCGAAATCCTTATTGAGGATGGGTACATTGAGCCAGACCAAGATACCAAAAACAAAAATAACGGTGTAAGTAAACCAAACATGAACGACCAAATTTTTTGGGATAGTCTTGATAAGTTAGCAAAATGCAGAGACTTATTATCTATCCATGAAGAAAACTATATTAATAATTTGGCTGCGAAGTATAAACATTTGAGATAATGTCGGAACAAATCATTGGGGGTTATAAAGAGTTTATTGTTTTGGAAAGAACGGCTTTAGAAGAAATAGAAAGTCAAGCTAAAACAAAACTTGAAAATAATAAAGAAAGACCTTTGAGTGAGTCAAGTATAGAAGCTCGTTCTGTACTTAGTGTTATTGCTTGGATAAAAGAAAATAACATCTATAATCACGATTTTAAAATTAAAAGTTAGTGAAAATTAAGCACCCCTTAGTTAAGGGTAAAGTAAAAGAAGTAAAACCATTCATCTATTGTGTTGAAGTAGATGATAATTACGATAGGGCAATGTTATTTTGCCGTTATCAAGAATTCTACGAATCACCATATAAAAAATTCAGAGGTAAACCATTCACTTGGATGGAATATATGAGACATTATAAAAATGTGTGGAAGAAGGGAATCTTCACTTATCCTGAAGATTGGTCGGGATATAACATACCATCAAACATTGTTGAGAAGGGGGTTGATATTTTCTATAAAGAAACTGAATATGATGTAATCATGAATGACATTTATTTTTATTGCGCGTTAGATGCTCAAAATAAAAATAATGGAACAAGGCATGATTGGTATTTGATTGGTGTAAGTTCTAAAGATAAAGGTACTATGAATCATGAGATTGCTCATGGTTTATATTATACCAATCAAGAATACAAAAAAAGAATGTTATATCAACTATCCTTAATACCTAAAAAAGTTATGGATAAGATTGACAAGAAACTGATTAAGATGGGTTATGTGAATGATAGAAAGATTTTGGATGATGAGGCTCAGGCATTTCTATCAACCGGTCTTTATAATGGTTTGGACACAAAAGAAATTGAGAAATATGAAAAACCATTTGTAAGAATATTCAAAGAATTTAAAAAATGAAAGTAATTTTTTTAGACCATGATGGTGTTATATGTTTATCAACTGAATGGGGAGGTAGACATAAAAAACAAAGAGAGGCCGGTAGAAAGTTATCACAATCGGTGGCTTCATTACCGGTTTTATCGCGCTTTGATAATTTCAATAAAAAAGCAATTAAGGTTCTAAATGAAATATTGGAAGAAACGGGTGCCGAAATTGTTGTCTCATCTGATTGGAAGAGATGGGCGAACGTTGAGGAGATGGGTGAGTATTATGAATCACAAGGCATTAAAAAGAAACCAATAGACTTCACACCTAATTTAGGACAATGTACTTGGTACATTGAGGCTTATCCTGCGGGGTTTATATGGTCTCGTGAATGGGAGTTGGAACAAACAAGAAGTATAGAAATAAAACAATATCTTGTTGACCATCCTGAAGTTACTCATTGGGTATCGATTGATGATTTGAAAATGGGTAAAACCGGTCTTCACTACAGTGTACCTTATGAACACGAGTGGGGTTTAGACAACTTTGTAGAAACACCATTAAGTACTGAAGGTATCAAACAAACAGGAATCAAAGAAAAGATTTTAAATTTTTTAAAGTAATGAAGAAATGGATTTGTAAATTGTTTGGTCACAAATACACATACAACTTTGGGTGGGCACCTAATAGATGTAAATGTAGTAGATGTGGAATGAGTTGGAAAACCATAAACAATCCAAATTATATTCCTGGCGAAACAAGTCCGTTGTCTGAAGACATATATATTTGGGTAGAAGATAAAAATTAACTAAAAAAATTATGGTAATTGCAATCATAAGTATCATTATGGCATCCGCACTAATAGCTTGGAGATGGGTTGTAGGTATTGATTACATGCAAAAGAATCATCCCGATTATAAAGGTGAAGACTTCCTGAATTGGGGTCGAGATGAGGATAACGATAACGACAAAGACCAAATCATGTAATGGGAAAGAAAAAACCTGATTTGGTTGTATGGGACGAAGAAAAAGGATACTATCAAAAAGAATTAACTTATGGTAGTAATCAAGGTGCACCTGCAATCAAATTGGAAGATGTTGGTGGATGGAAACAGACACAAGCGGGAATTGCAAACAAACAATTCAAAACAAAATACGAAGAACTTGTTGAAGAATTTAAAAAACTAGTTGATGAAGTCAATTGGAATGAATTAGTATATCAATCCACATATTCATTTATTCCTGTGATGAATGAGATTTATCATTTATATGTTAGAGAAGACGAAACAACCTTTTTATCTTTAATATCACCCGACCAATGGAATAAAAAATATGTCGGTTCGTTCAAATTAGATTCCACGCAGAAGTGGATTAAAGTTTGATTTTTATATATTTATAATGGTATGAAGAAGACGCTAAAAGAACAACTACAAAGAATACATCGTTTAAATTATGGAAAACAAGTAATGAATGAAGGTTTTCTAGACAGTCTTTTTGGTAAAAAGGATGAAAAAAAGGCCGACATTGTTGAGCCCGATGTACAAAAGTTTTTCGATACACTACAAAAATCATCTGAAGGCGATGGAATTTCTCAACAAGAAAGAGGGTCAATGACTTTTCAAAAGGAAGTTGAGACTATGCAAATTGGTTTAATATTATTAGGATACGAACTCCCAAGATTCGGTGTTGATGGTTTATTTGGTCCCGAAACAGCGGCGGCGGTTAATAAGTTCACAAGTGAAAAAGTGGGTGAGGATACCAAAACCTCAGTTACTGAAGCCGTTAAATTAGTTTCACAGGGTGGTGGATTAATTGGTAAACCAGGTCATGGTACACATAATGCTTCTGATTGGCAAAGTGGTAATGCTTGGGATGTTACGGGTCCGGTTGGTGCTGAAGTTTATTCAATAACAAATGGTGTTGTGGACAGAGTTAAAAAGGCTAGTGGAGGATTAATCAGAAGTGGTGTTAAAAAAATATATGGAGACCAAGTATCGGTAAAAAGTAACGATGGTAAACCGGATATATTTTACACTCATATAGACTCAGTAGTAAATCAAGGTGATTCGGTTAAGGAAGGTGATGTCATTGGTACAATAATGCAAATAAATGGTATTCCATCTCACGTTCACGTTGGAGTATCAAGTGGTAACTTAAGTGATTTAGCTGCGGGACTAACTAACGCAACTGGAGGAATGACGGGTGGTAGTAGTGGAACCTTAACAATCGCAAAACCCGAAATGTTTAAAAAACTTATCGAACTTCTTAAAGAGAGAGGGGTTAAATCCTCAGACATTCAACAATATACAAACGTAAGTGATATAAATTACACAGGAACAACAGATAATGAATTTTACACAACATTATTACAAGTTCTTCAAGCACCTGTAACCCAAGAGAATATGAAATTCTTATTGGCTTGGAGACAAGCGGAGGGTAGAGGGGGAATCAATAATCCATTTAATACTACTTGGGTTATGCCAGATTCCACCACCATGAATAGTGCTGGTGTTAGAAACTACGCATCAACCAGAGATGGTTTGGTTGCTACCGTTAAAACTCTTAAGAATGGTCGTTACGACTGTATTTTATCCGGTTTAAGAAATGACATGGGTGCAGAAAGAATTGCTCAGTGTGAATCCTTAAAAACATGGGGAACGGGTGATTTAGTTGCTAAGGTGTTGAGAAGTTACAATGCTGGTGCCAAACCAAGAATTGCTAGTTTATCTTAATATTTTTTATAATAATTCAAGATTTTATTGGATATTTCAAAGTTTTTAAGTAGATTTATACTCTAAAACTTTTAATATGGGACAACATCATGTACCTTTAACCATTAATAAAGACGGATTAGTTACATCCGTAGGAGATTCAAATGAAATTTATGAAACGTGTGTTTTATGTGGGAAGAAAACAGACGTTAAAATTACAACCCACATCGATTATCGTTATGGATACGTCGAAGGTTCTGGACAATGTTGTAGAGAATGTTACGATGGAACAAACAATAATCAAGACGATTATATCAGTAGAGTTATGAAACAAAGAACTTCACTTATTACAATTTCGGGTGAAGACATTCTCAACACATCTAACGATTCACTATTAGGTGCTAAAGTTAGAAAAATGTATTGGGATGTTTATGGTGAAAAAAATAAACAATGAACATATTCTATTTAGACAAGAACACAAGTAAATGTGCGGAATACCACAATGATAAACATGTGGTAAAAATGATTTTAGAAACCGCACAATTACTTTGTGGTGCACATTGGGTAACTGGTGGTCAAGCACCCTACAAACTATCACATAAGAATCATCCGTGTTCTATTTGGGTTCGTCAGGACTTGAACAACTACTTGTGGTTATGTGATTTGGGTATTAAATTATGTTGGGAGTACAATCATCGTTATGGGAAAACCCACAAAACATATGATATTTTATTATGGTGTGCAGATAACCACCCAAATATCCCAAATAAGAAATTTACCAATCCACCATTGGCGATGCCGGATGAATATAAAGAACTATGTCACGTTCAATCATATAGAAATTACTACATGGGAGAAAAAAGAAACTTTTGTAATTGGAAATATAGAGAAATTCCGTCTTGGTTTAAATAACGGAGTATTTATATACATATAATTAATCCTATACGAAATGGAAGAAATATCAAAGAAAGATTTATTACAAAATATCTTAGAGTCCCAAGAAATGGACGAAATGGGATACACCCCAAGATGGCAATCAACATCTTCAAAGTCTGGTAGAAAAGAAAAGGGACAAGGTGAACCCAAATATAACAAAGAAACAGGTGAATGGGAATATCCTGAACCTTCAAGAGTTAAGCCGTTGTTTCCTCAAAAACCTGAACACGAAAAACTTAAAAGATATGTTACCAAAAAAGATGGTAGGGTTGAAGAATTACCAATTGGGTATGTTGTTAATCCTTTAAAAAATATTGGTAAAGGTGTCGTTTTTGTTAGTTTGGATGAAAATGAAACTGAAGAACTATTAAAAGAAAATAAAGTATGGGCCGAGTGGTTTGAAGATGTGGTAACCCCTTTGATTGGAGACGACCCGATGTCACATAGTGTTGACCCAGAAGCTACGATTCACTTTGTTGATTGGATTAAAGATGTTGGGTATAGCCAAGATAAAAGATATCCAGAGTATCTTCAAAAAATTACACCTAGCTCAAACGAAAAATTAATGGCTAAAACCGGTGTAGATTTAATTGCAGGTAAAGGTTCAAAAGATGTTACCGCTCGTGAGAAGTTCTTAAGAGACTTATATCCAACAATCAGGGAAAAGTTAAGTGGGTTGAATGATACTATGTTAATGATGGGATTTCCTTCAATTGAATTTAACACTCAAGAACCTGGTAAACAAAAAAGACACACCGATACGTACTCTAAAAAAGAAAATGAGGATATTTCTTTAGAATCACATAATGTTTTCACATATAACAATTACAGAGAATTTGCTGAAGAAGCTGCAGATATCTTAGATATTCATGATGACCCTGATAGTAAGGACACAGGATTTAAAATTGATAGAGTTGGTGAAAACCAAGCTAGACAAAAAAATCCTGGTATTAGATGGAACTTTGAAAGAAAACAAGTTAAAACCAGTGATGCGTATAAAAGAGACCCTTTAACACGTGTTTACAAATTAGATAAAGAAGGTAAGAAGGCAGAAGAAAAAGATTATTTAACTGTAACTTTCTTTAATTTAAATGGTAAGTACGATGAAGGGGCCAAAAAATATGATTGGGAGGTTGCGGTTAGAGTTGAAATCAGTGAAAAGTTAAGAGAGGAATCAAAACACTATGGTGGTCTTAAAGAATTGGTTACGTTCCGAAAGGCGGCTTCAGTTCCAGTCCCACACGGATTAAATTATAGTACCACTTCTTCAATACTAAAAAACCATCCACAAATCAGAAAGGCACTTGAATTAGTGTTAGATGAATTAAGAGATGAATTAATTAGTTACGACCCTGTTCCACAATTAGAAATGAGAATCTTCAAGAAGAGAAGTGAAACAACAAAAAAATATGACTTATCTGAAAATGAAATAGTCGGTTTAATTAAACAAACAATTCATTCAACAAAAAAATAATATAATCCCCGAGAAATCGGGGATTTTTTTTTGATATATTTTGGAATATCCGAAAATATAACTATATTTGTGTATTAACTCACACAAACATGGGAACAAATTACTATCGGATACCAACACACGAGGAAATGGAGGCTCGTAAACAAACTCTAATTGGTTTTGTAACCAATCTTGATTTATCACCAGAAAATATTGAGGGTGGATTTAGAACCATCAGCCCAAGAAAAGATTGGGAATGGTTTTCACCATGGGATATGTTTTTGGAAGATACTTCAATACATTTAGGTAAACGAAGTTCAGGGTGGAAGTTCTGTTGGAATTTCCATAAAAACAAATACTATCACGATAAGGAAAGTCTATTAAATTTCATTCGTGCAGGTCGTGTCGTTGATGAGTATGGGGAAGAACAAAACGTCAATGAATTCATTGTAATGGCTCTTAATTGGGGAGAACCAAATGGTTTGGTAGTTAATGAAGAGTACCGTAAAAAAGAACGTTTGAAAGGACATGGTTCTTTTTGGTTGGACAGTGAGAAACACGACGATAAAATAATCGATGGACTTCGTGTGAGTTCATCCACTGATTTTTGTTAATATGATTAAAATTGACAATGATGTCAAAGTTTGGATAACATCTGACACCCATTACAGTCACACCAACATTTGTAGAGGTGTAACTAAATGGAGAATGCCCGATGGTTCGATACCAGAAAAACAGACGCGACCATTCGAAACAATTGAGAAAATGAATGCGGCAATTGTCAACAACATAAATGAAGTTGTTGGTCAAGATGATGTGCTAATTCATTTAGGTGATTGGTCTTTTGGTGGTTTTGAAAACATTGAAGAGTTTTATCACAGATTAGTCTGTAAGAATATTCATTTGATTCTTGGTAATCATGACCATCACATCGACAGAAATAGAGGTGGTGTTAGAGACTTGTTTAAGAGTGTAAGTTGGTTCGACCAGTTTGATTATCAAGGTGAAACAATAGAAATGTGTCACTATCCAATATCAAGTTGGAATGGTCTTCGTAAAGGTCGTATTCATTTACATGGGCATTGTCATTTACCGTTTGATAAAAAAGTTAGTAATGGAAGAAGAATGGATATTGGTATGGACGGTTCTTTGAATTTTGCACCATACGATTTGAAACAAGTTATTAAAATAATGAAAACTTATCAAATCGGTTCTGAACTAGGTGCACTTGACCATCACATAGATGATATGCAAAATGTTGACAGATAATTTTTTTATTTCAAGTTTTTTTGTTATATTTTAATATGACACTAGAACAAATACTTGAAATATTTTCTGAAGACGAATTACTAAAGGCAGATGGATTTGATGATGCGGTTATTGGATATGATGCTGTTAAATTAAGATTGGTTTACGATGTTGATAAGATGAGAAGTATTCTCGTTGACCAACAGGGGATGGACTTTGATGAGGCTATGGAATATCTTGATTTTAATGTCTTAGGAGCGTACGTTGGAGAACAAACTCCATTATATATTCAAATTTAAAAACAATAATATGAACATTAAGCAAGCACTTAAAAAGAAAAACAAACTCGTTGGTTTAATCAGCGAAGAGTTTAATAAAGCGTCACAATACAATGTTGTTGATGAAGGTAATCCACGTCCATACTCAGCAATAGAGTCGATTGGTAAATGGATGGAATTAACAAATGATTTGATTGTGTTAAAAACACAAATTCATAAAGCAAATCTACCAGTTTATGATAAGATTTTTGAGTTGTCAGAACTTAAGAATCAAGTTAAACATTTGAAATCACTTAACTGTACATCAGGTAAAGTGAGTGGTGGAAGATGGGGTGAGGGTGAACCTGTGGTTAAACACGCGGAGATTAATATTGTTGAAAAAGATAAAATGGTTAAAAACTTGGAGGCAAGAATCGAATCTCTACAAGATGAATTAGACCAATGGAATCACAATACATTAATTAATTAAAAATATTGGTTGGGGGATGAGAGATAATTAACTAAATCAATACGAATGGTCACACCATTTGACAATCTATTCAGTCTGATGTATTGATATCGTTAGTGAACTCAAAAATTAACATTCAATAAGCGTGTCAACAGTTAATCATCAAACTTAAAAACTCTTTTTAGATTTTTTTAATTTGAACTTTGAACCCAACCATCCTTAAACTAATTCACCATGAAACAACTTTTAGAAAAAGTATTCAACAAAAAAATATCTTCACCCATATTTGTTGGGTTCGGAACATTTGCAATTTTTACATTTATTGTCTTTCCAGGATTAACTGTAGCAAACACAATACTCAATATACTATCTGGTATAGTTGGGTTATTTACAATTTGTTTTTTGTACTATTATATCAACATGGATAAATTTGTTGATAAAATAATGCATATTGAACCCGGTGAAACTGAATTGGATTATATTTCAAAAGATGAAATTGAAAAAATTAAAAAGAAAAAAACAAAAAAAGAAAAGGTTATTATTCATCCTAAAGTAAAAAATAAATAATCTATGGCAACATTTAATAGATATGACCATCGTTGGGATGGTTATGGGAACAGAAGGTCTGATGAAGTTTTAGACCGAATGGAACAAGAATTTAATGAACAACAAAAATTAAAATTTCAAAAAATTATGAAAACAATTATCTCAGGTGTGGTTGGATTTTTTATCCTTGTAACCCTATTTTTTTCCTGTGAAAGAATTGATGCCGGTCATGTTGGTGTCAAAGTAAATCAGTATGGTGATAATAAAGGTGTTGATGATGTGGTGGCAGTTACCGGCATGGTATTCTACAATCCATTCACAACAAGAGTTTATGAGTTTCCAACATTCATTCAACACAAAGAGTATAAAGGTGAAAATTCATTCATTGTGAATAGTAAAGATGGTTCTGAGTTTGCGGTTTCACCTATTATGAACTACTCAGTACAAAGAGAAAAGGTACCAGCAATTTTCAGTAAGTATCGTAGACCTTTAGAAGATATTGAGGAAGGATTCTTAAAGACCGCAGTATATGATGCATTCCGTTTGGCAACTAACAAATATACCGCTGACGAATTGATTAGTAATCGTGCAGTGTTTGAAGTTGAAGTTCGTAGATTATTAGATGGACAACTACTAAAGGAAGGTTTCATCATTAATCAATTCACATCTAACTTGGTTTATCCTGAAACATTTAAGAAGTCTATTGAAGCTAAGAACAACGCAGTTCAAGCGGCATTAAGAGCCGAGAATGAAGTTAAAACGGCAGAAGCCCAAGCTAAGATTAAAGTTGCAACCGCTGAAGGTAACGCTCAGGCAATGTTAACACAAGCAAGAGCAGAAGCGGAGGCAAATAAGTTAAAACAATCAACATTAACAAACCTATTGTTACAACAACAATGGATTGAGAAGTGGGACGGTAAACTACCAGTGTATGGTCAAGCACCTATGTTATATAAACCTGTAAATTAAAACATCTAATTTATGTCGAAGTATAAACTAAGAGTACACGGTTGGGAACTAAATGCGTCCGCACATTCACTTACCAATGAAGAAGTGGATAATCTCAAAGAATACCAAGAAGAGAACGGTCACGACGACCTAAGTGAAATGGCTTGGGAGATTGAAACTGTTGTTGATGGATATGAGCCATTTAGTACAAATATGTGGGTCATTGATGTTCCAATGGATAATCACAGCCTATCTTTCATACTTGAAGATGAAAATGGGCAAGAAGTAACCACATTCAATTTAGATGACATGACTGACCATTATGAATTTGATGAAGATTATGACGGTAGAATTTTAAATGGTTATCCCCAAGAAGGTGGTGAAGAAAATATTCTACTTTTCTTAGAAGAAAACAAAGGAGTAGTTTATGGATTCAATATAGAATCGGAAGAGACACCAACATCCAAGGATTTTTCATACATTCGTGGTTCAATAGAAACACCCGATGGTGATTGGGACTTTGTTGATAAAGTGTTCTTTAAAGGAAAAGAATTGGAAGTTGATTTTGATTTTCAAGACACAAGAGGTAAGGCGTTAACGGTTCAATTATGGACATTAGATAATGTAAATTAAAATATATAATATGCCAAAACGTACAAAAAAATGGGAGAAAGACTTTGATAAAAGATACTCCAATGCAATTAAAGAATTGCAAGCATTAGAAAACGAATATAAGGAAATGAAAGAGTCGGATGGGAACTGGCCGTGGTACTCTATGTATCCGAATGAAAGTCATGTTGATTTTGGTGAGTGTGATGGTTTTTACTTAAATTACGTAAAGGATAATCAATACGAAGAAGGTAAACCCGAACACGTAAGTGTCACTCTTAAATCTGAATTAGGTTCGTTTAATTTTGAATTTAGTACTCTCAGCTCTTTTAAAGAATTCAGAAATGATATCATCGAAGAATGTGATAAGATGAAAAGAGTGGAGTCTCCTGTTAGTATCGACCCAGATGAGTGTGAAGACGAAGAAGGATGGGAAGAAAACGAAGAACAAGAGTATACTATTCAATGTTCGAGGACTTGTGTACAAACTTGGACCCATACCGTGATGGCTAAAAGTACCTGCGAGGCGTATAGAAAAGCCCAAGATGGTGAGGGTCACGATGAGAATGATGACTACGACGATTACGGAGATATAGATTATGAATCAATTTAATTTATGAAATTTACAAAAACAGATATTGATGGTTGTTACTTAATAACCTATAAATCATTTCACGATGACAGAGGATATTTTTCAGTCCCATTTAACAAGGATGAATTCAATCAAAACCTTGGGTATGAAGTAGATTTTATTCAAGATAATCAATCTTATTCACATAAGAATGTAATTAGAGGATTACATTTCCAAACTGGAGAATTTGAACAGGCTAAATTGGTTACTTGTGTACACGGCAGAGTATTGGATGTTGTGGTTGATATTAGAAAAAATTCTATCACCTATGGGAAAGTGGTTACAATCGAGTTAGGGTGGACCTTGAATAGGTTTTTGTTTGTCCCAAGAGGATGTGCACATGGATTTTCTGTACTATCAGATGAGGCTATTTTCCAATACAAGGTCGATAACATATATAATAAAGAATCGGAAGGTGGAATAATTTATAATGATAATGTTTTGAACATTAATTGGTATGTTGAACCAGGTTCTGAAATAGTATCTGAAAAAGATAAGGAACTTTCGAAATTTATCTCTTTGTGATGTATTTATTTACATGACAAAAAGACAAAAAAAAGATAAGAATCGCAACAAAATGGCCAAAGAGACCAGAAAAATGTTACAAAAAAAGGGACTTCATAAAAAGAAATCCTAATAAATGGGTATTTATATATAAAAAGACATGTCAAAAACAGTAAAATTATCACAATCAGATATTGAAAAAATTGTAACAAATGTTATAAACGAACAATCAGACGATATTGCTGATTTCCCAACTAACGTTGATGAACAAGGAGATTCTCTTGATTTTGATTACGAAATTGGTGGTGCACCAGATAATAATAAAAAACATTTGGATATATTCCTTGGGAAGGGCGAAGACGGTGAAATATACGTTGTAAACGCTCGAACAGGACAAGTCTTAGGACATAGAAAACCTTAAAAAATATAACCCTCGAAAGAGGGTTTTTTTATGCTTATTTTTTTATTTAATTTTTTTTCATTATATTTTTATTATGAGCCAAGAATATAAAATTTATTGTGATATGGATGGTGTCCTAACAGATTTCAATAAAGGTTATTATGAATTAACCGGTTATGATTTAGGAACTGAACATAGAGAAGATGAGAACTTTTGGGACCCGATAAATGAGGCGGGTTATGATTTTTGGATTAATCTTGATTGGATGTCCGATGGTAAAAGATTATGGAGATATATTGAAAAGTATTCTCCTGAATTATTATCCGCACCGTCAAGACAAAATGATTCAAGAGTCGGGAAACATGATTGGGTTAATAGAGAACTACCTGGTGTACACTTAATATTAAGAAGTGCAAAACATAAGAAGGATTTTGCGGGACCCAAAAACATTCTGATTGATGATAGAATAGATAATATACAGGGGTGGAGAGAATCGGGTGGAATTGGAATTCATCACATCAATGCTAAACATACAATTGACCAATTAAAATCTTTAGGTTTATAAAGTTATGGAATCATTTAAAATATTTATCTTTCTTATTATAAAGTTAATAATAGTTGTTAGTGCCGGTTATGGTACTTGGTATTTAATAATTTGGTTTTTAATGAATGAAAGTAATCCATTTGAATGGAGTTTACTAGCAAAAATTATATTTTTAATAATGGGAGGGTTATCAACAAATAATATTATAAATTATATAGAAAATAAAAATTAATAAAATGTCTAGAGTTAAAGAATTAAAAACCAATCCAGAAAACAATATAAACATGTATGAATTGTTTTCAATGTTTGTACCCGATGGTAAATCAAAATATACCGAAGTCTTATTTAGATTGTTGAAGAAAACCCCAAACATCGAAGAACATAGAAAGGAAATTATCGAGAGGTTGAACTATGAATTTAACATATCTAAAGAAGAGATGAAACCCATCCCAACGATTCAAATGGTTTTTTTCTATAGACTAATTGAATCTATGTTTAATTTTTCCGATTTAAAAACTTTCCAAAAGTTTTGTGAATATAACGAAAGAGGTTTGGTTAAACAAAATGATTTGTCAAAGTATTCTACATTTGAAGATATTTCAAATTCTGTTAGTGTTGCCGAAATGACGGCAAATAATAAGGATATGGAAAAACAAATCAAAGTAATATTGGACGATGAGGAGTGGTTGATATTAAGACCTTTGACTTATGCATCATCAAAGAAGTACGGTTCAAATACTAAATGGTGTACCACTCAAGAAAACAATCCCGAATACTTTTTAAAGTATTCAAAGAAGGGAGTGTTAATTTATACCATCAATAAAAAAACCGGTTACAAAGTTGCAACTTTTTATTCATTAGATAAAAACGAACCCGAATATTCTTGGTGGAATCAAAAAGACACAAGAATCGATTCATTGGAAGCCGAAATTAATAATGAATTGAGGTTAATCATTCACAATGAGTGTAAAGAAAAGGGTGCAAAAACAAATAGATTTCTTTTAAATGATGATGAAAGAATAAAAGAAGAGAGACTGTTGGATTTAAGACACATTGGTTTAAGGGAACCAGAACCGGAAATGGAAGTTAGAGATGACAGAATTAGACGTATAGGAAGAGCGTTAGAAAGAGATGAGGATGTAACTGAAAGTCCTGATGAGGAATCGATTATGGAAGCTCGGGTATATAGTTCGTCATCTTTTCAATAATAAACTAATCCCCACTATTGTGGGGATTTTTATTTGTATTGGGTATTTATTAGTATGGATAAATTAAAAAAGTGGGTTTTGATAGTTGGTATAATAGCTTTCTTATTATATGGATTAGTATATCACACATATGTGGTTCTATTTTTTATATTTATTGTGGCGGGTTCAGGATATGCGGCAATAACTTGGGGTAAAAAGATAAGAGATATATTCGACGATTTAAAATGAAAGTAATATTAACAGAAAGTCAATATAAGACTATTTTAATGGAGTACTATGATAGTGAAAAACTATATAGGAAGGATTTAATTGTTGCAAAATTAAGACAAGGTCCAAAATATATACACCAATACATCAAAGGATTACCAAGCATATTATGTACCGATTCTAACGGTAATGAGGTAATTTGTACTAAGATACCTGAAGTGGTGTATCAATTCCTTTTCGGAAATTTCTAAAAAATATTTGGGATATTCTAACATTTAACTTATATTTGTACAAAATAAACTGTATGAATACAATAGTAAAAGTTAGTCCTTATGCGTTTCCTGGTATCAAAAATCAAGACGAGATTCGAAAAATCAAAAAATTCAAAAGGGATAGAATTCAGATTTCCGATATATTGGCCATAGTTGCGGAAAATTGTTGTGTTAAAGTTGAAGATATCACCTCGAGGATTAGACGAAGAACGGTAATTGATGCTAGATTTATATTCATGTATCTGTTAAAAAGTGAATTTAATTACACCTATGAATATATTGGTGAGGTAATGGGAAGAGACCACACATCCGTGATTCATGCGGTTAATACCCACAGAGAAAGATACCACCAATATGATGACTATAAACAAGTTACTGACGGTATACAAGAAGACATTAAAAACATAATAGGATAATGAAGACATTAATAATTCATCCAGAAGACCCAAGCACTTCCTTTCTTGACATCGTATACAAAGACATTCCAAACAAAACAGTAATTACTGGTGGATGTGGTAAATCAGATGTTCAACAACTAATTAGGGAACATGATAGAGTTATGATGATGGGTCACGGTTCACCGGGTGGTTTGTTTAGTGTTGGTCAATTCTTTAATGCCGGTGGATATATCATTGATTACAACACGGCACCCATCCTCAATCTCAAAGATAATAGTGTCTTTATTTGGTGCAATGCCGACAAATATGTTAATACCTTTGGGTTGAGGGGTTTTTATAGTGGGATGTTCATCAGTGAGGTTGAAGAGGCCGACTATTGTGGAATCCCTGGTACCGACCAGGACCTTATAGATGAGTCAAATTTAGGGTTTTGTAACATTATAGCCAAATACATTAATGAAGATAAAAACGTCATCCACGAGAACGTAATGAAGGAATACGGACTAATTGCGGAGCAGAATCCTGTGGCGTTATATAATAACCTAAGATTGTACAAATCATAAGTTTTATATATTTATCTATATGGCTAAAGTAGTAAAACTTAAAAAAAGTGATTTGATTAGAATAGTTGAGAACACCTTGAACATTCTACCCAACCAAAACGATTTACTCAAACATTTAACTGAGATGGAAAAAATCTTAAATGAGGGTAAAAGAATGATAAACAGAATGTATAATTTTGTTATGGACCTAAGTCTTAGACAAATCATAGAAGAACCTGAAAAATACGATAAGTTACTTATAGATATTGAGAACACCAAAGAAGTATATTCCAAGAAACATGACCAATTCAATGATATTATCGAATCATATTGGGATGCTTATATAAATGATGAGATGGATTTTAAGACAATAGACACTTATAACAAATATAATAGGACTTTGTCTGAATTTTCTACTTTAAGTGATGATATGGATACTTTATATAACATATATGAAGAGTTACATGACACAGTGAGACGTAAAAGTCTATTAAAAGATTTTACAGACACATATCCAAACCAAACGATAAACATTAGTACAGCTTTAAACAATAATACCGATGAAAATTAAAATAAACGAATCTACCTATAAAAGAGTAATGGGTAAATTATTATCTGAAGATGATATTAATATTGATATTTCTTTAGGTTTTCAATTATTAGAACAGATGGACTCTGAGGAAGAAGATGAACTTGAAGTTATGAAAAGAAAAGTATCAAGTATCAATCCAACAGAAGTTTCAAAAAAACCTAAATTTCAAACATTATCACAATTTGCTGGTGATGGGTGGTTTGAAAAATATCTCGATGAACCAACAAACGATATAAAGGAAAATAACCCCGAATAACGGGGTTTTTTTATGCACAATACCATATCTTTGCTATATGAAAATTATAACAAAATACCATATAGAAATTATGGGTCAAATTGGATACGAAGGTGAATGTCGTATCGAATGTGATAGTCTTGAACAGGCTGAGAAGAAGATTAGGAGCTTAAGAAAATCCGAAGCCATGGTTCATCTAATTAAAACAATTAAAGAGAAAGGTCAGGAAGTACAATACATGATTGATTAACTTTCATAATTGAAATTTTTTAGTTATATTTTACTAAAAGATTTACGTTATGATTTATGTTATTGTACTGCTGGTTGCACTTACCGTATCAATTTTTGTGTACGATTTAAAATGCCAAGAAGAATATCATCTTAGAATTAATGACCCTAAACTGGGTGAATATTATTTCGAATCAAAATATCATCGAAATGATGGATGGACTATGCTTCATTATAAGAAACTTTATAAAGAAAGATTAAAGATATTGAAAGATGATAAAAATAAAACTAAGTAAAGATGAAATTAATAATGTTAAGAGTGAAAGAAACTTCGCCGATGATTTATCAAATGTAGGTACTCTTGGCGAAAACATGGCGATGCAATATCTCAATCAACTTGGTTTAACTTTTGTTAGGAAATCAGAGGAGAGAAAAGAATTAAAAAAATGGGATTTAGAATACTTGTTTAAAGACAAACCAGTAAAATATGAGGTTAAGAATGATGTGTTTATTATCCCCGACAAAGAAATCATTCTTGAAAATTTCAACACCCCAATTAAAATTAAAGGAAAAGATACTAAGAACATATTCATTGAATATCATAGTCGAGGTGTTCCATCTGGTATATCCTCTACGACCGCAGATGTTTGGATGAATTTCTTTTTTCACTTCAATCAAATATGGATAATTGAAGTTGATAAATTGAAAAAATTAATAAGTGAAAACAATTTTCCTGTTAGGGAAGAGTGTGGTGATGAGGGTAGTCGAACTATGGGTTATTTAATACCGAGATTCAACTATCAAGAACACTTCAAGATAGTAAACTACGAAAGAGAAATAATATAAAAAAACCCCAACAAATGTTGGGGTTTTTCTTTTTCTAACCATTAGTCAAGACTCAAATCAGTATCTGTGATATCGACAGTCTCTTTGTAATTATTGTCCTTGAAGTTCTTAACCCAACTCTGTAACATCAAATCATGCATTCTAATTGCATTTGTGATGAATTCATCGTTTTCAACTTCTTTGTCCATCTTTAACAATGTTGCCATGAACGACATCATCAACATGTTAACCTGATTCTTAGCTTCGAATGGTAACTTTGAGTAACTATCGAAGTAAGCGTGGTCAGTGTTGATTGTATAGATGTATTTGTTACCATACAACTTTGGAACATCCATAAATGGTGCCCAAGCACTGAGAGCCAAGTAATCAATTCTATATGCATCTCTATCTTGAGTCCAACCACCACCTCTAACTTTCATAAAGGTTTCGTTCTTATAATGATAGACAATACCACTAATTGAGTATTCGTTATCTTTTAACTCTTTAATCTCACCAGCGTATCCATTGTCACCACAGAATGTTGTGAAACCCTCCAATGAGTTCTCATACGTTACATCAGGTTTATTACCTGTAGTTTCAGGTGTACCTATTTGTAGCGTAGGTTTCAAGTCTTTGATACTTTGTTTAAGACCTGTGAAGTCACCGCTTGAGTTTGCCATCTGACTTAACAATTGTCTTTCCGCTTTCTCTCTTTCACTGATATGGAATTTGGTTGTTTGTTTCACCGCACTTACCATACCACGAATCAATAAACGTAACTCCTCAAAGAAGTTTTTCAATTCAGGATGATTCTCAACATCTTTAGGAACACTAATCTTTGATTTGTTTACGTTTACCTTAAACAACTTCATCAACTTAGGTCCTGAGATGTCAATCTCAATTCTTGCATTGGTCAATGTATATTGGTTCGTCATTGTGATAAAGTTACCTTTACCCAAGTTAGAATATCTTGAACCTAATCTCCAATAGATACCACACTTATCATATGTGAATTGACCACTTTTCTTAACATTTGGTTTATCAAAATCACAGAATAGATTCTCTCTTGCGAAAATTTCTTGATTGAATACAAATGCTTTCAAGTGAATGGTTTCACCGTTAACAACATACTTCTTGTCTCTGTGTAATTGAACCGCTTCAGTATCGTAAGCAAAAATGTTTCGATACATAACATCCACAAATTTAACTTCATCAATCGTATTGATTGTCTTTTGAGTTACGGACATGTAGATGTGGAAGTCAGGATTGTTTTCGAAGTGTGGATAATAAATGAATGCCAACCAATCCATTAACTTGTTGTGGTCTTTAGATGTCATCTCCACATTTGGAATAATGATGGTTGTACCATTCTTCTCGGTTGTTTTAACAACTTCAGGAGATTCACTAATACCAAACTCACCATACTTAAATGAAACATAGATTGAGCTCTTTTCACCATTGTGAACACTGATGATTTCACATTTACCTTGTTCAGTTAAGAAACTCATGGCATCTTTACTACCAACACCAAAAGCTGATGTACTTCTCTTGTTGTATTTTCTATCGTACCCATAGTGTTTGAAACACTCTACGATACTATCAGAAGGAATACCAGAACCATCATCAGCAATAGTCAATTTGTATAGACCATTTTTCTGTAACTCTTTGGTAATGAAGATGTTTTTAGCACCCGCATCAATAGAGTTGTCTACAAACTCACTAATCGAGTGAGTCATTTCAAAACCTTTGTGTTTTGCGTTGTCAATGAAGAACTTCTCACGTACTTCAAGTGGACGTAATGTGTTTTTTGATTTTTTAGACATATGAGTTATTATTTTATTGAGACCCAAAGTTACGAATATTCTAATCAAATAAAAAAATATTTATCAAACTTTTTTTGATATTTTTTATAATCGATTGATTATCAACATTGGAAAAATTAGGTACATCCTTTTTTTTACGGTTTTTTTTGCCTATATTTTTACAAAACGACACCCAATTTAATGAGTAAAATTAAAATTAAAGGAAAGGAGTACTATTATGATAAGAAGAATCCCAACTATTTTTTAGAAAGTATTGGTAATGATTTTTATGATGAATATGCCGAAGATTTTGAAGATTTAATTGTAAATGAGAATGAGGTTGAATCTGTTAGAGTTAAGACATATAAAGGTACGATTTATTTAGCAATAACGAATGAATATACTAGTGTTTGGAACAACATACTAAGAAAACTTCGTGGTCTTGAACCTAAACCTGTAGCCGAGACTAATGAGGATGTGGTTAAACCCAAAACCCAATCTAAAGGATTGAGGGAGAATAAGAACCAGCACATTAACAAGTCAACTAAGTCCATAAAACAGGAGAAACGAATTAAGATTGTTGTAAGAAGAGTGTTGGAGGAAATCAAACGTAGGTATCCTGGTAAAGAGTTTGTTTGGGATTCAATATTTTATCTTAAGCCATTACTAAATGAATTAAAGGAGAAGAACCCAAACTATCGATTCTTTGATAGACTTAAGGACAATGTACACATCAGGCCCGATGGTGGATTCATATCGTGGGTTCACGATGGTGAGAAGCGTATAATCTTAATATCTGAACAAAAGCAACAAGGAACAAATGATGAACGAATTTTAGAGGGATTAGAATCACAAGCAAAAGGAAATACAATTGAAAGAGTTGCCAGTCCTTTTATTGTAACAATGATGATGTTTTCAGATGAGAAAATAAATCCTTATATTGTTTGGTGTCAGGGTTGTGATTTCCATGAATCATCACCCATATTTGATAGAGGTGTTAGAACATTCGCACTTCAACAACCAAATCAGATTAACTTATACAAAGAGAAATTGGGTGATTTAAACATCGGAGGTTCAATTTTTATGGATGGTAATGATATGAATAACACAACAAGATTTGAATGGAGTGAAGAATTCATGTATGAAACGATGCTTGAAATAGCGGATAAGTCGGTACAATATTATATAGGGAAGTATGGAGAATAATGATTTTCTCAAAGAACAGTTAATTACTTATTTAGGAAACAAAAGAAGCTTATTAAACTTCATTGATGTAGTTGTTCAATTACTTAAAGAAGATTTAAATAAAGATAAGATAACAATATTGGACGGGTTCTCCGGCTCAGGTTGTGTTGCTCGTTATATGAAACAACACGCATCTAAAATCATGACAAATGATTTAGAAAAATATTCATACATCATCAACAAATCATTTTTAAGAAACAAATCGGAAGTTGATTTTGATAAGTTAAATGGATATGTAAATCAATTAAACGAATTGAAATTTAGAACTGACTTAGGTGTGGGTATCATTGAAAAACATTATGCGCCAAGGGTTACAGAGAATCCACAAATCGGTGAGAGATGTTTCTATACAAATGAAAACGCAAAGATTATTGATAACATTAGAAGAACAATTGATTTGATTGTTCCTGAACAAGAGTATAGAGAAATGTTAATCTCAATCTTATTGTTTAAAGCGTCAGTACATACAAACACATCTGGTGTATTCAAAGGATTCTACAAAGGATTACAATCACCGATTGGAAAGTTTGGTGGTGAGAAAGGAAATGCTTTAACAAGAATCAAAGGTGAGATATCTATGGAACCAATCATCTTAAGTGATAACGATTCTGAATCTGAAATTTTTCAAGAGGACATCAACACACTGGTGAGTAGATTAGATGATGTTGATTTAGTTTACTACGACCCACCATACAATCAACATCCCTATGGTTCTAACTATCACATGTTGAATACAATTATTGATTACACAGAACCAGAGGAATTATCAGAAGTTGCGGGTATTCCAAAGAAGTGGAACAAATCAAACTACAATAAGAAGGCACATGCATTGTCCTCACTTGATAATCTTATACAGAATACCAAATCAAAGTATATTATGATTTCATATAACAATGAAGGATTTATTACTTATGATGAGATGATGGAAATTTGTATGAAGAAGGGGTTTGTTGTGGTATACGATGAAACGTACAGTGCATTCAAGGCTAGTAGAAATTTAAAGAACAGGAATACAAAGGTTACTGAATACATATTCACAATCAAAGTGTTATAATAATTTTCTAATAGTTTTTTGTATATTCAAAATAATGTGTTATCTTTGAAGTGAAACAAACACACATGAAAATGAATATACTATTATTTTTAATGATGTTCGTAATGTTTCCACAGGAAACAAACGAAGATAGTATAGAAGTTGAACCGTTTGAAATCGTTACATTAACAACTTATAAGTCAGTTGGTTCTGAAACAGATAGTCATCCAAGAATCACGGCTTCAGGTTTTAAGATTAGTAAAAAGAATCCAAAGAAACATCGCATCATGGCGGTTTCAAGAGATTTAAAAAAGAAGTATCCATTTGGAACAAAGCTAAAAATTAAAAACGCCGGCAAATACAACGGTGAATATGTTGTTCAAGATGTGATGAATAAGAGATATAAAAAACGTATCGACATTCTAATCAATCCTAAAGATAAACATACTACAATCAAAGGAGTTAAATTAATTAAACCAACGGAATAAATGGATAACAAAGAAGACTTAAAAGGTTGTTCAGCAATAGTACTAGGTATCTTTGTAACCATATACATTTTAGAAAAATTATTAACAATACTTTATCAATCATTATGGAGAGAGTAATTTTATTTTTATGTTTAACTTTTTTTTCTTTTAAGCCGGAGACCGGTAGAAGAATATTATATGTTGGGGATAGTCTAACTTGCTATGCCGGCGGATGGCAATCAACAGTTGCCAAAGGATTGGATATGAAGTTCCACAACTTATCAAAAGGAGGTAAGAGAACTAAATGGATGTTATCAACATTAGAATCTTATCTAAAGAAAAATGAATTTCATTCAACTTTAATTATCTACGGAGGTATCAATGATTCATTTGCAATGACAAGTGAAACAGAAACATTGAATAACATTCAATCAATGGTTGACTTAGGTAATCTATATGAGATGGAAGTTATTGTCATTGTTGGTTATAATCCTGAGAAAGTAATTAAAAATACGGTATATGATGATGCAACAACCACTCGTTGTAGAAATCGATATATAAAACTACAAAAGAAAATTCAAGAAAGAATTACTGGATGTAGAATTGTCCCAATGGATAACACAGTAGACAGAAGTGATTCTGATGATGGTATTCATTTAAAAGCATCGGGACACAAGAAGTTTGCAAAACACGTTTTAAACGAATTATTATAAAGTGAAGCGGTTTAAATTTTTTCAGAAGGAAAAACTCGACGAGAACCCAACAGCATTATTCAATGCCGACACTCCTGAAGGTCATATGTATAGAAGACAACTATATCACACACAACGTGATTTGTATGAAAGACTTCGTAATAATGACATGGATAGATATTATTATGATAGAGATCTAGGTC
>JACCDO011446346.1_pt1 | contig 55370 bp, 47 predicted proteins | sample 7446101 | NCBI WGS metagenome assembly JACCDO01 (sample SAMN15323440, study PRJNA562643) | freshwater metagenome | isolation source: river surface water | place: USA:Blue River Watershed | collected 2017-08-16 | reverse complement strand
GGATACATTGATGCCTGGGGACGAGGCACCTTAAAGATTATTAGTGCTTGCAAAGAAGCGGAACTTCCAGAACCAGAAATTATTGAAAAAGAGGGTGGAGTGCAGGTGACAATTTTTAAGACGATCTTGTCAATCGAGGAAAAGGTTAGTGGTCCAATAGGTGGTCCAATGGGTGGTCCAACAGGTGGTCCAATAGGTGGTCCAATAGAAAAGCATACTGCTTTCTACTCCGCATCGCTTTCGGCGCGTCAACTAGAAGTTCTTGAAATCATCAAAGCAAACACGAAGATCAGTAGACGAAAACTTGCTGAGCAGCTGAAAATCAACGTTTCAGCTGTTCAGGGGCATTTAGATTTACTTAAAGAAAAAGGAGTACTGAGCCGAAAAGGGGGTACAAGGGGCAATTGGGTCATCCTAGAAAATAACTAATCAAAATCTTTCCTAAATCCATTTCTCAACTCCCTACCCCTCCGCATTCCAATAAGCCATGCGCTCCATGCGCTGCACCTCAAGGGAGTAAAAGCCAAACTCTTCCACCACCTTGCCTTCAAGGCAGTAGATCGCACGCCCCTTGAATGGGTACTTTTTGACCGTAGGAGGGAAGTGAACCGTATCGATCCAGTGGCCCTCCTGATCGATAAAGGTGCCAAAGTTCATCACCTCCCCCTTGATCGTCCGGGTGTACTTGACGGTAACCAGGTAGGCAATTACCTGTACGATTTTTCCTAGCTGCTGCGGCAGCTCCCTCGCCTTCACTCCTTGGATGCCTTGATCTCGGAGCAAGTGGAAGGGGGATTCCAGTGGAAATTCCAAAATATCGATCTGATCCAAGATATCCTGACGCACATCGATTTCCTCCAATACCGGTACCTGAGGGGGCAAGCTTTCCCCCCAACTTCCTCCTCCCACCGCTGCAAACAACTCCTGTGTAGGCCGTGCCCCCACCTGCTTGTGGTGAAGAAAGTGGGCCTCCCAGAGGAGCTGCTGCTTGGGTTTGCCTGTAAACCGAAAGGCATGGATGCGAATCAGAATGAGGAGCTGCTCCAATCCACAGGCTACCCGTCGCACAAAGTCTTCCAGTCCTAAAAAAGGGCCCTGTGCATGCCGCTCCTGCAAGAGGCGCTCGATGGTTCTTTTTTCAAGGTGCTTCAGGTGGATCCAGCCTAGATACACGGTGGTTCCAGTGATTTTGGTGAGGTAATCGCTCTCGTTGAGGTGGGGGGCTTCAATCCTCGCTCCCTGCATGCGCAACTCATGCACGTAAAACTCGGTAGAGTAAAACCCCCCAAAATTGTTGATCACCCCTACCATAAACTCCAAGGGGAAATAGGCCTTCAAGTACAGACTCTGGTAGCTCTCTACCGCAAAGGAAGCGGAATGCCCCTTGGCAAAGGAGTAGCCTGCAAAGCTTTCGATCTGCATCCATACCGCCGTAGCCTCAGCATCCTGCCTCCCCAGTTGCTTGCAGTTTTCAAAGTAAGCGGCCCTAACCCGTTCAAACTCGTCCTTGGATCGAGATTTGCCACTCATGCCCCTCCGCAGTACATCCGCTTCAGCCAGGCTCAGCCCTGCAAAATGGTGGGCTACCTTGATCACATCCTCTTGATAAACCATGATGCCGTAGGTTTCGGGCATGATCTCTGCCAGCACGGGATGGGCCTGCTTTCTGCGCTCTGGGTCCCGATGCCGCAAGATGTACTCCCGCATCATGCCCGATCGTGCCACACCAGGACGGATGATGGAGCTGGCAGCCACAAGCTCTAAATAGGTGTCGGCTTGCAGCTTAGCCAGTAGCATGCGCATGGCGGGGGACTCTACATAAAAGGCGCCGATGGTATGCCCACTGCGGAGGAGTGCCTTGATTTTTGGGTCTTCCTTAAATTTTTTCACTTCTCGGATATTCACCCTAACACCCTGGTTCTGCTGGATGAGTTCTAAGCTGGACTTGATGTGCCCTAGGCCCCGCTGGCTGAGGAGGTCAAACTTGTGTAAGCCAATGTCTTCGGCCACGTGCATGTCGATGTGCGCTACCGGAAACCCTTTCGGTGGGAGGTTGGTGGCCGTGTAGTAATGCATCGACTTGTGCGACAGCAGCAGTCCACAGGCGTGAATCGTCAGGTGCGATGGCATGTCATGCAGTACCTGCGCATACCGAAGGATCAGCTTACCCAAGCCATCGGGGCGATAGCCTTCCTTGTCAGCCTGCTGTAGCAGGGACTCAATCTCCGCCTTGGGTAGGCCAAAGACCTTGCCGAGCTCGCGGATCACGGAGTTGTACTGAAAGGTGCTGTAGGAGCCGAGCAGTGCTACATGGGCATCTTCCCCCTTGTTGTATTTGGTAAAGAGGTACTCAAATACCTCGTCTCGGTCAGTCCAGCTAAAGTCAATGTCAAAGTCAGGTGGATTCTCTCGGTAGAGGTTGATGAAGCGCTCAAAGTAGAGATCCAACTCCATAGGATCGACATCGGTGATCCCCAAGCAATAGGCCACCACGGAGTTGGCCCCAGAGCCTCGGCCCACATGGTAGAAATTGCGGCGATGGGCAAACTGCACGATGTCGTAGTTGATCAGGAAATAAGACACAAAACTCTTTTGCTGGATCAGCTCCAGCTCCTTTTCAATACGCTTGCTGACGGCTGTAGAGAGCTGGGGATAGCGCTGCTGGGCTCCTCTTAAGGTTTCCTGGCGCAGAAATTCAAAGTCCTCCCCTCCAGTACCAAGTAGGTCTCGTTTGTTTTTGATCGCCTGAAAGTAGAAGGAAAATTGGCACTGCTCCAGTAGCTTCTGCGCATTGAGGAGCAGGTAGCTGTGGTCTTCGCAACGGGCAATGAGCTCTGCATAGCCGTAGAGCTGGTCTGTAGGATCTGCCTGCTCCTGCAAGGGTAGCTTGCTGAGCAGCGTGTTCAGATCCATACTTCGCAGGAGCCGGTGCGCGTTAAACTCCAATTTGGAGGAGAAGTTGACCGGCTGCAGAAGCACCAACTTTTCTCGTTTTCGGTGCCAGGGCGAGGAATGCAGCTTGTTGATCTGGCTAGGATGAATGCCGACATACTCATGTTCGGCCAAAGGAAAGTAGGTTGGTGGAAAAGGATACACTACAAAGCTGTTTGCAAAGGGAGGGGCCTTGGCTGTAAAAGGGCGCTGCTGGATCAGGTGCTCTGAGAGATGCTTGTTGAGTTCGTACATGCCCTCCTGATTGCGTGCGAGCCCAATGTACTGCTGCGCAATGCCGTTTCTGAAATCAATCCCGATCACCGGATGAATGCCCACTTTCTGTGCGGCACGGATAAAGGGAAATACCGCCGCACTGCTGTTGATGTCTGTCAGGGCGAGCGCATCCAACTTTTTGCTTTTTGCCTCAGCAACGAGCTTGTCCACAGAAAGGGTCCCGTATTTGAAACTGAAGTGGGTATGGCAATTGAGAAACATGGCAAGACAGGAGTATTTCTTCCAGAGAAGTTCCGTGGATGAACTTGGGTAAAGACTAGTACGAGTTGTAGGAAATGCCCCTGACTGGGGATTGGAATCAGTTAATTAAAATGTTAATATTTTTAACATTTTAATGTTTATAATATAAACAAAAAGAAGAATAAAAAAAGGATGAGGTAAAAAAATGAAGGCAATTGTCGGAAAAGTGGGGGTGGTGACTGCACGCCTGCCTCAACCTGAACAAGGTTCATTCCAGGGGGTATCTCGCAAGACGGATTTAGGAGGAATTAGGCTTTTGAAAGTAGAAGCTGAAATTCCAGTGCGCTGCAGGCCTGGAACTCATCGACCTTGAGGTCCTCAAAAATCTCCTCGTCAACTTCGATCGCTGTTTTTTCGATTTTTCCATCGGGATGCACGATTAGTTCGATGCCAGAAAAATCCTGCGGGTTGATCATCACCAGTACTTGGTAGTCGTCAAAAATCCGTTTGAAGTACTGCGAAATTGCTTTTGCCACGGTGTCAAGGTTAGGTTTGCTCAAAAATAAGTTAAAAAAAACGAAGGGATGCATTGCTTATTCCAAAGCCTTTCTAAATTTGTGGCACGCTTATGAAATCAATCGCAAACAAGTACTGGTGGTGGCATTCCAATTCTTTCCTCGGGAAAGCTCAGAAAGCCGTTGCCTAAACTTTGCGCAATACATACCTTAAAAGGCTTACTGGTTTCCCCGGTAAGCCTTTTTTTATGCCCTTTTCTCTCTTATGACTACGACCTACAGCCTCCATACCCAGTACCGCAAGCGACTCGCAGATATCATCACACCGGTAAGCATTTACCTGCAGATTCGAGATCGCTTTGCAAACCCCATTTTGCTGGAATCCTCCGACTACCGTGGGCAGGACAATAGCTACTCCTACATCTGCTTCAATCCTGTCGCTTCTTTTTCATTTACAGCAGGAAAAGTGCTGGAGAAATTGCCCGATGGACAGGAGAAATCTTACGAAGTGAGTGCTGAACAACCCCTAATGGATTGTTTGCAGCGGTTTGGAACTACATTTCAGTCATCGCCAGACAAGTTTAAGTTTAGTACAAACGGCCTTTTTGGCTACACTCAGTACGATACGGTAGGTTGGTTTGAAGACATCCACTTAAAATCTTCCCCTTCCGAAGAAGTGCCGATGATGCACTATGCCATGTACCAAAACATCATCGTGGTGGATCATTACAAAAACGAGTTACACCTCTTCGAACACCAGGTCGAGGGAGTTGAGCGGGCTTCCTACCTAAATGAAATTGAGACCTTGCTCAACAATAAGAATATTCCAGCCTACTCCTTCAAAAAAGTAGGAGAGGAGGTTTCCAACTACAGCGATACGGAATTTTTAGGATTGCTTGGGCAGGCCCAGAAGCATTGCCAGCGTGGGGATGTGTTCCAGCTGGTGCTTTCCCGCCGCTTTACGACGGCTTTCAAAGGAGATGAATTTAACGTTTACCGTGCCCTTCGCTCGGTCAATCCCTCTCCCTACCTGTTTTATTTTGACTACGGTTCCTTCAAGGTATTTGGAAGTTCCCCGGAAGCACAGATTGTGGTGAAAAACCGAAAAGCAACCCTATTTCCGATCGCAGGAACCTTCCGAAGAACAGGTAACGATGTGGAGGATGCAGCCCTTGCACGGAAGTTGTACGACGATCCCAAAGAAAATGCAGAGCATGTGATGCTCGTGGATTTGGCACGAAATGACCTATCTCGCTCTTCCGATCGGGTAGAAGTAGAGGTCTTTAAGGAAGTGCAATACTACTCTCACGTGATCCATTTGGTGTCCAAAGTAACCGGGCAGCTACCTGAAGGTGCCAATCCCCTGCAGTTGGTGGCGGATACCTTTCCAGCAGGAACGCTCTCAGGTGCACCGAAGTACCGAGCGATGGAGCTGATCGATGAACTGGAAACAGTGAGCCGTCAATTTTATGGGGGAGCGATCGGCTACCTGGGATTCAATGGGGATTTCAACCATGCGATCATCATCCGCTCCTTTGTGTCGGAAAATAACCAGCTCCGTTTTCAAGCCGGTGCCGGTGTAGTCGCCAAAAGCGATATCCACTCCGAATTGCAGGAAGTGGCCAATAAATTGGAAGCCTTACGGGTAGCCTTGAAGACTGCCGAACAGATTTAAGCGATGCGTCCATGAAAATCTTAGTCTTAGATAATTACGATTCCTTCACCTACAACCTGGTGTACCTGATCCGTCAACTCGGGTATGGGCAGCAATTGGACATTCGTCGAAACGATGCTTTTGCCTTGGATGAGGTAGAGCAATTTGATAAAATTCTCCTCTCTCCAGGTCCTGGAATTCCTTCCGAAGCCGGCTTGATGCCCGAAGTACTGCAGCGGTATGCGGCTACCAAATCCATCCTAGGGATTTGTCTAGGCCATCAGGCTATCGCTGAAGCCTTTGGTGGGCAGCTACACAACTTGACGGAGGTGCAGCATGGAGTAGCTTCCACGCTTGCCGTAGTGCCAGACCGACTATTTGAAGGACTACCCACCCAGTTTGCCGTAGGCCGTTACCATTCTTGGGTGGTGGATGAGTCTCAGCTTCCATCCGAATTGGAGGTGATCGGTCGTACTTCAGACCAACAGATTATGGCCATTCGCCATCGGCAATTTGACCTCCGTGGGCTGCAGTTTCACCCAGAAAGTATCCTCACTGAACATGGGGCCAAGCTGATTCAAAACTGGCTTCAAAATTAATTCGACTCCTACCTATCGCTATCCGATGAAAGACATTTTAAATCAGTTGATTGAACACAAAACCCTCTCGCAGCAGCAAGCGAAGGAGGTATTGAAAAATCTGGCTACAGGATCTTATCCCAGCAGCCAAGTGGCCGCTTTTATGACCGTGTTTCTGATGCGCAGCATTACGGTGGAGGAACTACGTGGGTTCCGAGAAGCCATGCTTGAGCTCTGTGTGCCGGTAGACCTTTCCGATTACGATGCCATGGATCTCTGTGGTACGGGAGGCGATGGCAAAGACACCTTCAACATCTCTACACTTTCCTCCTTTATCGTTGCAGGAGCTGGACAGGCGGTGGCTAAACACGGGAATACGGGTGTGTCCTCAATCTGTGGTTCCTCCAACTTGCTTTCCCATTTTGGATACGAGTTTAGTTCAAATCCCGATCAACTTCGGAGAAGCTTGGATCAGGTAGGCCTTTGCTTTCTTCATGCGCCACTTTTTCACCCTGCCATGAAAAGTGTAGCTCCTATCCGAAAGGAACTTGGGGTGAAGACTTTTTTCAACATGCTTGGCCCCATGGTTAACCCAAGTTTTCCTAGAAAGCAACTGGTAGGGGTGTTTAGCCTAGAATTGGCGCGACTCTATGGCTACCTCTACCAGGAAACAGAGGGCCGATTTGCAATCTTGCATGCCCTAGATGGCTACGATGAGATATCGCTCACTGGCCCCTTCAAAATGATCACCAATTCCGGTGAAAAACTCTACCACCCACAAAGCCTTGGCCTAGATCAACTTTCTCCAGATAGCATTCTAGGTGGAATATCCATTGCTGAGTCTGCCCGGATCTTCGAGCAGGTGCTTCGAGGAGCCGGTACTGCTGCGCAAAACCAGGTCGTGATCGCCAATGCTGCTGCTGCTCTAGTGACCGCTCGTGAAGGCCTTGGCTTTGAGGAGGCAATTGACATAGCCAAAGAAACGCTACTGAGTGGCAAGGCGCTACGTGTCTTTACTGGATTGATCCAACCACAAACTTCCGTGTCCTTTAACTAAGTTGCTCCAATGAATACCCTAGAAAAAATCATTGCCGACAAGTACCTGGAAGTGGAAGCTCGAAAGAAGCAAGAACCTGTGGCTGTCTTGGAAAAAAGCAGCGCTTTTTCAAGAGCCCCCCTATCCTTGAAGGCTTTTCTTTTAGATCCTACCAAGTCTGGAATCATCACCGAGTTTAAGCGAAAGTCTCCCTCCAAGGGACTGATCAATGGTACCTCCTCAGTAGCGGAAGTGACCAAAGGATACGAGCAAGCAGGCGCCTCCGCTCTCTCCATTTTGACAGATCTGAACTATTTTGGTGGTACCACAGGAGATCTGGAGTTGGCTAGAAAGCAGGTGGCTATCCCCATTCTCCGAAAGGACTTTGTGGTAGATGAGTACCAGATTTTGGAAGCCAAATCCATGGGCGCCGATTGTATTTTACTCATTGCCGCTGCCTTAACCCCAGAAAAGGTACAATCCTTAGCTTCCTTTGCCCAGAGCTTGGGTCTCGAGGTACTATTGGAAGTACACAATTTGGAGGAGTTGGAACAGTCGTTTTGTGACGGCTTGGATGTGGTGGGCGTGAATAATCGGAACTTAAAAAACTTTAAAGTGTCTTTGGACACTTCTTTAGCACTAGTAGATCGGATCCCAAACCAGGTAGTTAAAATTTCGGAAAGTGGAATTTCGGATCCTGCTACCCTAGTTGCTTTCCGAAAGGCAGGATTTGATGGATTTTTGATAGGAGAAAACTTCATGAAAACCTCAAACCCAGGGCAGGCAGCAATAGAGTTTATCCAAGAGTTTAGACGCTTAATGGAAGCGCAAAAAATGGGAATGTCAGGGTATGGAAATTAAAGTTTGTGGCATGCGGGAGCGGGACAATTGTTACCAATTGGTCCAAGAAGTCAATCCAGATTGGATGGGCTTGATTTTCTATCCCAAATCTCCTCGACTGGTTCCTGCTGAAAGTGCCGATTGGTTGGCTGAGTTACCTATAAAAAAAGTGGGGGTATTTGTAGGGGAAGAACAGTCGGAAATACGTCGCAAAACCTCCTTGTTTGGCCTTTCGGCGCTTCAGCTCCACGGAGGAGAATCTGTGGAGGTGGTCAAGCAACTGAAGGAAGATACCGATTTGGAAATTTGGAAGGTCTTTGGCGTTGGGGAGAAGCTGGATTGGAAAGTAATGGAAGAATTTGCTCCCCATGTAGATCGTTTTCTTTTTGATACGGCTACAGCGAGCAAGGGAGGTTCTGGAAAAACCTTTGATTGGGAACTCCTGAAAGGGTATCCATTCGAAATAGGGTTTTTCCTCAGTGGAGGATTACGGTTGGTGCATGCAGCTGAAATTTTAGCGTTGAGCAAGGACATTCCTCAGCTTTTGGGTGTGGATGTCAACTCTGGTTTTGAAATTGCTCCAGGGCTAAAGCATATTCCTGATTTAAAGGAATTTAAACAAAAGTTGAACAGATAAGGTCTACCAATTGGAGACGATAACTAGCGAGATGATGATACAAGTTGACGAAAAAGGGTTTTATGGAAATTTTGGAGGTGCTTACATCCCCGAGATGTTGTATCCGAATGTGGAGGAGCTCCGAGAAAACTGGGAAGCCATTGTGGCAAGCCCGACGTATCAAGAAGAATTTCAAAGTCTGCTCAAGGACTTTGTGGGTAGACCTACGCCGCTGTATTTTGCAGCTCGACTATCCGAAAGTTTTGGAGCCAAGATATACCTCAAGCGAGAAGACCTCTGCCATACGGGTGCCCACAAGGTCAACAATACCGTAGGGCAGATTATCCTAGCCAAGAAACTGGGTAAAAAACGCATTATTGCAGAGACCGGAGCGGGACAGCACGGGGTGGCTACGGCTACCGTCTGTGCCTTGATGGGCATGGATTGCACAATCTACATGGGAGAGTTGGACATCAAGCGTCAGCGTCCCAATGTGGAGCGAATGCGTATCCTTGGCGCCAAGGTGGTGCCAGCGACCTCAGGTTCCAAAACCTTAAAAGATGCTACCAATGAAGCCATGCGCGCTTGGATTGCGGATCCAGTGGGAACGCATTACATTATTGGTTCGGTGGTGGGTCCGCATCCTTATCCAGAGATGGTGGCACGATTTCAGTCTATTATCTCGGAAGAAATCAAATGGCAGTTAAAGGCAAAAGAAGGTAGCGAAAATCCTGACCTTGTGATTGCCTGTGTGGGCGGAGGATCTAATGCTGCAGGAGCATTTTACCATTACTACAATGAACCTAAGGTGAGACTGATTGCTGTGGAGGCTGCAGGGCATGGGATCCATTCTGGCAAATCCGCTGCTACTTCAGTATTGGGTACTCCAGGGATTTTGCATGGTTCCAAAACCCTGTTGATGCAAACCGAGGATGGACAAGTCATTGAGCCGCATTCCATCTCTGCAGGCTTGGACTATCCTGGAATAGGCCCAGTACATGCCCATTTGCATGAAATTGGCCGAGCGGAGTTTGTTGGGGTGGAGGATGAGGATGCGATGAAGGCAGGTATTTTGTTGAGCCGTACAGAGGGAATCATTCCTGCAATCGAAACAGCACATGCCATCCATGCACTAAATCAAATTGAATTTAATCCAAATGATCTGATTGTGATCAACCTTTCAGGTAGGGGAGATAAAGATTTGGAAACCTACATCCACTGGGGGAATTATTGAGGGAATCGTTAATCAAGGCCCATTCAAATTTCAATTTCTCATCACCTCACTCAAGATCCTAAAGTACCATGAATCGAATCAACTATCTATTTCAAACCAAAAAAGGACGCATACTCTCCATTTATGTAACAGCTGGCTTTCCGAATCTGGAGGACACCTTGCCCGTGATGGAGGCCATTCAGTTAGCAGGAGCAGATATTATTGAAATAGGCTTACCTTACTCAGACCCAATTGCCGATGGGCCAACCATCCAAGAGAGCAATACCATTGCTTTAGAGAATGGGATGAGCATTAAAAAACTATTTGCCCAACTACTAGGCTTCCGAGCTAAAATCCATCTTCCTGTCGTGCTGATGGGCTATCTCAACCCAATCATTCAATATGGAGTGGAGGAGTTTTGTAAGAAATGCAAGGAGCTCGGGATTGATGGATTGATCCTTCCAGACCTGCCCATGAGCCATTACTTGGAAGAGTACAAAGAGTTGTTTGAGCGCTATGGCTTATTCAATATTTTCTTGATTTCTCCGCAAACCTCTGAAAAGCGAATTCGCGAAGTGGATGAGCATTCCAATGGGTTCATTTACATGGTATCTTCCCATGCCATCACGGGCGCAAAGGCGGAAATTTCATCAGAGCAGGAGCAGTATTTTGAGCGGGTAGCCGCAATGAATCTTTCCAATCCACGGCTCATCGGCTTTGGTATTTCGGATGCGGCCACCTTTCAACTCGCCTCGCGTTACAGTCAAGGTGCTATCATTGGATCCGCTTTTATCAAGAGTATTAAAAATTCAAATGATTTGAATGGAGACATCAATGCTTTCATTCAAGGAGTTATTGGTTAATACTTTTCAAGAACTGCGCTGAGTCTTGAAATTGGCTTGTACCGACTGAAATCCATTTGTAACTTAGGTTCGGAGGTTTGAAACTACGTCTCAATTTTGCAACCGTTAAGTAGTTTTATGAGTTGAAATCAATGAAAAGTGTTGTAGCTGAATTAGATGCCGACAAGTCTAGCTTAGCGTTGCTTACCCAGATTACCCCGAGAATTAAACCCAAATACAATGATTGAAAAACCCAAACAGTGGGTCTTTTCGGACCCGAGATTAAAGGACATGCGTCAGGATTATGCTGCATACACGCAAGAAGATTTCCAGGTTTGGAAAATTCTTTTCGAACGGCAGGTTCCTCAGCTTCCCAAAGCCGCTTCAAAAGCCTATGTGGAAGGCATGAAAGCAGTAAATTTTACTGCAGACCGTATTGCGAATTTTGAGGAACTAAACGAGGTCCTCCGCCAGACCACCGGATGGCAAGTACAGGTAGTACCAGGATTGATTGATGACGACTTGTTCTTTGGTTTATTGAGCAACAAGCGTTTTCCTTCTTCTACTTGGCTTCGAAAAATGGAGCAATTGGATTATTTGGAGGAGCCAGATATGTTTCACGATGCCTTTGCACACCTTCCACTTTTGGTCAATCAACCCTATGTTGATTTTCTAGAAAGGCTGAGTGCGATGGCTTTAAAGCATATTCAGGACCCCTGGGCCATCCAATTGCTGAGCCGAATTTATTGGTTTACCATCGAATTTGGATTGATTCGTGAGGAAGGTGCGCTCCGTGTGTATGGGGCTGGAATATTGAGTTCTGCAGGGGAAACTACCTATGCGCTCTCCAATGAGCCAAGTCATTTTGCCTACGACGTGCGTCAGATCATGATGACTTCCTATTGGAAAGACCATTTTCAAGACAAATACTGGGTGATTGATAGTTTCGAGCAACTTTTTGAGTCCTTGCCGGAAATTGAGCAAGTACTTGAAGAGTTGCTAGAAATTGAAAATAAAAAATAAACTTAACTAAGATCTGAGAGCAAACTGGATTGTAGGCCAGTTCTGTCCCTTCTGTAGAAAGTCCATGAAAGTAGCGTTAATTAAATACAATGCAGGAAATGTCCAATCCGTGTGCTATGCGCTAGAACGGCTTGGCGTGGAGGCGGAACTTACGGATGATCCCGAAAAAATTTCCACGGCAGACCGGGTAATTTTTCCTGGTCAGGGGGAAGCCAGTTCTGCAATGGCCTACTTGAAGGAGCGGAATTTAGATCAAGTGATTCGAGACGTGAAGCAACCTTTTTTGGGAGTTTGCTTGGGTTTGCAGTTGCTCTGCACCCATTCGGAAGAAAACAACACCACCTGTTTAGGCATCTTTCCTCAGCTCGTTAAACGATTTATTCCAAGTGCCAACGGCCAAGAAAAAGTACCACATGTGGGTTGGAACTCGATCGAGAACTTGGTTGACAATCCCTTGCTCAAGGATCTGCCAGATGCCAGGTACTTGTACTATGTGCATAGCTACTATGCGACTCTAGGCGAAGGCACCCTAGCCACTACCCACTACATTCAAGATTTTACGGCCATCCTCCATCGAGCCAACTATTGGGCGATTCAAGCTCACCCCGAGAAAAGTAGTGTTTTAGGAGAAAAACTCTTAGAGAATTTTCTAGCGCTGCCCTCTACTTAATTAAGATTCACCAAGGGATTTCAGGTTGTATAACCTATCCTTAGCCATAAAACTATGCAAGTAATTCCTGCAATTGATTTGATCGGAGGTAAATGTGTTCGCCTCAGCCAAGGTGACTACCAGCGGAAGACCGAATACCATGAAGATCCATTGGAGATGGCTAAGCGATTTGAAGGGGCGGGATTGACGAGACTCCATCTGGTGGATTTAGATGGAGCCAAAGCCAAAAAAATTGTAAATGGAGCCGTGTTGCAGCGTATTTGTTCCAAGACAGGTTTGTCTGTAGATTTTGGAGGTGGTATTCAATCCCAGGAAGAAATCGAAAAGGCCTTTACGCTTGGAGCTATGCAAGTCACTGGCGGAAGTATTGCAGTTAAAAATCCAAGTTTGTTTGAATCTTGGCTAGAAGCGTATGGTTCAAAAAAAATCATTTTAGGTGCCGATGCCAAGGATAAAAAAATTGCAGTAGGAGGTTGGGAAGAAACCACTGTTCTGGAGCTAATCCCCTTTATTAAGGGGTATTACGACAAAGGTATTCGCCAAGTCATCTGTACCGATGTGGCTAAGGATGGATTGCTTCAAGGACCATCTTTTGACTTGTACCGAGAGATCCTTCAGGAGTTGCCCGAATTGCAACTCATTGCTAGTGGGGGAGTCTCCTGCTTGAAGGACTTGGAAGAACTCCAAAAACTAGGAGTCTTTGGAACCATTGTTGGAAAAGCGTATTACGAAGGAAAGGTTAGTTTGAAGGAGTTGGCCCAATTCGAATCCCATTAAATTACTGGGATACTTGCCTGTCGCGATCTGTCCCTTAATCACTTCAAATCAAAAACTAGGAATTACCTGTTTATTAACCTATGCTAACCAAACGAATTATCCCTTGTCTTGACATAAAAGATGGCCGCACGGTCAAAGGGGTAAATTTTATTGAACTTCGAGATGCGGGAGATCCTGTGGCCTTGGCCCAGTTGTATTCGGATCAAGGTGCGGATGAACTCGTATTTCTGGATATTACAGCGACGGTAGATAAGCGAAAAACGTTGGTTGATTTGGTGACTCAGGTGGCCAAAGAAGTTCGAATTCCCTTTACGGTTGGTGGCGGTATTGCATCAGTTCAGGATGTCTATGCTTTGTTGGCAGCAGGCGCTGACAAGATCTCCATCAATTCTGCAGCCGTAAAAAGGCCCGAACTTATTGATCAACTTGCCAAAAAGTTTGGTTCACAATGTGTGGTGGTAGCCATCGATTCGCGATGCACAGAAGGTATCGATTGGGTGTACACGCATGGAGGAAGGACGGCAACTACCTTGCAGTCCAAGGCTTGGGCGAAGGAACTGGCGGATCGAGGTGCAGGTGAGATTTTACTGACCTCCATGGACCATGACGGCACCAAAGCGGGTTTTGCAGTGGAATTGACTGCTGCGATATCATCAGCATTGCCCATTCCAGTTATTGCTTCTGGCGGGGCAGGAAGCATGCTTCATTTTAAGGAGGTATTTACTAAGGGGAGAGCCGATGCAGCTTTGGCAGCAAGTATTTTTCACTTCAAGGAAATTGGAATTCCTGAATTGAAAATGTATCTGGATGAGGAAGGAGTAGTTATTAGGAATTGAAATAAATTGAAATACGATAGAAATACACTCCACTTCGCCTGCCTGCGGTAGGCAGGCTCGGTCTATTTCTACCGAATTTCCATTTTATTTCATTCTAAAAAGTTAAAAACACATAAAATGAACCTAGATTTTAAAAAGATGAATGGCCTCATACCGGCGGTAGTGCAGGATGCATTTACCGGAAAGGTATTGATGCTAGGCTACATGAACGAGGAGGCACTTGTCAAGACTCAGGAGTCGGGTAGGGTTACTTTTTTCTCGCGTAGCAAAAACAGATTGTGGACCAAAGGCGAGACTTCCGGTAACTTTTTGGAAGTGGTCAGCATGCTAGAAGATTGTGATGGGGATGCAATATTGGTCAAAGCTAGGCCCCTCGGACCCGTTTGCCATACAGGCGCAGATACTTGTTTTGAGGAACCAAATACCTCTCAAACTGCATTTATTGACCAACTTCGGGCAATTATTAAAGAGCGCAAAGAAAACCCGGGTGCAACATCTTATACCTCCAGCCTATTCGCAAAGGGAATCAATAAGCTGGCTCAGAAAGTAGGGGAGGAAGCAGTGGAACTGGTGATCGAGGCAAAGGATGACAACAAGACACTTTTTCTAGGAGAGGCGGCAGACTTGTTATTTCACTACCTCGTATTACTTGAAGCAAAGAATTATTCCTTAGACGAGGTGGTTGCCGTACTCAAACAGCGGCATGCAAAATAATTCAGGAGTTGAAAGGAAAAAAAAGAGCTCGAGAATCTCGAGCTCTTTTTAGGTCTGCACTTTCCATTTTAGAAAACAGGAAATTCTTGCTGCAACCCCTTGAATGCATCTATCATTTCCCATTTAGGCTTGTAGTAGGTATCCATCATTCGGTTGCCCACCGTTCCTGTGCGGATATATTGAATGGCTGCAGCCAAACGAAGGTCTTTCACATCTCCCCAAGCAAACTGAGGGCTATCTCCTACAGTGAAGTTAGCAGGGAAACCGTCAAAATATTCTGCTTTCCCTGCAGAGTTTGCGATGGCAAACGTAATCGGTACCACTTCCACATTATTAGTTTGAAGGATGCGATTGTAGCTAGAAAGCGGGAAGGAACCAACCGGTTTGCCATAAGTATTATCTCCGATCAAAACTACCTGCATGTAAGGATCTAATGCATTGATGATTAATTCGGATGCCGAAGCTGAACTTCGTGATGTAATAAAAATAATACGGCTTAGGTTGATGCTTCCAATCTTACTAAAATTCCTAGAGGTGTTTTGAGCCGTTTTCATTGCATTCAACTTATTGGTATACATCAACTTAGTGTTGTTAGCAGTTTGAATTAGGTAATTACAAATCTGCTCTGCTACAGCCACTGAACCACCCCCATTGTAGCGAAGGTCGATGATGAGTTCTTGTGCACCTTGATTCTGGAAAAACTCCATACTAGTTTGTACTTCGGCACTTCGAGTTGGGCTCAATCCTGCGGTCGCTTTGAAACTTTGATAGGCCCAGTAGCCTACTTTTTTGTTGTCTACCTGAATTATACGCTGGTCCAAAACCGAGTTGGATTGGTACTCTGCCTTCACGTTAGTGCGTGTTGTGGTGGTTCCATCTGGTAATTTAAAAGTAAAGGAATTGGAAATCCCTGGGTCAGAAGTACCTAACTTGAAGTCATAACCCCCTGAGGGAGTTTTGTATTCTGCGATGGGCTTCCCATTGATTTGGGTGATTTCCCAACCTCTTTTCCAACCGTCTTTTCCTGCAGGAGATTCAGCAAAAACAAATGAGATATAAAGCTTTTCATCTGCGGTGAATGCAAACCCAAAGCCGTGACCTGCGTTCTTTCCGACAAATGCATTGTTGAACGCTTCTTGTGTAGTAATGTAGGAAAATCGGTCAATTGGTTTGTAAATAATTCCATCCAAGAGGGCTTCATTGGAAGCGTATTTGGTTAAATCCACTGTGGTTGGGATTTGTCCATTCCAGAAGTACCATTCACGCATGACTTCTACAATGGCGTTTTTCACTTCATCCACTACCGGCTTTGTAGGATCTACAGGCTCTTCTTTTGGTTCGCAAGACCACAAGCCTATCCACAACCAAGCGCTTATCCAAATCAATTTTTTCATAGGAATAGTGTAATTTTTTATTCTAAACGTAAAATTTCAATTCTTGTTTTACAGCAAGATGTCGTACACTTTAACTGTTTTCCAAAAAGAGGAATACTTTGCGATAAACTCCAAATGAAGTGGATCTTTTTGGTAAGCTGCTTGACCTGCTAATGAATCAAAAAAGAGAGTACATGACACATGAAAGCTGTGGTCGACAACTTCTCTTTTTTCGGTAGGAGCAGGAATACCTTGGTAAAATTGAACTACATCTTTGCAGCGACCAAGCATGGGCACTGCATCTTTTAGAAATTCGTCTACATCAGATTCTTTGTGCAACCAGAAATAAACTTGATGAATGATTTTTTGTGTAGGCATAGGGTTAGAATGGCTAATAGGAATGGAAACAAGGCTAATCGCACTTGCAGCTCCAAGGGTTTGAATAAATTTCCGACGAGAGTTCATGTTTTTCTGCTCAGGCAATCCTAAATGATCTAGCTTTATTTTGCTGAGGCGGGTTAAATATAAAAATTTATCTTGCTTTCTCGAACTTGGGTCATGGAGTTAGTGTAAGTTTAAAAATCACAAAATCAACAGCGTGTATGAATTATCGGATACTTGGAAAAACTGGATGGTCTATTTCAGAAATTGGTCTTGGTACTTGGCAGGTTGGTGGGGGATGGGGAAAACGCTTTGATCCCAAAACAGCTTCTCAGCTTTTGCATGCAGCTTTTGATCAGGGGGTAAACTTTGTAGATACCGCCGATGTGTACGATGGAGGCTTGAGTGAAGCTGCTGTTGGGAAGGCTGTAAGTGAACGAAGTGAGGTCATTTATGTTGCCACTAAATGTGGCCGACGCTTGCAGCCGCATGAACCATCGGGGTACAGCCCAAAAAATCTTCGAAAATTTGTAGAGGATAGCATTCAGAATGCCCGATTGGAACGGTTGGATTTGATCCAGTTGCACTGTCCTCCTAGCCCAGTTTACGATCGCGATGATGTATTTGGTCTATTTGAAGACTTGATTCAAGAAGGAAAAGTAGCGGCTCTAGGGGTGAGTATTGAACGAGTTGAAGAAGGAATTCGAGCCATGAACTATGCGATCGTTTCTTCCATTCAAGTAATTGTAAATTTGTTTCGGCAGAAGCCAGTTGAAGAACTTTTTGAACTGGCAGAAGCTAAAAATGTAGGTTTAATTGTGCGCGTTCCGCTAGCAAGTGGATTACTATCAGGAAAGTTTAATGCTCAGACTACATTTGAACAAGAGGATCATCGCAATTTCAATCGGGAAGGACAAGCCTTTGACAAAGGGGAAACCTTTTCAGGAGTGCCCTTAGATTTGGGTTTTGCAGCTGTAGAAGAATTAAAATCATATTTTTCAGCAGAGAAGGACTTGGCTGCTCATGCACTTCGTTGGGTGTTGATGCACCCACAAGTAAGCACGGTGATTCCGGGAGCCTCTACACTGGCTCAGGTAGCCCAGAATATTAAAGCTGGCCAATTGCCACCTTTAAGTAACCTTCAGATGCAAGAGGCAACCCGTATTTACGAGCAGTATATTAAAGCAGAGGTACACTCGCTATGGTGATATCAAAAAAAAATGTCCCCAAAATTTTTGGGGACATTTGAGATGGGTCAAAAAGAGTATTAATCTTCCTTTTTTGCCATTCTAGTTCTTTCGTTTTCGTCCAAATAGATCTTACGCATTCGAATGGACTTGGGAGTGATTTCCAAGTACTCATCTTTCTGGATGTATTCCATGGACTCTTCCAAAGAGAAACGCTTTGGAGGAGCGATTCGAACATTGTCATCCGAACCGGAAGCACGCATATTGGTCAATTTCTTACCTTTTTGCACATTGACTACGATATCGTTGTCTCGAGAATGTTCTCCAATTACCTGACCTGTATACAATTCATCGCCTGGCTCAATAAAGAAGACTCCACGATCTTGCAACTTGTCAATGGCATAAGCGGTACACTGACCACCTTCCATGGAGATCAAGGATCCATTGATTCTACCTGGGATAGCTCCTTTAAATGGTTCATAAGCTGTGAATCGGTGGTTCATGATCGCCTCACCTTGTGTAGCGGTAAGCACATTATTTCGAAGTCCGATAAGGCCTCTTGAAGGAATTTTAAACTCAAGGTGCTGAAGATCACCCTTCGGTTCCATGATAAGTAATTCACCTTTTCGCTGGGTAGCCAATTCAATCACCTTACCGGCAGTTTCTTGAGGTACATCTACAACGAGTGTTTCGATAGGCTCGCATTTGATCCCGTCAATCTCTTTGAAGATAACCTGAGGCTGACCTACTTGAAGTTCGTAACCTTCTCTACGCATAGTCTCGATCAATACAGACAAATGGAGGATGCCTCGACCGTACACCAAGAATCGATCTTCTGAATCGGTAGATTCTACTCGTAGCGCCAAGTTTTTCTCTGTCTCTTTCATCAATCGGTCTCTCAGGTGGCGTGAGGTTACGAATTTACCTTCCTTACCAAAGAATGGAGAGTTATTGATAGTGAACAGCATGTTCATCGTTGGTTCATCGATAGAGATACGCTTAAGCGGCTCTGGATTCTCTACATCAGCAATGGTGTCACCAATCTCAAAATCATCAATACCAGTTACAGCACAAATATCTCCTGCAGTTACGCTTTGAACTTTATTTTTTCCTAATCCTTCAAAGGTGTGTAATTCTTTCACCCGCATCTTTTTTATCGAGCCGTCTGCCTTACAAAGTGCAATCTGCTGGTTTTCGGAGATAGTTCCACGAGCAACACGTCCGATAGCGATACGGCCAACAAAGTTGGAGTAGTCCAAAGAAGTGATCTGCATTTGCAAGGTTCCTTCTTCAATTTTTGGAGCTGGAATGTGATCAATAATCGCATCCAACAAAGGCAGGATGGAATCGGTTGGGTTTTTCCAATCAGGCCCCATCCAGTTTTGCTTCGCTGAACCGTAGAGAGTTTGGAATTCCAATTGCTCTTCAGTGGCATCTAAGTTGAACATCAGTTCAAAAACAGACTCATATACTTCGTCAGGTCTGCAGTTTTCTTTGTCGACCTTGTTTACTACCACGATTGGGGTAAGGCCAAGGGCCAAAGCCTTTCCTAATACGAAACGGGTTTGTGGCATTGGGCCTTCAAAGGCATCTACGAGTAGAATTACACCGTCTGCCATTTTGAGTACGCGCTCCACTTCTCCACCAAAGTCGGCGTGACCTGGGGTATCAATGATGTTGATTTTATGATCTCTGTAGCGTACGGATACATTCTTGGAAAGAATGGTGATGCCGCGCTCACGCTCAAGGTCGTTGTTGTCGAGGATTAGGTCTTCAAATTGTTGATTTTCTCTGAAGATTTTTGATACGTGGATGATCTTATCCACGAGGGTAGTTTTACCGTGGTCAACGTGTGCGATGATCGCGATATTCCGAATTTGTTGCATGGTTTGCCTAATTGAAGCCGCAAAATTACGAATAATAGTTGGGAATAAGGTTATCGGCCTATGAAGTTTCTGTGCGCAAGGCCAGATTAGCCTTTATTGATTCTTGCGTTTTTCTTGGTAAATTCAAAAAGTATAGTTGCTTCTTGTTCCAGTTGATGTAATTGAATGTTTCGGATTTCCTTACTCCTTGCACTTATTCTTGTCCTGCTTAGTATTCCATTTTTGTGGAAGGAAGAGTATGCTGTTACTGGAATATGCTTGGTGTTGTTTTGGTGGACAATTGCTTTGGGATTTCAATTTCGCACTGAATTTAAGCCTTACAGTTTTCCAATTGCCATCCTTGGTGTGGTGACCTTAGCATTATTTTTTCCAAAGCCGTTTCTAGAAGTTGGTGGATTTTCCTTAGCTGGCCTGATCAATCCATTGATACAGGTCATTATGTTTGGAATGGGTGCAACTTTAAGCTGGAAAGATTTTGCTGCAGTTGCAAAAAGTCCCAAATCAGTGATTTTGGGAATTTTACTTCAATTTACCATCATGCCTTTAGTCGGTTTTGGTCTGGCCAATTTGAGTGGTTTAGCTCCAGAGGTGGCCGCAGGAATTATTTTGGTGGGTTGTTCGCCAAGTGGCACTGCATCAAACGTCATGGCCTTTTTGGCACGTGCCAATGTTGCCCTTTCTGTGACGCTTACCTCAATCATTACATTGATGGCTCCTTTCGTTACTCCGATTTTAATGAAGGTATTGGCAGGGCAGTTCATTGAGATTGACCTATGGAGGATGATGTGGGACATTGTAAAGATCATCTTACTTCCTGTGGGAGCAGGTCTTTTGATCAATCAGCTATTGAAAAGGAATGCTACAATTTTGGAAAAGATTCTTCCTCTAGTGTCAATGGCAGGGATTGCTTTGATTATTTTGGTCATTACCGCAGCAGGAAGGGATAGTTTGTTGCAAATTGGTCCAATTCTGATTGGATTGGTGTTGATTCACAATATGTTGGGCTATGGAATAGCTTATGGTTGTTCTAAGGTTTTGGGATTTCAAGAGCAGGATGCCCGTACCTTGGCTATTGAAGTTGGAATGCAGAATGCTGGACTTGCCTCTGGATTGGCTAATAGCCTAGGAAAAATAACCACTTTGGGTTTGGCAGCTGCCGTGTTTGGTCCCCTTCAAAATATCACTGGATCTATCCTTTCGGCTTTTTGGGGCAGAAAAAGTAGAAGCTAGTTGAAGTAGGGTTTAAAAATTCCTGACCAAATGGTATACCCGTCTTCATTTAAATGTAGTTGGTCCTTAACAAAGAGTTCGGGCCTTGCATTTCCTTCTGAATCAGTCAATGGACCCCAGGTATCGATAAAGTTCACCTGAGCTTTACTTTGACAATACTTTTCCAATTGCTGGTTGAAAAACTGATAAAATTCTTTCTTACTCCAGCGAGAAGGACTTGGCTTTGCGCCAATAAGGAAGATTTCAGTTTGTGGGTCCACTAGGTGGATGCGGTTCACGATTTGTTGGAGGCTATTCAGAATTTCTGGCACAGGAACATCCGCCCAAAGGTCGTTATCGCCTTCGTAGATAAACACCCGTTTCGGATCAAACCTTAGCACAAGTGGATAAAGGTAGCGTTCCAAGTCAGCTGCTTTTGAACCTCCAAATCCAGTGTTGATCACTTCTTTTTCTGGAGTTATTTCGGATAGGCTACGCCATAATTTGATAGTTGAACTTCCCGTGAAAACTGTTCCACCGCTGCTCCATCCCAAGCTATCTAGCCGTTGGCTTAGTAGTCTTACCTCCGCTTCAAAAGGCTGCTGCTGTCCAAAGCTTGCAGTGAATGCTAGTAAAAAAACGAGGTAAAGGGCAATTGATTTTTTCATGATTTCAAACCTACTAAAAATTAGTGAACCAAAATCGATCAATCTTCTGAACGAAACTGAACAATTGATCCGACTGTGTCAGGAAATTAAAGTAGTGAACAAAATGAATTTATGCCTATTCGGAGCTGTATAGAGGGGTGTCTTCTGGAAATTGAGTGCGCAAAGGTTTTTGGTCGCGTTTTCGCATCATTCAAAAAAGTTCAATAAAACTATCCCATACATGCAGGTACTTACCCGATTTTTCTGGTTTTGCAGCGGTGCAAACTATCCCATACTTCAAAAAGTGCCCACCGAGTCGACCAAATATGTAGGGATCGGCGCAACTGTCTTTTTTACAGGGGTCTTTGCGGCTTTGGCTGGATTTTATGCGCTCTACACTGTTTTTCAATCCTGGGGGATTGCTTTGTTTTTTGGGCTACTCTGGGGAGCGATGATTTTCAATTTGGATCGATTTATCGTCTCTAGTATGCGCAAGAAAGCCCAAGGTTGGTCTGAGTGGAAACTAGCCCTTCCTAGATTGGTATTGGCCTTGCTTCTGGCGGTAGTAATTTCGAAACCCTTGGAGCTGAAACTTTTTGAGCGGGAGATCAATCGAAAGTTAGATGAGCAAAAGATTGCATTTATAGCCCAGTCTAAGGATGGTTTGGCAAAAGGGTTTCCTGAAATTCAGGCCTTAGAAAAAGAAAAAGTAGTGCTAAAAGAGGATGTGGAACAAGCGCGTGCTTACCGGGATAAGTTGCAGCGAGAATACGATGCCGAGCGCTTTGGAGAGAAAACAGCCAGCACAAGTGGAAAGGTAGGCTTGGGAACAAATGCAAAGAAAAAGGAGCAACAGTTGGATGGAGCTCAAGAGGATTTAAAAACCCTTTCTGCTCGTAATGAATTACGAATTCAACAAGTGGATGTTCAAATCGAGGCATTCCGAGCCAAGCAGCAAATTGAATTTGAAAAACAAGTTCCTGGTATTGATGGATTTGATGGATTTGCGGCGCGGATGGATGGTCTTGCAAAGCTTACGACAGAAAGTAGGGCTATGGCTACTGCTCAGCTATTTTTAGTATTGCTTTTTATGGCCATTGAAACAGCTCCGATTTTTGTCAAATTGATTTCTGCTCGAGGACCATACGATGAACTTTTGGAGTGGCAGGAGGACAAAATCAAACTCTACAAGCAGGAAAAATGGCAGCTTGCAAGTGGAGAGTCAGAAGCCCGACTCAGCTACTTCAAGGCCACCCATTTTTATGCATCGGAATTGGCTGCGGCATCCACCAACGCTGAAAACGAGCAGAAAAATGGATCGGTAAAATTAAACTCTGATAGGAATTCCAAAAAATGACTTCCCATAGTTCCTACTCCGATTGAAGTTTTGATTTAGGTTTTAAAAGCAAAAGAGGCTCAATTTTTAGGTAAAAAATTGTTCCAAGACATCTCCTACAAAGTAAGCAACTACGGCTGCCAAAAGGCCCAAAAGTACAGTTTCTGAAATTCCTCGCAGGGCGGAGGTTTGGTTGACAGAACTTTTCAGCCAGCCAACTAGAAAGAAGGCTAGGCCAGTAAGGAGACTGGTCCAAAAAAAGAGATTAATAGGTGTAGGGAAGAAGAAATTCCAGAGGTAAACTGTGAGCGGAATTAGTCCTACACTAATAAAGGATGCAAAGGTGGCGGCTCCAATCTTAAAAGGGCTCTTGGAATCTCGAATCATGCCTAGCTCGTCCTTCATCATTTCGTCTACCCAGAGCTTCTTGTCTGCGCAGATGTGATCCACTACTTTTTGCAATAATTCTCCTTTAAATCCTTTGGCGGAATAGATTTCTTCTATTTCTGCTCTTTCGATCTCGGGGAGATTTTCAATTTCCCAATATTCAATCTTTTCGTGTTTGTCGTAAGTGTCACGTTCACTTTTGGCAGCGAGATAGGCTCCTACGGACATGGAAAATCCATCTGCGAGCAGATTGGCGAATCCTAAAATAAGGAGAATGCCCGTATCAAGGTTGGCTCCAAATCCTCCAGCCACCACTGCAAAGGTGGTGACTGCGCCATCGATACCCCCATAAACAAATTCTTTGAGATACTCTTGCAGCCTACCAAATCGGTTATTTTCAAGGTGGATTTCTGATTCCATGGAACAGCTCTTTTGGGTTTCAAATTAAAAATAGAGATAAAATTCAAAAGGTAGCCTTATTCAGACACTCTTTTCTGAATTGTGTCAGTTTCCATTTTTAACTGAAAGATTCGCTAAGTATAGGTTATTCATGAAACAGCTTGTACTCTGAAATTTAATTCAGAAAATCTTTTCCGAAATTTTGATAAATACAATCGATTGCATAGGTTTAAGAAACTTTATCGCAAGGAATTAGTGCTTAACCCAGCATTTTGCAGAAGTTTATATGGTTTTAATCCATTAACAATAACCCCAAATTGGGAGTCGGTTTTTTAAAATCGGCTCCTTTTTTTATTAAAAAAATCTTCAGAAATCATAAAATTCTAAAAGATGGTTTAAAATCGATTTGATTTTTTAGAAATTCCTGCAAAAAATCATAAATGTGGTTTTTTGCAATTTTTAAAACCAAGTTTCAGAAGATTTGGATTTAGGGATGAATAATAAAAAAACCTTCATGAAAATTTTGTGAAAGCTTTCGTGTTAAATCAACCTCAAAAGACTATTAATTGGCAGTAAAATCTTTTTAGGCCAGTACTTATGGAAAATAAGTCCTTGGGTTGAGGTTCCTGGTGGTTTTCTTTTCACAAATCTTTTCTTCAGAACAGATTCGAGTAGGATCCAGGAAAGGTTCTTCAGGTGCTGCTCTTACCCGATCCTACACTATGAATTAGTTTATTCTATAGGTTTATAAAGACAACTAGAGATTAAAAAAATAAAAATAATTAAAATAAATATTTTTTAAATTAAATTTTATTAACTAATTTTCTTTTGTATTTATAACCAGACTGGGCAATCTCCAGAGGCTAGCCCCCTCCATTTTGGACCAATTTTTAGTTTTTATTCATTTTTTAACTCAAAACACATGAAACAAAATTCAGTACACTTTTCAGCATACCTCTTCGCAGGTACCTTACTTTTTAGCAGTTGTCTCCCCAAAGAGGAAATTTCTATCCAATCCGTAGATCCCCTGTGGACCCAAAATCTTCAACTCGAAGAATGGCAGCAAGTAGAGACAGCCAAAGAATTCTCCCAGTTGCTGGGAGAAGTGATGCAGGAGAAGGAGGCCAGGATAGCGCTAAGCCAACTTATTCAGCAGTACGATGATTTCGGGGATGCGGTATCCCTTTCGACCTTATTGGGGGATAAGAAAAATATGCCTCCTTCGGAGCTCGCGAGTTTGAATCGTTTGGGGAACACTTTTTCCTTGCGAACAGCAAGCAATCCTTTTCGGGAAACCCTGCTTCAGCATTCATTAGAGCATTTTGATGCGTATCCTTTCCTGGAAAGGGCTTTTGAGACCTTTCGTGCTCGACCCGAGCCTGCGCAGCAACGCGTATCCCTCCAAGAGGAGCTGATCGCGTTTTTTGCAAGCCAAGGTCTGGTGGTTCACTTTCCCTACGAAGAACGGTTTGATTGGGAGACCTACCAGGGAGCTGTTACCACGACCTACGATCCGCTTATTCGGGAAGATTGGAACGAAGGGTTTTTGTTCTCGCTTACAGGTGAAGGATCCCAAGCCAAGAGGGTTCCTTATGTGGACGATGCCTATTCGGTGGAACAGCCCACGCTAGTGGTTACTTACCTCGATGAAGATTTTTACGAGATGAATAACACACCTCCTGTACCCGAGCTTCCCACCCCCGCACCCGATGCAGTAATCCTAGATTACAACGTGAACCATACTTCGATCTCCCAGGCGGATATTTTATTTACGACTATACCGGAGGTGAAACTTACTAAAAGAGATTACATAGGTCTATTTGGTAAGATTGTCAAGGTACGGTTGTATAGAGGTTCTAGTAGGGTAAAGGTTAATTTTGATGGTACAGTGAGCCCTGGAATAGATGGAGATACCTACAGATATGATTTAATCAAGTTTTCGAAAGATGATATCAAATTGGGAAGATGGAAGACTGTCAATATCCAATTTGACCCCGATTGGGATATGACTGAAAATAGCGAGCAATTTTTCCTTTTTACGGAGCACAACTTGACTGGAAAAGCAAAAGCAAATGCTGGAGTCAAAGTGGGGTATGATTTTGTGAAAAAGGAACCCACTGCTGAAGCTACGGCCTCTGTCAATTTGGAAGTGGAATCTGAAAGCTCTCGCTTTCGCGTCAATACGGAGTTATCTCGAAGATCAGTTTTGGCTTATGTAGTAGGAGCTACAGACCATGGAGTTCGTACCCGAAATGGCATCGATTACAATGTGAAAAATGTTGGACTCCTACATTTTTATTTCGAACACCGATTTACGGACATTCCAGACTAAGTCAGTCAATTTTTTTTAAAACTTAAATTCTATCCCAATGAAAAATGCTAGCTGGTTGGCCTTAATCCTATTTCTTTCCTTTCCACCTGCGATGGCCCAAAAGCTAGATTCCATTCTATCTAAATCTAGCTTCAGCTTTAGTTATGGGCTATCCCATGATTTCTTTGCTTGCTGTGTGGATACCAACGATAAGCTACCAATCGCAAGTTTTAACAATCGAAGCGAGGTAGGAGAGGCCTTTGGTTTTGAATATGGGTATCGACCAGGGGGGAAAAATGAGTACGGATTTGGATTTTCCAAGGATGTCAATTACCGAGACTTTACTGTTGTTAAACAAACTTCTTTCGCTTTGGTAAATTTTGATGACTATCGAATACGAGGAACAAAAAATTTCCATTACCTGCTGTACAAGCGGCATTTTATTGAAGAGAAGTTGATTGGTGCCGCAGGAATTTACAACCTTCGGTACCGAGATCCTTACGTGGAAATTATTGGTAACTCAGACCAAACTATAGTCACATTAAGTGATGAAGTTGTAGTGATTGATTTCGGTGTTTTTGCGGGCCTCGAGTACTACCATGAGCTCCGGAAAAATTTACAAATAGGCTTGCGTGCGCGTTTATTCTACACTCAAGGCTATGACGAGTCCTTTGAGAGTTTTGAATTTACGCCAGTCTTGCGGTTTACTTTTAAATAAGGGATGTTTTCTAATAGCAGCGGAGAAGAAAGCTTCTTCGCTGTTTTTTAATAGAAATTTCAGGCTAATCCTTAAGCGATAGCGCCCGCAGTAGCAGCTTCTGGCGGTGAGCATAGGTGAAGTAGCGCTCGACACGCGCCCGTGGGGAGGTCAACTTGGTTTTTCCATCTAACCAATCTTGAATCAACTGTTGCAAAGCGCCCAGCGACTTTCTTTTGAGCAGCAATCCAGTATCTCCAATAATCTCTGGAATGGCTCCCACAGCGGAGCCTATCGGTACACAACCACAGGCCATGGCTTCAGCCAATGCATTGGGGAAGCCCTCAGAACTCGATAGCTGCAGGTAATATTCATGAGAATTGTAAAGCTGTACCAAGGCTTCTGGCCTTTCTTTTCCTACTACCCGAATATTCGGCGAAAAAGCCAGGTAGGTTGAATCTCCCACTAAAGTAAAGTTCCAATCAGGATTATTGGCAGCCAATTGTTCAATCAAATCGTATCCCTTGACCCGCGCTCGAGCAGGAGAGGAGGTATGGGTTGCCACCGAAATAAAGGACTTCTTGACGCGCTCCATCCCCAAGTCCTTCCAAAATTCCGTATCAAATCCATTAGGAATGACCTGAATGGGTGTATTTAGTCCAGGAATAAGTTGCAGTAGGCCCTGTTTCGGATTGATCTGCGGGTCATAGTTGTAGTGCTGGTTCACCAAGGCTTCTGCAACAGGCAGGATCAAACTGCAATTTTCAAAGGAGAAACGGGTAGCCCAAGCAAGGCTTTTCTTCCGAAAGTTGCCATAGCCAATTTCCGGCATGTTGATGCAATCCGTTCCTCCCGCTTGGATGGTGCATTTTTTTCCAAAAGCCTTTCCAAATACCACCGGAAGGATGCAATGATACCCCCCAAAAAAGCAGAGGTATTGGCTGGTTCGAGGTAGGTACCAGAGCAACTCAAAAAACTGAAGAATTAGGTAAAAAGGTAGCTTGATAGGGCTTTGAGTAAACTCCAGGTCTTTGATCGCTGCATGAGGACGGATCATTTCCAAATCTCGTTCAATAAAAGCAGTACGGACGGGAAAGCAGTAAATAAGCATGGCAGAAACAAAGTAGAGGCTAAGCTAGGAAATGAAAAAGGGGAAACAAAGCTTCCCCTTCCCTGATTTGAATGGGTTTAAACCACCAAGTTGACAATCTTGCCTGGTACGATAATGATTTTTTTCGGAGACTTTCCCTCTAACCATTTTTGAACCTGCGGATCGGCTAGTGCTGCTTTTTCGATCTCTGGACTAGTCAGGGATAGTGGAAGGTCCAGCTTGGCGCGCAACTTCCCATTGATCATGACCGGATACTCAAAATTGCTTTCCACCAGGTATTCTTCTCTGAATTCTGGAAATGCAGCACGCGTGATGGACTCGTTATGTCCCAACAAGGACCAAAGTTCCTCCGCGATGTGCGGTGAATATGGAGAAATCAAAATTGCCAAGGGCTCCAATACTTCCCGCTTGTTGCAACCTAGGGCTGTCAGCTCGTTAACACAAATCATGAAGCTCGATACCGAAGTGTTGAAGGAGTAGTTGGCCATGTCCTCCTCCATCTTTTTGATGGACTTGTGGAGGGCCTTGAGTTCTTCCTTGCTCGCAGGAGCTTCTGAAACAGCAAATCCCCCATTAGCAGGATGATATAGGTTCCATACTTTTCGCAAGAACTTGTACACCCCATCGATGCCGTTGGTGTTCCATGGCTTGAACTGTTCCAAGGGTCCCAAAAACATCTCATACAAGCGCAAGGTATCTGCTCCGTAACGCTCAATGATGTCGTCTGGGTTGACCACATTGTATTTGGACTTAGACATTTTCTCCACCTCCGCCCCGCAGTAGTACTTGCCCTCCTCAAGGATAAATTCAGCAGAGGCCAAGTCGGGTCTCCAAGACTTAAACTTATCTAGATTCAGTTGATCGTTGTGTACAATATTAACATCCACATGCATGGCAGAAGTGTCGTGCTGCTCGCGCAGGCCATGGGATACAAAGGTGTTGGTGCCTTTGATGCGGTACACAAAATTGGATCTTCCTTGGATCATTCCTTGGTTGATCATCTTTTGGAATGGCTCTTCGATGCTTACCGCACCGATATCGTAGAGAAACTTGGCCCAAAATCGGGAATACAGCAAGTGGCCGGTGGCATGTTCCGAACCTCCAATGTAGAGGTCCACTGCACCCCAGTAGTCTGTTTTCGCTTTATCTGCAAGGCATTTCTCGTTTTTGGGATCGGTGTAGCGGAAAAAATACCAGCTAGAGCCCGCCCAACCGGGCATGGTTGATCGTTCTAAAGGAAACTCGCCTTCTGCAGTCTTGTAATTCCAATTTTTAGCTCTTCCAAGTGGTGCATCGCCGTCTTCTGTCGGGAGGTATTTGTCTACTTCTGGTAGGACGAGCGGCAGGTCTTTTTCGTCGATGAGGTAGGGAAGCCCGTCTTTGAAATACACGGGTAGTGGCTCACCCCAGTAGCGCTGTCTTGTGAAAATAGCGTCCCGCATGCGGTACTGTATTTTCCCACGACCGATCTTTCGTTCTTCCAAAAAGGCAATACATTTGGCCATGGCCTCTTTCACGGACAGTCCGCTGATCATGCCTGAATTGATGATGGTACCTGTTTTGCCAGGGAAAGAACCATTTTCCATGGATCCCTCAATTACTTGGCGGATTTCTAGTCCAAAGTGTTTTGCAAAATTATAGTCTCGTTCGTCGTGTGCGGGTACTGCCATCACGGCACCTGTACCGTAGCCTGCCAATACATAATCTGCCACCCAGATGGGCACCTCTTCGCCATTGAAAGGATTGATGGCGTAGGAACCCGTGAATGCACCGGAAATGGTCTTTACATCACTCATTCGCTCACGTTCGGAGCGATTTTTTGCTTGCTGAATGTAGGCTTCTGCTGTTTGTCGCTGCTCATCCCTGATCAGTTCGGTAGCCAAGTCTGATTCTGGGGCCAAAGACAAAAAGGTCACGCCATAGATGGTGTCTACGCGGGTGGTAAACACCTGAATTTTTTGAGAAGATCCTTTGACATCAAAAACGACTTCTGCGCCGATGGATTTTCCGATCCAGTTGCGTTGCATCTCTTTGATGGGTTCAGACCAATCCAATCGATCCAATCCTTTAAGTAGGCGATCTGCATAGGCCGTGATGCGCATGGACCATTGCATCATTTTTTTTCGTTCCACGGGGTGACCTCCTCTTTCGGAGAATCCCTCTTTCACCTCGTCATTGGATAGAACTGTGCCTAGAGCCGGACACCAGTTGACGGTGGTTTCGGCGAGAAAAGTCAATCGGTAGTGCAGCAAGAGCTGCTGCTTTTGAGTTTCGGTATATCTCATCCAATCTTCTGCCGAAAACGAAGGCGTACCCTCATCACAAACAGCTTTTACAGTGGAATTCCCCTCTTTTTCAAATCGTGCCACCAAGCTAGCAATGGACAGGGCCTTGTCGGCCTCTTGGTCGTAGTAGCTGTTGAAAAGCTGCATGAAAATCCACTGGGTCCACTTATAGTAAGCTGGATCAGAGGTGCGTACTTCACGGTTCCAGTCAAATGCGAACCCAATATTTTTCAATTGCTCGGTGTATCGAGTGATGTTTTGTTCGGTGGTCAAAGCAGGGTGTTGCCCTGTTTGAATGGCATATTGCTCAGCCGGCAAGCCAAAGGAATCGTATCCCATGGGGTGGAGCACATTGAAGCCTTTGAGGAGCTTAAATCTAGAGACAATATCTGAGGCGATGTAGCCAAGTGGATGTCCCACATGCAACCCAGCTCCGGATGGATAAGGGAACATGTCCAAGGAATAAAATTTAGGACGAAGGGGGTCTATTTCGGCAGTATAGGTGCCTTGATCCTTCCACTTTCTCTGCCATTTTTTTTCTATTTCCCTAAAGTTGTACTCGGCCATGGTGTTTGTTTCGGTTGCTTGCTGTCAATAATCCTGCAAAAATAGAAAAATTAGATGGCTTTTGTAGTTTCCTTTCTTTCTTCAGCCCAACCCTTAATTAAGCCTTTCCTCATTTTTTTTAATTCTCATGCTAATTTTTGGTAGATTAATACCTCCAAACTTAATTTTCGCATGGTACAGAAACTTTCATTTACGCTTGCCTTAGTCGCTGGAATCTGTTTTTCAGCCGTATCCCAAAAGAAATTTACCCCCAAGCAAATTGAAGCTTTAAAAGCGGAGGTGTCTACTATTGTCGAAGCCAATCACAAGCAAAGCCAGGTGATGGTAGATAAGATATTCAGTTTTGCCGAGCTCGGTTTTCAAGAAGTGGAGTCCTCCAAGTACCTCACGGGTATCTTGGAGAAACAAGGTTTTAAAATTGAGCAGGGCGTTTCGGGTATTCCCACCGCTTGGTTTGCTACTTGGTCCAATGGTCCAGGACCTGTCATCGCGCTGGGATCAGATGTAGACAACATTCCAAAAGCTTCTCAGTATCCAGGCGTAGCCTATCATAAGCCCATGGTAGAAGGGGCACCTGGCCACGGAGAAGGACACAATGCAGGAATTCCGCTCAACATTACTGCTGCACTTGCAGTGAAGCAACTGATGGAGCGGGAGCAAATTGGAGGTACCCTAATCCTTTGGCCAGGTATCGCCGAAGAATTGGTAGCTGCCAAAGCCTGGTTTGCTCGTGACGGTAAATTTGATGGAGTGGATCTGTGTATTTTTACCCACGTAGCCAATAATCTTGGCGTAAGCTGGGGTCAGGCTACAGGTACAGGATTAATTTCGGTAGAGTATACCTTTTCTGGAGATGCAGCCCATTCAGCAGGCGCACCTTGGAGAGGCAAAAGTGCTGCCGATGCTACAGAATTGATGAATATCGGGTGGAATTACAAACGGGAGCACCTTCATCCCCTCAAAAGATCTCACTCGGTGATTACGGATGGTGGGGACCAACCCAATGTGGTTCCTTCTAAAGCATCCATTTGGTACTATTTCCGAGACGTAAACTACAACGGCATCATGGAAATGTATGCCCAGGCAAACGACATTGCCAAAGGTGCAGCCTTGATGACTGGGACTACCATGACTTCCAAGGTACTGGGTACTGCTTGGCCCCGTCACTTCAATAAGGTGATTGCTGAAAAGATGTACCAGAATATTCAAAAGGTAGGCTTACCAGCTTGGGATGAAAATGACCTTGCCTTGGCTAAAGCTGTGCAGCGGGAATTGGGAGTTAAGGAAGAAGGGATGCCCACCAAGTTAGATGAGTTGGGAGTACCTGTGAAGGAGCCTATCTCTGGAGGATCCGATGATATTGGTGATGTGTCTTGGGTAGTCCCTACCGTGACTTTGCGCTTTCCATCCAATATTCCAGGACTTCCGGGGCACCACTGGAGCAATGCGATTGCGATGGCTACCCCAATTGCTCATAAAGGAGTTACGGCTGGTGCCAAGGCAGAAGCGATGACCATTTTGGATTTTCTGCTGCAGCCTGAATTGGTGACCCAGGCTTGGGATTACTTCAAGAATGTGCAAACTAAGGAGGAAACCTACAAGCCCATGATTACCAAAGAGGATGCACCTCCGATCTATTTGAACCGTGACATCATGAATCGTTTCCGTCCTGAATTGGAGAAGTTTTACTACGACGAAACCAAGTACGGTACCTATTTAGAGCAGTTGGGAGTAACTTATCCTACCGTGAAAAAGTAATAAGTTCAACTAAGGGATATTATTTTTCCACCTTGTCTATGGAAAATTCATCTTCACTCCAGCTCCGTGAGGCCAGCCTTGCGGAGCTGTTTTGGTTACACGAACGGATCTCGGAGTTCCCCGGAAAAGTCTCCCTTTCTTTTTACGAAGAGCGCTTGCGGCATCGGGTATCACTCGCCCTTGTAGCAGTTTGCGAAGGGGAGTTGGCTGGATTTAAGGTAGGGTACCAAAGTGAATTACCCGAGCAGTTTTATTCTTGGATGGGAGGAGTGCGAACTGAGTTTCGGAGAAAAGGGATTGCCACAGCCTTAGCAGAGGAGCAGGAAAGATGGGCCAAGGAAGCGGGATTTCGAGCAGTATTTTTTAAGACGCGCAACCGCTTTCCGGAGATGATCCAGTTTGGAATTGAGCGAGGATTTAAGGTAGTCGATCTCCTTCCTAAGGGAGGGGTGGAGGATTACCGAATCGTAATGCGTAAGGAATTGTAAGAGTCTCCTTTTGAAAAATAAGCTTGAGGTCCTTGATAATGTCGTAAATCGTATTTCTAAAATCGTATTTCTACGGATTTTAACACTTACCTTTGTACCCGCTAGCGGTCGAATCACCCGCTTTACCAAAAATTCAGATGACCACACACGAACAAGTAGCTACTGGGCTACAGCTTCCACTCATGGAGGCTTTTTACACCATTCAAGGAGAAGGACGATTTTCTGGCCATGCCGCCTATTTTATTCGGCTAGGTGGCTGTGATGTTGGTTGCGTCTGGTGTGATGTAAAGGAAAGTTGGGAAGCAGGAAAGTGGCCGATCGTACCCATCGAAGAACTAGTATCCGGTGCCCTATCTTATCCAGGAAGGTTGGTCGTAATCACTGGCGGAGAACCCTTACTTTATAATTTGGATCCCTTGACTCAGTTGTTGAAGTCTAACGGCTTTGCAGTTCACCTGGAAACCTCAGGAGCATATTCATTTTCAGGACAATTTGACTGGGTATGTTTCTCTCCTAAAAAATTCAAAAAACCGCATCCTTCCATCTATGCGGTTGCCGACGAGCTGAAGGTGGTAGTCTATCATCCCAGTGATCTATTCTTTGCTGAGGAGCATGCTACCTTGGTGAATAAGAATTGCAAAGGAAGTCTCCAGCCAGAATGGAGCAAGGCTTCTGAGCGACTTCCAGATTTGATTGAATACATAAAAAGCCATCCCCATTGGAAAATATCCCTCCAAACGCATAAATTTATGGATATACCTTAATCCATGCGTCAAATCCTCCTGCTTCTACTTTTGTTGTGGATGGCTCCTCAGGCCTATGGGCAGTCGTATTCGGTAGGAGATGGGAGAGCAATCAAACTTTTTCAAGAGGGCGAAATGCTCCTCACACTTAAGAAATACCCCGAAGCTTTACTCAAATTTCAAGCAGCGATTGAGCGTGAGGAAAGATTTGTAGAGGCTTATCAGAAGGCTAGCCAATTACTCCTTACGCAAGGTAAATTTCAGGAGGCTGAGGCACTTGCAAAGCAGGGAAAATCACGATTTATTCCGCTAAACAGTCAGAATTTAGTTGATTTTAGTTGGCTGTTAACTAATATCTATTTGAAGCAAGGTCGATTTGAGGAGGCGATCAGCGAATTTCAAACAGTTGAATTGCAGGCAGAGGAAGCCTTTAAGCAGGGCAGTTATTTTTTGGAGATGCAAAAGAAAATAGATTTTGTTGAGGCCCTGCTTCCTCAGAAAAAAGAGATTGAGAAAGAAATCTTGCCTTCCCCGTTAAATGGGTTCGCTTTGCAATATTTCCCAGTACTGACTGCAGATGGCAAACAACTTTTTTTTACCCGGCGAGGGGGTACGGCAGCTTACGATAAGGAAGATATTTATATTTCACAAGCTGAATCTGCCCAGATTTGGACTATTCCTCAAAGTATTTCCTCCAAGATTAATTCTTCCTACAATGAAGGGACCTGCTCAGTCACTGCAGATGGTAATTTTTTAATTTACACTTCCTGCGACGCGCCAGATAGCCAGGGCAGCTGCGACCTATACAGTGTGGAGAAGGTGGGAGGAGAATGGCAGGCGCCGAGAAATATGGGATCAAAAATAAATTCTTCCTTTTGGGATTCCCAGCCATCACTTTCTGCAGATGGGCGCTTGTTGTTTTTTTCTTCGGACAGAAGGGGAGGTTTTGGTGGCAATGACATTTGGTATGCGGCACGAAATGGAGATGGGAGTTGGTCGGAAGCCAAAAATATTGGAGCTCCAATTAACACCTCAAAAGATGAGATTTCTCCTTTTTTATTTTTCAATAATGAAACGCTATTTTTTGCCTCAGATGGGCATTTAGGTTTAGGAGGGATGGATATTTTTCTTTCTAGAGTGTCGGCAGGTCTATTTCAGGAGCCAGAAAACTTGGGATTTCCCATTAATGATCAGCTGGATCAGGTGGCTTTGTTTATAACTGCTCAAAAAGATTATGCCTACTATTCGGAATTGTCCACTAGCAATGGGGTAGGCGATCGGGCTTATTTGTACCGATTCAGGTTTCCCAAAAACATCGATTTAGGAACCAATTTAACAGTTACAGGTGGGCAAGTGGTCCAGGCCAAAACAGGGGAGCCTATTTCGGCAAGCCTTTCCCTAGTTTCTTTAGGGAATGATAGTACCCGTTACCAGTTTCAATCCAATGGGGAAGATGGGTCCTTTTTGATGCTGTACCCTGAGCAGGAGGCTGCAGGACTTTATGTGGAAAAAGAAGGTTTTTTACCCAAAATTTACAATGTAGATCGAGATTCCATCAAAAATGTAAAGGATTTGAAGGTGGAATTGGTTCCCATAGCTCAGGGGGAAGAATTTGTGTTTGAAAATGTGTTTTTTGATTTCGACAGTTTTGCGCTAAAGCAAGAATCCTTGAGTTCCCTCCGTCGTCTGGACAGATTTTTAAGAGCCAATCCCACGGTATCCATCTTAATCACTGGGCATACCGATAACTTAGGTTCTGATGAATACAACCTTAAGCTAAGCTTGCAAAGAGCTCAAAGCGTAAGGGATTATTTGTTAGAAGTTGGTACGAATCCAGATCGGATAAAAGTCCAAGGCAAGGGTTACAGAGAGCCGATGTTGCCCAATTCAACTGCCATCAACCAAGCAAAAAATCGAAGAATTACAGTATCCATTCAATAAACAGATGAAAATTTTATAAAATCAATAAACTAAATAGAAGATTAATATAAATTCAATCTATATAATCTTCTATTTTTTAAAATTTTACTTTTGTAAAATAGTCTATTGAATTCAGTTAAGGTAACTTTAGCGGTAAACTTAGGATTGCTTAAAAAATCATAAAAAATGAATGAGCTACCGAAATTGTAATTTTTTAATCCGCTCATCCTTTATTTTTTCCAAATTGTTAAAAAAAAATTCAAAAAATTAACTTTTGTTAACATTACAAAAATCCAAATAATGAGGCGTTTGCATCCAGTCAGACCCTTCAAACAACATTATATTTGGAATTCTTATAAATAACCGATTTTAAGGCTAGTGATCAGTTTAAACTTTTCCACCTTTTTTGGTGTCATGCATTTGAGTAATTCCGTTTTTCGGGATATTATTGAGTTTGTAAAACTAAAAATTAACCAATATGAGGAAAATTTTACTTCTAGGACTCACGCTCTTTTTGGTAAATGCGATGGCATTTGCTCAAGGTCGCGTGATCACCGGTACAGTAACATCTACAGAGGATGGAATGGGTGTGCCAGGTGCAACAGTTCTGGTGAAGGGAACGACCATTGGTACTGCCACAGACATTGATGGCAAGTATTCGATCAATGTTCCTGCCGGAAGCAATGTATTGGTCTTCACATTTGTGGGACTAGTCTCTCAAGAGGTGAATATTGGAAACAGATCCACGATTAATGTGGCTTTGGAATCCGATGTTACAGCATTGAGCGAGGTGATTGTAACAGGATATGGCACGCAGCCCAAGCGTGAAGTGACCGGCGCGGTTTCTTCTGTTAAGGGTGACGCGATCCAAAACCTACCATTACAATCTTTTGACCGTGCCCTACAAGGACGTGCATCAGGTGTACAAGTTAGATCTTCTAACGGTCTCCCTGGTGTTGCGGTTAACATCCGTATTCGGGGTGTAGGCTCCATTAACGCTGGTAACGAACCTCTATTTATCGTAGATGGGGTACAGTTGAACAACCAGTCCAATGCTGCCTTTACGCAGTCCAACCCACTAGCTTTCTTGAACCCGAACGACATTGAGTCTATGGAAATCTTGAAAGATGCGGCATCTGCTGCAATCTACGGTTCCCAGGCTGCAAACGGGGTTGTAATCATCACTACTAAAAAAGGTAAGCAAGGAAAAGCAAAATTCGAATTCAATGCCTTCTCTGGAGAAACTCAGCCAATGAAATTCTTGGACATCCTTAGTGGTCCTGAGTGGTATGGCATGAGAAGAGATGCGTTTATCAATTCTGGAGTTGCAAACCCTGAAGCGAATGCTTTGAGCAACATGGGTCGTCTTCCATCCAACTGGACAACCCTTACAAGACCAGCATTGGATGCATTAGGATTGGCTTTGCCAACCTACGACTGGCAGCGTGAAGTAATGGGAGCAGGTAAATTGAATAACTATGAGATGTCCGTATCAGGTGGTGATGAAAAAACTACCTTTTTCCTATCTGGCTCTTACAACTACCAGCAAGCATCTTTCCGACCAGTTGACTTTGAAAGAGGAACGGTGAGAGTTGCCTTGACGCACCAAGCTACCAAGCGTTTGAGCATCGAGACAAATATTAACTTGTCTACTTTCCAGCAAAATGTTCCTTTTGCAGTTGAAGGTTCTTTCTTGGGTAACCCAGCGTTCTCTGCATCTGCAGTCTTGCCACACAATGCGATTTACAACGAAGACGGTACCTACAACACCGCAATTGCAGGGGTTTTGGGACAGAACGTGGTCTTGGTAAATGCGTACAATTCTGGTTTGCAGCGCACAAATACTGCAGTGGGTAACTTGATTACCAACTACAAGATTGCAAAAAACCTATCCTTCCGTTCTTTATTTGGTTTGGATTACCGTCTACTTCAGGGTGACAACTACCGTGATCCACGTACTCCTGATGGAGCAGGTGTAATCGGTAGAAGTTCCGTACAGTCTGACTGGAGAACTCGTTTTATCACGACTCAAACTTTGAACTGGAACAAAACCTTTAACGGTGTACACAACGTGTCTGCCCTTGCAGGTGTGGAATACCTATCTGAAACAAGAGAAGGTATCTCTGGTGCAGGTATCGGTTTCCCTACCTTCCAGTTTAGAACCATCCAATCTGCTGCTACTCCAGAATCCATCACTGGTTTTTGGACAGGATACAGAAGAGCATCTGCTTTTTCTTCTGTAAATTATGATTTCAAGAAAAAGTATTTGGTTACAGTAACTGCACGTTACGACGGATCTTCTCGATTCGGTGCAAACAACCAATATGGTCTATTTCCTTCTATACGATTGGGATGGAGCTTGGTTGAAGAGGAATTCCTAAAGAACTCCAGCACCATTTCAGAAATGAAGTTTAGAGCTTCTTACGGTCTGACCGGTAACGATCAAATCGGAAACTTTGATGCAAGAGGTCTTTATGGTGGTGGCGGTAACTACTCTGGTAGTGCGGGTATCGTGCCTTCCTCTTTGGCCAATCTTGATCTAGGCTGGGAGACAAACAATACTTTAAACTTAGGTATTGACTATGGTTTCTTCGAAAACAGAATCACGGGCTCTATTGATGCTTTTGACAGAAGAACTAAGGACTTGCTTTTGAGCCAGCCTATTCTTTGGATCAATGGTTTCAGTGGAATCTCCAACAACGTAGGTGAACTACAGAACAGAGGTCTTGAATTTGAATTGTCTACCGTGAACATTGATAAAGGTGGCTTCCGTTGGAACTCCAGCTTCAATATCACGAAGCTTGATAACCAAATTGTAAGCTTGTACAGCGGATTGAAGTTTCTTCCAGCTAACCCTGGAATCGCAGTGGGTCAGCCAGTAGGTAGATCTGGTGAAGGTGCAGTTTTCGCAGCAGAATATGCAGGGGTTAACCCAGCTACAGGCCGACCAATGTGGTACGATATCAACGGTAACATTACTTACCTACCGCTTGCAGCAGACAGAAAATACCTAGGATCAAGTTTAGGTACTGTGTTTGGTGGTTTTAACAACACCTTTAGCTACAAAGGATTTGAATTGACCTCCTTCTTTACCTACGAATATGGAGGTATTGGCGGTGATGGTCAGTATGGTTTCTTGAGAGAGAACGGTACTCGTCTAACGTTGAACGGACTTCGTGAGGTAAATAACAGATCGTGGAAGACCCCTGGTCAAATCACAGATATCCCAAGAAACCTAACTACTAACGGAGGTAACGAAGTGAGAGGAGCGAGTAGAAACTCAGGTTCAGCTGCCTTGTTGAAGTATGACTTTATCCGTCTATCTCAATTGACACTTGCTTATAGCTTCCAGCCGAGCTTGGTAAGCCGAATCGGTCTCTCCCGCGCACGGATTTACTTGCAAGGAGTTAACCTGTGGACTTATACAGATTATCCTGGCTATGATCCAGAATTTACAGGAGCAGGTACGGGTCAGGTTCCTTTGACCAAGAGTTATACACTTGGTGTACAAATCGGATTCTAATCACCAAAAGGAAAAAAACTATGAAATTAATCAATAAAGCTTTCTTATCTCTCGCACTTACAGGTTCCTTACTGGTAAGTTCTTGCGATAGCTTGCTACAGGTAGATCCAAGACAGTCCATTGATGCCAATGGTGCCTTGAATACCCCTGATGCAATGAATGCAGCACTTAACTCGGTTTATTCTAAATTAAGATCTGCGAGAATTTACGGTCGTGACCTATTCGCAGTATCTGATGCCTTGGCCGACGTAGGACAAACTACCTCTAACTCAGGTCGTTTGATTGGAGAAAATAACAACCAACCAGGCTCTCATTTCAGTACTTGGCAAACCGCCTACGCTGCGATCAACGAGGCTAATCTTATTATAGATGGCTTATCTGGTGTAGAAGGTGCTTCAGCGGCCCAGCTTGCACGTTGGGAGGGTGAAGCTAAGTTTCTAAGAGGATTGTACTACTTTGATTTGGTGAAGGTCTATTCCTACATACCAACGGCTATATTCGAGCCTGGTGTGATCGGTCAAGGAGGTATTCCAGTAGTGACAGAAGGGGTAATCACCTCAGGTGTTGCCTTGAGCCGTCAAACACCAAGATCAACGATCAACGAGGTTTACACTCAGATCTACAAGGATTTGGAAGACGCCAAAAGATTGTTGCCTGTTGGTAGAGGTGTTCAATACGGTTCTGGTGCTGCTGCTTCAGCCTTACTTTCTCGAGTAGCCTTGTACAGAGGTGATTGGGCTAAAGTAGTAGCTGAATCAACTGCTGCTTTGGCAAGTAACGTAGGTACGGTTCTTTCAGGATCAGCTTACGTGAATGGCTGGAGAGCTCCAGTGAACCCAGAATCCATGTTCGAGGTGCGTTTTGCCTTGGCAGAAGAGTCTATCGGGGTAAACGAATCCCTACAGTCTACGTATACTGCGCTGCTTAACTTGACTAATAAAAACTCTCAGGGCGGATGGGGTGATTTTATCCCTAATGCTACTGTTCGCGGATTATTTGGTTTGACCCAGTTGCAAATTGGAACTCCAGCTTCAGACAACAACAACTGGGATGTGACTCGTAACGCAGACGTTAGAGCGCAATTGTTCACTACTGGTAATACTGTGCGTGGTGCTGGTCGTCAAATCGAGAACACCAAGTTTATGTCTAAGTCTGGTTTCGCGTATGCAGACAATGTGCCTGTGATTCGTAAGTCTGAGATGCATTTGAACCGTGCTGAAGCAAATTATCAATTGAAGAATGAAACTGCTGCGCTAACCGAATTGAATGCCTTCAAGGCATTGAGAGGCTTGCCTGCAGTGACCTTGTCTGGTAACGCGCTTTTGGAAGAAATTCTTTTGGAAAGAATGAAAGAGTTTATTGGTGAAGGCCAGCGTTTCTTTGACTTGAAGCGCTATGGAAGACCTATTGTGAAAACAACTCCTGCGGTAAACCTAGCCTTTGACGACTTCAAAATCTTGCCTCCAATTCCTCAGCGTGAGGTGGATGGTAATCCTAATATTAAACAAAACAGAGGCTACTAAAATCAGAAATTATGAAAAAGTTATTTTCGCTATTCGCTCTGGCCTTAGTTCTTGGATTCTCTTCTTGCATTGAGCAAAACTACCCAGTTTGGGAAGATCATGTGGTTGAGTTTCAGGATGCCGTTGACCGTACTCCACTTGCTGGTCAAGTCTATCCAAGAATTACAGTTGCCAACACTGTTGGTACTGTAAACCTTCGTGTCAACCTTGTTGGTGCACACAGACCTTCTGACGAGATCATTACCTACAACATAGTAGCCGATGGCACCACTGCAGTAGCAGGTAGAGATTACGTAGCACCAGGCACATTGACGATTCCTGCTGGTTCCAGTTTTGGAACCTTGACAGTGAACGTGATCAATACTGGAAAAATTGGTGGATCTGTGGACTTGTTACTTCAACTAGTAGGTAACGATGAGATAGGCAATAGTGCCAACTACAACAAAGTACAGATTAGAATTACCCGATAATTCCAAATTGGACATCTGTTAATTCTTCTATAAAAGACCGGATTTATCCGGTCTTTTTTTTTTACTTTGAAGCATGAAAAAAATACTCGCACTTTCCCTCTTCCTCGGGTTTTTGCTCCCGATGAGTTCCTTTGCCCAAATGGCTCTACTTCGTGACAATGGAACAGGCATGCCGATTACAGCCAACCCGTATCTTGGTGTCAAAGGATCGGCGTATTTTGACGAGTTCAATAAAGGCATCATTTACCTTGCTACTGGGCAAAAAGTAGAAGGTTTGCTTATTGCCTTAAACGCGTATAGCAATACCTTGGAGTACAAATTGGAAGGTAAACTTTTTGCGTATACACCTGAAAAAGTGACCGGTTTTTCCTATTCTACCGAAGCGGGGGGTAGTGAATACACCAGTGCTTATGTGGTGCCAACCCTTAAAATGAGGCGTTTTTTGAAAATCCTAGAAAAAGGAACTTATACACTACTCTACCATGGGTACAAGACCATGACAGATGATCCTTCTGCTACCTATGGTGCACAGGCTTCAAAGGTGTTCCAAGATCAAGAAGAGTTCTTTGTGGTCGTAAATGAGAAAGTGATGTTGATGAAAAACAAGGAAAAGGATTTACAGCAAATCTTTGGCATTGATTTAGCTAAAGCCACAGCATTCATCAAGTCGGAGCGAATCGATTTCAAAAAGTCAGAGGACCTGAAGTCTTTGATTCGCCACATGAACCAAAATTAACCTTTACCTAAAAGGTACATCTAAAGTCTCCAAAGGTTGTTGGGAGACTTTTTTTATGACTAGGAAAGATGATTTAGAGGTGTCAAAAAGGGATGATGTTTGCGGATTAATTTAGTGAGCTGTGGACCATTTACTGAGGACTGTTAGCGACCTTCGATCCTCATTAGCTTGCTACACCCAGCCACGAGTTTGATAGCGGATAATCATCTATTTTTTTTACTTTTGTGCCTTAGTCCACTCATGACATGATTTACGTTTCGCGAAAGGAACATTTTAATGCTGCACATAAGCTTTGGAACCCCAACTGGTCTGATGCCAAGAACTTTGAGGTTTTTGGTCCATGCGCCAATGTAAATTGGCATGGGCATAATTTTGAATTGATTGTGACGGTAAAGGGGGAGCCAGATCCTGAAACGGGATTCGTCGTGGATTTAAAGGAGCTCTCTGAGTTGACAAAACGCTTGATAATCGATCGGGTGGATCACAAAAACTTGAACATGGATGTAGACTTTATGGCTGGCAAAATGGCTAGCTGTGAGGTCTTGGTCATGGAATTTTGGAAGATTTTAGCTCCAGCAGTAAAAGAAATTACGCCAAAGGGATCCTTGCATAAGTTGACTCTGTATGAAACCCCACGGAATTTTGTTGAATACCTGGGTGAATAAGGGGAATATCCCGTCAAGTATTTGGGAAGTAGGCCGAATCGCCTACTTTTATTTTTAGTTCAGCAGCGCACAAATTGAAAAAAATCTACATCATTTCTGGAGAACGATCAGGGGATATGCATGCGGCCAATTTGGTGATGGCCTTAAATTCTCAGGATCCAACACTTCGATTCCGCGGAATGGGAGGGAGCTATTCCAAAGAAGCTGGAATGGAGCTTGCTTTGGATTACCAAGAGGTGGCACTTATGGGATTTATTGAGGTGATTTTTGGTTTTCGAAAAGTCTTGAAGTACCTGAATTGGATCAAGAAAGACTTGATAGCTTACCGTCCAGATGCCCTAATTCTTGTTGATTTTGGAGGGTTTAATATGAAAATAGCATCCTATGCTAAGGGGCTAGGCATTCCAGTACATTATTATATTCCTCCTAAGGTTTGGGCTTGGAACCAGAAGAGAGCGTATTCCCTCAAAAAATATACGGACCAGATTTATTCTATTTTACCCTTTGAGCCTGCTTTTTTTGAAAAGTTTGGGATGCAGGTTCAGTATGTGGGTAATCCTCTTCTGGATGAAATCAAAAAATTCAAAACGCATGATTTTTTCTACCAAAAAAATGAGTTGTCCTTTCGGCCAATCATCGCTCTTCTTCCCGGCAGTAGAACGCAGGAGGTAAAGGGAATGCTTGCAAAAATGATTGCCTTGGTGAAGGAATTTCCTCAAGCACAATTTGTGGTAGCTGGTGTAGATAGCCTGCCAGGTTCAGTGTACGATTTAGCTGTAGCCCAAGGTATTCAGGTGATTTACAATCAAACCTATGACCTGCTTTCTCATGCCAGCGCTGCTGTAGTGACTTCGGGTACAGCAACACTAGAAACAGCACTTTTTAAGGTTCCTCAGGTAGTCGTGTATCGCGCTTCTTGGCTTTCTTTCCAGATCGGCAAACGATTGATTCGAGTGCCTTATATTTCTTTACCCAACCTAATTGCGGATCGACGAGTAGTTCGAGAGTTGATTCAGGATGATTTTTCATTGAAAAATCTTCGTGAGGAACTCAACAGCTTGCTGTCTGATGTAAGTTATCGGAAGGAAATGCAAGCTGGTTACGAATTGATTCGTGAACGGATAGGTGAACAGCAAGCTTCTGTTCAAGTAGCTCACTTAATTCTGGATGTGAAAGAAAAAAAATAAACCCCGAGGAATCGGGGTTTAAATTTTAAGCTACTTGTAGTTGTTTGAATTTGGAGGTATCGAATTTTGACCTTGCATAAGCTTCGTCGATCACTAACGTGTTAATGCTACTATCCGATGGGATGTCGTACATCGCATCGGTGACGATGGCCTCACAAATGGACCGAAGTCCGCGAGCACCGAGGTTATATTCTACTGCTTTCTCTACAATAAAATCCAAAGCTCCTTCCTCAAAGGTTAGTGTCACCCCTTCCATAGCCATCAGTTTTGCATATTGCTTCACCAAGGCATTTTTGGGTTCAGTGAGGATACGCTTGAGTGTATCTTTATGAAGTGGGTCCAAATGAGTGAGTACAGGAAGTCTTCCGATCAATTCAGGAATTAATCCAAAGGCCTTGAGATCTTGGGCCGTCACGTATTGAAGGAGGTTGTCTCGGTCAGCCGCCAAACTTGTAGTAGAAGAGTTGAAACCCATAGGTTGGGTATGGAGACGTTTCCCGATGTGTCTAGCGATTCCGTCAAATGCACCCCCACAAATGAAAAGTATGTTTTCAGTGTTTACAGCAATCATTTTTTGATCTGGATGCTTGCGCCCACCTTGAGGCGGCACATTGACTACGGTACCTTCCAAAAGCTTAAGCAAGGCTTGTTGTACACCTTCACCACTCACATCTCGTGTAATAGAGGGGTTATCTGATTTACGCGCAATTTTATCCAGTTCGTCAATGTAGACGATCCCTCTTTCAGCTTCCTCTACTTTGTAATCTGCAGCTTGTAGCAGTCGAGTTAGAATACTTTCTACATCTTCCCCAACATATCCTGCCTCGGTGAGTACCGTGGCGTCTGCGATACAAAATGGTACCTCTAGAATCTTGGCTAACGTTTTAGCAAGGTAGGTTTTGCCAGTTCCGGTATCACCCACCATTATGATATTCGACTTTTCAATAATCACTTCATCCACCTCTTGTTTTTGCTGCAAGCGCTTGTAGTGATTGTATACGGCTACAGTAAGCACCTTTTTGGCATCTTCTTGCCCAATCACGTAGTGGTCTAGGTATTCGGTAAGCTCCTTTGGTTTTTTGAGGGTGAAGGCAGGTTTGGAACTAGAATTCTTGTTCTTCTTGTCCTCACCAACAATTTCAAAGGCTTGTTCGATGCATAAGTTACAAATGTGGGCAGAGATGCCCGACACCAATAGATCTACATCTTTTTTATTTCTACCGCAGAAGGAGCAGGTGGTTTGAGCCATTAGGTGGTTTTTTTAACTAGTACCTCGTCAATTAAGCCGTATTCTTTTGCTTCAGGGGCTCTCAACCAGTAATCTCTATCAGAATCTTTTTCAATTTCTTCAAAAGATTTGCCGGTGTGATTGGCTAGAATTTGGTACAGCTCCTGACGCATGGCAAGGATAAGTTTCAAGGAGATTTCCATATCGGAAGATTGTCCTTGCATGCCTCCTGATGGCTGGTGAATCATCACCCGGGAATGCTGTAGGGCTGAACGCTTGTTCTTAGCACCACCAGCCAAAAGTACCGCTCCCATGGAAGCAGCAATGCCCGTACAGATAGTAGCTACATCGGGACCAATGTATTGCATGGTGTCGTAGATACCAAGACCAGCAGTGACTGACCCTCCTGGGCTGTTGATGTACAGGAGCACATCTTTTTTGGAGTCTACCGATTCCAAGAATAGGAGTTGAGCTACGATAATATTAGCAATATGGTCATCCACACCGGTACCCAAAAAAATGATGCGATCCATAATCAATCGAGAAAACACGTCGATTTCTCTGAAATTTTGGGGTCGCTCTTCAATAACTGAGCGTGTCATGTTTTCAATATGGGTGGTGTATTGGTCAAAAGCCGTACCACTTACGCCTTGGTTATGAATGGCGTATTTTCTGAATTCTTCCTTGTTGATCATGTCTTGGTTTGTTCTAGGAGACAAAACTAAAAAAGTCCTTTAAAAAGGACTTTTCAATATAATTCATAATTCGATTACTTGTCCAAAAGTTCCTTGAATTCATCAATCGTTAGACTTTTCTCAGTCATTTTTATTTTCTCTTGGATCAAGGCAAGCACCTTTTCATTTTGAACCGAGGTCATCAAATTCATGTAATTCTGACCTTCGTTTCCTTTTAGGTAGTTGTCGACAAATAAATCCATACTGGATTCCATTTGTGATCCCAGTCCAGAAGATGCAAATTGCTCACGGATCATTTCTTTTGTTTTCTCAATTACATCTGCATGCTCCGCCTGAATCGCATTTTCTTTTGCTACTTGATTGGAAATTAATGACCACGAGAGTTGCTTAGCATACAGGGGATATTCAGCCTCAACTTCAGCTTCAGTTACTTTTCCTTCGTTGGCTTTGACTAACCATTCCTTTAAGAAAACATCAGGAAGTGATAGATTAGTTTTGTCGATGATCAGTTTCTTTAACTCTTCTTCAGTAAAGACCTTCGATTCTCTATCATAGCTACCTTGAAGTGTTTCTTTTACTTTATCTTCAAACTCTTTTTTGGTTTTTACTTGATCTGGACCGAAGATTTTATCGAAAAACTCTTGGTTGAGTTCAGCTTTTGCTTTTCGGTTTATATTTTTCACAGTCAATGTATACCCTCCTTTTGCGGCATCCGCTTCTTCGTCAGAAAGTCCAAAACCTGCAGTCCACTCGTCTTTCTTAACTTCTTTGGCGTCAAATTCTACGACTGCTTCCTTGCTGAGACCTATGAATTTGCTAGCTAATTTTTTAGAAAGTTTGGTAGTATCTACTGAGGTTGTTTTTGAAAAATCAGTTGCGGTCGATTTTAAATCCCCGTAGATAAAATCAGCAACTTCAGAAACCTCTGGATTGGTGCTTTCACCGTATTGGGAAGTAAGGTTATCAATAGTCTCGTCAATCAGTTTTTGATCTACTTTAATGCTGTATTTTACTCCTTTTATGGACTGGTCCAGCTTGACCTCGATTGTTTCTACAAACCCAATTTTGTATTCGAATTCAAAATCCTTCTGGTTTTTCCAGTCGATGGATTCTTCTTTTTCAACCGGAAGTGGCTCACCCAGAACTTTAAAAGATTGTTCTTTAAGATGATTGTTTAGCGATTCTCCCAATAGGGTATTGATTTCTTCCACAAGTAGGGATACGCCATACATGCTTTTTACCATGGTGATGGGCGCTTTTCCTGGGCGAAAGCCTCGGATTACAGCCTTTTTGGCGTAGTCTTTAAGTTTAGCATCAACCTTTGGTTGATAATCTGCCTCAATTAGCTTAATTTTAATAGAAGCTTGATTTGCGGTGTGCTTGTCTACTGTAATTTCCAAAGTATGTTCAATTAACTGGTGTCGAATTAAAAACCCCCAATCTCTTTCCTGCAAGGCAGGGTAGGGATTGAGGGCTAGTAGGGTGCGGATAGAGGGACTCGAACCCCCATGCCTCGCGGCGCTAGATCCTAAGTCTAGTGCGTCTACCAATTTCGCCACATCCGCATGTGACCAATTGAAAATAAGTCCTGATTTCCAATTGTGGATGCAAAGGTAAAGACATATTCTAATTTACTGCAAGGCAATGAAAAAAAAATTCCAAAAAATGTGGAATCCTGTTCCATTACCTTACAAATTTGAACTCAAATAAAATCGCAAATGATCCAAGCTGATGTAGCGGAAGAGCGGAATGAAATCCTCAAACGATACCGTAGGTTGCTTCGCCAAGCAAAGCCTATTTTAAAATCGGGAGATACCAAGCTGATTAAGAAAGCCTTTACGATTTCATTGGAGGCTCACAAAGACATGCGTCGAAAGTCGGGTGAGCCCTACATCTACCATCCACTTGAGGTGGCGCTCATCTGTGTGGAAGAGATCGGATTGGGGACGACCTCCATCATCTCTGCCCTGCTCCACGATGTAGTGGAAGACACTGACCTGGAACTAGAGGATATTGAACGAGATTTTGGATACAAGGTCATGACCATTATCGATGGCTTAACCAAAATTTCTGGAGTCTTCGAATACGGAAGTTCCCAGCAAGCTGAAAATTTCCGAAAGATGTTGCTTACGCTTTCGGATGATGTCCGGGTTATCTTGATCAAGTTGGCGGATCGGCTGAACAACATGCGAACCTTGGGAAGCATGCCTCGCAACAAACAGCTGAAGATTGCTTCCGAGACCATGTACCTCTATGCGCCATTGGCACATCGTTTAGGGCTTTATGCCATCAAATCAGAGCTGGAGGATTTATTTTTGAAGTATACAGATACGGAAGCCTACCAGGATATTGTTCATAAGATCAACGAATCAAAAAGTTACCGCAATAAATTTATTAAAAGCTTCATTCAGCCTGTAGAAGATGAATTGATTCGTCAGGGGTTCAAATTTACGATTAAGGGGCGACCCAAGTCCGTGTATTCTATTTTCAATAAAATGAAGACCCAGGGCATTCCCTTTGAGGAGGTATTTGACCTTTTTGCAGTACGAATTATTTTAGATAGTGAGCTCGAAAACGAGAAGGCAGACTGTTGGCAGGCCTATTCCATAGTGACGGATTTTTACCGTCCCAATCCCAATCGTTTGCGGGATTGGATCAGTACGCCGCGATCCAATGGCTACGAGTCTCTACATACTACAGTGATGAGTACAACAGGGCAGTGGGTGGAAGTACAGATCCGGACCGGCAGGATGAATGATATTGCAGAGCGGGGATATGCAGCACATTGGAAATACAAAGAAAAGGATACTTCTGGTAGGTCTGGACCTGGTTTGGACGAATGGATCAATCAAGTACGGAGTATGCTCGAATCCAACGATGGGAGTGCGATTGAATTCATGGATGACTTTCGAGGGAATCTATTCAATGACGAGGTATTTGTGTTTACTCCGAAAGGAGACTTGAAAGTATTACCTACTGGTGCATCTGCCCTGGATTTTGCCTTTGAAATCCATACCATGGTGGGAGCTAAATGTATCGGTGCCAAAGTAAATCAACGTCTCGTACCGATCAGCTACAAGCTGAAGAATGGGGACCAGGTAGAAATTTTGACTTCAAGCAAGCAAAAGCCTACCGAAGATTGGTTGCATCAGGTGGTTACTTCTCGGGCCAAGGCCAAAATTAAAGATGCTTTACGGGAAGAGAAAAAGTCAGCTATCCTGGATGGGAGGGAAATTGTGCAGCGCAAATTGAAATCCATGAAAATGGATTTCAGCTCTGAGGTTATCGAACAGCTTAGGGCTTTTTTTGATTTGAAGACCGCGAATGAGTTTTATTACCGGGTGGGAAGAGGAATCATTGATCCTACCTCTATCAAATCTTTCAAGGAATTTAAGGAACAGCAAAAGCAAAAATCAAAGACCACTGAAAAAGTGAAGGATGAATCCTCCTTCACCAAAGAGATTAAGAATTTGAAAGGCCCCGAACACGATCAATTGCTGATTGGGGAAGACATGGATATTGTAGATTACAATTTGTCCAAGTGTTGCAATCCCATTCCTGGAGATGAGGTGTTTGGATTTGTAACCATAAATGAGGGCATCAAGATTCATCGAATCACTTGTCCCAATGCGGTAGAGCTGCTCTCCAATCATGGCAATCGGGTGATCAAAGCACGCTGGACCAGTCAGCGGGAAATTGCCTTTTTGGCAGGCTTACGTATTTTGGGAACCGACCGAGTCGGAATGATTAATGACTTGACGAAGGTGATTTCCAATGAATTGAAAGTGAACATGCGTTCAATAACCGTAGATTCCGATGGGGGTATTTTTGAAGGTACCATCAAGTTGTATGTCAACAATACGGAGCACCTAGAACAACTCATCAAAAACCTAAATCAAATCGAGGGGGTAATAAAAGTTTCACGATTTGATTGAAAGCATCTTTTCAGTTGTAGATGCGTTATATTTGAAAAAAATCAACCCACATGGCTTTGAATTCCGCCCATTTCGAAGAAGTAAAAAGGATTTTTACCGCGTATTTAGAAACTCAGAAACTTCGTAAGACCCCAGAGCGCTATGCAATCCTGGAGGAGATTTACAGCCGTACGGGTCATTTTGATGTGGAAGGCCTGTATATCAGCATGAAAAATAAAAACTATCGGGTAAGCAGGGCAACTGTTTACAATACCTTGGATTTATTGGTGGAATGTGATTTGGTGACTAAGCATCAGTTTGGAAAAAATCTAGCGCAGTTTGAAAAATCCTATGGTTTTAAACAGCACGATCACCTGATTTGCATAGACTGTAACCAGGTCTTGGAGTTTTGTGATCCGCGAATCCAAACCATTCAAACTACTGTTTCAGAGGTGTTGAATTTTCAGGTAGTTCACCACTCCCTTATCCTGTACGGAAATTGTAAAAAAGAAAATTGTCAAAATAAAAAGAGCTAGTATGAAACTCCATTTTAGTCAGCAAAAAGAGGATCAAGTTCACTACCTCTTTATGGAAGGGGATTTGATTGGGGATGAGGTTGGGCCAAGAATTGCAGAATTGATAAGTGATTCGGTAGAGTCAGGAATAAAAACTGTAGTCATCGACTTAGCAAAAGTGAGGTACATTAGTTCAAGTGGTCTGGGATTGCTGATAACCTTGCTTACAAAAATGAAAAATGCAGGAGGGGAGTTAATCCTAACTGCTCCTTCTGAGCATGTCAAAAAATTACTGCTAATTACCAAGCTTAACGGAATTTTTAAAGTTTTTGATTCGATTCAAGAATTGAATCTCTAAGTCAACCAAAATTCCGAGTTCGAGTTGTTTTTGACACAAACCTGCTTCCTAGAATTAATACCCGCTTTGTTTGGTTTTGTTTCGCGATATCGCAAATTTCGACCTTTAAAATTTTAGTGCACTGTTTATATTCCGCGTCAAATGAAGATGGATGTATTGCTTGGCCTCCAATGGGGAGATGAGGGTAAAGGAAAAATTGTAGATGTTTTGGCTCCTCAATATGAGGTGGTGGCTCGTTTTCAAGGAGGGCCTAATGCTGGGCACACCTTAGAATTTGATGGCTTCAAACATGTACTTCACCAAATCCCATCAGGTATTTTCAGATCTCAAATCCTCAATATTATTGGTAATGGGGTAGTTTTGGACCCCATTATTCTCAAAAAAGAAATCGAAGCGCTCGGAAAGTTTGCGATTGATTATCAAAAGAATTTGGTGATTTCCAAGAAGGCAACAATCATCATTCCGACACATAAGCTTTTGGATGCTGCTTACGAGCAAGCCAAGGGGGATAAAAAAATAGGTTCTACGCTCAAAGGGATTGGACCCACCTATCAAGATAAAATTGGTCGATCAGCACTTCGAATCGGTGATGTACTCAGTCCTGATTTCAAGGAAAAATACAACGCGTTACTAGACAAACATAAATCCACGCTTTCCTTCTACTCCTATCCTCTTGACGCTTTGGTAGAGATGGAGCGACAATTTTTTGAAGCGATTGAATTTATCAAAACACTTCCTTTGATCGATAGTGAATATACGGTCAATGAAGCTTTGCAAGCCAAGAAACGAATCCTCGCTGAAGGAGCTCAGGGTTCACTTTTAGACATAGATTTTGGTAGTTATCCTTTTGTAACGAGTTCCAATACCATGACGGCTGGAGCATGTACTGGTTTGGGAGTAGCTCCTTCCAAAATCGGAGAGGTCTTTGGTATTTTCAAAGCCTACTGCACCCGAGTAGGTAGTGGCCCATTTCCAACAGAATTGATGGACAGTACAGGCGAGGCGATGCGAAAGGAAGGAAATGAATTTGGAAGTACTACAGGCCGTCCTCGCCGATGTGGGTGGTTGGATTTGCCTGCCTTGAAGTACTCCATCATGATTAATGGAGTGACCCAATTATTTATGATGAAGGCCGATGTACTCAATATTTTTGAAGAGATTAAGGTATGTACGGCATACGAATTACCTTCTGGAGAGCAGATTGTCAAATTGCCTTTTGAAATCAATGAACTTGACGCCAAACCTGTATACAAGACCATGAAGGGATGGCATTGTTCTTTGGCGGAGGTGACCCAATTCGAGGAGTTTCCAAAGGCACTAAAAGAATATGTTACCTATTTGGAGGAAGAATTAAAGGTGCCAATCAAGTTAGTTTCTGTAGGGCCAGACCGCACGCAAACTATTATGCGATAGGGGGAATTAGTTCTTTGAAAGCGCTTGACTTAACTAGATCAAGCGCTTTTTTTTTAGATTTTGACTTCCGTTATTTAGGTTTCAATTGGTAGGTCCGTGAAGCAAATTTTCTGTTTACTTCTTATTTTCTTGATAGGGCTGTCCCCTTTGCGGGTTGCAGCTCAGATTGGCTTTCCGTATTGTGAGAGTTTTCAAACTGCAGGGACACAAGCAAATACCAAATTTGGGGGAAATGCCCAACTGATTCCAGGGGTTTTGCGATTGACTTCTAATCAGCTCAATCAACGTGGACATGTGTATTTGGATGTTCCCTTTCCATCTAACTACGGTTTGAAGGCAGAATTTGAATATTTTAGTTATGGAGGTGCTGGTCCGCTTCTAGCTGATGGGCTTACAGTCTTTCTTTTTGATGGAGATACTCCAGTGTTCAATGCAGGTGGATTTGGAGGATCTTTAGGTTACGCCCCTCGCAACCAAGAACCAGGGTTGTCCAATGCTTATCTAGGTATTGGATTTGATGAATATGGAGGTTTTGGAACAAGTCAAGAGGGCAGAACAGGTTCTTTTGCTGTCTTAGATCAATCTGGAAGAGCCCCAGATGCAATTGTGCTTAGAGGGCCTTCAAGTCAGGGATATCCATTTGTTGTTGGTAGAAGAACCAATGAAGTGGGTCCTATTAAAAATGGGTTAAACCCGGGCGATCAATTTACAATTAGTTCGGGTGGACTTGGGACCACTAGAGTTACGGATCGGAACAAGCCAGGCTATCGGAAGGTTTTTTTGGAACTGCAGCCTAATGTAAGTGGGCCAGGATTTTTCATCAAGCTTACGATGGAGGTGACCACAGAACCCAATAAACCACGAATGGTCACAATTTTTGATGGAGCATATCAGTTCCCCGCCCCAAAAAATTTAAAGATTGGTTTTGCTGGATCAACAGGGGGATCAACCAACTTTCACGAAATCCGAAATTTGATTGTCGAAGTAGCAGCTGACGATAAGTTGAAAGATCCTGAAGGGGTCGATTTTACAGATAAAGCCTCTTGTGCGGGTCAGCTAAATCAATTTTACATCACCGATGAAGAAGTTCGCCTGCCTAATGAAAATAGCACCATTCGCTGCCTGCAGTTTTATGCCTCCTTAGCCGATGTAAAAGAGGAGAGCGAAGATTTATGTACGCAAGCACGTTGTTTGGAGGAAAACAGAGTACTAATTGTACCTCAAGGAATTTTTCAAGCTAGTGACCAAGCTGGGGGCTACACTTTTCTTCCCAATGAAGCCTATATAGATAAGGAAGTAACGGTGTATTATACAATTACAGATAACTATGGAAAAACTTCTCAGCCAAATTCAATTACCCTACTTATTAAGGAGTCTCCAGATCCCATTGTTTTAAAAGCAATAGGATCTACACAAGCGCAAAATGAAGTGGTCATTTGCGAAGGCGAATCTGTGAAGTTAGTTGGCGAGGGTAATGAGACCTATTATCGATTTGAATGGAAGAAAGATGGAGAATTGTTGCCCAATGCAACTATCCAGGAATTGGTAGTAGATGCCTTTGGGGTGTATGAGGTCATAGGCTATAATCGAAAAAATTGTCCTGCCATCAGTAATAAAATAGCAGTTAAGTCGGTGGCATACCCTGAGTTGAAATTAAGTAAGCCTATAGTAGGATGCCTGATTGGACAATCGTTAGATATCCGCAGTTTTATTGCTGGTTTTGATTCGCAGCTTTACGATTACAAAATGGTTGGGGAGGGTTTGGATTTAGAGAATGAAGAGTTGAAAGAGGTAAGCACTTCTGGTCAATTTGAATTGTTTGTAAAGCCCAAGGGCTTTACCTGTTACTCCCCTCCTTTTCCAGTAGAAGTTTACATTCAAGAAGTAGCGTTGGATGTAGCGTTTGATTTTGAAGTACCAGGAACAGGCGTAAAAGACGATGCCAATGGTGGTATTTTTCCGGATGATCTGATTCAGTTTACTAATTTATCAGAGGACAGGCTGGTAAAGTGGGAATGGAATTTTGGAGATGCAAGTAGTTCGGCCGAAAAGGATCCTACTCATATCTTTGGAAAGAAGGGAGAATTTGAGGTGGTTTTGATAGGTACGGATCGCTATGGATGTCAAAATAGCTTTACCCAAAAAATAAGCATTACGAAAAGCTATCGTTTGATGGTACCCAATGCCTTTACTCCCCTACAAGGAGAAAATAAGACCTTCGTACCTAAGTTTAAGGGAATTGCATCCTTGGAGCTTTCTGTTTTTAACCAGTGGGGTGAATTGATTTATCGAAGTTCCGATTTAAAAAATGGTGGTTGGGACGGTAGGGTCACTGGGACACTTCAGGAAGCTGGTTTTTATTTTTTCAATTTGGTCGGTATCGCTACTGATGGAGAAAAGGTAAGTTCAACTGGTAAATTCAGGTTGATACGATGAGAAGGCACCTTACTTGGACGTTTTTTTGTTGCTTGATATCTGGAATAGCTTGGGGACAGGATGTGCAGTACAGTCAGTATTATGCCAACCCTATCTATTTAAATCCTGCCTTAGTGGGGAGCACAGGGTTGACGAGGCTTGGGGTAAATTTTAGAAATCAGTGGCCTGCCTTGGATCAAACGTTTCTTGCCTATACCGCATACGTGGATCATTACGAGGAGCGATTGAATTCTGGGTTTGGTTTGATTTTGCAGGGTGCCAATGAATCATTTACAGAAACAACTTGGAATGAGGTAGGCTTGGCCTACAGTTACCGGATTCAACTTTCAACCAATAGGTTTATTCAGGCGGGGATGCAGGGGAGCTTTATTGCTCGAGACGCCTATTTTGGTCGGATAGTATTGGGCTCACAGTTGGATATCAATCGGGGAAGCATTGATTATTCAGGGAGTGGATACGCGGGGGAAAGTCAAGTGCGTGATCTGGATGCGCATGCAGGCTTGATGTATTATGGCCGAAAGGCATGGCTCGGAGCTTCGATGGCTCATCTTCTTCAGCCAAACATAAGTTATGTAGTAGACGGTACAAGCCGTTTGCCTAGAAAATTAAGTTTTCATGGAGGGTATCGATTTAATTTAGCGCCAGGTGATGTCATTGATTACTTTAACAACACAGACCAAGAGCGTTCTTTTTCGATAGGTTTTAACTACAAGCAACAAGGGCAGTTTTCTCAATTGGATCTTGGAACTGAGTTTTATTTTGAGCCTTTGGCTTTGGGGCTTTGGTACCGTGGTCTTCCTACGAAGTATGGCTTGCCTAATCATGAATCCTTGATAGCGATGGTTGGTTTGGAATTGAATTCTGAGCTAGATGTAGGCTATAGTTTTGATTTTCCAATCTCGGCTTATGGTTTAGGGCAGTCTGGTGGCTCCCATGAAATTTCTGTGCGCTATGTTTTTTCTTCCCACTTTCCTAAGAATAGGCGTTATCAATCCTTGCCTTCTTTCAGGTATTAGGTTGGAAGTGGTGTTGGATGGCTTGATTTGATTCAAAAGAAATCAAAGTTCATTTTTCACGGAATGGCAGTAATTTTTTTTGTGTCATTTTCAGTGCTTTAGCCTTTTTCAATACTTATTTTTTGATTGATGATTTGTACCCAGAATAAAAAGTGGCATCTTTGCACTCCCAAAATGTGGGAAAGCTTTGTAGAAGGTAAAGGGAATTGGGTTTGAAATTTTGATTTGAGGGGATAAATGGTTTAAAATTTATTTTCTTGAATTAGTTGTGCTGAAGTAGAGTT
>JACCDO012190572.1_pt1 | contig 55371 bp, 70 predicted proteins | sample 7446101 | NCBI WGS metagenome assembly JACCDO01 (sample SAMN15323440, study PRJNA562643) | freshwater metagenome | isolation source: river surface water | place: USA:Blue River Watershed | collected 2017-08-16 | reverse complement strand
GCCGAATAGTGGTTGGGCGAACAGCAAAGCGTTTGATATTGGCAGTTTTGGTGCCCTGTCCTGCGATACAGCAACTTCCGGCGTGGTTAGCGTGGCGTTTAATGCTTACGCAACTGGCGCATCAACTTGGAAATACAAGGCCGGTGGAACTGCTGGCCTTTATCAACAAACAGACGCCCACAAATGGTTTACCGCCGCCTCTGGCAGCACGAATGGAACCATCAGCTTCACGCAGGCGATGACGCTGGATGCGGATGGGAGGCTGCTGCTTGGCTATACCAGCGCGGGGGAAACAACAACCCCGTTCCAAATTGACATGGCAACGGCGGCAAACCCGTATGTCACGCGGTTTGCGAATACAAACACCAGCACGGCAGCTTACTGCGTGTCACGCTGGCTACAGGCCGCATCAGGTTCTGCCGTCGGCGTTATCGGTACTGGTGGTTCTACCGCAGGCAACGCTGCATTCCAAAACAATTTTGTTGTCGGCACGCAAACCAGCAATGCCCTTGTTTTCACTACCGCCGACACCGAACGCGCCCGCATCACGAGCGGGGGTGCTTTTCTGGTGGGGACGCAAAACACCGGTTTGCAAACCGCTAGAAGCATGGGCTTCCAAGTTAATGCTGGGTGTGTTCAATATATTAGTCATTCGACGGCTGACGGCAGTGGCGATTCCTATGTGGAGTTTGGATATAACGGTACAAAAATCGGCTCTATCACTCAAAACGGAACCACTGGCGTTCTCTACAACACCACTTCAGACCGTCGCCTCAAAGAAAACATTGTCCCGGCACCAAACGCCAGCAATGTTATTGATGCTATTGAAATCGTTAGCTACGACTGGAAGTCGGCACCAGACGAGCATGTCACCTACGGCGTGATTGCCCAAGACCTTCACGCTGTAGCCCCGCAGGCTGTGCTGCAAGGCGACGACGGCGACGAGATCGAAAAGACATGGGGCGTGGACTACAGCAAACTGGTCCCGATGCTTATCAAAGAAGTGCAATCCCTCCGCGCCCGCGTTGCGGCGCTTGAAGCCTAACCCCTGAAAGGAAACATCATGCAATGGCAAATTAGTAATTTGGACAGCACCCTGCCTGACGGCTGCGTGACCGTTGCCCACTGGCGTGTATCAAAGACCGACGGCGCAGCCTCTGGCTCTGTCTACGGCACGATCAGCCTGCCCCACAAGGATCACACCGATCCGACGTTCATTCCCTACGACCAACTCACCGAAGCTGTTGTCGTCCAGTGGGTCAAGGACGAGATGGGTGCGGATCAAGTGGCGGCTCACGAGGCAGCCGTTCAGGCGCAGATTGATGCGCAGAAGAACCCCACAACCGCCTCTGGACTTCCTTGGAGCAACTGATGAACGACGCCAAAATCAACCTAACCCTGGGCCTTGTAAACGGCATTCTGCAGTACCTCGGTACGCGCCCCTACGCGGAAGTCTTCCCGCTGGTGCAGGAGATCCAAGCGCAAGCCATGCCGCAGGTGCCTACACCAAATCCGGCTGACGAGCCCGCCGCTGCCGGGCTCAACGACTGAGGGCGCTGCGCCCCGAGTGAGTGCAGAGATGGAGAACAACACCGTGGAAACCAGGCTTTCCGTACACGAGGCCGTGTGCGCCGAGCGCTACAAAGCGATCGAAGAATCCTTCGAGCGCGTTGAGGGTTCATTTTCAAGCGGCGCCAAGCGCATGCAGAAGATCGAGTACATCTTGTACGCGGTGATGGTCGCCGTCCTGCTCGGGCCAGGCGCAGCCGCGGTGTTTTTCAAGAGCTTGCTGGGGCTTTGACCTATGGTGGAATGGCTAGGTGGAGGAGTGCTCGGTTCGCTGCTAGGTGGCTTGTTCCGCCTAGCCCCCGAGGTGCTCAAATTTCTGGACCGCAAGAATGAGCGCTTGCATGAACTGAAAATGTTCGAGCAGCAGTGCCAACTGGAGCAACTGCGTGGGGCGCAGAAGCTGCAGGAAATCGGCGCTGAGCATGGCATGGCGGTTGACAAAGGTGTGCTTGACGCCCTTGGTGACGCTGTGCGGCAGCAATCCGAGATGGTTCAGGCTGCGGGCAAGGGTTGGGTGGCTTCACTCAGCGCAAGCGTTCGCCCTGTGGTGACGTACTGGGTCTTGGCGATTTGGTCGTTTGCGCACCTGTGGTTTGCGTGGATGAGCTACCGCACCGGCATGGAGCCCACCGAGGTCTTCAAACAGATGATGAGCGCCGACTTCGCAGCACTTGTGGCCGGTACGATCAACTACTGGTTCCTCGATAGGACTCTGAAGCAGCGAGGCCTCGCGTGAACCTGGATCTTGCCGTTGCGTTGTGCAAGCAGTTTGAAGGGCTGCATCGCGTCGCCAAGGACGGGCTGATTTATCCGTACATCTGCCCAGCGGGCTACCCCACCATCGGCTGGGGGACGGTCTACAAACCTTCAGGCAAGAAGGTCACGATGGAAGATCCACCCATCACGCGAGACATTGCTGACGCTTGGCTCATGGATGAAATACGCCGGGTCTGCGCTTCAGCGGTGATGCGGCAGTGCCCCGAGCTTTTTGCCTGGAGTGTGGCCAACGGCAACTGGCGTGCTTTCAACGCCATCGCGGACTTCACCTACAACCTAGGCACCGGAAGACTGCAGACCTCCACACTGCGTCGCAAACTGCGCGCACTGGATTGGGATGGTGCCAAGGAGCAGTTGGGGCTGTGGGTGCGAGGTGGTGGTCGTGTGTTGCCTGGGCTGGTGAAAAGACGTGCTGCCGAGGCCGTTTTGCTGCCGCAATGACAGCGAGAATTGCCTTCATGTCCTCAAAGAGCGATAATCCACGGCATGGAAGCGCGCTGCACCAGCCGCTACTGCCCCTACAGGAGCGCGGTGCATGAGCTACACCATGACCTACGACAGCTTGCTGGTAGACGTGCGGCGCTACCTCGAGCGTGGGTTTACGGTCGAAAGTGACCAGATCGTCTATGACCAGCTGCCCCGGCTTATCACGCTGGGCGAGCGGCGCTGTGCGCGCGAGCTCAAGATCCAGGGTTTCATCCGTGCGGTGCAGACCCCGTTGCAAGTTGGTGTGGCGGTGTACTTGAAGCCTGATCGCTGGCGCGACACCGTCAGCATGACCGTGGACGGCAAACCCATCCAGGCGCGCTCCTACGAGTACTGCCGCGGCTACTGGCCCGACGAATCTGAGACGGGCACGCCAGAGTTCTACGCCGACTACGACTACCAGCACTGGTTGATCACGCCCACACCGGCCACGGCGCAGACGCTGGAGATCCTCTACTACGAGCAGCCGGCGCTGCTGGGCGATGATTCGCAGAGCAACTGGCTCACCGAGTACGCGCCGGACTTGTTGCTGTATGCGGTGCTGCTTGAGGCTACGCCATTCCTGAAGAACGACCAGCGCATCGCCACCTGGCAGGCGATGTTTGACCGCGCCGCCCAGGCGCTCAGTGGCGAGGATCTCAAGCGCATTACCGACCGCGCCACCCAGCGGAGTGAAGCCTGATGCCTACGTACACCGACGTCTTTGGCGGCGCCAACATCTACCCGAGCGAGATCACATACAGCGCCGTGGCGCTGAGTGCGGACATCACGCTCAGTTGGCCGGAGGAGACCTCCACCAACACCAACCTGGCCACGCGCATCATGGATGTGACGCCGGCCAGCGGTGGTTTGAGCATCACGCTGCCCGCAGCCAACAAGGCGGCCACCGGCGAGACAATCCTCTTCAACAACTTGGGCGCGCACAGCTTCACGGTGCGCAACGCCACGGGCACCCAAGTGGTGGTGATCGCCTCGGGCGAGTTGTGGCAGGTGTACCTAGCCTCCAATACCACGGCCGCGGGCACATGGCGCGCGCTGGCCTACGGGGTGGGTACGTCCACGGTGGATGCCTCCTCGTTGGCGGGCACCGGCATCGTGGCGGTGGGGACGGTGCTTTCGCAGTCGGTGCCCATCACCACGTTCAACAGCAACTATTCTGCCGGCATCAACGACCGCGCCAAGATGTTCTTGTGGACCGGGGCGGGCGGCACATTCACGTTGCCTTCGCCGCCGACGGTGGGCAATGATTGGTTCTGCTACCTGCGCAATGCAGGCTCTGGCGCCGTTACGGCGGATCCATCTGGTGCAGCCACGATCAACGGCCTTTCCACGCTGAGTTTCCAGCCTGGCGATTCCTCCATCATTGCCACCGACGGCACCAGCTACTACACGATCGGCTTCGGTCAACAGGCGATTTTCGCCTTCGACTACACGTCCATTGATGTCGCCGGCACTGGCGTGTACACACTGGCCGGCGCCGAGCTGAACCGCATTGCGTACAGCTTCACGGGCTTATTGACCGGCAACCGTCAGGTCGTTGTTCCGGCAACCGTGCAGCAATACTGGGTCGGCAACGACACCACCGGCGCGTACACGCTGGAGGTGAAGACCGCGGCCGGCACCGGCGTCATCGTGGCGCAAGGCGAGCGGGCCATTCTGTTCTGCGACGGCACCGACGTGCTGAACGGCAGCACCGCGGGCATCTCGCTGCCGCTGACCGTCGGCCAAGGCGGCACGGGCGCGACCACCGCCTCCGGCGCACGCATCAACCTGGGCGGAACCTCGGTGGGTGTTGCGGTCTTCACCGCGGTGGACCAAGCCGCGGCCTATGCGGCTCTGGGTGTGGCTCCGGCTGGTGTTGTGCAAGGCGGGGCGTTCTAAGCCATGCCGGGTGAAAACAAACCGATCGTGCTCCGGTCCAAGCCGGGCATCAAGCGCGACGGCACTAAGTACGACGGCGACTTCTACGTCGACGGCCAGTGGGTGCGCTTCCAACGCGGGCTGCCGCGCAAGATCGGCGGCTACCGTTCAATCAGCAAGTTTTTGACCGAGATCAGCCGCGGCTTCACGTCCTTCACTCAGCAGCTGCTGCAGTATTGCCACTCCGGCAGCGCCACGTTGCTGGAGCGTTTCACAATTGATGCCAGCAAGAACAGCAGCATCATCAGCGACCGCACCCCGGCGGCTGCGGCTGCGACGGGCACCGTGACGCTGTTGACTGGCGCGAGCGGATCGGTGGACATGATCACCGTGGACGGCGTGAACATCATGTCGGGGTCAGTCGCTTACGCGACCAGCCTGGCTGCCACGGCGACTGCAGTCGCCTCCAACATCAACTCCCACACCTCCAGCCCCGAGTACACCGCGGCGGCCGTAGGCACCACGATCACGATCAGCGCTGCGATCGGTGCGGGCGCCGAGCCCAACGGGTTTGTTGTAGTGGTGAACGCCACGACGATCACCACCAGCTCCACCGACATGGCCGGCGGTTCGCAGGCGTTGACCGGCTCGACGCAGAACCGCTGGATGTTCCAGTACATGTTCGACAGCGTCTCGCTGGAGAACTCCATCATTGCGCACGCCGCCCCGAACGGCAACTGCATCTGCAACGACGCTGGCGGGCAGATCTTCATCGGCGACGTGCTGGGCACCGACAAGCTGATCTCGATTCAACTGCCCGACGGCGCAAACGCCACCGGCGGCATCGTGGTGCTGCACCCGTACCTGTTCTACTACGGCACGGCCGGACTGATTGGGCACTCGGTGGCTGGTGAGCCGGCCAACCTGACTGGTACGGGCAGCAACGTCTCACGCCCTTGGGGCCAGAAGATCGTGAAGGGCATGCCGCTGCGTGCGGGTGCGGGCTCTGCGCCGGCCGGGCTGTTCTGGGCGTTCGACGCGGTGATCCGCGCCACGTTCACGGGCACGCCCACGGTGTTCCAGTACGACGTGATCGCCACCGACACATCAATCTTGTCGGCCGACTGCGTGGTGGACTACGACGGCGTGTTCTACTGGGCCGGGGTGGATCGGTTCTTGATGTTCAACGGTGTGGTGCGCGACGTGCCCAACCAGTTGAATCTGAACTACTTCTACGACGGGTTGAACCCCAACCAGCACAGCAAGGTGTTCGCCTTCAAGGTGCCGCGCTACGGCGAGATCTGGTGGTGCTATCCGCGGGGCAACGCCACCGAGTGCACACACGCCGTCATCTACAACGTGCGCGAGGAGACCTGGTACGACACCGCGCTGCCGGCTTCATTCCGCTCGGCGGGCACATTCAACAACGGGTTCGCCGCGCCGTTGCTCACCGACGCGGTGCCGACCGTGGACGGCTACCGGGTGTGGATTCACGAGCAGGGCACCGATCAGATCGACGGCCAGACCGTCGCCCCGGTGCAGTCGTACTTTGAGACGGCGGACCTGTCCACGCTGCCGGCCGGCGAGAACTCCTACCTGCGCATCGCCACGATTGAGCCCGACTTTGTGCAGGCCGGGCCGATGAGCGTGCAGATCACCGGCCGGGCCAACGCCCGCGCACCCGAGATCGTCAGCAGCGCCGTTACGTTCCCCGCCACGGCCAACCAGCCCTACGAGCAGGTGGTGGTGCTCAAGGAGCAGCGCCGCGAGTTACGGGTGCGCTTTGAGAGCTACACGGTGGGCGGCGACTACCAGATGGGCCAGATCATCGCGCACGTCGACCCGGGCGACGGCACCAAGCTAGGCTGACGAAATGCCCAACATCACTCGACCCGTAGGCATGACGCTGCGCGACTGGGCCGACCAGATCGTGCTTGACTTGGAAAACTACGGCGCGTTCGGCAAGTTGATGCGCGAGGACGACTGGCAGAACTGGGCCGTTCAGTTTTTCAACAACACCACGCTGGGCCGCAACCTGCCCAACCCGTATGCGTTCTCCGACTGGCGAACATGGGGTGAACGCATGGCGCAACTGCTAGCATGAAAGCGGCGTAGAAACATCATGGACATCCGGCAACTTACCCAAGCTCTGAGCCAGTCTCCGCAGTTTCAACCCGTGCTGCGTGCAACCGCAGACGAGTTGGGAGACGCTTCTCCTGAGCAGGTGAACGAGCTCATCAAACTCGTTGAGTTTGCGCTTGAGCGGCCGCAGCAGTACGACCAGATCCGCGCCGCTGCGGTGCGTGACGACATGGTCAACCCTGGTGATTTGCCAGAGCAGTTCGACGCCATGGTGCTGCTGGCCGTGTTGGTGGTGCTGTACCGCCTGCGCGAAGGCGTGGACGGTGCCGAGGTGGCCATGCGACGCGGCGGCCTCACTCGCGTGCGCACGTTGGCCTCGCAAGGTCGGCTGGGCGACACGATGTTGGCGCACATCTCGCCCGAAGAGGCGGCGATGCTCAAGATGCGCGGCGGCGCAGGCACCATCAACCCCAACACCGGGCTGCCGCAGTACTTCTCGCTGAAGAAGCTGATCGGTGCGGTGCTGCCGATTGCGTTGAACTTCATTGCTCCAGGGCTGGGTGCGGCGATCGGCACTGCGCTCGGCGCAAGCGGCACGGCCGCTGCAATGATCGGCCAGGCCGTGATTGGCGGGGTCAGCTCCGGCCTGACCGGCGGCGATGTGCTCAAGGGAGCGGTGCTCGGCGGCCTGGGCGGCGGGCTCGGCTCCGCGGTGGGCGGCGCGGCCAGCGAGGCTCTGGGCCTCGGGCTGGGGCAAACGGGCCAGCAAGTACTCGGTGGCGCGCTGGTAGGCGGCGCGACCGGCGCGCTCACCGGGCAGGGCTTCGGTCGTGGGGCGCTGATGGGCGCCGCTGGGGCAGGGCTGGGCGCGGCGACGCAAGGCGTAGGGTCGGGTGCAGTCGGTGCGGGTATTGGCGCCGGCGGCCAGATGGCAGGCAACATGTTGGCTGCAGGCTACCGTCCGCAAGAGGCTTTGGCCGGCGGGGCCTTGGCGGGGTTGGCTGCGGGGTTGACCAGCGGCACAGCGGGGCCGGGCATGAAGCCGCCCAAACCTTCTGACACGGTGGTGGAAGGCCTCCAAGAGATGCGGCAGACGCCGTCTGGGATGGGCAAATTGAACACCGAGTTCCAACCCGGTGAGCTTGCTGTAAACCCAGAAACTGGGGATTTGTACTCGCCCGCAGGGCCTGTCGGCGCTGCCCCCGCAGCAGCCCGAAGCGCCCCCGGCATGCCGCAGATGAATCTGAAAAACCTGAGTGCGCTGGCTGCATTGAGCAGCCTGGCCGGGGCGCGGCCCCCCGAGGTGCAGCAGGCCATCACGCAGTTGTCGCCCCAACAGCAAGAGTACTTCAACCGCCCCAGCATCCAGTGGGACTGGATGAAGATGCAGAACGACGCCAACATGCGCAACATGTCGCTGGCGCAGTTCATGGCGACGTACTGGCCGCAGGTCACCTCCGGCGCGTACAACAAGGCCCCGGCTAAGGCTGAAACGCCCGCCACATCCGCTCCACAACCCGGCACCCCCGCACCGGAGCAACCGCCCGGCGGCATGGCCATGGGCGGGCTGAACACCGTGGCACGCTTGGTACGCGGCGGCGGCACGGGCCGTGATGACACGGTGGCTGCGCGTTTGTCGGACGGTGAGTACGTGATGGACGCTGAAACGGTGGCCATGCTGGGTGACGGCTCCACCAAGGCCGGCGCGCAACGGCTGGATCAATTCCGCGAACAACTGTGGCGCCACAAAGGTCGCGCATTGGCCCGGGGCAAGTTCAGCCCCAACGCCAAGTCGCCGCTCGCTTATCTGAAAGGGATGTGATCATGAGTTTGTTCGCCGGCACGCCACAAGCAGCACCAAGCTACACCACATCCACGACGGAAACGCCGAAGTGGATGCAGGACGCTATTTACCGGCAGATCCAGGCGAGCTCCAACATCGCCGATATGCCGTTCCAGCAGTACGCCATGCCGCGTGTGGCGGAGTTGTCACCGCTGCAACAGCAGGCTTACACCAATCTGCAGGCCAACCAAGGCGCATGGCAGCCCACAATGCAGCAGGCGGCCTATGGGTTGCAAGGTCTCACTGGCGCGGGCACGGCCGGCGCGCTGCAAACCGCGCAAGCTGGTTATCTGCAGCCGGGCATGGTGAGCGGTGAGCTGGGTGCAGCGCAACGGCTGTACGGCGCTGCCGAAGGCATGAACGCGCCTAGTGCTGCGGCCAGCTACTTTCAGCAAGCCCAAGCCGCTGACCCCACACAGGCCGCAGCCGGTTTCTTGACCGGCGCTCAGGGCACCAACATCACTGGTGCCGGCGCGGGTGCGTTTGGGTCTGCGCTGGGGCAAAGCGCCACGGGCGCTGCGGCACCTTATTTGTTCGCTGCCTCCGGCAACATCCAGGCCGGCATTGGCGACACCGCCAGCCGCATGCGCGCTGAGCAAGGCGCCGCCCTGGGCCAAACCGCGCTCGGCGCGGCGCAGCCGTACATGACGCAGGCGGGAGCAGGTTACACCGCGGCTGGAGGGTTGAACACGGCGGGGCAGTTGTCCGCTGCTCAACAGGCCGCGCTGCAGCAAAGCGCGTTGGGTGCGGCTCAACCGCTGCTCGGCGAGGCGGCAGGCGGATACAGGCGCGCTGCCGGGGCCGACACAGCGTCTGCGTTGCGCAGAGAACAGGCTAGTGCGTTGCAGCAAAGCGCCCTTGGTGCCGCGCAACCATACTTGACTGAGGCCGGCGCCGGGGCTCGAGCCGCAGCCGGAACGCAGACCGCAGGCCAGTTGTCTGCCGCGCAGCAAGCTGCGCTACAACAAAGCGCACTGGGCGTCGCGTCGCCATACTTCACGCAAGCCGGTGCTGGGTATCAGGCCGCGGGCGGCACAGACACCGCCAGCCGACTGCGCGCAGAACAAGCAGCCGCGCTCGGCATGTCAGGCTTAGGCCTGGCGCAACCTGTCCTGTCCCAAGCAATTGCAGAGGCGCGTGCCGCTGGCGACGTGGACACGGTCAATCGACTGGAGGCTCAGCAGGCGCAGTACCTCCGTCCCGAACTTGCTGCACAAGGCTTGGGCACGGGGCAACAGTTGCTGGGTCGTGCGGCGGGGATGGACATCGCTGCGGCTGGCGCTCCGTATCTGGGAGCTGCAGGCCGGGCCGACATCACCGGTGCGGCACAGCCCATGATGGGTCGTGCGGCACAGGCCACTGAGCAGACTATGGCAGAGCGGGCGCTGGCCGCCGCGCAGCCGTACATGCAGGCCGCCGGGCAGACTGCCGCGCAAGGGCTCTCTGGGTACATGAATCCGTACACCCAGGCGGTCACCAGCGAGATCGCCAAGGCTGGTGCGCGCAACTTGCGTGAGAACTTGCTGCCTGGCGTGTCTGATGCGTTCATCCGCGCCGGCCAGTTCGGCTCCAAGCGCATGGGCGAGTTTGGCGGCCGGGCGTTGCGTGACACCCAGGAAGCCATCCTCAAAGAACAGTCCCAAGCTCTGCAAGCCGGCTACGGGCAGGCGCTGCAAGCCTCGCAAGCCGACCTCGCGCGCCAAGCCCAATTGGCCGGCACAGCGGGCGGCATTGCCGGAGCGGATCTGTCCCGCATGCTGCAAGGCGCTGGGCAGTTCGGCACGCTGGGGCAGGCGGCCGGGCAACTCGCAGCGCAACAAGCGCAGCAGCAACTGGCTGTCGGACAAGCCGCGGGCCAACTCACCGGTCAGCAGATGCAGCAGCTCGCCGCGCTGGGGCAAGCCCAGACTGCGGCAGGGCAGGCGCAGCAGCAAACCGGCATCCAGGCCGCTCAGGCAGCTCAAGCGGCTCAGACATCAGACGCCGCCCGCGCGTTGGCTGCCGCACAAGCTCAGACAACCGCCGGCCAGGCTCTGGGGCAGTTCGGCACCCAACAGCAAGCCGCCGCGCTGCAAGCCGCTCAAGCCGGGCAAGCCGCTCAAACATCAGACGCAGCTCGGGCACTTGCTGCTGCGCAAGCTCAGGCCGGTTTGGGCCAGGCTGCAGGCGCCATGCAGGGCCAGCAGCAGGCTGCCGCGCTGCAAGCTGCGCAAGCCACTCAAGCGGCTCAGACAACAGATGCGGCGCGCGCCTTGGCAGCGGCTCAGGCCCAGGCCCAATTCGGGCAAACGGCAGGCAGCTTCCAAGCTCAGCAGCAGGCTGCTGCGTTGCAAGCCGCTCAGGCTGGCCAAGCAGCACAAGCCGGCGACGTTGCTCGCGGGCTGACTGCTGCACAAGCTCAGGCGGCGCTTGGGCAAACCACCGGCGGGTTGCAGGCTCAACAACAGGCCGCAGCACTGCAAGCTGCTCAGGCTACGCAAGCCGCGCAGACCACCGATGCAGCCCGAGCGTTGGCGGCTGCGCAAGCCCAAGCCCAGCTTGGCCAGACGGCAGGTCAGTTCGCCGGCCAGCAGCAGGCCGCGGCCATCAACGCTGCGCAAGCTGGCGCCGCGCAACAAGCGGCCGATTTGCAGCGCAGCCTGGCCGCGGGGCAGGCGCAAGGGCAACTCGCTCAGACGGCCGGCGGGTTGTCAGCGCAACAGATGGCCGCGCTCACCAACATTGGCCAGGCGCAAACCTCGGCCGCCGCGCAGCAAGCCAACCTGCTGGCCAACCTGGGTCAGACCGCCGGGCAGTTTGCTGGTCAGCGCATGACAGGTCTCACCAACCTGGGCCAAGCCGCCGGGCAGCTCACCGGGCAGCAGATGCAGAACTTGGCCGCGCTGGCACAAGCGCGGGCCGGCTTGGGTCAGGCGCAGCAGCAGTTCGGCCTGGGCGCGGCTCAAACCCTTGCCGCGCAGCAGGCGGCCGACTACCAACGCCAAGCCGGCGCACTGGGGCAGCTGGCCAATCTGGCGCAGCAAGAGCAGGGCATGCGCACGGCGGATGTGGCGGCGCTGGAGACCGCTGGTCTCAGCCAACAGGCGCAACAGCAGCGCCAGTTGGACATGGCGTATCAGCAGTTTATGGAGCAGCAGATGTATCCGCGCCAGCAGATGGATTGGCTCAGCACGCAGATCCGCGGCATGGCCCCGATCACGCCGCAGACTACAACGCAGCAGGGATACACGACACAATTCGCTCCGTCGCCGCTATCGCAGTTGGCTTCGGGGTTGTTCGCTTACAGGGGCCTCAGCGGGCTTGGCGGCTAAGGAGCGTATGCCATGGGATTCGAACTCGATCGACTGATGCGGCAGTACGGGGTATCTACTCCGAGCATCGCGTCTTATTCCGGCACGCTCTACCCGGGGGCATACGACGACGTGGTGGGCAGCAAAGAAGGCCAGCTCACGCCTCAGCAGTACCAAGAATCCCTGCGCCAGTACAACCTAGACCGCGGCGTCTACGACAAATACGTTCAAGACTACCAGCGGCGCGTGAGAGAGACGCCGATGTACTTGCAGGAGCAGTTCCAGCCTGGCCGCTCTACCGCCGCGCCCATCACCACGTTCTCGCCTGCGCAGACTGCGGCAGTGCGCGGCACGGTGAAGGGCGTGGACATGGACGAAATGAACCGCAAGATTCGGGACTGGTTTGCGGCCAACCCAAACGCGACACCGGCCGAGGTGCGCGCCGCGCAAAATGAGTGGGGCGTGTCAGATCTTGACATCCGCAATGCCATGGGACTGCAGCGGCCGCGCTCGGTTGCGTATCGCTCAGCCACCGGCCCCGGCGGCATCGGGCTTGACGCGATGAGCGCCAACATCCGCAAGTACTTCGGCGACAACCCATTCGTTGGTGATCAGGCAATTGCTGCGGAGCAGGCCCGCTGGGGCACAAGCAACGAAGACTTGTACCGCGCTATGGGCAGCTACTGGGGCAACCAGATGGGCTCGCCGACGTACAGCAACTTTGATCCCACCATCGCGGCCATGACGCCGCAACAGAAGGCCGCCTACTACAACCGGCAGCTGGCCGCGGGGTACAGCGACGCCGAAATCCGTAAAGCGGTCGAACGCTCAGTCGGCCCACAAACTGATGAGGCGTGGAGCTACTTGCGCAACTTGGCTGGAGGCAATGCGCCTGCGCCGACTCCTGCGCCGACCCCCGCACCGGCGCCTGGCGCTGGCCCTGCTCCGGTCCCGACCCCGGCGCCTGCTCCGCGAGAGCCAACTGACAGGCGTCAGCCGACGGGTGTGGACGCCTCTTACAGTTTCCCAAGTTGGGTTTTCACCGACTTGTCGCCTCAGGAAAAAGCCGCTTTGTACAACAACTTCCGCAACCGTGGGTTGAGCGATGCGTACATACGTCAGATTGCGGACAAGTCGCAGAAGCAAACCGACGCTGATTGGGCCGAGCTGACGCGCCTGGCTGCGGGAATGCCGTTAAATCTGATTCCGGGTGCCGCGCCCACAAAGGCGGACCTGCAAACCGCTGTGCGCAACTACAACGCCATCGGTGCCGGTGGAGCAACGCCCCCTAGCATTCGCATATCTCAGAACGCAACGCCCCAACAAAAAGCAAGCGAATACAACCGCTTGCGCCAGCTAGGGCTTTCTGACTCTCAGGTGCGAGCGTTGGCTGATACTACATTTGGCAAACAGACAGATGCGGATTGGGCTTATTTGCAACAACTTGCCGCCAGCACAGCCTCTGGCACGGCACAGCAAGGCGCAATGCCGCAAGCTCAAGCAGGTCAGGGCCGCGTTTCTCGTGCAACTACAGGGCAGACTGGTGCTGCTGGTGCTGCTGGGGCTGCTTCTTTAACGCCGGAAGAAGAAGCCACCACAACATTCTTCACTGATCGCATCTACGGACCAAGATACACCGCTGAGCTTTCAAACAAACAAGGCATTGCAAATTTAACCCGTGATCTTGATCGAGCTGTTGCTGACGTTGCTGCTGTTGGAGGCGTGTATCAGCCGGGTGATCTTGATGCTTATTACAGCCCAAATTGGGACGACCCCGGCTCTGTGTCGCAGTTTTACCAATACTACCCGCACGCTCAGCAATTTGGCACGGCGTATTTTGTGCCAGATGTTATAGAAGTTGATCCAGGTTTTTCTGCTTATCATAACGTAGAGGCATTCCATGCGCCATCAAAAGCATACGACGAGGTTATCGCCAAAGGCGGCACAGAAGAGGCCGCACGCGCAGCCATGCAGAAAGTAAGAGACGATCAAAATGCTCTGCATGACAGGCTTTACTATGGCAAACGCATGCTGGGCGCTGGTGGTGCTAAATATGATCCATATTTTCTCGGCAGCATTGGCTTAGATCCTTATGGAGAGTCGGACAGAGGTTTCAGAGAAACGCTCGGCCTTAAAAAGTACGAAGAGTACGATCCGTCAGCAAACCCTTGGATTGAATACACGCCACTTTTAACCGCTACAGATGTTGGTGCGGGCAGGTTAAATTATGAGCAAGGTCAGGCTCTCAGCATGCTGGGAGATCGCGGTAGTAATCTTTTGAGTATAAAAAGGATGGCAGAAACCGCAAAAAATAGCATACCGTATCAACAAAAACAACTAGAAGAAAAAATGGCTCAGGCCGCATCCGATCCTTACAACGACTATACAAGTGAAATTGAATCACTCAAAAGCAGCGTACAACAAGCACAGACACGTGCAGCAGACCTCCAAGAAAAATATAATTATTTCTTAAACAGTTTGCAGCCTTACGCGCAAACAGCAAGCGGAATACAGGATTGGACCGGTCTTTCAAGCGGATCGGTGCAGCCGTATTACAAGAGTCTCATGGAGCTGTACTCCGATCTAGGCCAACCCGCAGCCCAAACCGCCGCCCAAGCAGCCGCTCCCGCAGCCCAAGCAGCAGCACCAATGACACAAGCCGCTGCACCCGCTGTTGTCTCCGCCGCCCCCGTTGCTGCCCCTGCGCCGGCAGCCCAGGTCACGCCTGCGCTTCCGCCAGACTGGAACACCAAATCTGCGCAGCAGAAGATAGACTACTTCAACGAAAAACAGATTCCGACGTCGCAGCTTCTGCAGGCCGGAGTTTCGCAATCGGACATTGACTGGATGAAGAGCCAACCGCAAGGCTATCGCTTCGCTCGCGGCGGAGCGGTCAACGCACCCCGTCGATTCCAAGTCGGCGGCCTGAACGAAGCCGATCAGCGCGCCGACATGGCAGAGCTTTCTGAGCGCTACGGTGTGCCGCTGCCCGACATGCCTGAAGCCCCGATGGGGGTTGCACCGGCAACCGCTCCCGCGATGCCTATGGGGGCACCTGCACCGGCTCAGCCCATGGATTTGCAAAGCATGCTTGCGCGCTACATGCAGCCTGGTGCCAGCACCTACGGCGCAGAGCTGACCGCTGCGCGCAAGAAGTCTGAGGCTGAGACTGCCGCCTTCCAGAAGATGCTACAAGACGCCATCCAAGGCTCGGGTGAAGGCGGCGGACCATCCAAGGCAGAGATGTACTTCCGGCTCGCCGCGGCGTTTGCCGAGCCTGGCAAGACGGGTAGTTTTGGCGAAGGTCTGGGCCGTGCGGCCGGAGCCATGGCCGAGCAGCAGAAGACCGAGCGTGAAGCCCGACGCGCCGCAGCTCGTGAGAAGCTGCAACTGGGCCTCACCGCTCAGCAAGCGCGCATGGCCGGCGCCCGCGAGGACGTCAGCTCGCTGCGGCAGCTGGCTGGCGAGGAGATGAAAGACAAGCGCACCATCACCGCCGAGCTGCTCAAAGAGTGGGCCAAGCGCAACGACCCCGTCTCCACCGCGGGCAAGCAGGCGCAGGACGAAGGCCTGGTGCCCGGCACGCCGGAGTTTCAGAAGCGGGTGCGTGAGATCAGCGAGTTGGCGGTGGAGAGAGCCAACATGCAGATCACGGCCGCCGTGGCCGGCATGAATACCCAGGCCGCCAACTTGGCTCTGGCTCAGGCGCGCGAAGCGCGTGTGGCGAAGAAGGAAGAAGATGCTTCCAAGAAACTTACGCCGCAAGAGCTGAAGCTGAAGACGGAGACGGAGGACTTGATTGCGTCGGCTGACTCGGCGCTTGGCTCGCTGCGTCAAGCGTACAAGCTCAACCCGAACACCTTTGATGCGTCGCTGCCTGACATGGCGCAACGCAAGATCTTGGAGGCTGCGGGCAGCAAAGATCCCAAGCTCATCAACACCCGCACTATGGAGAACTTGCTCGGCGAGCAGGCGTTGTCTAAGCTCAAGAGCACATTCGGTGCCGCCCCAACAGAAGGCGAGCGCAAGATCTTGATGGACTTGCAGGGCATTGGAGCCAAGAGCCGAGAAGAGCGCGCAGCAATCATGCGCACTGCGTTCCAGTTGTTGCAAACGGCCCGCGACCGGCAGCAGCGACGCTTGAATGAGATCACTCAAGGGTTGTACCGCGACGTTGGCACACCCGCAGCAGGAGGGCTTGAGTAATGGCAGACGGCGTCAACCCCTACGTCGGCGCGGCTCGGGCTGTGCTGGGCCAGGGCCTCGGCATGGGCTGGGGCGACGAGGCGGAGGCTTGGCTGCGGGCCAAGGCCGGCCAGGGCTCCTACGAGGACAACCTGGCGCGCATCCGCGGCGAGTACGGCCAGTACTCAAAGCAGAGCCCATTCACCTCCGGTGCGCTGGAGTTTGCCGGTGGCGTGGCGCCCGGCGTGGCGGCGATGTTCATCCCCGGCATGCAGACCGTCGGCGCAGGCCAGGTTCAGCGCAGCACACTCGGCGCGCTGGCGCGCTTGGCGGCCTTGGGCTCGGCCTCGGGTGCTGTGGCCGGGGCGGGTTCGGCTACTGAAGGCGAGCGGCTCAGCGGCGCGGGCGTTGGCGGCGTGCTGGGTGCTGGACTAGGCGCGGCGACGCCGGTGGCCATGCGGGCGGGCAAGGGGCTGTACGACTTTGCTCGCGAGCGACTGGCGCCCACGACCGGGTCGGTGGAGCGGCGTGCGCTGGAGAAGCTCAGCCGCGCCGCGGGCGAGGCGCAGATGACGCCGCAGCAGATCGAGCGCGCCGTTCGCGCCGATCAGTCCATGGGTGTGCCCTCCGTGGTCGCCAATGTCAACCCTGCGCTCGCTGAGCTTGCTGAAACGGTTGCTCAACGCACGGGCCGCGGCGCACGCAAAGTTGAAGAAACGCTCACAAAGCAGAAAGAAGGTTCTCGCGAGCGCACGTACCAGCAGGCAGCAAAAGGATTGAAGCCCGGTGACTACTACGCTGACGAAGAGCGCATGGTGGGTGCGCTGAGGCAAAAGGCCAACACACTGTACGACGACGCTTACGCAGTGGGCGAGGTGTTAGACCCAAAGATCCAAACCATCTTGGAGGCGCCGGAAGTGAAGGGCGCCTACGACACCGCCCGCAAGATCGCCGATGCGCAGGCCTCGCTGGCGCGCATCCGCGGTGAAGACCCTGCGCAATTCGCGTTGCGCGAGATCTACACCCCGGTGCTCGACAACGCCGGGCGCATGGTGGAGCTGAAGCTGAGCCAGGTGCCGGATGTTCGCACGCTGGACTACATGAAGCGCGCCCTGGACGCCAAGATCTCGGCTGGCTACGCCTCGGAGGACGCCGCCACTCGCGCCAACACCGCCGTGCTCAAGCAAATTCGCAACGAGCTTCGCGACACGCTGAAGGATCGCGTGCCCGAGTACGGGCAGGCGCTGCGCGGTTATGCGGGCGACATGGAGGTGATCGACGCGATGCGCCGCGGCTATAACGATTTCGGAAAGATGGATCATGAGCAGATCATCAAGATGGTCGCTGGAATGAGCCAGTCGGAAAAAGAAGCGTTCCGCACCGGCGTCGCGCGAGACTTGTACAGCAGCATCATGAAGCCTTCAAACGACTTCAACGCTGCAAAGCGTCTGGTCGGTCCTGAAATGCAAGTCAAGCTCCAGCCTTTGTTTGACAACCCTGCCGAGTTTGAACTCTTCCGCAACGCGCTGCTGCGCGAGTCCCAGTTGTACACCACCGCCAACCGCGTGCTCGGCGGCTCGCAGACCGGCAAGCGGCTGCAAATGCGTGAGGCTTTTGAGGAAAGCCCCGGCGTTGGTGAAGCTGTTGCCCAAGCGGTCACCGGCGGTTTCTGGAGCTCGCTTACCGGCATGACCGCCCGAGCAATCCGGTCCGGTGAAATGTCTGAGCGCACCGCCGCCCGCCTAGCCGACATGCTTATGTCCAAGGATCCCACCGAGGTGGCCGCCGTGGTCAGGGCGCTGGAGCAACACGCCGCGGCCGCTGCGCCCCGGGCGGTGCGCGCCAGCAAGGCTGAGGCTGGAACGGCCACTGGCGCAACCACGGCGATATTCCCCGCGCCGGCCGCTCCAGGCGAAACTCCGGACATTGAGTCTTCTGCCCCTGGCGAAGCACCCGCCGAACCCGCCGGCCCCGACATCGAAGCCGACATCGAAGCCGAGCTGAAAAAACGCAAGTGAATTGAGTCTCCCCTTGGGTGGTGAAGTTTTCTGAGACTCTCCTGAACACCACCCCTTTGCCCCGCTGATGGTCACTCGTCGGCGGGGCGTTTTTCTTTGGGCGCGTCGAACATCACGGTGTCGCGCAGCTGCAAGATGATGCGCAAATGGTGCGCCGCATCGGGCATGCCGTCAGACTCGGCCTGCTGGATGGCGTGCAGCAGCTCTTCTCGTGATTTGCCCCAATGGAGCCCCGGTCCTAAAAGCTGATGGATGTATGCCCAAGGCATGCTTACTTTGCAGACCCCATCGGAACTCGTGATGGGCACGGCGACTCCAGCTCCCACCGGCCAATCCAGACCTGCCGGGTAACGCTTGGATGGACAGGGCTGATCTCAATGTTGCGGGTGCAAGTCTTGCACTCCTCGCGGCTTGAGCCTGCGCACCTGGCGAAGTCAGGGGGCATGTACTTGTAGATGTTGCTGGCCGTGATCATGCTTGGCCCCTTGCATCGTACTCATGCCAATGCTTCTCGCAGATCATGCCGAAGGCAGTGCCGCCATCTCTGTCCCAGTACGCAGGGACGCCGCCGTATTGCGACGGGCAGCCGCATGACAGGGTGAAGTTTGGCCGCTCCGGCTGCTCCAGCGCGTCCACAAGGGAAGCAATGGCTTCGTAGTACGCCATCACATCTTGATGCGGCGCTTCGTTCACCACGGCGTAGGCGTTCGTTCGCATCGTCTCCAGCGCCTGACGCGCAGCGTCTCTCAGGTCACTCATGGTTTCTCTCCTGCAGCGCAATCCTGATCGTCGCAATAGTGGCCCACACAGGACGCCACGCTTGGCAATCACGGCAGGCCTCTTCTCCACACTCCGGTTCTGCGTTTTCTGCCAAGACTTCTAGGACTTCCAGCGCCTGCTGGGCCACGATTCGGAGGTCAGTCATGCGCGCACCTTATCCTTCTGTTCGATCGTCGTAGCTCACCGTGACGGTGTCGCCCAACCGCCACTTGGCGGTGTTCTCCACCCGGTAGATGCGCGTGCAGACTTTGAAGTCCGGCATGCGTAGTTCGCTATGCGTGATCGCCGGGTCGAAGAAGCGGCAGCGGTTGTTCGGCTGCAGCGCAAACTGGCCGTTGTCCAGGCGCAGCAGGTTGAAGCTCTTGTGCTCCTCGGCCGTCTCGCTGAACGTGAAGTCCATCATGCGGTGATCCGGGTGGCAGCTGTCGATGGTGAACATGTACTCGCCTTGGTGAAGCTGCTTGTCCTTGCCAAAGAACTCAGCGCGCAACCCCTTGAGGAATGGCTTGTCGATCACTTCAATGTGGTAGCTCATGCAGTCCCAGATTTGCAGGACGTCAAGCGGTAGGTTGCCCCTGGCCCTGCTCCAGTAGAACGCTGAGATCGGCAGCTTGTCGTAGAGCGCACCGTACTGTGGCAGGTAGGTTTCAAACCGAAAAGCCTGACCCCGGATCGACTTGACGCTGACCCACACGCCTTCAATAAGCGGCGCGTCTTTGTCGCAATCGAAGTCGTACAAATACTCGGGCCGCACAAAGACTTTTTCCGGCGGCAGTGGACAAACAAAGCTCATGTCATGCTCCTCTAAATACAAAACCAACCACCGCGCCCAGGCCCAAGATCGCAAAGAACACGATCACAAGCAGCGCAGCCACAATGAACCCCAGCGCTTCAACGCCGTCATCACTGGTAGGCTCTTCGCACGCCATTGGACAAGGGCAAGGCTTGCGGCCCTGTTCGCAAGGCCCGTGGCAGGCTTTGAAGTGCGGCAGCACCCAAGGCTCGGTGGTGTCTTCTTTCATGTTGGACCTTTGACCCCGCGCCAGAAACGCATCTGCGCGGGCGAGGTATCCCAACGCAACGCCATTGCATCGTCAGGCGTTGAGCCACTTAGGCCCCACTCGCCCGTGACAGTGTCGTAGTGCGCGTACCGAATAACGATGGCCTTGCCTACCGAGGCCATGCGTTCGTACACGCCAGATCGCACGGGCTTGACGCCGCCCGGAAACCAATCAGTTTTTTCCATCGGGCTTCTCAAAATTCTTGGCCAACAACCAGCGGTCACCCAGACGCTCAACGCTGCGCAGCCAGGCGCGTTGGTTGTGACGCTGGATGTGCTTGGGCGCCAGTGGGTTGCGCCATAGTCTGATGGCGCGTTTGATCATCTTCATAGCAAAGCCTCTCCATGTGTTTCGGGGGTTGGTTTTGGTTGTGGTGCAGCTGGCACTGCTTTGACTCCAGGCGGCATGCTGGGGTAGTCCAGCAAGCGCGCCGGGAAAGGCCAGACGGGCGGTGGCGTCATGTGTCAGATCCCGGCCGCAATGAGTGCGCCGAGGGCTAGGCCAAATGCGATGGCAAAAACGTAGTCGATGGGGCGGGTGGTGCGCATGGTGGTGTCTTTCAGCGGTAGAGCGCTTTGAGTGCGCAGATGGCATCGCTGATCGGTAAATACTCCGACATCGAGATTACGTCGCAGTCACCGCGAGTGCCTTTCGGCACCACGCGCACGATCTGCAACTTGCCGGCTTCAGCACGGGTCGCGAGATGTATGTCTCCCGTGCGGATCTTGGCCTCGCGGGTAGCCTTTTGAATCGCCAACATGGTTGCCATGTTTAGCGCTGGGGTGGAGGTGGTCATGTCGTTGCTCCAGTTGCGTTGTCGATGAACAAATCTTACCACGATTTCCCACAATAAAAGCACTAAGGATAAACCCTAGGTTCTTTGTTCCACTTCAGGTCAACCTTGATGACCTCTTCGCGTGTGTTGAATCGGTGGCCATTCGCGCACTCGTAGCGCCGGCGCTTGCTGTTGTCAGCCTGTCGCCGGGTCTCGCGCACGCGCGTCCACGCCTTGCACACTGGACACAGCATCAGACCACCTCAACATCGTGCGGCTGTTTGCGGCCGTCCAAGATGGCGTAGATGCGCTTCTCGGTCAGGCGGTGGCACCTGATCATGGTGCGTGCCGGCAGCACATCCAACAGCTCGGCGTAGCTGGCCAGGACGGTGCGCACGGCCTGGATGCCAGGCCCGTCCAACCTGATGGGCTTACCCTCGCGCTTGTGGCGCTGGCCGGCCACTGCCAAGCCGCGGATGGCATCCTGCAGCAGGCCGCTGGCGTCCTCGCACACTTGCATCTCGACCACCAGGGTCTCCAGCATGTTGACGGCATCGCTGACGACGCGCCAGTCCTCTGTGGATGGCTCCGCGGCCGTCTCCAAGGCATGCAGCCCCTGGTACATGCGCGTGAGCTGGTAGGTACGATGATCTTGCGGCAGCGGCTCGCTGGCGCTGGCCATCAGCTCGTCCCAGTGTGTGTAGGTGACAGGCCTGCTGCACGCCGCGAGCTTGCGCTTGCCGGCTTTTCTCATAACGCTTTGGCCAGACCTTGCTTGATGTAGTGCAGCACCTGAGCGGCCAACGTCCTGGTGTCGGCGTCAGCCTGGCGGCGCAAGTTCTGTTCAACATCCGCCGGGATGCGGATGGTCAGGTAGCGGTCTTTAAGAGCCGCAGCCTTGGGTTTGACTGCGGCTTTCATCAGTCGGTTCCGCCTGGGTTGGTCAGCGCGGCTTCCTCAAACATGTCGGCCATCGCTTGGCCATTGGCCATCTCAACAGGCACACCGCTGGTCAGCAACGTGACCAAGGCGTCCTGGCTGGCCACCTCAACGTCGTAGCGCGTCTGCGCCGCGTGGCGAATGGCCTGCGCTTGGTTGTGCGCCCGGATAAGGCGATGCTTGGTGGTCTCAGTGTCGGTGACCAAGTAGATGCGGGTCATGTGTTGGCTTTCATGTTGTTGAAAAAAGCGCTGATCTGCTGCTTTGCATCATCAGCACCTTTTCCCACGATAACACAATATCCGACACTTTCCAAGTAACTGATCATGGGCTTCTGATCAGAGCTGAGTGCGCCACCCTTGCTGCGCTTCATCTCAACCCACAGATGCCACGCCGGGACAAACAAGTCCGGGATCCCGGCCACCACGCCTTCGGCCTTCAGGCGGCCGGCGGCGGCCTTGGATCGGTACGATCCATTGGGGATGGCGAATATCAGCACGTCCGGCCATGACTGGCGAAACCAACGCACCAGCTCGCGTTGCTCTTCATGCTCCGTTTTGATGTGACCAGGTGCGCTCAAAACACCACCTCTCTTTCCCACTTGTCGCATGCGTCCGGCGTGCCCGCAAAGTCATCAGGCGGCCGCATGAAGAACTCGGTGCACAGACCGTCGACCCCGTAGTGCTCGCAGGTGTGGCAACACTTAGGCGGCCCGGCCCGGTCCCATTCACGCCACTGGATCAGGAACTCTGGCTCTGATGGTCTGGTGGTCATGCAGCCCCCTCTTGAGCAATTTGCGCGGCGCGCTCAATGTTTTGATTGATCTGCCACTTCAGCTCATCCAGCAAATCTTCAATCGTTTCTCCCCGGCCCGTGGCGTAGCACTGATGCATCATCCAGTTGGCCACCTTATCGCGCTCTCGGTTCTGTACCTCATGCACGATCATCTTGATCTTGCGCATCTGGTGTTGTGTGTAGGCACCGGGTCCACGCCATCCCATATGGTTGGCAATTTCCGCGTCTGTCATACCTATTCCTTCACAAACGTGCCAGCCGGCATCAGCGTGCCGCGGCGGTCCTTGATCTGCTCATAGGCGCCTTCCAGACACTTCACCATGTCGATGTCGCGCAGTGCACAGTAGTTGATCAGGCAGACCAACACATCGCCCACGGCGTCCTGGATGGCGTCCATGTCGCGCTTGCCTTCGGCATCGGCCAACTCACCCATCTCGCTCACGGCCTTGAGCAACTGACTCACAGGCGTGGCGTTTGGAATGATGCGCCTGTCCTCGGCCCACCTGATGACCTTCTGCTCAAGCTCTGACCAGCTCATCTGCTTCTCCTTCGTTCCCATTTCCAAAAAGACCAGGTCATGTCCCTGGTGTCCACTTGATGCCCAGGCACACCAGTCAGCGTGGCCTGGCACGTCCGAAACTTGCGCATGGCCTTCATCAGAATCTGGCGCACACGCTCCTGCGTCCGGTCCATTTCCTGGCCTGCCTCGCGCAGCGTGCAGTTGTCCAGCACGCACAGCGCCACAGCCCACTCCTCGATCTCGGTCAGTGGTGTGATGGCCACCAGGCGCCGAGCAAAGTCCTGGCGCAGCACCAGGTCAGGATCGGTACAGGTCGGCCAATAGGTGTCCATCGGCTCACACGGCTGCGGCTCAATGTGGCGGCTGTACCAGATCTTTTTCACCTCACTGGACAAGTTGGCCACACCCAGTTTGCCGTAGTGCTGCAAGGCGCGGCCTCGGCTCATGCCCACTTCCTCTTGATGACGCGGTGAAACTTCCCATCCATGCGGTACTCAATGAGCTGCGGCGGGGCGCTCCTGCTCATCTGAGCCGCCAAGTAATCCAAGCCTTCGCTATCGCTCATGCGCTCGGCCTCGGCCAAATGCGCGCCGGCAGAGTTGGCCATGTTGAAGAGCTGCTGCAGCGCACGTTGGCCTGCATACCCTTCGTGCAGCACCGGCAAGTACTCGGTGATCGGCTTGTCTGACAAGCCGCCGTAGTAGGTGCACGACAGCATCTCTTTCCCACTGGCCCTGCTCACATGCCGGCGCCAGTTCCACGACTTCACCTGCAGCTCGTTGCCGTCCAGACCCATGATGTCGTCATCGCGCAGCTCGAGCTTCTTGCGCTCCGGCTCGGGGAAAGGATGACCACAGGCTGGGCAGATGGCCACTGCAATGGCGCACAGCTCGCCACAGTTGTCGCAGACCTTGACCGGCGCCTCGCCGTTACCATCGCCCGCCTTTTTGGGCGGCTGCACGGCCGTGATCGGCCCATGCGTGGCCACCACGCCAGCGAAGTCCAGCACCAGGCAGTGATCGATGTGGTTCTTGATTCGCATGCCGCGCCCGGCCATCTGCACGTACAGGCTGGCCGACATGGTTGGGCGCAGCATGGCGATCAGGTCAATGTCGGGGTAGTCGAACCCGGTGGTCAGCACATTGGCATTGGTCAGGGCGCGCAGCCGGCCGGCCTTGAACTCGGCCAGCAGGCGCTCGCGCTCCTTCTTTGGCGTCTCGCCAGTCACGCACTCCGCGGCCACGCCACGCTGGCGCAGAACTTCGGCCACATGGTGCGCGTGCTTGACGCCTGTGCAGAACACCAGCCACGCCTTGCGGTCTCCAGCCAGCTCAATGATTTCCCGCACCACCCGCTGATTGTTGTCGTCGGTGTCGACGGCTGCCTGCAGCTCGGACTCAATGAACTCGCCCCCTCGCTTGTGGACGCCAGTGGTGTCCAGCTTGGCCTTGGTGACCTTGCTGCGCAGCGTGGCCAGATATCCCTTGAACACCAGCTCCTCGATGCTGACCGGTTCGATCAGGTCATCGAACAGCGCAGGCTTGTCGGTGATCAGGCCGTGTCCTAGGCGGTAGGGTGTGGCGCTCAACCCCACCACACGCAATGCTGGGTTGATGGCCTGCAGTTCAGCTATCAGTGTCCGATAGCCTCCTGTCTCCTTATGGTTGACCATGTGGCACTCGTCGATGATCACCAGGTCAACGTGCCCGATCTGCTTGGCCTTCTTGCGGATCGACTGGATGCCCGCAAAGGTGATCGCCTCCCCGAGCTGCTTCTTGCCGATGCTGGCGCTGTAGATGCCCATCGGCGCGCCTGGCCAGTGCTGGCGCATCTTTTCGGCGTTCTGCTCGATCAGCTCCTTCACATGCGTCAGCATCAGCACCACGGTCTCCGGCCAGTTCTGCAGCGCGTCCTTGCACAAGGCGGCTACGATGTGGCTCTTGCCGGATCCGGTGGGCAGCACCAGACAAGGGTTGCCTGCGTGGCCTGCCTCGAACCACGCATAAAGCTGGTCGATGGTTCTTTGTTGGTAGTCACGCAGCATTCAAAATTCTCCACGCGGTTGCGGCCACGAGTGGGACTTGTCCGTTTCCAATGGCTTTAAGTCGGTCAACACGCGCCGTCACACCGTTGGCTACGCGAGGCGTGGCATCCTCCCAGCGACCATCTTGCCAATACGTTTTGCCGTGGTGTGCCAGAAGTCGTGACAGTGCTTGCACAGCGTCTGGATGTTCTCCGGCTCGTTGTGCGTCTTGTCCTGGTCGATGTGATGCGCCTGTAGTGCCCTCGCGTAGCCGCATGCCTCGCACTTCTTCTTCAAGTGCTTCCGCGCACGCCATGAATACCCGTGCTTCGTCAGGTCGGTTCTGGTATTCGCACAACTCAGCGAGCAGAAGCGCCGCTTCATGAACACCGACAGGTCTTCCAATCTCTCGTTGAATCTCTTGCGCTGCATCTCCGTTCCGCAGCATTCGCAGAACTTCGTTTCTTCCGGTTTCCGTTCCATTGTGCTTGCCCATAAGCCAAAAGCACATTTTAACATGGCTTATGGGTTGCAGCGATGTCCAATCATCAGGCCAGCCCATCAACTTTTCCACCCACGTCGGGTTCAGACTCCCACCAATCTGCTCGCTCAATGGCCGCGAGTTCTTGTCGTGCGTGGCTTGGCTGGCTTTGCCGCTCCTGTAGTCGCGCGACAGCGGCGTGGCGAACTTCACCGCGTCCACCAGTTGCACCTGCTTGCCTGGAGCCGGTCGGCCACTGCTGCCCCGTGAGTCTGCCGCCATTGGTGTCGGCCACATTGACACCGCCCCGGCCAATGTCGTCCCGCGCTTCGATTTGCCTGCCGCCTTGCCAATGCCACGGATCTGCACGTTGTCCTGAGTGGTTGGCGTAGGCCAGCGGGTCGGCGTGTTGATCATTTGCGCCAAGCTCACGCCGGTCATGTTCGGCGTGATCGTTCCACCGCGCTGGCCATCCGTTGCTGATGGTGTGGCCCACAAGCCAGAATCTGTCCCGCTTATGGTTTGCCCCAACGTCGGCAGCTCCCAGCACTGTCCAGCGGCAGTCATACCCGAGCGAGGCCAGATCACCGAGGACTCGTCCGAGTCCCCGAGTAAGGAGCGCTGGGCTGTTTTCCACGAAGACGTAGCTGGGTCGAACCTCGCCAACGATGCGCGCCATGTGGGTCCACATGCCTGATCTGGCTCCGTCAATCCCTGCTCCCTTTCCTGCAACGCTGATGTCTTGGCACGGAAACCCGCCAGATACAACATCAACAATTCCTCGCCACGGTCGGCCGTCAAAGGTGCGAACGTCATCCCAAATCGGGAAGGGCGGGAGAAGGCCGTCATTCTGTCGGGCGGCAAGTACGCTTGCGGCGTAGGGCTCCCACTCGACGGCGCAGACGGTTCGCCATCCAAGCAGGTGTCCCCCAAGTATTCCGCCACCAGCGCCTGCGAAAAGAGCCAGCTCATTCATCACCCCACAATCCTCGCGTCAAAGGTCTCGCGCAGCTTCTCCACATACTCATCCCCCAGGCTGCACATCTTGGGGTTCACGAGAATCTCGCGGCTGGTGTAGACGTGCGCATCGCCTTCACCGTTGGCTACATCGCGGCCTTCAATGACGTAGACGGCCGTCCACTGGTCCAGGCCGTCCTTGCGCTCCCAGGGCACCAGGTCCGGGTGAAGCACATGGCTGTCGCATGCCTGGCGCTGGAACTCCACCGGAATGCCATCGGTTTCGTGGCGGTCGCAGCGCCAGGTGGTGACCTCCTTGGCCGTGCTGTGCGCGCAGGTGCGGCAGTTCACATGCTTGGTGGTCTTGCTGCTGTGGCAGAACTCGTGCGCATCGCAGAACTTGCACTGGTACCAGCTCGGGTCGTTGCTGATAGGCGGCGGCATGCGGTCCTCAAGCGCGATGCGCCGGCCGCGTGCGATGAACTTCTCAGCCACCTCTTTGTCGTAGCGCACGCGCTCGGTGTAGATGCGGTCATCGTCCTTGCAGACGGCCACATACAAAGCACGGTCGATCTCGGTGCCGTGCATGTAAAGCTGCATCTGGACGAAGTGCTCGGGTTTGGCCTCGGCTACGCCTTTCTTCTCCAGATCAGCAAAGCTCTTGGCGCTGTGCGTCTTGAACTCGGCCACGTGGCGCTTCTTGGGCGCGGCTGGCACGCCAGACTCAATGATGGCGTCGATGCTGCCCGACACATGCGCACCAAAGTCCACACGCGCCTGCTGCCGGCTGGTGCGCACATCCATGCCAATGGCGCGCAGGTCCGACACGATGGTGGCCTCCTCCATCTGGCCCCTGCGAAACAAACGCAGGATGCGGCCAGGAAACTGAGGCTGCACGGCCCACCGGAACAACAGCCACAGCCACCGGTCACATGGATGTCCCAACTGGCTGCAGCCCATGTGCGGCCGCGGCGGCTCTGCCTTCTTCTCGTGGTGCTTGTCGATCAGCGCTTGAATGCTATGCTCTGCATCGGGTATCTTCATGTTGCCCACTCTCCTTGATGTGTTAAAGCCCAGGACCAGTTCACACCGGCCTGGGCTTCTTTTTTCCTTACTTCTTCTGCCAGGGAGGGGCTGCCTTGGCCGGTGCGGATGAGGCTGCAGGCGCTGCTGCCGCGGGCGCGGCGGTGAAGCCCGGGGCCGCACCACCGTTCACGGCCTTGAAGTCTTTCACTTCGTTGCTGGCCTCGTAGGTCTTGCCGGTCTTCTCGTCGGTGCGCTTGTCTTTGATTTCCAGCTTGACCTGCAGTGAACCACCAATCAATTGATCGGTGTCCTCCACCCGAGACAGCCCGATCGCGCGCATGATTGAGCCCAGCTGCTGCCGTCCGATCTCCTCGGCCTTGGCGCTGGCGTTCTTGATGTTGAGGTTGCCGAACACCACGCGGCCTTGGTGAGTTGGGCCGGTGATGTCGTAGCGCAGCTTGATGTACTGGCCATCGCCTGCGTTCGTGGTCTTGAGCTCAGCCTGCGTGATGTTGGCCGTGTACCAGCCCGCGGGCAGCGGATCGTAGTTGTTGTTGCCCTGAGGCAGGTCGGCGGCGGCGAAAGATTGTCCGAGAAAGGCCATGATTTACTCCTTGGTGGTGATGGGTTCAATCGTGAAAGAAGGGCGGCCAGGCTTGGCCGTGATGGCGCCCGCCAGCGGGCGGGTGATGGACTCATCTGCAGCCTTCCAGATGGCCATGTTGATTTCCGGCTTCCACCGGAAGAGCGTGCTCAGGTGATCAGTCAGGCCGTGCTCGGCGGCCAGCTCCTGCACCTTGTCGGCGTCGACCTTGCGGTCGATGCGGCTGACGATCTTGATCTTGTAGCCGGCAGGCGCCAAGGTCTCAGTGCCTTCGACATCGTCGCGGACACTGGCCAGCTTGCGAATGCGGTCCTCGATCTTGCGGCGGTCAGCAGTCGCGCTGGTTTCGTTCTCCTTGGCGATCAGCCACATCTGAGAAAGCTGTTGCAGGTCGCTCACGCTGTCAATGAACTTCGTGCTGTCCATCATTTCGATGACGTTCATCACTTGCCTCCGATCTTGGCGATGACTGCACCGAGGTCCGGCGCTTCCCAGGCGTCTAACTTGCCGCTGCGGTCCTTGGCCAGCCAAAGGCCGTCTGAGTCGCACATCAGGGCGCGTTGGGTGTTGCCTTCGCTGTCCTTCTCAACACGCAGGGCCAGCACCTCGTCAAAGAAGTAAGGCAGCGCTTGGCCAGTCTTGTTGCCGGGCATGGAGGGCGCATACAGCACGCGGCCCATCTCGTCTTGGGTCTTCTCGAGCTTGGCGCTCATGTACACGTGCCGGCCGGGCAGGTCGCGGAAGGCGCGGATGATGTCGGCCATTTGCTCCTGCATCGCACCATAGGCTTGGCGTGGGTCTTTAGTGGCCTTCTTCTCGCTGTTGAGCACCACCTCGGCGATCTCGCTGATGGAGTCCAGCGCCACCGACTGGAAGCCTTTGGCCTCATCAGACTTGGTCAGCCATGTGTACGCCTCCCGCAGCGTCTCCATGTCGGCGATCTCGATATAGGGCAGGTCAGCGTCCTGGATGGACAGCAGGCCACCTTCTGCTGACAGCACAATCGGGCTTGGCAGCGTTTTGATCAGCGAGGTCTTGCCTGCGCCGGCCTGGCCATAGACCAGGACTTTCACACCGTTGGCAGCCAAGCTGCCGGTGGTCTTCACGTTGATTGCCATGTTGGCTCTCCTTGATGTTGCTGCGCTGTCGGGGAATCCGGGTGCGCAGTGGTTGAACTGTAATCCGGCTTGAGGTAGCATGTCAACAGTCTGATGTGGTTTTTTTTACAACGAGGCGCAAAATGTTGACACTGGAACAAATCCGAGAGGCGCTGCGAGACCGCATGCCCGCCAGGGTGGCGGAGGCCACTGGTCTGCACTACAACACCATCCGAGAGGTGCGCGACAACCCCGAGGCCAACCCGACCTACAAGGTGCTGAAGGCGCTGTCGGACTACCTCATGCAGCGGGAGGCTGCGATCAATGGCTAACCTGTCCAAAGTCCTCGGCGGCCCGTGGGCGCCACCGCCCGAGAAGAGGGTTGCACCACCAGAGGAGCAACTGATCGACGCCATCAAGGCGGCCGGGCTGGAGCCACCAGAGCAGGTCTTTCTGGACGGCAAGATCCACCGGTTCAAGTCCGGCACCAAGGGCTCACCCGGGCACGGCGACAAGCCCGGCTGGTATCTGGTCTTCGGTGATGGCGTGCCGGCCGGCCGTTTCGGCTGCTGGAGGGCTGGATTTGAGACCTCCTGGCGCGCGGACGTGGGGCGTAAGCTCACCCAGACGGAGGAGATGGCGCACGCCCGGCGCATCGCAGAGGCCAAGGTGCTGCGCGATGCCGAGCTGGAGCGCCAGCACCAGGTTGCGGCCAGCACAGTTGAGACCATCTGGTCATCGGCCTCCGCGGCGCATCCAGATCACCCCTATCTGGCGCGCAAAGGCATCAAGACGCACGGCGCACGCATCACAGGCGATGGCCGGCTGGTGGTGCCACTGTTCGACAAAGATGGCCAGCTCTGCAGCCTGCAGTACATCAGCCACGATGGCGGCAAGCTTTACCACCCGGGCGGTGAGGCTGGCGGCAAGTTCTGGATGGTGGGCACAATGGACGAGCCGGGCACGCTATATGTGGCCGAAGGCTTCGCCACCGCGGCGACCATTTACGAGACTACCGGCCGGCCCTGCGTGGTGGCCTACAGCGCCAGCAGTTTGGTGCCGGTCACAGGCACACTGCGCGAGATGTACGGCCAGCAGCAGACCATCGTCATTGTGGCCGACCACGACAAGAGTGGCACCGGGCAAAAGTACGCCGATCAAGCCAGTGCCAAGTACGGAGCGCGTGTGGTCATACCTCCGATTGAAGGCATGGATGCCAACGACTATGCGCAGGCCGGGCACGACTTGGCAGGCCTGTTGACACCGGCCAAAGACAACTGGCTGATCCCGGCCGACGAATTCTCGGCTCAGCCCGCCCCCATCTCCTGGCTCGTCAAGCGCTGGCTGCAGAGCCAGGCGCTGATTATGGTCCACGGACCATCGGGTGGCGGCAAGACCTTCGTGGTCCTGGATTGGTGCCTGCGCATGGCCAGCGGCATGACCGACTGGTGCGGTCAGAAGGTGCGCCCGGGCAACGTGGTCTACCTGGCCGGCGAGGGGCACCACGGTCTGCGCGGGCGCGTGGCAGCCTGGAAGCACCACCACCAGGCCGGGCCACTGGCCATGTGGCTGTCCAAGGACGGCTGCGACTTGAACACCCCGGCCGGTTACCTACAGGTGGTCGAGCAGGTCAGATCGCTCCCCGAAACCCCAGCCATCATCGTGGTCGACACCCTGCACCGGTTCTTGGCCGGCGACGAAAACAGCGCCCAGGATGCCAAGACCATGCTGGACGCTTGCAACAGCTTGATGAACGAGTTTCGCTGCAGCGTGATTTTGGTTCACCACACCGGCGTGGCTGAAGAGGCGCAACACCGGGCTCGAGGATCCTCAGCTTGGCGCGGTGCGCTGGATATTGAAATCAGTATTATTCCGGCCAAAGATGATTCTCCAATGCAAATCGTCCAGCGAAAATCAAAAGATGCGGAGTTGGCGCAGACGGTATTTGTTTGTTTGGAGCAGGTAATTATCCCTGGGTGGATAGATGAGGATAATCAGCCGGTTACTTCGGCGGTTATTGTTCAGGCTCAAGAGTCTGCGTCTCCAAAGAAGAGCAGCAAGATCGATAGCCACCGCAAGACCTTTGAGAACGCTTGGTGGGCGTCCGGGGCAGAGGAGCGCAACGGGCTGCCCTATCTCAGCCGCTCGGCCATGGTCGACTACTTGGTGCAGAAGATGGACGTGAGCGAGGCCTCCGCCAAGGTCTACATCAAGCCCAGCGCCGTCGGCAAGCCCATCGCAGATCTGCTGGTGGCTGAGATCATTGAGGCCTTTGAACACGGCTGGGTAGTGGTCAACGATGCGCACGCCAGCTCCATGCTGATCCGCAAGTCGGAGCGCTGATCATGAGTTATCCACAGACTTATCCACAGGCCCAGGAAGGGAACAAGGGAACGGAACGGAAAAAAACGGAACTCAGTTCCCGGGGCAAAACGGCGGAAAAAGGGAACGGAACGGAACACACACCTTTAGGTGTGTTCCCAGTTCCCTTCCGACGCGGCGCGTTTCCATGCCGCGGTCGGGATGAAGTGCAGGCAAAAGTTATCCACAGGAAAGTTAGGAGCCACTAACGTGACAACAGCCAACGATACCCAGGTCGGCGGTCAGCACTACAAGACCAAGGCGATCCAGCCCTGGGACTACATTGCGGCCAACCAGCTCGGCTACTTTGAGGGCAACATCGTCAAGTACGTCAGCCGGTGGCGGGACAAGGGAGGCGTCGACGACCTGCGCAAAGCCAAGCATTACTTGGACAAGCTCATTGAGCTTGAGGACAATCAAGCATGACCACAAAATCACACACTATCGGTGCAACTGAAGGAGCTGCTCAAATGTCAAATGAGATTCATTCGCAAGAAAAACCACATCAAAAAAGAAAAGGCAACCCCGGAAGAGGTGGTGCGCAACCGGGTGCGGGACGCCCTGCATTTATTCCGACAGATAAAGAACGCAAGCAGGTTGAAACTCTTTCAGGCTACGGCTTGCCATATGAGCAGATTGCCGTTCTTGTGCGTGATGGTATTCACGTGCAAACTCTTATGCAGCACTTTGCAGCTGAATTGGTTGCGGGTAAGGCAAAAGCCAATAGTTTGGTTGGACAAACTCTATTTCAAAAAGCAACTGGTGGAGATACTACTGCGGCTATTTGGTGGTCGAAAACTCAGTTGCGCTGGAAAGAGGTCCAGCAGCACGAGCACACCGGAGCCAATGGTGGTCCGATCAGCCTGGCGGCCATCGACCTCAAGGGTCTGAGCGACGTGGAGCTTGAGCAGGTGCAGCGCTTGCTGGCCAAGGCCGCACCGCCGGAACTGCCATGATTGGCAACCGCACACCATGGGGCGCACACCCAGACATCGTTGATCACTGGCTGCATCAAGTGGCCGCCATTCATCAAGATGGCGACGGACTCACGGCGGTGATCACGCCGGAGATGCTGGTGGACTTTGCTGAGTGGGTCGCCGCGGCTCAACGCGAGACGATCGCCCAGATCCTGGAGTGCATGCCTGAAACCACGCAGGCGCGGCATTGCGCGGCCGCGGTGCGTAATATGCGCGCGCAACACTGATGAACGCACCACTGAGCCCCGCAGTCATCTTGGACATGGTCCGGCGCGAGCAGGAGCGCCGAGCGGCCAAGCGCAGCCTCTACGAGTTCGTGCAGCAGGCTTGGTCCACTGTCGAGCCTGGCGTCAAGTTTGTGCCCAGCTGGCATATCCAGACCATCTGCGAGCACCTCGAGGCGATCACTCACGGACAGCTGCGCAAGCTGCTCATCAACATCCCGCCGCGTCACTCCAAGTCGACAATCGTCAGTGTCATGTGGCCGATGTGGGAGTGGCTGCACGACCCGGCGCAGAAGTTCCTGTGCGCCAGCTACTCCGGCACGCTCAGCATCCGCGACAACCTCAAGGCCCGGCGGCTAGTGCAGTCACCCTGGTACCAGGAGCGCTGGTCCGATGTCTTTGCACTGGCGGGCGATCAGAACGCGAAGCAGCGCTTCGAGAACAACCGAACCGGCTACCGCCTGGCCACCAGCGTGGGCGGCACTGCAACCGGTGAGGGCGGCTCGCGCTTGATCCTCGACGACCCGCATAGCGCCCAAGAGGCGCAGTCGGACGTGATCCGCGATTCGGCGCTTGAGTGGTTTGACGTGGTGTGGTCTACCCGACTGAACGACCCCAAGCGCGACGCCATGGTGACGGTGATGCAGCGCCTTCACGAGCGCGACGTCTCCGGACACATCCTCGAGGACATCGGCGGCTGGGAGCACATCTGCATCCCGGCCGAGTGGGACGGCCGCAAACGCAAGACGGTGCTGGGGGCCTACGACCCGCGCACCAAGCGCGGCGAGCTCATCTGCCCCGAACGTTTCGGCGAGAAGGAGCTGACCGACCTCAAGCAACTGCTGGGCAGCTACGGCTCGGCCGGCCAGCTGCAGCAGGATCCGACGCCGGCTGAGGGCGGCATCTTGAAGACCCGGCATTTCCGGCTCTGGCCCAACACTAAGCCGCTGCCGCAGTTCGAGTTCGTGCTGCAGAGCTACGACACCGCCTTCGGCCAGAAGGCCGAGAACGATCCGACCGGCTGCGAGGTCTGGGGAATCTTCACCTACGAAAGCACGCGCCAGGCCATGCTGCTGGACGCCTGGGACGAGCGCCTGAGCTACCCCGAGCTGCGCACCCGGGTGATCCGCGACTGGAACACCGAATACGGTGGCACCAGCGGTGCGCAGCGCGGCCAAGTCACGCGAGCAATACGTCCGACGCGGATTCTGGTGGAGGCCAAGGCTAGCGGGCAATCTCTGCTGCAAGATTTGAGGCTCGCCAAGGTGCCGGCCGTTGGCTACAATCCCGGCACGGCGGACAAGGTTTCCCGTGCGCACCAAGCCGCTCCGACGCTGGAGCTTGGTGTGTTGTGGGTTCCCGAGTCGGCCAAGAACCCGGGCCAGCCCGTGAGTTGGGCGGTGCCGTTCATGCGCCAACTGGAGAAATTCCCTGTGGCTGAGCACGACGAATATGTGGACTGCTTCACCCAGGCGATTCTTTTCCTGAAGAACGACGGCTGGTTCACACTGCCGCAGGCAGTTGACCGCGATGAACCGCGGCGGGTTGCGCCGCGAGAACGGAGCAACCCATATGCAGCCTAAGAAGCCACCCAAGGCACCTTGGGACAAAGCCAGGCCCAAAGGGCTTGGTGAGCCGCAAGCGCTGACCTCAAAGCAGAAGTCCAGCGCGAAGGCCGCGGCCAAGGCGGCCGGCCGGCCCTACCCCAATCTGGTGGACAACATGCGCGCTGCGGCGAGGGGCAAGCGGTGACCGCCCGCGTGGACAAGGCCGCGATGGCCTGCAACAAGCCCCGGCGCACGCCGGGCCACCCGACCAAGTCGCATGTGGTCAAGGCATGCTACGACGGCACCGAGAAGGTGATCCGCTTCGGCGAGCAGGGCGCGAAAACCGCGGGCAAGCCCAAGGCTAACGAGTCCGATGCGATGAAAACCAAGCGCGCCTCGTTCAAGGCTCGGCACGCCAAGAACATTGCCAAGGGTCCGAGCAGCGCGGCGTACTGGGCCAACAAGACGAAATGGTGAACGGCGGCCTCAGCGCAATGCGCGTGATGTATGCGGGGGGCGGCGCCGTGCGCCACCCTGCGGCTCGCGGGCTGCCGGATCCGTCGTTGCTGAATCTGCAGCTCTACGCGCAGACGGTGGCGGAGGGGATGTACCCCGAAGACGTGCTGCGCAGGGACGCCGCCCGGCACATGCTGGCCGCCGCACTGGCAGCGCAGCGGTTTGGGCCTGGTGCGGCCGAGTCGCTGGGCAAGCTGTACGAGTTCAAGGAGTCGCCTCTGCGCACCGCGGGGTATTGGCTTGGGTTGAGCTCCCCGCGGGAAGACTACCCCGTCGACACGCACAACAACGCGCTCGGTGCGCAGCTGGGCGCGCAGTCGCGCTCGATTGATGACCTGTTGAGCGCGATTCAGCGCGCCGTGGACCGCGGCACCGCGGACATCTCAGAAGGTCAGGTGTCGTTGCGTCCGGACCCGGACACACGCTACGTGAAGGGCAAAGCCCGCGGTGGCCTCGCCCAGGTGAAGGAGTCCAGCTGCTATGGCTGAAGAAGATCTGTCCCGCCCCGCGTTCCGCTACCCGTCCTCAGGCCGCCGGCCTGAGCGGCTCAACCAGAGCCGCAACGTCAACGCCCCGCTGCAGCTGTTGCGTGGGTGGGCGGCCGGTACGCTGGGCCTGCCCGGGGACATTGAGGGGCTGGTGCGCATGCTGCCTGGCATTCAGAACGAGACGCCGGTGCTGCCCACCAGCGACTTCTACCGCGAGTACCTGCCAGGCTACGACGAACGAGCTGCAGCGCGTGCGTTGTCGGGCATGGGAGCCATGACTGGTGGCATGGGTTCCACCCGCGTGGCACGTGAAGGTCTAGGTGCACTCAAACGCGCCACCGACATTGAGGCCATGCGCCGCTACATTGGGTCTGCCGGCGTGCCGGGCGTGGCCGTCGTCAAGCCGTCAGCTAGGCCTACTGCAACGCCGGAAGTACAGAAGGCCATTGAGCGTCTCAACACGCAGCTTGAGGAGATGGCCGCAAAGAATCAGACAAGCGTGCTGGCGTCTCCGACTGCAGTGGCCAACGCCACAACGCGCTTGGCTGAAGACATTGCGCGCAACAACCCTAAGCTGTCGGATGCCGATGTGGCCAAGAAGGCCGAGCGCGCGGCGATGTCCAAGTTGAAATGGGAGCGCCAGGAAAAGCCGGAGCTCGAGGCCAGATACGGCGAGCTGATGCGCGGCAGCTACGAAGATCCAAGATCCAAGCGACTGCGCAATGTGCCGTCGGTGGTTGAAGAGCGCATGAAGCGCGCCGAAGAATTCCTAGCACAGCCCACAGAACCGTGGCAGCCGCCACGCTCCGAACTGCAAGCCTTTGATCGGACGTTGATCCAAGATGCGCTGGAAGGATTTCCAGGCATCACCCAAACACGCTTCCCCCGGTACGAGCCTGCACGTGCCGACACCGGCTACATCGACGAGATCTACGACGACCCACGCAACCGCGCCCTGATTGAGAAGCAGATCAAGCGCGGCCTGCCTCTGGGCGGCGAAACTTTCTACGCCAGTCTCTATCCTGTCAAGGTTGCCGCCATGGAACGCGGCATTCCGCCTCAAAGGTTTGAGCAGTTTGTGTACGAGACGGCGCCGGCCAGCGCGCGCAACTCCATCATGAACGAGATGGCCGTCGGTCAGTTCTTGCGCGACATGAATGCTCGCGCTTTGCCGCTAGATGAGGCGACCGTCAACGCTGAGATGGCCAACTTCAAGCAAAAGTATGGGATTGGACTGCCGCTGATGCCCGTTCACCGCGAAGGTGTGCGTCAAGTGATTCAAGGCAACCAGAACTTGCGAGACTTGGTCAAGGCTGATATCCCGACCAACTACAAGATCCCGACTTATGGCACGCAGAAGGCGGGCGACTTTGGCAAGAGCGTGGTGCTGGACGTGCATGAAGCGGCCGGCGAAACGCTGGGCAGCCGCTACCACCCGTACTTCACCGAGCAAGGCGGCTTTGGCCCGACTGAGTACGGGCTGGCCGAAGGCAAGATGCTGGACATCGCCAACGAGTTGGGCATCCCCGGAGGCATGGCGCAAGCCGGCCGTTGGTTTGGTGGCGGCGAGTTGACGGGCTTGAAGTCTCCACGTGGCGATGCATTGGATTTGCTTGAGAAGCAAGTCGCGTATACGCTGCAGGGTCAAGGCCTCAAGCCTACGCCTCAGCGCGTGCGCAAGTACGTGCTGGACATGATCGAAAGCGGCAGGGGTGTGTTGATGCCGTACTTCAAGTCTGAAGGCATGCCAGACTACCGCGTGGCCAAGAAAGAAGGCGGCTTGGTTGAAAACAAGCCGATTCAAACTTTGGCAGAGTACGACCCGCTGGCCATTGATGCGTTGGCGGATGAGCTGCTGGCTGCAGCATAAGGAGCAATCATGGCTGGACCTTTAGGGCTGTTGGCAAGAGCGATGCTTGGCAGCGAAGTGCTACGCCCGGCGTACAAGGCTGCGTCTGAGGCGCTGCCGCACCCGATGAACCGTGTCCTGCCGTCCAACCAACCAACGTTCTACGAGCTGCTGAAGGCGTCCGTCGAGCCCGCTGGACGCTTGCTGGGCATCCTGCCCGAAGAGCAACCGCAGACCAACTTGCCCATGGACTACTATGCTTCGCCAACTGGCGTAATGAGCAGCGCAGGCGAGCCGATGATCACCGGTCAGGGCATCAGCGGTTTCCAGCCGGCGAGCGAGTACGAAACCACCCGCAACTTTGTGGAGCCTGCGTACACCCCGCCGCTCGTGCCTGAGCAGGGCAGTTGGACAATGCAAGGCGGCACCAACATCCCGTCTCAAATTGCACTGGGCTCGCCGCAGCAAGAGTTCCCTCCGCAGCGCACGTATTCTTTTGAGAGAGACCTGGCCGGTCTTGACACAGGCAGCGGCAGCGTGCCTTTGCCGCAGCAAGGTGCTGACTACACCGTTGCACCGCCATCGTTTGCCTCTTTCGGCGGCTCTTCATTCGGGGGCTCTTATCAGCCCGAGAGTTCGTACTGGAACCCGATCCAAACGCCGCAGCAAGAGTTGGGGCAAGTAATGCTGCCCGAACCGGACCTTGCGCGCAATCTGCCTTCAGCGTACGCGCCGCCTGCTCCAAGCAGCGAGGAAGACGAAGAGCGCGAAAGATTCTTCATGTCAGCCGCACCAACAATGCCGGTGATTTTGCGGCAGCGGGATTTTGCAGAGGAACGTGCTCGTGGCGGCTTAATTAGGCGCGGCGGTTTGAGTATGCTGGCTGCGCGCTACGCTTGAAGGGATAGAAACAAACATGGCCACCAACCAACTCCCCTTGGAAGACGACGAGCGCCCCGAGCCTGAAGACGAGCTGGAGGGCGAGACGTTTGATCTTGATGAAGAGGACTCAGACGTCGAGGACACCGAAGACGGCGGTGCTGTTGTCCGGCTTGAAAACGAAGAGCAGGCCCGCGCTGCGGCCGAACACTTCGCTAACATCGTGGATGAGGTAGACCCGGCCGAGCTGAAAACGGCGGTCAGCGACTTGCTCGACAAGATCGACAAGGACAAAGAGGCCCGCGAGAAGCGCGACAAGCAGTACGAAGAGGGCCTGCGCCGCACCGGCCTGGGCGACGACGCGCCCGGCGGCGCGCAGTTCACCGGCGCCAACAAGGTCGTGCACCCCATGTTGGTCGAGGCGTGCGTGGACTTCAGCGCCAGGTTCATGAAGGAGATGTTCCCGCCTTCAGGCCCGGTGAAGTCCAAGATCCTCGGCGAGCAGACCAAGGACAAGGTGGACAAGGCGCAGCGCAAGGCCGAGTTCATGAACTGGCAGTGCACCGAGCAGATGCCCGAGCTGCGCTGCGAGCTGGAGCAGCTGAGCACCCAGCTCCCGCTGGGCGGCGGCCAGTACCTGAAGGCAATGTGGTCGCCGCAGTACAAGCGGCCGACGGTCGAGTTCATCGCGATCGACGACATCTACCTGCCGTTTGCCGCCACCAACTTCTACACCGCCGAGCGCAAGACGCACGTGCAGTACATCACCGCGGCCGAGTACCAGCGGCGCGTCAAGGCCGGCATGTACCGCGACGTGGACCTGGGGCCGCCGGACGACCCCGAGTTCAGCGCCGCCACCCGCGCCAACGACAAGATCGAGGGCCGCAAGGACACTGCCTACAACGAGGACGGGCTGCGCACGGTCTTCGAGGTGTACACGTCGCTGGACTTTGGCGACGGGCCTGAGCCGTACATCCTGAGCATCGACAAGTCGTCTGGCGCGGCGCTTTCGCTGTACCGCAACTGGGAGCCCGACGACGCACAGCGCAAAGAGCTTGAGTGGATCATCGAGTTCCCGTTCGTGCCTTGGCGCGGGGCGTATCCCATCGGCCTCACGCACATGATCGGCGGTCTGTCGGGCGCGGCCACTGGTGCGTTGCGCGCACTGTTGGACTCCGCTCACATCCAGAACGTGCCCACGCTGCTGAAGCTGAAGGGCGGACCTGGCGGCCAGACGCTGAACGTGCAGCCCACCGAGGTGGTGGAGATGGAAGGCGGGGCGCTCATTGACGATGTGCGCAAGCTGGCCATGCCGTTGCCGTTCAACGGCCCGAGCCCAACGCTGTTCCAGCTGCTCGGGTTCTTGGTGGACGCTGGCAAGGGCGTGGTGCAGACCTCGTTCGAAAAGCTCTCAGACCAGAACCCCAACCAACCTGTGGGCACCACACTGGCGCTTATTGAGCAGGGCATGGTGGTGTTCAGCGCCATCCACTCGCGGCTGCACGCTGCAATGGAGCGGCTGTTCCGCGTGCTGCACCGCATCAACAGCGCGTACTTAACGCACGAGGTGCTGGAGGCCTACGACTCGGGGTTGGAGGTGAAGCCGGAGGACTTCGACGGTCCGATGGATGTGATCCCGGTCAGCGACCCGGCGATCTTCAGCGAGACGCAGCGCTTTGCCCAGGTGCAGGCGATCATCCAGCGTGCTGCGCAGGCGCCTGCGATGTACGACGCGCGCAAGGTGGAGGAGATGTTCCTCCGTGCGATGAAGATCCCGGCGCGAGATGTGCTGCAGCCGGTGCCGGGTCAGGATGATGTTGACCCGGTCAGCGAGAACGTGGCTGCGGCCATGGGCCGGCCCATCTACGTGTTGCCTAAGCAGGACCACTTGGCGCACTTGCGCACGCACCTGGCCTTCCTGCGCTCGCCGCTGTTCGGCAGCAACCCGGTGATGCAGAAGACGTTCCTGTTCCCCATCTCGCAGCACTTGCGCGACCACCTGTTGAACTACTACCTCACCGAATCGCACGAGGCTGTGAAGCGCGCCACTGATGCCGAACTGATTCCGGACGAGGCGGACGATCAGGTGCGAGTGATCCTGCAGGTGCAGCAGGTAATTGAGCAGCAGTTGGGCTCGTTCGCTCAAGAGCTGGCCGCCATCGACCAAGCCGCGCAGCAGTTCCGCCCGCAGCCTCCGATGCCGCCGGACAACTCAATGCAGATCGCGCAGATGAACATGCAGCTGCAGCAGCAGTTGTCGCAGCAGCGCGCACAGCTTGACCAGGCGCGCTTGGCTCAGGACGCGCAGATGAAGCAGCTTGCGCTGCAACAGAAGGCGCAGTCCGACGCGGCGCAGCTCCAGGAAAAGCAGCAAGACCGCGCTGCCGAGCTCCAGCGCGAGCAACTGCGCCTAGCCGCCGAGGCCCAGCGCACGCAGCAGTCCGACGCGGTGCGCTATCAGATGAACACCGACGACAACCAGACCGCCATGCGATTGGCGGCCGCAGAAATTGCCTCGGGCGAGAAGGTGGCCGTCTCGACCGGAACAGGCATCAATCCCGGCACACGTTGAAAGGAAACGCACCATGGCTGACAAACCTACTCCCGGCACCGTGCCCATGACTGGCGCGCTTGTGAAGCAGCACAAGCGCATGGCCGCGGGCGAGAAGATCACGGGCCAGAAGCTGCCCGCCGCGCCCGCAATGCCCAAGACGCCGGCGTGAACTTTCCGGAACAGATGCTTGCTCGGCTCAAGACCGAGCAGGCCTCATTTGCGCTGCAGGCAATGCAGCGCCCTCAAACCCGCGACGCCTTTGAGTACGGGCATCGGGTCGGCGTGGTAGCAGGCTACGACGCCGCCATCAATGTGCTCTTGTCCCTTTTGAAAGAGGAGCGTGACAGTGACCCAGACCTATGAGAACGCTATGGCGGAGGCTTTTCCGGCGGCAGACGCCGGAGTGCAGCCCTTCGGTAGCCGCGTTCTGGTGCAAATCCGCACACCCAAAACCAAGACCGCCTCCGGCATCATCATTGACAGCGGCTCGCGTGACACTGAGAAGTGGAACACCCAGGTCGCTAAGGTGATCTCGCACGGCCCCGTCGCCTACCGCAACCGCAACACGCTTGAGCCTTGGCCCGAGGGTAGCTGGGCCAAGCCCGGCGACTACGTGCGCGTGCCCAAGTACGGTGGTGACCGCTGGGAAGTCCAGTTGAAGAACGGCGAAAGCGCGCTGTTCGTGATCTTCAATGACCTGGACATCATCGGTCAAGTTGAGGGTGATCCGTTGGCTATCCGCGCATTCATCTGACAAGGAGATGACTCACTATGCCTGAAAAGCTCACTGAAAACGATTCGTCTTCAGAAGACGTAGTGGTCGTCATTGACGACCCAAAGGATGTATCGCCTGAACCTACTGGCGTTGCGAACGATGACGCCCGGTTACGCACCGCCGATGACGACGATGATGACGACGGCGATGGCGGCGACTCTGGCGACGAACGCGACGCGATAAGGCTGCGCCGTCGGCAGGAGAAGCTCGAGCGCAAGCAGCGCCGCGACGAGGCGATCAAGCGCGACAAGGTCGAGCTTGATTTCCTGCGCAAGCGCAATGACGACCTTGAGCGCCGTCTCACGGTGCAAGAGCAGCGCGCCGCCCAGGTGGACATGAACACGCTGGAGGCGCAGATCAACGCTGCCATGCGTGACGCTGACACCGCCGAGCGGGTGATCGCCAAGGCGGTGGAGGCTGGCAACGGCGCTGACGTGACGCAGGCCATGCGCTACCGTGACCAGGCGCTTGAGCGTGCCCGGCAGCTGCACATGGCCAAGCAAGTTGCTCTGCAACGCCCAGCCCAGGCTGCGCCTGCAATTGACGACATGACGATGCGCCACGCGCAGGAGTTTCTGAGCGAGAACAACTGGTACGACCCGCAAGGCCGCGACGAAGACTCGGCCATCGTGCTGGCCATCGACCAGGCTCTAGTCAAGGACGGCTTCAACCCGCAGACCGCCGACTACTGGGACGAGTTGCGCCGGCGCGCGGCCAAGCGCCTGCCCGAGAGGTTTGGCAACGCTGCCACCGAGCGCAAGCCCCGCGGTGGTCCCGCGGTGGGTTCAGGCCGCGAGCATGCGCCGGCTACCACCCGGCGTGAGATCTACATCTCGCCCGAGCGCAAGCAAGCGCTCATTGAGGCGGGCGTATGGGACGACCCAGTTTTGCGCGCCAAGTATGTCAAGCGGTATGCGGAATATGACCGCAGCAACCGCGCCTGACATGAATTTGCCTTTTGCGCAAGCACAGGTCTACAATCAATCTGCCATCGCTGAAAGGAGCGATATCAAATGACCGACGAACGACTCAAGAAATCCGCAGGCGACCTGCGCACAAACCGCGCGATGGAAGATCGCGCCGTGACGCAAAATCGAGAAGTCACTGAAGACGAGCGGGTTGAAATGTTCCGTCAGCAGTTCTTTCAGTCCTCATTGCCGGACTTGCCAAAGATCCCGGGCTGGCACACGTGTTGGCTCACCACCACGAATCCGCGCGACTCAATTCAAATGCGCATGCGACTTGGTTACGAACCCGTGAAGCCGGAAGACGTTCCCGGCTGGGAATACGCCACGCTGAAAACCGGCGACTGGCAAGGGTTCATTGGCGTCAACGAGATGTTGGCGTTCAAGTTGCCGATCAGCCTGTATGAAAAGTTCATGCAGGAGGCGCATCACCTCGCCCCGCTGCGCGAAGAAGAGAAGCTCACCGACACCGCTGAGTTCCTCGAGCAGCAAGCGCGAGCATCGAAGTCAAAGCTAATGGTGGGAGAAGGCAACCTGGAAATGGGGCAGCAGCGCGAGGCTCTTTTTGATCTCTCGTGAGGCTTTTGAGGCTATCCCTTCAATCCCCATAAGGAGCACGCTACATGTCTTCGACTAGCGCACCTTTTGGCTTTAGGCCGTCGTTCCACAACAGTGGACAGATGCGGCCCAAGGCCTACACGATCGCGTCCACCTACGCGGCCAACATCTTCCAGGGTGACCCGGTAAAGTTGACCGACAACGGTGTTATTCAGCTCGGTACCAGCGATGGCACCCGCAGCGGCACCACCGACGGCATTTCGCTGCTCGGTATCTTTGCTGGTTGCCAGTATCTGGACTCCACCGGCAAGCCCACCATCAGCCCGTTCTGGCCTTCGGGCACCACAGGCACGGAAATCGTGGCTTGGGTGTACGACGACCCTGAGACGCTGTTCGACGTGCAGTACACCAATCCGGGTACGCCTGGCTCTACCACGATGCAAACCGCGGTGGGCGAGGAGTGCGATTGGACGGTGGCCTCGCCTGGCGGCAGCACTCAGACCGGTCTGAGCAACACGCAGTTGGGAGTGATTCAGGCGACTTCTGGCCAGTTCCAGATCACCGGCTTCGCTTACAACATCAATGACTCCATCACCGACGCCTACATCGTAGCGACTGTTCGTATCAACGAGCACCACTACAAGGCTGCGGTTAACTCGGTTTGAGGAGGGCTGAAACATGGCTACCCCAATGCGTAGTACCGACTTTAGGTCGGTTGTTGAGCCGATCCTGAACGAGGTGTTCGACGGCGTTTATGAGCAACGCGCTGACGAGTGGAGCATGGTGTTCCGCGAGCAGAAGGGCATTCCGCGCAACTACCACGAAGAACCTGTCCTGTACGGCTTCGGGGCTGCGCCGGAGCTGCCTGACGGCATGGCGGTCACCTACCAGTCTGGCGGCGTGTTGTTCCTGCAGCGCTACCTGTACAAGGTCTACGGCCTGGCGTTCAGCTTGACCAAGGTCTTGGTGGAAGACGGCGATCACATTCGTATCGGTCAGACCTATGCCAAGCATTTGGCACAGTCGCTGATTGAGACGAAGGAGACGCTGGGCGCGAACATCCTGAACCGGGCGTTCAACGGTGCGTACACCGGCGGCGACGGCGTGTCCCTGGTTTCGACCAGCCACCCGATCGTCAACGGCACGTTCAGCAACCAGCTGACCACGCCGGCCGCGCTGTCGCAGACCTCTCTTGAGCAGATCCTGATCCAGATCCGCAACGCTGTTGACAACAACGGCAAGCGGATCCGTCTGACGCCCAAGAAGATCGTCTCTGGTCCGTCCAACGTGTTCCAAGCCGAGGTGCTCCTCAAGAGCGTCTTGCGCACGGGCACCGCGGACAACGACATCAACCCCGTCAAGTCGATGGGTCTGTTGTCGGAAGGCCAGGCCAACCTGTCTCGTATCACCTCCACCACCGCATGGTGGGTTCAGACCGACGCCCCCGAAGGCCTGAAGCTCATGATGCGCCGTGGGCTCGAGAAGAGCATGGAAGGCGATTTCGAGACAGACAGCATGCGCTACAAGGCCACCGAACGCTATGTGTTCGGGTGGACCGATCCGCGCGGCGTGTACGGCACCGCTGGCGTCTAAACCGCGCCACAATACCCCTGCCTGGGCAACCGGGCAGGGGTACCCGGGGAATACCGGGCGTTGCAGACAGCCCCCGGCTGACGTCATGCAGACTGCAACGCTCATCTCGCATGAGAGGAACTGAATCATGGCTAGCACGACCTTTTCCGGACCCGTCACCTCGAACAACGGGTTCATTGGCGCTGTCACGGGCAACGTGACGGGCAACGTGACGGGCAATGTCACTGGCGACATCTTCGCCACCAATCAAGCTCTGTCCGGCGCGGGCGCGGTCAACACAACCGATATGCTCACCAGCCTGACGACCACCGGCGCGGCGCAAGCCCTCACGCTGGCCAACGGCACCATTGGGCAAATCAAGATCATCTCTCACGTAGTGGATGGCGGCTCTGCTGTGCTTACCCCGACCACCAAGATCGGCTTCACGACCATCACGTTCACTAACGTGGGTGAAAGCGCGATGCTTGTTTACACGGCAGCGGGGTGGTGCATCGTGGCCTTGAACGGCGCGGTGGCGGCTTAAAGGGAGGGCACCATGCGCCCGATTAGGCTTACGGTGGGGTCGGCGACGACCTCTCCCGTTGTCCCCATGGACCAGTACATCAGCCCGTTCAACGTCGGGCTTTCGGTGAACTTGTCCGCGGGGGCCAACCTTACGTACACCGTCGAGCACACGTTCGACGATGTGTTCGCCGCCAACTTCGACCCCGCAACAGCCAAGTGGTATCCGCATGCCACCCTGGCGTCTCAAACAGCCTCGGGCACGGGCAACTACGCCTACCCTGTGTCAGCCATTCGGCTCAACGTGACGCCGTACACAAGCGGCACCGCGACGCTGAACTTGCTGCAGGCTGGCATTACCACCTAAGGGAGCCAACAGATGTCCAACAACATCGACACCCGGGCGCTGCAGGCTTTTCAGGAGCTCTGGGCTCCGGTGGTGGCGGCGCTACCGGCCGTCATCAACGCCGCGCGCCAAGACGCCGAGCTGCAGCAGTCTATAGCCGCCAAGCAGGCCAAGTTCCAAGAGCTCGAGTCCGCCGCGGCGGAGAAGCAAGCTCAGTACGAGAACCGCATCCGCGTCATGGAAGAGCGCGTTGCGCAGGCGAAGACAGACCAGGCTGCCGCTATAAAGGCCGCAGCTGAAGAGGTCTCCGCCGCGCAGGCCAAGGTCTCAGCCGCAAAGCTAGAGGTTGCCAACGCGGCTGCCGAGGCAGCGGCCGCGGCCGAGGGCATCGCTCAGCAGACCCGCGCCGCGCAGGCTCAGCACCAGCAAGCGCTCGCGGATCAGGCCGCCGAGTTCACCGCCCGCAAGGCCGAGCTCGAAGCCGAGGTGTCTGCGCTGGAGCGCAAGCGCGCCGCGGTGCAAGACTCGATCAAGGCGCTGCGCGCACAGCTGGCGCCCTGAGTTTGGAGCCGGGCGATGGCGGTCAGTGGTGTCACCTACGTCGAAGGGCTGGACAGCGGCGAGCAGGATTACACGCACGTCGTTGCCACAGTCACCGACGCAGGCGACACCACGCTATACACGCCGGTAAGCGGGAAGCGCTTGCGTTTGCGGTGGATTTACGCTATCAATGATCCTGACTTGAACACCAACCCGCTAATCAGGATCTCGCTTGGCAACCAAGAGAAGTATCGCGTCTACGCCATCAGCAAGCGCCAGCAAACAACCGGGCCTGTTGACGGGCCGCTGATCATCAATCTGAGCGAGGCTGCCTCTGTGGCCTGCACGTTCTTGCTAGAAGAGGTTCTGTGACATGGCAACCTTTAACAAGTTTCAAGACTTTTCTGAGCAGCTTACCAAAGGCACTCAGAACTTCGGAACCGACACCTACAAGGTAGCACTAAGCAACACGCTGCCTGTAAACACCAACACTGTGCTGGCCGACATCACGCAGATCAGTGCGGGCAACGGCTATACCTCTGGCGGCACGGCCACAACCATCACGGTATCTGAAAGCTCAGGTACAACCACGGTCAGTGGCACTCAGGTTGTGTTCACGGCTTCAGGCGGCTCAATGGGGCCGTTTCGGTATGTGGTGCTGTACAACGACACTACATCGTCGCCCAACAAGCCGCTGGTGGGCTGGTGGGACTACGGTTCCCCGGGCGTGACGCTGGCGGATACTGAGACCTTTACCATTAAATTTTCCAACACATCGCCTGGGGCAATCTTCACGCTGTCTTGATATGAAGACGCTTGACATTGCTTGGCTTGCCGGTCTAGTTGAAGGCGAAGGGTGTTTGTCGCTACATAGTGGCAAGTACCCCGCTTTGGCTATACGCATGTCTGATGAAGATGTAATACGGCGGGCGGCAAATTTGTTGGGGACCAGAATTACTGGCCCATACAAAACAAGAGACCATTACAAACCAACATGGTTGTGTCAGGTCAACGGTTCATTAGCCGCTAGTTGGATCATGACTTTGTATGTTCTTCTTGGAGAGCGTAGGCAGGCCAAAGCAAGAGAAATTATTGAAGCGTGGAAAACCCTAGGTTCTAAAAGAACTAGCTCTAAGCCCCGCGCCCAAAAAGGAAGTTTCTCTCCCGCTGATTGCCATCCAGACCGACCAAACCGTGCGCATGGCATGTGTAAGCAGTGCTACATGAAGGCGTACAGAAGCGGCGCGGCACCGACTTATAAGGCTGCTTGAATGCCCATCGTCTATCGCCTTGTCAAAGGCTCTCCCCTCACGTTTGCTGAGGAGGACGGCAATTTCTCTGAGCTTGCTGCGCGGACAGACCTTGCGTGGCAGATGGAGGGGCTTGAGCCTACGTTGCGTGACAACGTAGGCAGTCCTGCAGAGTTGATTGACTTTAAGGGCGGTACGTTCGTTCTGGGTTTTTCCGCCACGGTGAACCAAGAGTCCTACGTCAACTGGGATGTGCCGCTTCAATGGGCACCCGGCACTGATCTATACGCGGCAGTGCATTGGTCTCCAGGGGCCAGTACCAATACGGGCGATGTGCGGTGGGGGTTTGAGTTCACCACAGCGCCAGTCAACGGCACGTTTGGCGATACTACGTTCTTCTATATTTTGTCGTCCACAAGCGGCACAGCGTGGAAGCACATCCAAGCAGTGAGTTCTCCGTACCCTGGTGCATCGGCTGCGCCCAACCAGCGATTTATCATTCGGTTTTTCCGAGATGCAACCAACGGCGCAGATACGTTTCCCGACACGGCGTACCTGATTGGCGTCGATTTCTACTACCAGACCAGCAAGTTCGGCACACCGTCGTTTACGCCGCCTTACACATAAGGGTGCCGTATGGCTCGATACGCCAAGCCTTGCACCGACGACGACTATTTCGACCTTTTCATCGCCATACGCGATGACTTGAATATTCGTGGGTATGAAGTAATCTCTGGTGAGTACGGCGCTGATGTGCTAGACATTGGGACAGACCTCCCGTTACCTCAGGCCGTGATGGACCTGTGGGGACTGACTGAGGTGCCCTGATGGCTATTCAGTACGTCGGCGGTAATACCGCAACCAAAGCCGGAGCAACCTCCGGCAACAGCACGATCAGCCTGACGACGCTGACGGGCGGCATCTCATCGACTGCTGCCATTGGCGATATCGTAATTGCGGTCTTTGCGACGGGCTCAGCGGCTGACAGAACGCTGTCTATTACTGATGGCACCACAGCGTACACGCTGATCGGTACGGAGCTTTACTCCAACGGCACGACGTACGACAGCAACCTGCGTGTCGCCTACAAGCGACTGACTGCTGCTGATGCCACGGTAACTTTCGGTCCCACAGGTAACGCGGCTGACGCTGGCTCGATGGCCGTGCATGTTTGGCGCGGCGTTGATTCGGTCACCCCGCTTGATGTTGCCGCCACCACAGCCACAGGCACAGGTACAGGCAGGCCAAATCCCCCCGCCATCACTCCGGTAACGACCGGGGCGGTAGTCCTTGCTGCTGGTGGAGCAGCCGCAGGTACAGGTGCTGTCTTTGTCGGCACGGGCCTGTCTAACTTCAGAACTGCAACCAGCGTCGATACCAACGATGCTATGGTGGGCATCGGCTCGTTTGCTTGGGTCTCTGGCACTTACGACCCAGCAGCGTGGACGGGCGGCACAACCAACGCGGCGGACTCTTGGACAGCCTTAACGCTGGCGCTGCGCCCGTTCGTAGCGACGATCAACGCCGAGTCTGGTTCGTTTACCTACACCGGCCAAGCCGCCACAACTACTGCAGCCCGCAACATCAACGCGGAAGCAGGCACATTCAGCTACCTCGGCCAAGACGCAGAACTGATAGTCACTGCAGCGCCCAAGGAGATCAACGCTGAAGCCGGAACCTTCAGCTATCTTGGTCAGGACGCCACACTCTCTGCGGCGCGGGCTGTAAACGCTGAAGCAGGCACGTTCTCATACCTGGGCCAGGACGCTAGCCTCACGGCTACGCGCAGCGTCAACGCCGAGTCGGGCACGTTCAGCTACATCGGGCAGGACGCAACCCTGCAAGCTGCCCGAAGTCTCAACGCCGAGGCAGGTACGTTCTCGTACCTTGGGCAAGACGCCACGCTGATCTACACCCAGGCCCAGGGTATTGACGCCCAGCCGGGGTCGTTCTCATACCTGGGTCAAGACGCCAGTCTGACGGCTACGCGGAGCCTAAACGCAGAGGCAGGCACATTCAGCTACCTCGGTCAGGATGCCACGCTTCAAGCAACCAAGAACGTCAACGCCGAGGCGGGCAGTTTCTCCTACCTTGGGCAGGATGCGACGCTTCAAGCGGCCAGAGCGGTCAGTGCTGATGCAGGCACGTTCAGCTATCTCGGCCAAGATGCAACGCTGACGACGGGGCGTAGCCTCAACGCAGAAGCAGGGACGTTCTCCTACACGGGCCAAGATGCCACGCTGCTGACATCCCTGAGCTTGAACGCGCAGCCCGGTTCGTTTGAGTACTTGGGCCAAGATGCCACCCTTGAGATCAAGGGCGCGTTCAATGCCGAGGCGGGCAGTTTCACCATCACGGGGCAGGATGCCACGCTCCTGCGCACGTACCTGTTCAACGCTGAAGCAGCAGCGTTTGGCGAGGCCAATCCCTATGTAGACCCTGGGTACGTTGACCCGTACTACTCCACCAACCTGACGGCGACACTCGCATACGGCAGGATGTTCAACGCACAGGCCGGGGCCTTTGCGTACCTGGGCCAAGACGCCACGTTCATCAAGGGGTTCCTGTATCCTCCCGAGGCGGATGTGAAGGCGGGCGTGATCTACGGGCCGGGAGGCATTTACACGGGCACCTACGCGCCTACATCGGGGCGCCGGGCGCTGTATTTGTTTGATGACTGAGCACAACACAAGGAAGGAGCTCAACATGGCTTGCAAGTACGTGAAGGAATTTGACTTTGGTCCCGACAAGACCTACGTGAAAGGTTACGCTCGAGGTGGCTCTATCAAAGCGATGACGCGGCGCGAGATGGAGTCCACCCCCACCATGGAAAAGCGCGAGTCCATCCAACGCACCAGCGTGCGCGCCCCGGCAGAGCCGCGCGAAATGCTGCTTGACAAATCCAAACTTGGCATTCGCGGCAACAAGAACCCGGGCGAACGCCGCGGCATGCCCGTGGCTCCTAATCAGCCGATGATCCCGCTGAAGAAGGGTGGCAACGTTCCAAAAGCTGGCGCTGCCAAGATCCCCAAAGTGATGGGCGAGTTCAAGGCCGGCGAACTCCACTCAGGTAGCAAAGAAGGCCCGGTGGTCAAGAGCCGCAAGCAGGCCGTGGCCATCGCACTGAGCGAAGCCCGCCAGGCTGCTCGCAAGAAGTGAATCTTGCGTAAGCAGGGTGGCACAGGTTTATAATTCAGCAATCCGGGCCGGCTGCCACCAGCCGCCATCTTGCTGCGCAACGGAGTGAGCATGGCGTATTCGGGTAGCATCAGCGGCACCACATTCAACGCCTTGAAGGTGGTGGATCACGCTTTCAGGCGTTGTCGGCTGCCCGCGCAGAGCATCACGTCAGAGATGCAGCAGTATGCGCTGGAGTCGCTGTATCTCATGCTGTCGGACATGGCCAACCCACGGCCGCCCAGCTGGTGCATTCAGCGGCAGATCTACCCGCTTTACCAAGGCCAGTACCGCGTCACCCTTGACTTGGGTACGGTGGCTGTGCTGAACGCCAATTTGCGCACGCTGCAGGAGCTCACGGGCGCGACGGTGAGCACCTCTACCTCGTACTCGGTTGACTTTGACCAGAGCATGGACGGCGGTGTGGCCACTGTGGCCACGGTGGGGCTGAAGTGGTCTGCGGCCTCTGTGGACCTCACGTTCCAGACCTCAGACGACGGCATCGTCTGGACCACGGTGGGCACGCAGACCACGGTCGCGTCTGCGGGTGAGTGGACTTGGACTGACATCGTCCCCGCGATGGCCAAGCGCTGGTTCCGCATCACCAGCACGTCGCCGCGGCTGGCCTCGGAGATCTACTTGGGCACGTTGCCGCAGGAGATCCCGATGGGCGTGCTCAACAAGGACACCTACGTTGCGCAGAGCAACAAGGTGTTCCAGGGCCGGCCGCTCACATACTGGTTCCAGCGCGATCTGCCGCAGCCAGTGATGAACCTGTGGCCCGCGCCCAACGCGGCGGCCGAGACGCAGCAGCTCATCGTCTGGCGGCAGCGTCAGATCATGGACACGCAGAATCTGCGCCAGGACGTTGAGGTGCCGCAGCGGTGGCTTGAGGCCATCATCAACGGTCTGTCAGCCAGGGTGGCATCCGAGACGCCTCAAGTTGACGCGGGGTTGGTGCCGGTGCTTGAGCAACGGGCCGCGGCATCACTGCAGCGCGCCTGGGACGGCGACAACGACGGATCGCCCACGTTCATCAACCCAGGCATCAGCTGCTACACCAAATGAGCCTCAGCGGACGATTCATTGACCCGACAGGCCAACCCACGTATGGCATCGGCATCTGTGGGCGTTGCTCGCGCAAGCTGCCATTGTCCGCGTTAAACCCGGACCCCAACTACCCGAACTTGATGGTGTGCCGCGAGGACACGGACGACTACGATCCGTATCGCCTGGCGGCCAAGCCTGAAGATCAGATCGTGCTCCCGTTCGTGCGTCCCGACACGCCGATCAGCACGCAGCCTTCGGGCCTGATCACGCAAGACGGCACGCAGTTCATCGTCTCGGAAGACGGCGAACGGTTCTTGTTCGTCATTGATTGATAGGGCGGGGCTGTGACAGTTCAAGTTCCGTCCAATCTGATACCGATCCGCATCACGCAGTTGCAGGTTGACCCTGCGCCGTCTGAAGACGGCCAGATGGTCTACACCCGCGACGGCAACACGTACCGTGTGCGGGTGGGCGACTTGCTGAGCGTGTCTGGTGTCCCACTGACGCGGCAGGTGATCGCCGGCACGGGCATGACGGGCGGCGGCCAGCTCAGCAGCAATGTCACGCTAAGCATTGCGCCCGCGGGTGTAGGGCCGGCCGAGTTGGCAAACACAGGCGTAACACCTGGCGTATATGGCAGCGCGGTTGCAGTGCCGGTGTTATCTGTTGACGCGCAAGGTCGTGTGACGGCCGCCAGCACGGTGCCAATTGTGTCCTCTGGGTTTGTGCCGGAGACTCGGCAAGTGATTGCCGGCACGGGGTTAAACGGTGGCGGCCCTCTAAGCAGCAATGTCACGCTCAACGCTAATTTGAGCAGCGCAAACCCACTAGCTGGAAATACGACGGGCACGCCAGGCGTGTCGGTCAACATTTCTCGCGCCGATCACCAGCACCCAGCCGTCAACTTGGGCGTGGACGATGAGGTGGACGGCATTCTGGGCTTGGGCAACGGAGGAACCGCCAAGAGCTTGGTGCCAGATGCTGGTGCCATCGTCTGGAGTGGCGCAGACGGCCTCTATATCGGGCCAGCAGGCGGCCTAGGTCAAGTTTTGGTGTCCGGCGGAACGGGTGAGTACACCTGGGGCAGCGTAGTCACCAGCACACCCATGCCGGCCAACTATGTCTACGCCGGGCCGCCGTCTGGTCCGAATGCGCTGGTTACGTTCCGGGCGTTGGTGAATGAAGACATTCCGGCCACATTGAGTGGCAAGGCAATTACCGGCAGCACGATCAACAGCACCACCATTGGAGCCACGACGCCGGCCGCAAGCACGTTCACTTCGGTCAACGCGGACTACTTGCAGCTCAACACCACGCTTTCGCCGGTGCCGACTGCGGTGGGCAGCGTGTACTGGGACGGCGGTACTACGGTAGGTGTGCAAGCCACCGCCAACGTGGTGATCCGCGTTGGTGAGTCTGAGTACGTCTACGCCAAAGCGTCTGCTCCCATCACCAAGGGCCAGTTGTGCTACCACACCGGCTCGGTGGGGTCATCTGGCGTCATCACTGTTGCCCCGACACCGTTGGCGTTGGTCGACCCCAATCAAATCGTTGGCGTTGCGGCCGAGACACTGGCCCTCAACGGTTTCGGCTTGATTCAGATCAGCGGTGATCTGCGCGGGTTCAACACGACCGGCAGCAGCGTGGGTGAAACTTGGGTTGACGGTGACCCGCTGTACTACAACCCAGCGTATGTTGGCAGCATGACGAAGAACAAACCGTCTGCTCCAAATCAAAAGTCCTACATCGGCGAGGTCGTCAACGCCTCCAACTCGGGCTCCGGGTCAATTCACATTCGCATCGTGCCGGGTTCGGTGCTTGGCGGCACAGACAGCAACGTGCAGTTTGGTACGCTGGCTGACAAAGACCTTATTCAGTACGACAGCGCACTGCAGTACTGGAAGAACGTCGCTGCGTCTTCGATTGCAATCGGCACAGCGACCAACCTGGCCGGCGGGGCAACGGGCTCTGTGCCGTACCAGACCGCCGCGGCCACCACCGGCATGCTGGCGATCGGCACTGCAGCGCAGGTGCTCAAGGTGAACTCCGGAGCCACGGCGCCCGAGTGGGTGAGCGGTGCGGCGCTGAGCAAGACCGACGACACCAATGTGACGCTCACGCTGGGCGGCTCTCCGACCACCTCGCTGCTCGCGGCCACCTCGCTCACGCTGGGCTGGACAGGTGAACTGTCCACCACTCGAGGCGGCACGGGGCTGAACAGCTACACGGCGGGCGATCTGCCCTACTACGCCGCGGGCACCGCGCTCAGCAAGCTCGGCATCGGCACCAACGGTCAGATTCTGACCTCCAGCGGCAGCGCTCCACAGTGGACCAGCGGCTCCAGCATCACGGTGGGCACGGCGACCAATGCGGTGAACACCGGCATCACCGACGACACGAGCACCGCGGCGACCGTGTACCCTACCTGGGTCACGGCCAACACCGGCAACCTGCCGCAGAATGTGTCGTCCACCAAGTTGACGTTCAACCCCTCAACGGGGGTGCTCACCGCCACGGGCGGCATCGGCGGAGGAGTTTTCTGACATGGCAGCTGTTGAGAAGCTGATTGACCGAGCGTTTGCGCTGCGCGGAGCGGCGCACGCCGCGCATTGGAAGGCCACGGGCGAGGGTTCGTATGCCAAGCACCAGGCGCTGGGCGACTTCTACGACGAGCTCATTGACGTGCTTGACAAGTACGTCGAGGCGCACCAAGGTACGTTCGGCTTGGTGGGCAAGCTGGCGGCCGACACAGACGACATCCTGGCTCAGATCCGCACTGAGATGGTGTGGATTGCTGAGCACCGCAGCGAGGTGGCGCGCGGCGTGCCGGCGCTGGAGAACATCTTGGACGAGCTCACTGCGTTGCACATGCGCACGCTGTACAAGCTGGAAAATTTGAGGTAACACACCATGGCACAGACCGGTTTCACCCCCATCCTCACCTACGCGAGCAACACCGCGACCAGTGTGCCCGCGGCGGGCAACCTGACCAATAGCGCCAACGGTTCGGAGCTGGCGGTCAACACGGCCGACAAGCGCCTGTTCACCAAGGACTCGGGCGGCAACGTGGTCGAGGTGGGCACCAACCCTTCCGCGCTCACGGTGGCGGGCAACCTCACCCTCTCAGGCGGCACCGCCAACGGCGTGACCTACCTCAACGGCAGCAAGGTGCTGACGAGCGGGAGTGCGCTGACGTTTAACGGGACTGATCTGGCTCTTACAACGGCTGGTGCAATTTATAGAGTGCCAAATGCGGGCGGCTCGTTATTTGATACTGGAGGCAACAACGGACTTTATATACAGGCAACTCCGAGCGCGTATTTGGGGTTTTATGCTAGTGGCTCCGAACAAATGCGCCTCACCAGCACCGGGCTGGGGATTGGCACAAGCACGATTCCATCCGGCGTCAAAACAGTCATTGCCTCTCCGAACACTGCGGTCAATTCTCGCGGCAACCTTTATGTCTACACCACAGACACCGCGACTGCTGATTACGGCGCTCAACTTGCGCTAGGCGGTAGTTTTTCGGGGACATCAGAAGCTCCTTTTGCGGCAATTGCAGGGCGCTGGGTTGGCGGCACTACTGGCTATATGCAGTTCAGTATTCTGAACAGCGGAACCGTAGCCGAACAAATGCGCCTCACCAGCACCGGGCTGGGGATTGGGACGACGCCGGGGTACAAGGTTGATGCAAGCGGGCAGGTTCGTGCTCTTGAGGGTGGTACTGGGTCAGGTGATGGCGGTCTGATTGGAAGCACAGCGTCCGCTAACGGCAATGCGGGTGTGCTATTCCAAACCAACGCAACTTCTCGTTGGAACCTCACCACAGCAGGCACTAATGGCGCAACCCTTCGTGTTTACAACTACGCCCTTGCCTCGACTGTCGCTACGTTCGACTCCTCCGGCAACCTCGGCCTGGGGGTGACGCCGAATAGTGGTTGGGCGAACAGCAAAGCGTTTGATATTGGCAGTTTTGGTGCCCTGTCCTGCGATACAGCAACTTCCGGCGTGGTTAGCGTGGCGTTTAATGCTTACGCAACTGGCGCATCAACT
>JACCDO010126652.1_pt1 | contig 55451 bp, 38 predicted proteins | sample 7446101 | NCBI WGS metagenome assembly JACCDO01 (sample SAMN15323440, study PRJNA562643) | freshwater metagenome | isolation source: river surface water | place: USA:Blue River Watershed | collected 2017-08-16 | reverse complement strand
CTTCGCTGGTAAGCAATTAGAAGACGGTCGCACTTTGGCTGACTACAACATCCAAAAGGAGTCAACTTTACACTTAGTCTTACGCTTACGTGGTGGTAACTAAAACATCTACAAGAATTAATAATATAAGTTTCTAGTAGTAATTCTTAAGCAAATTTGTTGCAATGTCTTCATCAGCCTTACTCTTAAGAAATTGAAAAAGATAAATATATATATATTAAACTATAACGAAATTATTTACATTAGCTTATATGGTTAACTCCATAATAGCATTAACAATATCATTATCATTCTTCTTAAGAGCTCTAACGGCATCCGCTCTAGAACAATTTGCTTGACTAACTACTAGTTCGATATCTTTAGGATCTACACCAGTTTCATCAACAACTTCATCAGAAGCTGAAGTTTGAGCAGTTGCTTTATTAGCGGCAGTATATTGGTTAGCAGCAGCTTGTGAGTTATATCTTTCTTGTCTTTGCATATTTTGTTGAGCTGCCATTTCTTTTTGTTTCAAGTCCTCAATTTTGGCTTCTCCAAAAATAACGTAAGTATTACTACTTGGTGACTTGAATACATCAGCATCAGCAATAACGAACATCATATATTTTGATTTCTTGATAGTAACACGTTCAACTCCTGGAATTGGTTTTAATCCAAGCTTGGAAAGTGCTTTACGTGCCTTCTTTTCACCACGACTACTTCCCTTTTCATCGTCTTTATCCTCAGCTCCCTCGACTAGATCTGGAACCTCATCATCACTATCCTATATATATAAAAAATATGATAATAAGTATATAATAGTATATTGGCAATGCAACAGGCAACTATGTTTTAGCAATGTAGTAGGACTATACACATCGACGATGACATTCAAAGTATAAGCAAAAAATTGTAACATGAAAAATGCAATAGAATACACAATTTTCAGTTTATTTGCAAATTTTCAACTAATACTTATCTCTGTACGTATCCGCGTGACAGTTACAAGGCCACGTACCTGCTCCTCAACTGGTTCGTTCTTAAATTCAGTCATTTTCTCCTATTATTTTTTCCTTGCATTTTGTGGACAGACACAAATGACTTGCCCTAACATAAGTCTAACTGCAAGAAATAAAAAACCAAAGTTAAGACACGTCATAGATTTAGTTAAATAAAGTGGATTTATCTAAATTATAATGTAATTGGATGACTTATTGTTGATAACTTCAAATATTTATTATAATTTAAATCTGTGATAATTTAATAAGCAAATAACTATTGATTGATTATTCATATTGTATAATCTTCATAAGTAGTGCCTAAATCAAAAGTATTAATTATTCTATCAAAGTGTTCAAGATTTACCGGTCCGACTTAAAATCAGCGAGGGTGCGACTAGGAAGAGTTATCCGCAGAGAAATTCAACAGTCAAAATGGAGCAGCATAATGATCCTCTCGTGATGCCGCTCTGTTGTATACTGGCTAATGATGCAGAGTCTGTTTTGACCTTTTTAACAACGTTATTTAGTTTACCAAAAGTATCCTCTTGTACTACTTTGAAGGTAACTACACTCTAAATATCTTCTCCTTCATCCCACTTCATTCAACTAACTAACATTGCTATTTATACAATTTCCTGTATAGAATGCACAGTATTACTCGCTGAAGTTACATGAACAGCAAAATATTATAGTGGTAAAAAAACAACAATCAAATGAAAGATTTATATCATCAATACGTTTTTCTACTACTAAAGCTGTATTTGTTTATGTTAAAAATATCGCTCATTACATAGAAATTGCTTCAAAGAATGGGTTTCATCAAGTTGATTCCCATGTTGAAGACAATATTTTAACGCATGTTGGTATTGAAGGACCTGAAGGAATTGTTGTGTATTTCGCAAATAATATTAAAGATTTTAGTGAATTTTATGTTCATTTAATGAACAGTGAGTTAGAAACCAACGTATCAACAGCAACTAATGTTACTGATGATACTGCACTCCAAAATCCAATTTCACCAGTTAAACCTGTTGTATTATCACCACCTCGTAAAGTAAGATCAAATATACCTTCGTTAGAAGTATCAATATTATCAAACAACTCCAAGGTATACACACACTCATTCAATCAATTACTCATTTAACCAGTCACTTCATTGCTATTTTCTTACTTACATACTCCCTCATAAACTTGAAGACTTACGTTCCAATGATACCTAATGCAAGAGAACCAACATTTTTTGAAACTGAAATCTTTATCGGTCATGCTTATTTTGCAATTAAAATGCCAAATGAGGACCCAAATATTACTAAATTTTGGGCTAAAAAACATATTATGGAGATACAAGTGCAAGGAAAATTCAAGCGTAAACCGTTAGGTGAAATGTATTGTGGTGCTGAATCTCAAGAAAAAATGGATCTTGGCATCATCACTCGCTCATTAGCCAAAGCAGTTTATAATTTTGCTTCAACAATGGTTTCAAATTTACACTTATCACTAGGTGATCACCCTACTACTGCTAACTATCAAGCACCTCATTTAGTTGCACCACTATTTCCAACGGTTGATAAGATTATAGTTACCCCACCTGGTGAAACACCTCCACCACTAGGTGTACCATTTGTTGAAGATTTAGATTATAGAGCAAAAAGATTTAAATTTCGTAAAATTGCTGATGCAAATATTGATTTAGATACAATTTATTCCTTTTCAGTGAATCAAAAGAATATTGATTTTGTTAATTGGACATTTGTTGGTATACCCATGTGTAAACCGTTAGATATGCGTACATTTTTTGGTGATTCACCAATACGTTTATCGTCATATGAAATACCTGAAGGTGTTGCAGCAACTACTAGTAATCACCCGGCAGATGCATTGAAGTACGTGTTCTGTGTCAAGTTAACATCATTAGATGCTGATAAAGTAGTTGATCTTGAATTACTAAGTGATAATGAGGTAAGTGATGATGAGGATGTGGATAAAGACGAGCAGAATCTGGTTACTAATGGTGTCAACACAAGCACAGAAGGAGCAACGGAATCATCATGTGTAACTGATAATAACGGTGGAAAAGAAAAATTAACAAAACGAAGTTTTATTTTAAGCACTGGTAAGAAGAGTATTGGCAAGGTAATCGCCGATGGATTGAAGAAATTAACACATAGAAAACAAGCTGGTGATGCAACTGAAGATAATCCTGAAATAGATGCAACATTAGAAGATTTTGAGGAGTTAGGTGATGATGACGACAACGTCGAAGATCCCGAAACAGGTCATAAATCATTCGAAGGAAAAGGATTATTTAGGCGATTTCTTAACTTGGATAAGAATAGAAATAACTTAGAAAATGAAGGAATTCTAACAAAAATCAAGAATAAATTAACGGACACAACAACAGCCGTTATAGATGTCCCCGAAACATCGGAGTATGTACCTATGGACTACGACATGGAAACGAGTGGAGATCTGCAGTATTGTTTATTTAGTGTTGATATTAATGATACTAATCGAACGAATGGTCGCCGCACTGGTTACGTGATCCCTCACTACGACAATGTGACGTTACCAGTAAGTGGTGGTGCCTCGAATAGTTACACTCCAAGAATAAGATTTTATTCTGAAATTTGTTCCGTATTTTCAATGGTACCAATTCCAAAACAACCTAGAAATAAAAAATTTTCACAAACAGAAAAACGTCGTCGTCAAATAATTGAAACATTTAAACAATTAACGGCTACATCACCAAACAGTGTCAATAGCAATGAATATATAAGTTCAATGGAATATTGTGATAAGAATTTTTTAAATGGCAATAGTTCCGTTGTGAAAGTAATTCACAGCCATGAACAGCATTCATATGATGGTTACGTTGCATTGGCAGTTACCCGACGGCATTGGACCGAGCAGTTTATGTCGGTGAACAAAGCGGAAATAACTCTAAGTAATAACTTAGACTCAAAGAAACGCAAGGGTGCATTGAAGGTGCCATTAGCTTCCATTTTATGCGTTCGACCATTACAACCAGAGGATTTTGGTATTCACTGTTATAGTTTTATGCAAGTAGAAACATTTGCTCGTGTGTACTATATCATGCTCAAGTCTAATGAACAACAAGATCAATGGTTAGATGCATTAACCACCTTTTTAGGTCCCGAAGTAGTCTTAAGAACAACAGATAGATCGTTGCATTTACCTAGATTTGCTGAACAAGAAGATGCATATTCAGCCAAACCAATGGCATGGAAATTAGAAAGAAAACGTATCCATAATTACCGTTGCATCATATTCGATCCTGCCTATTTACCGCGTCGTCTAAGGGATATGCACCCATGTAAGCTAGTTGAATCCGCGCTAGAAAAATGTTTCTTACTATCATCCCACGGATTGAATGATAACGCCAACAACCCTAGTGATGTAGTTACTTGGATTAATTTCATGGATGAGATTTCACTCTTACAAACTGTTGATATTTCCATCCTTCGTGAAGCTGAAAAAATATGCTTTTTATTAAATTTATATCATTTAATGGTACTCAACGGCATGCTAATCTTCGGACCGCCACCTTCATTCAGTATGTGGCAGACTTTCTTCAATAATTTCTCATATATTTTGGCTTACGATGTGGTATCTATTGCGGAATTAGAACATAATATTCTTCGAGCTGGTATGTCGCGCCGCGATCTTTTGACTAATATATACAATAAATTTGCGCCACCAAACTCTCAATTCCCACAATTAGCACTATCACATGGTGATTTCCGTTTAAATTTTTGTATTAATAGTGGTTCACGTTCGTTATCCAAGATGGTTCCAATATATAAAGCAGAGTTACTTGATCGACAATTAGATGAAATGACAAAAATTACTCTAGCTCAAGAGGTGACTATCGACACGCGGACAAAGACTATATACTTACCCGAGGTATGTAAGTGGTTTTTATCTGACTTTACATTGAAGAAAGCACCTACATCCACGGCATATAATGATTTATTACGGGTTATTACTCCCTATTTAAGCAGTAATGATCGCAAATTATTGAATATTATCAAGGAAACAGCCGTTGGAACACACGCACCTACCTTCAAATTTAAAAATTTTAATTATAAATGTCGTAAATTTGAACGTAATTTAGGTGATTATGATGAGACATAAAGAATGAATAAACAAGTAATAAGAAAAGGAAAATCACAAAAAACAATATAATTAACACACGAAACGTTTACAACCCTAATGATGATGCTGGTGCTCAAATGCAGTATGAACCCATACCCAATTCACTAATGACAAGAAGAAGTAATAAATACTAAATTGAAATTGTAACTCATAAAATAAGATATTGTTATAACCAGTCCATACTATATAAATAAAACCACCAAAAACCACCAAGTTTCCAATGGTAAATAGGCTTCCTAATCTACCAGTGTCCACTTTCCCTTCATTATTGAATATTAAAACTTTGTAGTCCCGAAAATAGATAATTTCCAAATAAACGGTAGTAAACAATAAAACAAGGAAGTAGAAAAGCATTGAATTCTTGACACTATTATTTTCTATTTCAGTATTAGAGCCAAATTGTATCGCAATTCTATTTTCATATGCAGTACTATCGAATCCTGAATTATATCTTGACTTAGATAAATCATCGAAGTTATTTATAAACGATGGAAATTTGATGCCAAAGAAATGAATATACCCATAGATTAATACTACTCTTGATACGAGTTTTAAAATTTTATTAACAACAAAATCTTCTCTTACTTTATCAGAAAAATGCCAAATAAAACCACAAATTAATGCTGCACCATAATAATAGTTGTCGTGTGTAAATAGGTTGTAATTGATATGATAGTCATACAAGAAATAACCTTTAGAATTTACGTTAGTAAATGAAAGAAGATGATAGTATATAAGAGTTACCGATTATGAAGAACCCAATAATAGTTAAAATCACTAATATAATCAATGCGACAACGGAATAATAGAAATCAGAGTTATCCTCTTGACGAGAATAAGTTCGAGTGGCTGTTTCCAGCTCAGACTCATCATTTCGAAGCTTAGTATTACGCATTTGATACCCTGTGAAACTTTCACAACTGTTCTTAGACTATTTATTTTCTCAACTAGAAACTCAAATTAAAAAAGGGACTCCGACTCTAGAAATCCAACTTCCACACCATTTAAATTAGATGCAGAAAGGAATAGACTCTCGCGACCATTATAAGAACTCTGAAGAGTTTGAATTAGCAGAATAAATAAGCTCAAACTACACCGTATCACTTTACAAAAGTTTTAAGGGCCGCCTCTTTGCGTTGAAGATTTTTTTAAAAGAATAAAAATCGCCGAATCTATTACCGTTTAGAGTTTGAATCGAGAAAGATAGAGAGATAAAGTGAAAGAGAGAGTGATCTGATGAATAAAATTCCTGAAGAGGTGAAAATTTACATTTTGCGCTTCCTCGATGTAATATCGTTGGGAAAAATGATTTTAGTATCAAAAGATTTCAATAACCTGACGAATACTTTTGTAGAAAATATGTTATCAACTTTATTTGAGCGATATTATTATCCATATACTATCAATCATTTATCTTCATACTCTAGCAATTTAGAAAAATTGAATCAGCTTATTGATCGTTATAACAAAAAATGTATTTGGATAATAGGTGGTTATACACAAATCGATTTTGTTGAAGTTACTGATTTAGTTCCAACATTGGGAGCAGACTTAGTGGAACCACCTCTAAAGTTTTTTATGAGTGAATCCAAGTTGTTTTATAGTCGATATAATGCAACTGCTGCTATACACAAAGGAGATATATTTATTGCAGCTGGAAGTAACGCATATGAAAAAGATCTAGGGACCACAGATAGGTACAATTTATTTGAACGAAAATGGAATAGAATAAACCAAGTAATGAAATATCATTTATCTGGTCAGACTCTTATCAACTATCGTAATATACTTTATATGATCGGAGGTTACTATACAGAAATGAGTCTTAACCCTGATGCTGGATACGATTCAGAGGATGAAAATATGCCAGTGCACTTTAAATCAGAAATATATTACTTTCGTGATGATAATTCTGATAAACTAAACGGCAAATGGGTTAATATTAACGAGAAAGATATCGAAGTTGAAGATGCAAATAATATAATTCGTCATCCTTTACCATTTGGGAGAGGTCAAGCAGTTGCAATAGTTTACAATAACAACCTAGTATTAGCAGGGGGATATACTGATATCAAAGGACCCCAAAAACTTATCTTTACATATAATGGAGCAACAGACGAATGGGACGAGAACCTGATACCACCATTGAGTAAGATAACTTTATTATTAAATTTTGTAGTAATACAAAACGAGTTGTATGCTATTGGTCACAACGTAGAGATTGATGGACTCGTAGTAAGCCCTACAGGAAATTTATGCATTGAAAAGCTGCATTGTGGTCATTGGGTCGTTGTTGAGGAGTACACTAAATGTGTAAGAATGAATTGTGCAGTAGAGTCATATGGTGATGTTATATATATTTTTGGTGGACGAGATGAGGAAAATTCTTTCAGCAATGATCCATCATTTCAATCGTATGACGCATATGATGTAGTGAAGAAAATTTGGTTATCAGATTTATTTCCACTTCTTTCCGAAAGAATTATGGGTGTTTCAAATAAAGGAACTTTTCTGCAGTCAGTAAATGGAGTCGCGGTAAAGTTGATGGATCATGATTCCAAAATATTATGGTGATATACAAACATATATATTTACAAATTAATACACCAATCCTCAAGATGTCCCTGAGTAATTGGTTAGTAAGCTCATAGCACTGGCATCATTTTGCGCGTCTTGCAAAATATTTTTCATATCAAAGTCATCAAAAGTAGATAACATTTCAGTAAATTGCTTATATATCTCTAGTTGCCTATCATCTAATTTATACAATCCTATAATTGTAATATCTTCAGCAGGCATATTCCGTTTATTACATGAGTATCTTTGGTTTGTTTTTTCTAATGAAACTTTATTACTACGACTTGCACTTCTAGGTCTACCAGCACTTGTAGGTCTACTCGCACTTGTAGGTCTACTAGCACTTCTAGGTCTATTACTTGATGCGGAATCTGGCCTTCCATGTGATCTAGCACTTGATGGTCGCACTCTTTCTCTCCCTCGAGTAACCTGTTGATTCCAACCATCCGGTGACATACTTCTTCCTGTAGGAGATTCATGTATTGGTCGTCTTATACTATTTGGAGTATATTTTTTATCATCCATATGTTCTTCTGCTGTTATGAAAGGCGTCTTCCATCCTGATTCTCTTTGTGCTTTTTTTTGTAATGTCATATCACCTAATAATCCTGAGATACCAAATAATTGTGTCATTGGTGACATATTAGCCATTTCCTTTGGTGATCCAACTTTAAATTCATGATTTGTATAAATATCTTTAAGTCTTGTAACATGATGCTTATACAAATGATCAGAACCTTGAGCATCACACTCTTTACTATTGCGCCAATGATCTTCCAATGGACGATGCAGCTCAGTCAACAAAGCTATGCGAGCATCTCGATTCACTGTATTATCCATTATTATTTTTTAATTATCTACAAACCTGTCTATTAGTGAATTACTATTAACCACTAACTATGGTGATGCTAACGATAAGGGATAAAACCTTCTCCTAGCAGAGATTGAGACTGTTACTTTTTCCCGAAAGTAGTTCCTACTGTACCGGCGGTGGAATAGGTTTTAGAATAATATAACAAACGTATGCTGACGTTTGTTATAATCGTCACAAGAACAGTAAAATTGGACGCGTAGGATTGATCTCTGCTCTTCTTGTCGATATTTGTCCTTTTTTAAATATCTGTCGGAGCCGGTACCCGCTCGCTCGCGAGTCGCGAGTCTTGTCTCGAGACTCGAGTCACGCTCACAAACTGGATCTGGCTACCTGGAAACCTGTGGTTAAATGATGAATTCCCTTTGATTTACGAAATGTCCCGAAGTCGTGCAGAGATTTACGAGTTAGTGATGCAATGTTTGCACACTCTTTCTAATAATACCAACGATACCAAGGAATTGATGATACTCATTAATATATTAAATGGAGAATCACCTGACTATGTTGTTGATGAAATAGTTGGAATGTGGTTAAATTCACGTTTAAATTCATCAAATAATGAAAAAATATCCTATAATTTATTAAAAATAAGTTTGCTATTACCAGATTTACGCGAGAGATTGGTACTTGCGTGTATTGACTGTGTCCAAAAGGGATCAATCAGAGATAGAGTTGGCATATATTGTATATCCGAGATAAGAATTGCATTACTAAGTCACAATAATGCAGATAGTCATTGCAAATCGGATCATATTATTGAGGTAGCAAATGTATGTATCAAACCTTTTTTAGACCAGTATGATAATTCTACAAACATTTATGATATGCAACAGTGCAAAATGTGCTTGGATCTGATCCCATGTTGTATTAACGTATTATTCTGTTTACGTAAGCGCTATGACTCAGATAGTGTTATATCAGAAACAAGAATCTTAGAATTATTGTTATCCTCCTCGTCACCTTGGACAAAAGATGCTTATCTACCATTGCTGAATGTATGCATTGAAATTTATCCTTATTTAAAGAAACGTTTTGTAGAAAAAATACAAGAATTATTGATCCAATACATAAAAAATATTCATAATTGTTCATCAATGACAAGTAAGTTAAAGGAGACGTTGACTGATGATTACGCAGGTATTATGTGTGTTTGTTTGCATTTTTTAGAAAAAAGTAATGATATCCAATGGATAAACATCTTCCGCATTTTATACCATAACATACCAACGCGGGATGTGAACCAAGTTGAAGTTTTGTTGGAGCAATTTCTCACATTAAGTCCGTCAATATCCAGACTTATTATTGATACTACTGAGGATCTGGCAGTTACAATGTGTAAGTCGATAAGCATGAAAACGTTTAAAAACAGACAGAAATCAAGTACTCACGTTAATTACGATGGTATTCCACTACTAACCATGTACGACCTCAGGTTATTATTGCTGGTTACTCATGTACTATGCGGTAATAACAGTCATGGAGTCAATGGTGAACTAGCATTACCAAATATTTTAACAAGCGCAGATACCGGCGCAGACAATACAAATATCCGCGCTAGTCGCGCAATTATGGTATTGCTGCTAGCATTATCCATAATTTTCATTTATGATAAAGAAATACTTCCAGATGACGCAGATAGAATCCTACAGTCGATGCAGTCTACGGGTTCCTCCTCATCATCATCATCATCAGCGGCACCGACTGCTTCAAGTGCTACTTCAACTGTTGTAGCTGTGGATAATTCAAGCAATAACACTAGTCTAAACACGCTAATATTACAAAATTCAAAGAATATCCTGCTAATAACTATCCGCTACAACAACAGTCAAACGATGAACTGGGTCACCTCAATGCGGTCATTAGAAATCATTGCAGTTTGCTTAAACATGGCTTGCCACTCATATCTTACGCAGCCGATTATAAGTGAATTCATACAACCTTGCACACCACCTTCATTAGTTAATGATTTGTCTTGTGAACAATTACTCATGCATTGGCTGTTGGTAATATTCGAAACTATTGAAGTATCCCGACCATGTCTGCTATCTGCAGCTACTAGAGGGATAATCGCAAGTATCACGAAAGTATCGATGTATGAATCTAACCGATTCAAAGCGCACGGGAATAATGTCATCTACTCCTCTATCTTGGCGGCCAAAGCCTTCTTACTCGAGTTATTTGATGTATTATGCACTAGATATCCCGGCTATTTGAGTCAATTGCATCAGCATATTCAGAATCATATATTGTTATTTGCATCCACATTGCCAGTCGCCTCACTAACGCATGTCATGACGTCTATATCTCGCGTCTGCTACTCATCAACACCTATATTTGGCTACATACTAAATTATTATCGCAAGAATTTACTACATAAGGATACTCCAAATAAACTATTCGCTGTTAGCGGACTCATTCAGCTACTAGAAGCGTGCTCTGTAGTGTCGTCTGCATCATCTACAACAGAAATTGTTCCTACACTATTGCATGCCTTGTCACTCCCATTGTATTGTCGTCGAACGCTTTATCATGCTTTAATTGCCGCAATATTGAGTAGTAAAGCCAGCATTCAGAGAGCAACCTTGTTACCACTTCAACAGAAATTAATGTCCATGTTGTCACAGTATTATACCGTGACCTCCACGACTCAGTTGAGTAATGATAGCGACGATGATGACGACGACATAGTAGATACTAATGGTGCCAAAGAATCCGCTACAATGATTGATCCCTTCAAGTGTATTGAAGTCATCAGAACTGTAAAAGGTGCGTTCAAAAGCATCGTTAATGAGGATATCAGTAGTATCTTAGTCGCTATATGGGTAATAGAAATGAAAGTTCATCCTAATCACGCGAAACACGCTATCATTACCATAGCAAATATAATTATAAACTTGAATTCAAACCTCGGTTATGAGTACAGCGAAGAAGCGATTCAAGGCGCAAACAGCTCACTTACCTACCCATATCTGCTTGGTATAGTCAATTTTTTGAAATATGGAATAAGTTACAAGAAAAACCCAAATTTCGAGCATAATTCATACCAACAAGCTCTAATATTATGCAGTTACAACACTTTAGTTGGGTTACTGCGATGCCTTCAACTAGCTGCAGCAGAGCTACAAAATCTAGAGCAGCCGATGGTTGTGGCAATCTTCGAGTCAATACAAATAGTTCAGGCAGCAGTTGATTTAGTCAGTGAAGTAAGCTGCAACAACAAGTCAACCACAAGCGAGTTCACACAGAATATTACTAGCCGTGGATACGCTGCATTGGCTGCAGAAACCATCGAACAGTATACTGGTTACGATAAAATTAAAGAGAAAATATGTATTCAAGGGAATGGAATAACAGTACCCACGTCGGTGATTATCAACACAATAAAGCACTCACTTCAAAATATTGCCGCCGCTTTGAATCGTGAGAGTAACTTGAAATTTCCGTTCACTACGTGCATCGGTTCACTGTCATATGCGTGCTATGAAGCAGGTACTGCTGGTGTACATGGAAGTTGTGACGAATTACACAAGTTATGGGGTAGTGTTATAGTAGCATACAAACAAGTTGCATCGTTAACAGTTGAAGACAGTCTATTGCGAGTTGCTATTGATCAGTCGAAAGAGCTAATCAAAGAGAAAAATCGTCTACAAGTAATGATTGATGATGAAAGCGGGAGCGATGACTCGCTAGATGCTGAGCGCACTGACAAGAGTGGTTTGAGTGCTTATGTGTCGATTCCACTACAGATATTACCCGAAAATCATGTTGATATAGAGGAATCTAGTCCTATTCCTCCTGTCGATCTTAACAAAAAGAAGCAATACCCACTGCTGCAAATAATATTAGACAGTTTAGTGCATCGACACAGCAGTCCTGATCTGATAGACCGATGGGATGTGGACTACCTTCCTACGCAAAAGAATACAACAATTGACTTGAAAAGCAAGCGGTTACAGGATAAAGTATGGAATTATACCCGCAATATTATATTTTCATTGCGTAACGAGATTCTTTGGAGCCTCCACAATTTAGTCCAACTAATTAACAAAAAACACTTACACACGTTGACAGTGGAAAGCAGGGTAGAATTCGCCAATTATCTAGCGAATGAATTGTTATTAGCTGTTAAAGATGGCTTAACAGTCCGTACATTTCGCGCTTACTTGGATGTTATGTCTAGCTTAGCATGCCTTGTTCCAGCGTCTAATAGTAGCACCAATAGCGCCCATTCAGAGTATGTTTTTACCACTGTCTTCGATATTTTGAGAAATTCATCGCATTGTAGTAGTGTTTTACGCGCTTCTCTCGAGTCACTAGGCGCGTGTTTAGTGGAGATCTTAGGTCTGATTGACAGCTCACATGTGTCCCTGATTCAACGAACTGTTAAGATACTAGTCATGTTCTGTGGATGGAGAGATTCGTTACAAAAATTTGAATTATTTTTATCAACAGAAAAAGAAGCAACACTTCAACTCCCACTTGATCAAGGTGGTGACAATGCTAGTGATGATGAGTTGAACGAGGAAGATAGTGTTCACGACTCAGATGAGAAAGGTAGTAACGTGCGCAAAGATAATCGCACTGTTATTATTTGTGAAATGGTTCATACTATGGATTCTATCGTGTCATTAGTCGGCTCAAATAACAAGAAAATGGATAAATATTACTCCAGTCAAGTGACCGTTAGACTGGAAGCAGGTTCAGCTAGTCTTCTATTGCCTAGTAATACCAGTATTCACAACATCAATTACATCACCAATATAGTAGCTCGCTGCATATTTAATTTATTTAGTACCGTTGATGAGGCAGAGAGCAAACCCGTTTATCCCGTCTTCGAGCGAATGTCTGATCGTCGAAAGGGTCCAATATTTGCTAGCGCCGCTAAATTCATCGCAAAATGTAGTCAAGATTGTACCAAAATCACGCGATTGATACAATATTACAAGAAATTACATAACCAAAGCCTGCAAAGCCGGTCCGATGTAAGCTTTTACAGTGATGACAGCGAAGTTGAGAAAGGCGACGAGGAACCACAAGATTTACCTCAAAATAATGTTGATTTAACTGCTAATAACACTGATAAAACTGATAAAACTGTTGATATCACTACTACTGATAGTAATAACCGGTCGTATCAACCTAGCTATTTCCTGCATGCGCTGTTGGAACAAGTAGATCCGATGAAGCTGTTACATTGTCGAGATTATCTGACTCATAACTCTAGTAACACAACTAGTACTTTTGTCAAGTATGCACATAGCTTAGCACTGAAAATTGATGAGTTGCAGTGGAAATTGTTGAATATTCTGAATGATATTGATAAGGGAGACAGCTGGATGAACATCGAGGTAGTGACCAGCACTCCGGTCAGCCTACAGAGTACTCTGCAGCTCATTGACAGTAATGGCAGGGCTTTATTATCAAAAATCAATAAAGTTAAACAAAATAATAACAAAAAAGGCGAATTAAATAAGAAAAATAAACGTTCACGTGACGAATCAGACAGCGAATATAGTGATCTTGGTGACAATGATGATGAGAACTTACCTGAGGACAGCGATGACGATGACGAGACAATAGGACGAGTTAATGGTGGCAGTAAGTTATCAAAACGCAGTCAAATGTCTATCAATTTTTATAGTTCAAGTGGGAATAAACATAACAAGCGGTTAAGGAGTCGTAATCAAGTAATTGATGATTGGTTAGAAGGCGAAGGTGGTGACGACGCATTTGCTGATTTAGAGGATTTTATTGAATAAATTTGTATATATTGTTACTATTTACATCGCATACACTACGCTCTATTCGTCGTCTTTCATCTCTGGTTTATTGAGACTTGTTGGTGTGTACCAAGTAGGTAGACTTGTATTTGGTGCACCATTTTCATCAACTTTTAGTCGATAATCCATAAAAATTTCATCTCCAACGGATATATGCTTCGTTGACAGTAGTACCATTGTATGCATGAATGCGGATCTATCTGGTGAACCAAGGAAACTAGGTTCTTTACTATATTTATTAGGTACTAAATGTCGTAACTCATGAGGGAATATGTCATCACTTAAATCTAACGGATCATTTGAAAAGTTGAATGGCAGTTGTAATGAATTAGGCACAACACCTGCAGGTGGATGATTAACTTTATGCGCTACTGCATATGGGTTTTTATTATGTATAAGTTGCCTGGAATCAACTATAATACCGTCTTTTCGCACCATAAGCATGAAGTTATCATCTGGCAATAAACTTTCAATATGTTCCTTCTTTTTTGTATATTCTGCCAAATGAACATGACCTGGAAACAAAGCAATTACTTGACCGGGTAGTATACTTCCTTCTTTAACAAACACTCCATCACCAGAATTTACTACTGTTGACGGCTTAACCTCTAATTCAAAACCTATTAGATCACTTAATTTCTTTTTTTCTGGCTTTATATTTTTTAATCTTAATTTTTTAAGTTCAGTTTCATCAATAACTGTATTACTACTATGAATATGTTGAAACATATCAACAAGTTGAGCATGTAAAGAGATATTGACATCTTGTCGCAATACTTTATAACTAGAGTCATTCTTAATTTTTTCATCTAATAAATGGGAACATGTATTAGAAAATTGATAAATGGGCGAATGATTGAATAAATAAGCAAGTACCTACTGCATCATACCAAGATGTTGTATCTTTTTCACTTGGTGGAACTAATTGTGATATATTTTGTTGATTTTTGAAAAATTTAAAACAATGAAATAATATTGATGCACGATAGCAGTCTAGAACTAGTTGTGGATGCAATGTATTCACTCCTAGTAGTGCATTCACCCACGAAATCACGTTCTTACGCATCTTTCTAAAGTACTATCTCCTTCTAGTTTTTTATCGCCAAAAAATTGCCGGTACAGTACCGATAGGAGTAGAGGTGTTACAACAACGCTTGTAAGGTAGCAAGGCATATATAAAAGTACGAGGTTTCTATAATTATAACTACATATTAACAATAATAACAACATTACTTGGATTGAAGTATGCTTTGCAAAATTGTGATAAAAACACTGAGTACATAGGTAATAAGCTGCACAATAAGTTTTGTTCTGGTAAATGTATACCCTAATATTGTGTAGGTAATCGGTTGGTATGTCGAGGAATGATATATCCTAATTCCATCTTGAGATGTAGAAAATTCAGAATCAGATAATTTCAACATAAACATTGAGCTTAAATCATTAATTTTTGCAATATAAACTAGCGCGATGATAACAAAAATAATTTCTCTTGAGAATAATAGAGACATATTAAGGACATATAGCACGCCTGTATTTGTATAGGCAAACACTATAATTACTGCTACAGCATTTAGTACACACGTAGGAACAACCAAGTAATTAATCCAGTATGAATTATTGACAAAATTATTGATACTTTTTCTATAACAATAAAATATTTCATATGTTAACTTCTTTGTATCGACGTTGTCTATAGCATCTTGTACCAGTAAATGTGACATATTTAAATCATTCAATAAAAAAAATAAACAAAATGATAAAGGAAAAGTAAGTGTTAGAACTGATAATGGTGCTATAACACCAATATACTCGGTGCCTGGAACAAAGTTTCCAAGATTAAGTACTGTTGCACTGATAACCATTAGTATAGAACAAATTATTGCATAATTCTGTGATATCTTTAATGATTGAAAAAGTATCGGTAAATATTTCTCTGAATGAAATGGTGATAAAAATCCTTGATACTTCGAATCTTTTGAAAAAATACGTGAACGATAATCAATAATAGTTGGAATAATAGCTACTATTTGAATCAATAGAATAACTCCACCAAATATAAATGCTACTTTTAACTTATATGTTAGTTTAGTCCCAGGAAACACTTTATCCAAATCATTCAAGTATAAGTTCTGAAAAAAAAGTATAAAACAATACCATCCAAATGACAGTAATGTAATTGATCTAACGAATAAATTGAATGAACACACGAATAGATATTGTATAAATGAATAATATTTATTAGCTTTGACAAAATTATCATAATTTGGCCAAATCAAACCACTGAAACATAAATAAATATAAATATCGCGATATTTATCATTAGTTGTTATGATGTCGTAGATGCTTAATGATTGAGATGAATCAATTGAAATTCGATTCAATAATTCAGTTGTTAGATTTTCGGATGTATCGCCAAATTTCATATCACTCTCATCATTATAAGACTTGGAATTTATTTGATATAACTGCATTGCTGAATAATACGCGGGATCTAATTATTCAATTACTTACAGAGTTACTTAAACCGATTCAATCCAAAACATAGATCCTTGGATAATTCCTTATCTTATGAAATTCCTTTCAAAAAATTTCGGAAAAATTTCTCACTCTCAAGATGGAAATACCTACCATAGCATACACATATAAGCATTGAGTTAGTGATAAAAATAATTCTTTAATATCTGTTGATAGGTGCAACTTGCACATAATGAGCAACTTTTCGCCTTTGCCACTACCCCGTCAAGTATGGTTCATGATCTATTTGTTGTGTGCAGTAATCGGCTTGCTATCATTCAAACCATCGGAGCCATATTTAAGTATGTATTTAATATGTCCATATGATACACAGGTCGATACTTGTCATGATAAATGTACGAATGATTGCAATTATGATAATGGATGTATTTATTCAGATTCTAATTGTGGGGTGGTACCTTGTTACAATGTTACGTATAGTCAATGTGGTAATGACAATTATGATTACTGTAGTCAAAGTGACAATCATCAATGTGATGATACTTATTGTTATTTTCATTTTTCCGAGAATCAAGTGAATAATGAAATATATCCTTGGTCAACGTATGCTTATTTACCATTTTTATTATTATTGGGACCATTTGCGGAAATATTTTCGTATCGGATAGCCATAATAGTTGGTATCATTGGTCGTATTATTACTAGATTTTTATTGTTATATGGAACAAGTTTAGTGGATATGCAGCTGATGCAAGTTACATATGCCATGGGAACTGCTGCTGAAGATGTATTTTCTGCGTATATTTATTATTTATTGCCATCGTCATATTATTATGAAGCAACTGGATATGTAAAAGCAAGTGCATTAATTTGTACTTGCGTCTCTGGAGTATTAGGAGATTTACTAGTGACACAAGATCATACCTCAATCAAAGTACTATTAATAATATCAGCCGCATTTGTTTGTGCTGGTGGATTAGTTGGATTTTTAGTTATAAAACAAAAATCATCTAGTAACAGCACTTATCTTCAAGAGAATTATGACACAGAGAAGGCTAATGACATAAGTCCATTCTTGATAATAAAAGAGTTGCCAACGCAATCAAAGCTAAGCATATTTATGCTACAACTGCAATGCTTATATAAAGCATTAGAAAGCTACAAATTAATAATATTTACCATTTATTGGGTTATTGGGAACTGCGTATACACCACATTATATGGATACGAAGTATCTATTTATTTGGATTTAACCGGTTCTAATGACTGGAACGGTTCTGTGCTGGCTATCATGTTACTTGCGGGTTCATTCGGTGCAACACTTCCTACCTTAGTTGGTGTCAACAAATGGGATAATAATTCTGTTTCTTACGTATTAGTATTTATGGCTTTGTCGTCATCTATCTCATTATTACTTATGGTAAAAATCTGGGAAACAGTTCCAACATTACTATTATTTACTATTTTTTTCTTCACGTGGCAATTCATAAATGTTTTATACTACGCACATTTAGCGACCCATTTAAAAAATGCTCAAATTATTATCCAAAATAACTTAAATATTAATGATAACGAGGACGCACCTACGACACCGGAACCTCCTTACTCTGTTGCTATTGTGTCCGTTGTGGCAACCAGTGTAGTACTGCAAGTTATATCACAAAGTATTATTTTTTCGTTTTTACAATCGAGTATTAGATCTGCCAGTTATGTCTACACCTTTTTATTTATTGCTGCAACGATATTATATATTTTAGGACTATATGCCTGTTAGATATTGTGATTTTGTAACTATAACCACTTCAAAATTCTCAGAGAAATTTCTGAGAAAAGCGCATACTTGATTACAAATTTTGCATTATATTACATTTATATATTTACATTTACCCTTTGGTACTCAGCCGCCGCACAACGAAGGTAGTCCGTGTATAGCGATCTAATCAGCAGAATGCACACATATAACAACAGCACTATCGTTATTATAAGCGATATTAATACCCAATTTTGAGTAAAAAATAGAGATATTTTAGTGAAAATACTAGAATTTCCATCATCACCGTGGTTATCAATGTTATCTACATCAACTAAATACCCAGAAAATGGCATGGACGGATTCAGCGCAATACCACATGTACCAGATGAATTTCGTGATATTTCAATTTTCATAAAACCATTCTCACCCCATCGATTACCCCAACTATTCAATGCAATAAAATATTCAACTCCTGTTGTATTATCTGAATCGTAGCCAACAAGTAACATGGCGTGATTTTGTGTAGCACAGCATGTTTTAACGTTAAATATACCAGATGAATAAAATAAAAATGACGAATCAGTACCACATACACCTACTGACACGGGACCTAGCTTCAAATATTGTTGAATCAAAAACTGATTATTACTAGGAATTCTAGTATAGCCGTTTATAAAGCCATGTGATAAGTGCTTGTCTTTATAACACTCACCATTTTTTTCTTTATATGGATAGTCAGACCATGTAGTTAGACCTGACTTTTCTGTGTATTGGTAAGCATATATCGGATTACCTCCAGCGCAACCTTTATTCATAGTTGTGTCACAATCAATTAATTCTTGTACACTATGAGAGAGTTAGTTACTTGGTGATAAATGAGTGAAAAAATAAATATTACCTTAATTTAACATCGTACCCTGTAGTAATATATATTGTTGATTCAATTGCAGCAGTAGCAACAAACGCCCAACATGCACCACAATTTCCTTGATTTCTTACAGTGGTTACAATAGGTTTACTTAATGGGTTATTTATAGTGGCCCAATTTAGTGATTTAAATGTTGAAAATATGTCCATATCTTGATCATTCTCATTCAAAACTCTCCTATATTTTTTCATGTAATACTTCAGAGCATTATAACTATCTTCATGATCATATTTATGGTTATAATCATTTGTTAGAACATTATTTCCAAAATACTCATCAATTTCATCTGATAACATATCAGTAAATTGCGTGAATCCTAGTTGATATGTGATTGAGCTACTATTCTGGGGTTTCCAATTATTACTCCGCTCGATATAATCGACATTTTGTGCGAATAAAGCAAAACGATTAGCATCATGCAAGCGATTCGTATCCTTTTCGAAGTCCAACAAGTATTGATAGTACAAATCTTTTGTAACTTCTAAACTACTTACATGGGTCAGACAAATAAAAATCAATGCAGGTGCAATAAAACTCAACAGTTGAACCATATTTAGTCAACTGAATGAGCCGTGCGAGCGTAATTACCGTCGCTCCTCCTCCAACAACACTTTTGCTCCTAAGTTGGTTTTAAAAAAAAAAAAATTTTTTTAAAAAAGAAGTACCGACTCAAGTTAGATATAGTAGTTAAAAATGAGAGCATATTGGGTAGGTCTTATAATTTGTGTACTTTTGTGATAGCTAACTACAATTGTTTACCACTAACAACAAATAATATTGCCACTCAAGATAATAGGTTTCAATTTAGTTGTGTGAGTATTGGGTGTGTGTCATACAGGCATTTGGTGAATAAAATACATTATTATAATACAGTTTTTCTTTCAGATAAGGTTCTAATAATCGATCCAATACCAGCCTTTTCAGTCAATGAAGCGTGTAATTTAAGTACAATAGCGCCTATAAGAGAAATAAGAAATTAATAATAATAGTATGATAACAATGAAAATAAAACTTACAATTCGATGCTTTCCCCATAAAACGATACAAGTATTTCATTAGTGTATCACATGTATCTAAATCTAATGTTTCAATGATAGTTACAACTTCACTTTCTGATATTTGACTAATAACCTTTTCTACTACTGCAGCGCTTGCATCCTTTAAGTTGAAATTACATTATAAGTAAATTGACATTATTATACTTAGCTTCAGAATAATTGCGAATGCAAGTAATACAGCTAATCCATTGATATGTAGAACATTATAGACTATACGAGTATGAATTATCTTACCTTAACTTCTACTGACTTTGTCCCTAATGGCGGCGATTGTAGCGATACATTCAATGCTTGTGCTTTACTTTTCTTTGCTAATAACGCGGTAACCTCTTTATCCCTAGCTGATATCTCAGCCAAATACTGCTGGTCACTAACTCCAGAACCCTCTTCGTCTGCCATATCTGCTTATGCTTATGCTTATCTTATCAAAAGACCCTGGATATAGTTTTTTGTCGAACTTTTTACTGTGACTGTTAGGGCAAATGAATTGAAACTTAATTTAAAGAACTGATACATTCTATGTTATAGTGTTAAGAAGTATCGGGAACTGAATTTTCTGCTTTATTCTTTCAATATGTATAAAATTATCTCTGCAGCAGATATTTTTGACTGCAGTATTATTGACACTGTCTGATTAAGTCGAGTAAAGAATTCAAATAAATCTACATGGTAGAGAAAATTAACTATTATTCATGAAGGAAATAGATATTTTTAATAAAGTACTTTCCGGTGCCGGTTTGAATCTTGTCAATGTTTGGCGAGTCGGAGAAAAACAATACAAAGGGTGGAACAGTTAAGAATGTTTAACTTTTTCAGTTCATCGCCCAACTCATCACCATCCTCTGCAACGGGAAGTCCTGTGCCGCGACGGAGCTCAATTACTATTAAGAAATTTAATCAATCTAAGAATAATGAAATAACAAATTTATTGAAAGATAAGCATGTAAATATCACTGCATTAGATGATATTAGAGTGATATTGGGCTCACGAGATTACTACGGCGACTACAAGACCGATGATATTGTATTGGATAAACATTTAATCAAATTTTTAATTGGAAATATAATAGAATATTGTAATTTATGTAGTAGTAGCACATCACCGACGAAAGAGAATGATATAGAATATATTGATACGATAAACACTATTGTCGGCTGCGTTGACAATATTAACTCTAGATTCATGTTTCTATACTATACTGATACATTACATTCATATTTATTGAAAATACTAGAATATAATCCATCTTCAATATACAGTATTGAGATTATAATGGTTACATTACGATGCATCGAATGTATCGCTAACAACTTATCAATGACACAATTTTCATTAACAAAATTATTATTAATATGTTCTGTTAGATGTTCAACTAATCATCCAAATCGTTTGTTATTTTTAGAATGTGTCAATGATATATTAGAAGGTGGTGAAACTAAATTATTAGGCACACATTTTAATTATATAAAAGATGAGGTTAAGAGCCCTCTTATGTCGGCATCAGTAGAATCTGGCGCGGATTTAGAATCAATTATTAGATATTGCAATGAGTTATCTGTACCATGTGGTTGTTCTACTAAATTATTCGGTATGTTATTATTTCGGTTGAATAATTTGGGAAAAAAGAAATTACCGGCTCGAGGAAATGATCGAGACGATTTAAATGCTAATCGTCACGAATCCGACCATCATTATATCAATTGTATTGTGAAAAATATATATAAATCATATTATAGCAAAGAAATATTAATAGAAGAGGCTAAATCTAGTAACAAAGGCAAGGCTATCACGCAGGTGCTATCAACCTTCAAAAAAGCAATGAATGTAACATATTTTGTGACATCAACACAGCATTCAGTTCAAGAGAGTCATGCATCAAATATTAACGAGCACAGAAATTCAATTGATGATTATGATACAGGTGAAATATTTTGGCCTCCGTTGAATACTGGCTATAGTTTGAGTGTTTGGTTTAAAATTTCATGCGGTGATATGGATGGTATAAGCACCATCAACGACACTACACTGAAGTATACTATTTGCGAAGTATATGTGGATACGGATAGTATGGATGAAAGTGTAATAAAATCAACTGTATTCCCAAAATTTAAATTATACGTAACCAATACAATGAAAATTGCCGTTGAAATATCGAATATTCCCGATGTTAGCACCACGGATACTTCGACTAGCACCCTGGCGTTACAATGCAAATCTGTCGTGTTTCGCAAATTACCATTAATATCAACAAACACGTGGCACCATATTTGCATTCGTCACGATACCAATCAGTCTATTCGACAAACAATTGTAGCTACTTTAGATGGTAAGAAGTCTGATGAGGAAATTTTGTTGTTTCCTATGACTGAAAATTATATTCAAAGTCAACGTAAATATATTCAAGCAGATGAGGCTATACGATATTCAGTTCGATTTGGTATTGAAACGAATGATAAGAAAATGTATAACCATCCGAATAGTAATGTAACAGTTTATACCGAGCTATTCCTAGGCCCATTATATATATTAAGCACGGTACTAAGTGACGAGCAAACAGAGTATATATATAGTCGAGGATCCGAGATTAATGCGGACACCACCGAAGGAATCTTATTTGATAGCAGTAGCAAAGCCTGTTGTGAAATGCCATATAGTACTAAGAATTCGCTACAACACGTCCTTGAAAAGGACGATATTTATCATCGCAGTCGGCAGCATAAGTCGGAATCATTTGATAGTGGCACGGAGAGTATAGGAGGTAGAAATTTAAGTGTTGATAGTATGGCTTCTGGCGTTTCAAGGTCACCTCGTAATAACTTTAGTTATAGTTCAGATCAACCATTTAATCGCATTAGTAGCAGTACTAAAACGAATAAATCCAATTGGAGCAAAGATTACAACAGTAATATAGTCAAGAAAAATATTCCAAACATTCCTCCTAAGAAGTTCATGCTAAGCCTTACCAGACGTTGGACCGCAGTAAGCAATGACAAGCCTAAATGTGGTGTCGATGGTGGTAAAAAGGTTCATTCCATTGTACTCAGTCCAAATGCATATTATATCGGCTCCGTTGGGAATATATTTTTACCTTCAACTGAACATATTTTAGTTATTTTACAATTGCTTTCCGTGTCTGATTCCCCGACAATTTGTGCTCTATCCCTTCGTATGTTAGTCTCAATAACAAGAAGCTCCACCGAACTAAGAAAAGTGTTGTCGGAAGCACCAATTTTTCATATTATTACTTTTATTGTAAGACTGAAGTGCTTGCAAGGTATGTTCAAAGGAATCGCGTATTTACTTATAGATTTGGTGGTCTCATTGTCGAATATCTACTATGAAGATGATCATCGGGCCGTTGCCATGTGGAAATCATTACATTGGGATAAATCCGTTGTCGATAATGAACTTATTCCTCAATTTTTGTGTGATTTCAAGCTGTTTAATGGTGTTGGTTGTAACCCTCTGATACTTGGGGCATTAGATCGTCCCACATTAGAATCTCTGCTTCATTCCTTGAAAGCACAAGTATTTGTTGCACCATTTGAATATTTTCATCCTATTAATAAGTTACAACTATTGAAAGCATCGTCATTCCGCAACATTTTGTCGCTTGTACTAGAACCAGAGACGACGCTCGAGAATGTGTGCGGTATAATCGACTCATTAAGTGGTATGATAACCTCTGACTTAGTGGATATTAGTGATTATTACTATTTGATACGCTTGTATATCGCCTTGACCACATCTGATCCTTATCAATCACAGACTCATCGAGGAAGTTTTGGTTTAAATGTTGATATTGGTGATAAGCGATCAAAGCAGAAAGGTGAGAAACACAAAGGTGAGAAGCATAAAAAGCATAAACGTAACTTATTAGATCGTTTTCGCAATCGACAAAAAGATCGCTTATTATCTCACCAGCAATCGATTAAAAAGAAAGTCCCGAATCGCATCGATTATTTGAAGCTGCACAATGTTGAGGGATTGAAATTAGCGAGACAAGCGGTTGGTACATTACTTTTGTACGCAGCAAATTGGGCTTGTACTATGGCTAAGTATGTGCAAAGTGCCGATAAAGGATCGAATAACACTTCTGAAAAGGCTAGCACTCTCAAAATTATTCGCACCGCGTTAGTGATGCCTTCATTAATGACAAGCACGTCAAAGACTTCATCTACCTCATCTAATAAGCGTGGCACCAATACTTCAAGTATAGTAGATACAAGTAATAGTGATTTCTCATCACAAGCTATACCTGCGATTATAGAGGAGCCGCCATTCGTTCGAATGAATAATTATCTTAAGAATACTTCAAGTATAGCTGGTCCCAAAGGTGTCTCACATTTGATGAGTCTATTTTCAATTGAAAATTTGCTCCATGTTTTATTTCAACTTGCTGAACTTGCGACTAATCATCCAGAAAATTTAGACGAGGAAGGACCTCTAGTATATAACTCACGTCGTAATGATCCGATTTCAGGTCTTATATCATTCAAGTACCTCGTCAATATGTTACCACACTACATCAGTAGTGGTCAACTGAAAGCATTATACACGAAGGAGCTTGAGCAGTCACTGATTGGTGTAATGAGATCATTATTGCTTTATTTCCCTCGCAAGACACACTCTCAATCTCACAGTTTCTATGGACCAATAACTGATAATGCTGATGATGCGGAGATTCCAATTTTGGACCGTAAGTTCAACATCATAACATTCACAGCCACATCATTCGAAGACGAAGTTAATGCTCCTTCCAACACCGATGATATTAATAACTTGGAGTTATCGTCAATAACACCATCTAAATTGCCTTCAATTATGTATTCCAAATCGTCATTAGTTGAACCCGTTGGATTTTTACCTATGAGTGAATATGATTCGACTGCCTCCTCTTCCACATCCACAAGTGCTGGTGCGACATTAAAACAATTATATTTACATCGTGATATAATCAACGGGAAAGTTATCCATGCTTGCCATTTTGTATCTACATTGTTCGATTTATTGTTAGGTGAATATGGAAAATCAACTTCTTTGATAGTATTGCTGTTAACGTCGTGGAACGGTTCAGTTTCTGATCCACTGTATACGCCATTAGATAGAGAGACAAATCAATTATTTTGTAGTGAAATTGAAGGTTGTAGCAACTTAAATGTGAATATTATTCCTACTGTGTTAGCAGTTGTAAAACAAGCCGCGTTGTTAAGTACAGTCGAATCATTCACTTTGTACAATATAAGTATTCCTTCCTCGTACAAAGAAACAATAGTGAAAGAAGGCAGTAGATTAGCGAAGTCAACGGCTATAACTATTTTGTGTGCATTTATATCAATGTTAGAAGAATCAAAGTATATGCTAAATATTGTAACGACAGCACCGTCTACATTCTCCACTCAGTCATCGACAGTTAGTGGCGTTGGTCGTGTAGGTAGCGCAAATCAAGCACGAGATAACGAGCCTAATATACCAACATCGATGATACAAGAATTAATCGAATCAGTCACTCAAATATTTTATTCTGCGGCGAAAGCGAATATGATAGAGATTTTACTTAGTGATGACAAGTCATACTTGCGCTCAGCAACATCTTCACCAACTAATTTACCTGATGATGACAACTTTGTCCCACCATTACTAAACAAACAACGAGATCATGTTAATTCAAAAACATTTATTCGTCGAGATCAAGTCAGCGCTGATGAGTGGACGTCTCTTCCTCGTGAGGTTGTAACTCGTTGTTGCGCAAGCATTACAGGGAAATTATGTGTTCAATTAGTAACATTTTTGATCATGTACCACTCTATGGAGTGTGCTAGCAATGCTTCCATTGCTAAGTTGGATTGGGAATCAGCTACAGCAATGCCTCATATTGCTGTATTCCCATCTATACCTTCAAAGACAGCCAGCGCAATTTGTATTGCTTTTAACTGCGCTATTCGACGTAAATTGATCGACCTTTATTGTAACAGATTACAATTGAACTTTATTGAATATGGTGATGATCATGAACGTATTCGTAATGAAGCTATTTTAATCTTCCCTTTATTGGGACGAATGACCGAACAATTAGCAGAGTTAGAGTTAAGTGAATTAAAATTGCATCAACAATTTCAACCTGATCCAACCGGTCGAATCGTTGCATCATTAGTATCAATATGCAATGTCGTAAAGCGGTTGAGTCAAGATGATATGGTTGGAAGCGGTAAAAATGATAAATCTGCCTTTGCCTCTAATGTATCCTCAGAATTCGGTAATGACAACATCAATTATATCCCAGAGTCACCCCGTGCTGCCAATAAGTCAACAATGTTCTCGATGTACTCAAGTGTTAGTAACATGGCTTTCAGTATCAATCCCACCACATTACTCTCAGGTTCATCCAACCACGCTTCAACTGTTATGAAACTGACGCAAGAGTTAGCGAATACTATTAATTCATTGCGTTTTGCGCTCGTTAATTTGCTGAATTTTGCTGAATATGGTGATGAGTTACTTACGCTCAAAGTACTTCAATTTTTATGTGATAACGATGATGTGATCATGTCTAAAGATCCAGTAATTACGTTGAATAGTCCGACGAAGGCAAAGGTTGTGAAGGAAACTCAGACTGACATCGATTTTACAACAGCATTAGCAAATCAGTTGTATTCGTTGCTCTTCGTTGACTCATTACTATTGAGGCACACGGCTATTGCTGCGTTCTCTGCACTATTAACGTCACCTTTGTTTATATATGCCAGAAAACTTTTTGTTGTTTCAGTTACTTTAGAAAAAGAAGGTCTGTTAAAGAGCAAGAAAGATGTAGATATTTGGATGCAAGGTACTGGTGGATTTTACTTACTGCAAAAACATGCGCATTATATCAAGGATAGTAAAAACAGTAATAATGGCACTATCGCCACCAGTTATAATCTTTCCAACGACTCAACCGAGCCCATGCTCAGCCCTTTGATCGAATTCAGCTCTTGGTTATCCTCACTAGACATGCGTATATTGAATGCATTATCTGAGAAGTTTAACAGCAATTCTTCGAATAGTAAGTATTTGGATATTGTTCGTAATACCAAAAACACCAGGTATAAGACATATTTATTTGACAGCTCAAGTTTAGGTGATTTATACAACCATCGAAGTGATCGTTGGCTCTCTCTACAAGAAAAGCATAAAAATGAAAACTTTAATTTATTACAGTACCTAGTGCAGATATATGGACAACGGCATACAGAAGCGGTTACAATAATGAACAACATCACTCAAATGCAATCCAGCGTTGAAATTGAGCGATTATTTGGATTAAAGCTAGGTCAGTTGCAGTTGCATTCCATGCAACGTAAGATAGATACGTTGGCGCTTAATGCAAGTGTTACACGACAGAATTCGTTGACTAATACCCCTACCAGTCCTAGTAATAAGTATAACCCTGGAAAATTCTCTAAATTTGATGCAACAGCTACATACAACATAGACTTGACAATACCTCCTGATTTGTATAAAGGCTGTCAACTCACGGTTCCTTGGTTTCGATCGCCTATAGGAACCTTAGCAATGGGGCTTCGTACTGATGAGAGCACCGAGGGTGCAGCAGTTATGACAGGTATACACTTAGCAGAAAAAGATAATAATGGTAACGAATCTGGTACCGATGGTACCATGATGGTTGTATGCGTATTAATCCGAGAAAATGCATTAGGTGAGTGGTGTTTATCTCCAATAGAAGGTCCAAGTAGATGTAGACGGAAGATTAGACGTGGTAATTTGTCATTATTACGAATAAAAGACCCACATGTTGTTATGAAGCAAATTGAAGTAGCTGCTGCAGATAATTCCACATCTATTTTTAGACGAGGAAATGAGCAAACTCGTGATAGCTTGGCACTGATGAATAAAGAAGCCGAATTACCACAGCGTCGATCACGGCTGTCGTCTTCTCCCATGAAGTTACCTGATGACATAATCGATACTGATGACTTAGAAACTCAAGTATTTGAAGATGATAACAATAACTCCAAAATGGATGGAGATGCGGTAGATACATCTGTTTTGAATGACGATGACAATGAGAGTGACGTTGACAGTGATAATGCATCAGAGACAGAAGTTAGTGATGTAAGTTTAACTTTATCAGAAATTATTCTTGGTACTCGTGGAGAACAAGAATTTTTTGAGTCAAATCTACACTCTGACTATGAATACGATGCTGATGATCGAGAATCAAATTATGCCAGTCACATTGTAGACGTGCAACGTGAATCTCTTCATATGCTAGAAATGGATGATTTTGATGACGATGATGCCGATGATGCCGAAGCTACTAACAATAACACTATTAATGAAATTGAAGTTGCCACTCCAAATGGTAATGGTGATATATTGCCAACTGAGACGGTGGATCCTCTCGTAACACCTGAGTTTTACACCCCAAATGCAGCTAGTCCGCGTAGAAGTATCTTGCGCAGTAGTAACAAAGATACTGGTGCAGGTGAAAGCAATAAAGGAAGTGCTAAACGTAACAGTGTATATTTCCAGTTTGCTGATACTTTTTCCAACACAAATACCGATGATGTAACTCAAACGTACACCAAAGATTTAGATGTTTCTACTCTATCAAAACCAGTTGAATTTGCAAGTAATCCTATCATAAGTGGAACGAAAAAAGTTATAAAATTAGCTGATGTAACAGCGGAGAATGTTACTAATTTATCTGATTTTGCTGGAACTAACGAAACCGTCGATTCAACTCAAGAGGAGCCAGATTATATACGTACGCAAGGTACCAGCCCTTACTCGTACTTACTTGCAGTTGAAGATATAATTGAAAAAGAATTTGATTGCCATCAAATTTTGGGTATGGATGCTTCTATCCGCGTGTGCATTTTATCAAACAATAATTTATATGTCATATCACCGGATAACCAAGAACAGATCAATCACCACATGAATAATGAGCAGTTGGTTGACATTTGGTTGCCCAAGAAGACGAGAGCAAAGCTGCAATCTAAAGGCCAAGCATCATCATCAGCAACCATGCTCTCGCAGGATAGTAGGTTCAATCAATTGATCACCATATATCAAGAGAGTACAGAGCACTTGCAGGATGGTGACACCTTATTAGCTCGAAGATTTCCTTACAAGTCAATCACATCACTACAGAAGCGATCGTATTTATTAGTTGATAAGGCATTAGAAATTTATTTTTCTAACGGATATAGTATCCTTATAAATTTGCCGCGTCAAAAGGCGCGAGATACTATGTACTCGTCAATCTATAGCAAATGTAGTAATTTACAAGAGAATCTTATAGTTCACAGTAAATTTAGTAACAATCCGTTCCAACTAAGTTCTCATCCATTGAATTCAGTGCATTTCCCGTTATTAAACAAGTCTATTGCAGCTACTAGCGCCAATAACATGACATCATTTGATTTAACAAGGGCATTATTTACCTTTAATTGGGCTACGAATGAGTTTGACTCAATAACAGCGAAATGGGTTGAAGGAGAAATCACTAATTTTGACTATTTAATGCATCTGAATACCTTGTCTGGTCGATCTTACAATGACTGGGCTTGCTACCCCGTTGTCCCATGGGTTCTCATTGACTATTCATCCGAGACTTTGGATCTCACGAATCCAAGCGTATACAGAGATTTATCAAAGCCAATGGGTTCAATATCATCCGCGCGTGAGAAAGAAGCACGAGAAAGATATTCATCATTGAAAGATCAGTCGCCAATTATGTGCTCGGAAGGCGACGCACCATATCATTTTGGTACTCATTATTCTTCCTCAGCTATTGTTTTACATTATTTGATAAGATTACAACCATTTTCATCACATGCTGTGGCATTGCAAGCAGGAAGGTTTGATCGACCTGATCGTATATTCAATTCAATTAAGAGATCATGGATGTCAGCGTCAGGTGGATATACTTTAGATCCCGCAACACATACATCTAATTTACAAGATGTCAAAGAATTAATACCTGAGTTTTATTATTTACCTGATTTCTTATTGAATATGAATGGATATGAGATGGGATGCACATCTGTACGCAGCAGTTTGAAAGTACAAAATATTGATGAAATTGATAGCCGTAGTAATGTCCGTAAAGTCACAGATGTGGAGTTGCCTCCATGGTGCAATGGTAATCCGCGAGAATTCATTAGATTACACCGTGCTGCATTAGAAAGTGATTATGTTAGCTCTAATTTACACAATTGGATTGATCTAATCTTTGGTTATAAGCAACAAGGAAAAGCAGCAGAAGAAGCATGTAACTGCTTCCATTTCTTGTCATATCAAGGTGTAGTCAACCTAGATAATATTACATCTAAATCTACTCGCAGAGCATATGAAGAACAAATTCGTGATTTTGGTCAAACTCCATTACAATTATTTAAATCAGCGCATCCTAAAAGGAAAACAAAAATTAATGATGGTGAAAGTAAGTATCGCTGGGAGGTACCTATCGGTAACATTAGCGGAGTTGGTGAATCGACGAATGTATGTGTGGTTTCCGTGTCCGATATTTTATTACAAAAGGAAGGTATTCGACCATTAATGAATATGAATATGGCATTAGAAAGCACTAAATTGAATGTGCATCGACCTATTCGGATGAGTATTGCGGAGTCCAACAGGACAGTTAGTTCTCGCTATAATCACAGAAGTATTGAGAAAATATATATATCTTACACTGCAGGAGCCACTACTACGAATACCGCGAGTGTGAGTGACGTTTATCACGTGGCTGCTAGTAATAGAGGATGTATCTTATTACCCCCTCTCTATGACACAATGTTTGTGATTGGTTATCTTGATGCAACTATTAAAAGCGCAGTGAAACTTGATACACATGATGAATGGCGAATATCTGGTAGTATTGACGTAGGATCAGGCGTTTTGTTGTCAAGTATTGCAGCTAGTGATGATGGTGCGGTGGTTATTACAGGTGAAAATAATCTAGGATTCATCTATATTTGGGAACGCAAGAGCAATCATAATGGTTTCATTAATTCCAACGAGACTGCTTTGTTATCTTCTTCGCTAACTCAGGATGGTAGTATTGTAGACGATCGCAGTGTTTTAAATTCTAATACTGGTGATGATGATCATAACGACTTGATTGGTGTGAACGATAAATCGTATGCTATTACGCACACCGTCTCAACGTCGCACTTACATGGTGGAAGTATTACCCATATCACGGTATCGAATCTTCATCGTATCTTTATTACTGCATGCGCACAAGGTAATGTTGTTGTCTGGGATTTAGATACATTGAAAGGATTCACTTTGATGATAGATATTTCTAGTAATAATAACGAAAAGGTTACTGTAAACGCCATGGACATCGATGAAATCACTGGTGATATTTACGTTGGAGTTAGTTCATATATTTTTATATTTGATATAAATGGACGCATACTGAGTAAAGTTACACATACTCCTCCTATCAACTTAGATAGCAATAATAATTCAAAGAAGCGGTCATCATTTTTTGGAGGAACAAAAGCTACAGAGGAGTCAGTTACTCAACAAACGGACCGTGACTATTCATCTGACGTTACTAGTATATGTGTATGTCCTATTGTATCGTGGCAGAAAAAAAGAGCATTTATTGCTGGTTACGCCAACGGATCTATTCGATTTTGGACAACTGAAATCAATATTAATAATAATAAACATAATTATAAGTTGAATCAACAAGCTGCTGCAACACCTGCCGCTAATAGTGTTGTATTTAATTCCAACGAATCATATGAATACTTAGCATATGAGACATTCGAAATTAAACAAGCGTTTGGAATGGGAGTCCCTGTGACAGCAGTAAGTATTACCAAGGATTGCACTACTGTATTAGGTGGATCAGCGGATGGTACCGTTAATGAGTGGAAAATAACTTACGAAGAAGAAAATTCTTTTGTACAAAATACTAAGGAATGAAGTGGTAGCTCTCGGGCTATGTAATCACCGATTAAGCATTTATTTGTCTTTTATTTGTTGTATAATGTTAGATTTTTTAGATTTTTTTCGACCGGAGCCGGTATTTTGTTGCTTTAGGGAGACGATCTTGGTTTTAGCATGCTCTCACCTTTTGCGAGGAACTTCCATGCTCGACGTGGAACATATAGAAATAATACGAAAAACCTCGGAAAGAACGAACAAAGAAATCGCCTATCAGCTTGCGAAAATGGACCCAACTAACGTATGTGGTCTTGACATGAGCTATCCTGCAAAGAATTACGTGAATCAAGCATTTGTGTGTGGTATGATATCTTCAATATCTTCTATATCTTCTATTATCTTGATTTAACATCATAAATGCTTAAAGGTTACCCAAGAAGTGCTGCTGAACTCATGTTAGTCTATAACAAATGTAAGAAATCTTTATTCCATTCACCTCATGAAATACTATTGTATTTCTCAAATCTATCCTACTTATGATTGAATTACTTCCAATTATTCATTATTTCATCATCATTTATTCATATAACTTATTATCTTTCCTTCTTTATATAGCATTTGGCAATGACAACAAGTATCGCCAGCTTCCATGTCGTACATTTATTATGACTGGATGTTGCCCATATAAAGATCGTTGTCAATTTTTACATGATTTAAGAGTAAGAGCACGTGATGCAAAAGCTCGAATTCGTGCTAAAAATCAAGAGGAAATCATTCCAGATGCTCATTTTTGGCCAGTAATGGATTACAATTTAGTAAATCGTAAATTAGATATGAAAAATCAACCAACTGTAAGTCAAAATTATGAAGTACCAGTGCCACAAAATGATGAATATCGTCGTCATGATGAAGCAGTATACTCAATGTGGAATCACTTTGTTGAATATTGCACTTTATTGTTATCTATTGAACCATCTGGATGCTATTGTTTAACTATGGATCAAATGGCATTTTTAGATGAATATAATGATATCAATTTGTTCACTGGCAACCAAAGACTCTCTGTGTTATTAAAATTGTCACAAGGTTTTGATATTGAGACTATCCTTGGTGAAGAACGTAAGCAATATGCACAGAACTTATCATCAGAATATCAAGCAAAAACCAATATTGAAGCTAAAAACATTGCTGGTGGCTTAAATTCATATGTTGATTCAAGCAATTCAACCTCAAAGGTGTCTTCTAAATTAAGAGCAACTGCGCCAGAGTTTAAATTATCACCAACAAGTACTCCTCATCGTCATAGTCCAGTCACTGTACCTGGTACTCCAACAACAACAACATGTACCAACACTATGGATGCATTAACAACAATGGATGCTGTTGCGGTTGATTCAGATGACGATTGTGATATTGCTGAGATTGCAAATGGCTTGATGAAGTCAACATTTACGGCAATATCAAGCGATGACAAGAAGTCAGGTGATAATCGTAATGATTCAAATGTTTCTCCATTTTCTGTTGCTGATATTTTGTCATTTTCACCAACAACTACACCATTAAAATTAATTGATCCACAAGTTGCTCATAAAGAGTATGAAAGATTGCAAATTTTGAATAAGATCAATCAATTACAGCAACAGTTATGTGTTCTAGATAATGAGAAATCACCAGTCGTCCCTGAAAATGATGCAGTCGATACTAATCAAGATCCTAAATTTATTAATTTTTACGATAAAAATCGTTCAGTATTTGGATGTCATTAAACTCCAAATCATTTACAACGACTCCTATCGATTGTGTAAATCGGGAGGATGTTGACATTGCAATTAGACTAAATAAGTCATTTTTTTTGATTAAAATTACATTGATTACATCCCAAATATCGTTTCAATTTTGTAAATTGTGAATAAATAGATGGGCTATACACCCCTTTTCTCTTGTCAACACTAATGAAACCCTTCGACCCGGATGTCGGACCGATTGTCGGTACTTCTGTAAATTTCGGCGATAAATACTCTACTACTTCTCCCTGTTTCATAGTGTGAATTGCCACTACTAATTGGATAATGTTGCAAGGAAAACCGATTCTGAGTAAAAATAAGCGAAAAAACAGTGAAATCATTGATTTTACGGATGGTAGTACGCCAATTCTAACAAGTATAATGGGATCAAATGTTGGTGATTTTATGACAAATTTTAAACGTAATCCGTACGTAATAAAAGGGAATGATCGTATTTTATCAGCATTAAAAGATCAACTAGGTGATTTTGATGTCGAGACAATGCTTGAATCAAGTGCATCTGATAATTATCATGTGTGGTTGAAGCAAACAAGCAATCATGGTAATAAGTTAGAATCAATTATTGTTGAAGATGCTAGTCAAGCGTTGAAATTATACAATGCTGGTCATTCCTTGTATTGCCGTGCACCAAAAGATTTAGAAGATATTGTAGTTAGTAGATGCTTAAAAGAATTAAATTTTAGTATTGGATGTAGCAATAGTGATCGATATCGACGAGGTGAAATTGAAACATTTTACTCGAATAAAGGGCATTTGACTGCATTTCATACTGATTTTCAAGAAAATATAACAATTATGTTAACTGGTAAAAAAAAATGGCGATTTATAAATAGTTCATTAACACATCCGTTAAGAGGATGTACACCACACTATTACCAGAGTAATGATGTAGCAGAAACACAACTCAAAGTATTAAAATTAAGTGATTCCATGTTTTCAGTCAATGAATATATAGATAATAAAAAGAATAAACCATATGAAGTTATTATTGAAGCAGGAGATATTTTGTATCATCCAGCTGGTATATGGCATGAAGTTGAATGCATAGAAAATTCTATATCGATAAATATATCACTTGTTGGTGTAACATACGCCGAGGTAGTAAGTAATGCAATACAACAATTATTGTTACAAAATGATAAATATAGAGAAATAGTAAATGTAAGTCATCAGAAGAATGCATTACAAGTTATTCAAAATATATTTGATGAGATTCAAAGTATAGTAACCGGGAAGCTGGTACCCAACGATATTCTTACGAACTATTGTTTTGTGAAGGAATGTGATCCAATATTATACATTAGTAAGTTTAACTCAAAATTATCGATATCAGCGAATAAGTTACGGATAAATCCGTTAGCATCATTGTTATTAGTAAATGAGTTAAAGGAATTAGGTTGGAGTGAAAACACCGATGAAGATGAAACTTCCAGCACATCATCATCATCATCATCTTCATCATCAACAGCTCCTAGCTATGGTACTCTAGTTGTACATATAAACTACGGTAATGAAAGTTATGAATCACTGATACGAGCTGAAATAAGATGCGATAGTACAGACCAAGCAACTATTATCTATAATCAATGGTTGAAATGGAAACAAAATAATAAAGTAGCCTTTGAAGTTGATAAATCAGGCGAAATCTGTAGAGTTATCAACTGCCTTTTACACGTTGGTGTTATTAATTGTATTTAAAAGATACCGGTACCTGGTCCCAGTTCCGCATTTTTGATTTTTGATCCCCATTCATCATCACATAGTTTTACTTCATCGCTAATCAATAGGCATTGTGGCATTGGTAGTATGCCTCACTCTACCAATAGTACTAGTGATGCAAACAATACTGATGATTTAACCAGTGAGAAAGTATCTGCCGAGTTTCTTACATTTGCAAAAGAAAATAATGTTAAACGATTTAAACATACAGATTTTATTGGTTTAGCTAGTCATCCAGAACGTTCAGTTCAATTCATTTGCTCAGGCACCTTTGGATCTTGCTATAAAGTTAAATTAAAGAAGAGCATAGTAAGAGATGATAATAGGAAAGTCAATGAAGTTGTATTAAAATTCTTTGGGTATGCTTTATCTAATCCTATTGATGAAAATGGATCATCACGAAAATGTGAAGAAGAGATAGAGACTGATTATATGTTTAATTCATTAACATGTTCTGCAAGATGCTATGGATATTTGGTAGATTCAATGACAGGATACGTTGCGAATGTACCTAGATTACCAACATTTAAAGATGTATCATTCAACGGGGAGACAAGTATGGGTAAACGTTTTCCATCAAGGACTGTTGTAAAAGTTTCGGAATGTTTAAGCTATGAGTTATTTGATTATATTATTCACCGCTATAATGCAGGTCTCTACTTATCTGTAGAAATTGAAGTATCAAATATTTTTAGAAATTTAATTCAAGGAGTTAGTGAAATACATAAAAAAGGATATATACATAAAGACTTAAAACCAGAAAATATAATGTTCAATGACAATGGAGAGATTCGCATTATTGATTTCGGGCATGCAATACCAATGGATGAAGAGGGAATAGAAAGTGAGTATGGTACAGCAGAGTTTCGTCCACCTGAAACCCCATCATATTGTGGATTTGAAAGTGATGTATGGGCTGCTGGACTAATATTATATATGTTACTATATCCTGGTCGCAAGCCACAGACTGCAAGATATAGATCATTCCCAGATATCTCTGCGGAGGCACGTGACTTGTTGGAACATATATTTATTATTGATCCTAAAAAAAGGTTTACTTGTGAGCAGATATTAAGTCATAAGTGGATTACAAGAGAAGGCGACTTGGATAGATTAGAAAAAGAATTACAAAGTGTGTCAACAGAATATGTTAATAATTTGAGAAATATAGCAAACTTACAAAACTTTAAGAGAATATTTGTTTCATTAGCTGATGAATCGCGGCGCAGAAAGAATACTTTAAGACATATTCTCTGGCCAGACGCTCCTTTTAGTAAGCATATTAGTGCTGAAAAGTATGATGCATTGATAAAAGCATTTAAAAATGCTAGTAGAGCCGTTATTCCTGATGATAAATCAACTGGTCCTGTTGAGTTCACCAATATTGCAGGGATCATAAATAAAGATAGATATCCACCTATTTATAACTTATTTGAAAGTGTTATAAATTTTTTTCGTCCACAAAATACTGAGCTAAAAATACCAACAGAAAATACAGATGAGTCATCACCTTCAAGGTTCGTTACTTACTTATGAATTCATTCACTCATTCCTTTACTTACTTACTTACTTACTTACTTACTCATTCAAGACCAAAAAAACGTCGTAAGGCATCATCTGTAGTTACAGAAAATGGGATTAGTAGCGCACTAAGTTATGCTGGTTTTTACGAAATTATGCGCGCAAATAATATGAGTGTGTTGGCAAAACCAGAAATATTTAATATTTTTGATATAAACCAGAGTGGTAAGATAGACTATTATGAATACATGTTGAATATAGCATCGCTTCGCGTTGACCACAATCTGAGCAACTCTGAGGATGAAGCCAAAATGTATTTCCAAATATTTGATATTGATAATGATGGGTTGATACTTTATGATGAGTTCAAGGGTGTTATGCATCACTTGGTTGGAAGTAATCAACAATTTACTACTAATTTTACTGATATTGAAAATCTATTTGCAATGCTTGGAGCTGAAAATAACCAAGGAATTGATCTTGATGGGTTTAAAATATTCTATAAATCCTTGTTGTTATCAACGAGAGTGCACTAGCTAGGTTGTGGTGTTCTAGTTGACGATTGATTTTCATTACTTTTATTGAAAATCTTTATGTAAACTTGTGGTGACGGTGCTTTATGTGCACATGGGATATGGCGAATATCGTAGAGTATAGAGTTGTAACAACAAATATGTATATGCAAGACATATGTATAATTCTGAACTGTTCCCCCAATTTATCTTTGTTAGACCAGAAACATATCGAACATTATTTATGCTGGTCGAACTTAACTTGGAAAGGAGATGATCTAATATAGCATCCATCACACTCATTCATCACCCATGTCATTTTACAGGACGAATAACGGTTTAAAAGAGGAAGCGGTCCACCGGTATTGTCCAAATTATCCAAAACAATGATGACATCATCAGCACTATTTGTACAGTTGTTGCTTCTGTTGCTATCGCTGCATATAGCAAGTTGCTTTGTGTCTGTTAATAGTAGTACGAAAAGACCCAAACTTTTACTTTTAATGAGAGATGTTACAGTCAAAAATTTAGATAATGGAAAAGAAATAATAATTTCATCAGGACAGCCTTTATCACTAGCAGCAGTGCGCAGTGATATGAGATTGTCGTTTCAGTGTAAACAAGGCACATGCCAATCGTGTCAGGTGTTATTAAATGGTACTTTTTAATCAATTATTCATTATCTAAATCAACTTATTAGTTTTTGTATAATTCAACAGGTAAAGTAGTCGAGACATGTCAAAAGTACCCGATATGTCTAAAATAACAATTAAAAAAAGAAATAAATGAAAAGAATAAGATTGTAAAATAATTGTAGAATTTGTACTTATTAATTCATTATATAGAATTATTTTATCTCCATTTTCTTTTCCTCTGGTGTATACAAATCATCAGCCATACGTAGATAATATTCCATTAATTGTGATTTCTTTTTACCCTTTTTACCTGCCATGTGTATTAAAAAATCACCTTTTACATATTGTGCAGTTGGCACTAACGTACCAAATATATCATACAATGGATGAACAGAATATGAATTAAATACACATTGCGGCATGAAGCTGAAATGTGATCTAAACATATTATAGTCACCAGTATAGTCCTTTAATGGTAGAGTGAGTTAGTCTATGAGTAGTAGAGTGCATGCGTCGTTATTTGAGTGGTGCGAACGAGGTAAAGGGTTGGTTGGTTAAGTATATAGGGAGTTAATAGATAAGTTTAAAAGTTGAATAATTGATTGTGAGTTTTACCTTCAACCAGTATCTATTCTGCCAAACATCAGTATTTAGTAAATAATGAAATGCTCTTTGTTCATATTCAAATGGATAAGAAGCACCTTCCGGTGATCTTGGTGGTACCAATTGATCTTGATCCCATAATAATTGTAAAAAGTTTTTAGTAAATTGCGTATTTTTTGCAATCCATACACCAGTATTAGGTCCACTCCAATCTGTAGCCATAATAAAATCACTAGTAATTTTAGTTGGATTTGCTGCATCAATAAAATCCTCAATTTTTATATCTAAATCTAATATTACAATATCCATATCCATATATACAATATAATCCAATTGATTCATATACAACGCATTTTTAGCGGCTAATAATTTACTCCATGCTGCAGGACGTGATGTATCTAAAGAATCATGACCATTTATTAATGAATAACCATGTCGAGCACAATAAATTTGTCTATTTTTTAAAACACCTGACATAATATTTTCATCCCATGTACTATCACTTTTATTTTTCTCATATATATATACTATTCCTATTGACAATTTCTTCTTTTGTGATGGTAACTTTGATGTTTCAACAATTGTGTTGGCATTAACATCTTTATAATTTGAAAATACTTTATTATTATCTAATGTTTTGATACGACATTCTTGCCTAGTAGATGGATGTACAATATCAAGCAACACTGTCGACTGATAAATATATGTCTCATGGTCCAGAATATCGATTATAACTAATAATGCAATCAAAAATATCAAAAATTTTAACCAACGATACCATAAGCTTTGACTATCTGCATTTTTACATTTTTTTACAAAATTTACTATCCACGAAACCATCGACATAGCAGAGACCTCGATATATGTTGCGATATAGTCTAGTAACGCGCAAAAGTTCTTGCAACCTTTGTTTGGTGTGTCTTGTAAAAATTTGGTTTTAAAAAAAAGCTCCGGTCCAATATCAGATGTGGGTAACGCCTTGGATATTTATATAATCAGCTGGACTTCTAAAAAAGCGCTTTTGCGTATCAATAATGAATGATTGTCAACGCTTAGTTTAGTCTCTTTTCTTTTATCTATACCTGAATATTGGAAGTACCGGACCAAAATTTGCCCAAGAAATGATCTCTGGGAAATCTAGAAGAAAAAAGGAATCACCTCTAAAAGAATGATTGCGACCAATGATATAAGCTCGCTGTTGATTGGTATTTTAGTGCCATCCGTCGTGATAATATTCCTCATAATTCTATGCTTTTATATCAGATATCGTAATTTAAATCAATCTTTTCGATATGAAAAGGTAAATCATTCATTGGATGACGAAGAAATAGAATTTAAATCAAGAATGATTGATGGGGCAGTAAGAGACGACGATGATCACGATGATATTGAAGATTTGTTTGCTGCGAATACGGATTACAATGATGAAGATGTTGATTTTAGTTTAGATGATATTGATCGATTAACAATGTTGGAAAAATTTAAATCAAATTTAGAAGATAATAGTGATAGTAACGTTATGAAGGTTTGAAAGGATGGAAATATATTATATTTTTGATTATTTTGTTATCATTTGTAATTAAAGTGTAACTAAAATTAAGGTCATTTTTAATCGAGACGACACGACTATGTTATAAAATATTCATTATTTACATTAAAAAAACAAAATGACAAAAAGGAGTAATTATAATGATCCGAGACTCCAAAATCCATCTGGGGTTTCAGGTGGTTTCCATGTCGATTTGTGTCGAGAACAATTATTCAATAATTCCACATCATCAAATCCTTGATCTTTCAATGCTTTATAAAATTCAGCACATTGCATACACGAATGACCTGGTAATGACTCCCTTAATGTCTTTGATCTTACTGGCTCTACATATTTATTGGAGTATACAGGAATATTATTTTTACTTACAGTATCAGTTCGACGCAGTTCATTACTGCCAGTACTAGTCCTATTATCTTTAGAATTTTTAGTAGATGAAATATTGTCATTTTTCTCATTTTCATTTTCAATCAATTTACTATTACTACTAACAGGAATTTCTTTACTACTTCTACCAAGAGCATATGAAGGATCAATATTTTCAGGTTTATTGCGTAATAAGTATTCCTTCCCATCAAATATTGCATAATTTTTATTATCCAAGTTACTTTTTTTATTTTCATGTAGTATATTGTCATCAGATATTACTTTTTTTTTACTGCTCCAACCTTCGTTTCCATTCGTCACATGCTTTATATCACCTACCATAGTAGATGCACTCCTTTTTAAAATATTAGAACTACTAATAGATGGTGAAATATTATTATCATTTTGTTTTCCTATGCTATTAAATGCATGAATTGTATTTGGCCGAGTTAACTTTTTAGCAGAATTAGGCTTATCGACTCTGACATGTTCAATAGGAGGTGCGTGGTTTTTTAATTCGTCATAAACTTCTGGATTAATTGTCTTTAACTTTTCAAATAAATTTTCCCATAATTTAATTTTTTTCAATAAAAACCTTTTCTTTTTAAATTCTAACCGATACATACGAGTAACTTGTCCCACTTCATCTTCATGCTCCATACCTACTCGATCTTCATGTTGACGAATTTCATCTCGGATCATCACTGCTAATGAAGGTCGCTGCATTATTTACAATGTTTTCATGAAATTTCAAATAATTCGATATAGTTTGCAACAAAGCAATGTACTAGGAGAATTGTATGGGTCACTGCACAATGAAACAAGATTCACTTTTTAAAAAATAAAAGAAACTTGCTAGTTTTTCTGTTGTGCGTACCGGTATCAATATTGTTATCATATTATTGAAGAAAAAAGATAATTAGATAAGCAAATAAGTAGGTAATCTTTTTAAATTCTGGTTTTATGTCCTGTTCACTATTGCTCATATAAACACACACACAAAAATGACATGATACTGCACCGGTACCAGTGCGTAAAAAAGAGGGCACTCCATTTCCAAACCTGAGTTACAAAGGTTTTTGAAGGTCAGAAATGAGTGACTCAATGGATCCCTCCGATGATAATAACTTGGCAGTTTTTAGTGCATCTGAAAATGATGATTACTCATCTAGATCTTCATCATCACTCAATAAGACTCAATTTACTAAATCTACATCTACGAATAGTATACCTGCAGATGATCATAGTTCACGGAGCTTCATATCTCTAAATACACCACAATTTACTAAATCAACATCTACGAATAGTATACCTGCAGATGATCATAGCTCACGGAGCTTCATATCTCTAAATGCACCACAATTTACTAAATCTACATCTACGAATAGTATAATTGGAGAGGATCATAGCTCACGGAGCTATTGGAGCGATGCAAGCATGGATGCTATCGTTGGCTTGGTTGGAACTTTACGTAATAGTTTTCGTAGGCTCAGTTATATGGGTGATAGTAGAAGAGGAAGTGTGTCGTATAGTATGAAATTTTTAGCTCAAGAAAATTCATTAAATGAACAATTAGAGAGTATTGACGTATTTGTTAAAAATAGATTAAAGTATAAAAATGCTCGTTATAATTCAATATTATATGTAGCAGTTACTTGCATTATAACTGGGGCAGTGTTAATATTAATTATGTTTTATGTAGGTGGTACGGGAAATGTTGATAAGGCAATTTACAATAATGTTGATAGTGGATTTCTTAATATTGTAGGTCATGTAGGAATTTTTCTTGGCTCTGTTGGACTTACAACTATGAGTTTAATTCCACCAAAATCAATGAAAATTGATAAATTATTACGAAAACCTGTAATAATTTGTCTAAATACTATTGTAACTGTTGGATCTGGTTTTATATTAGGTATTTATCCACCATACACCGGTTTTGTATTGTGTCTCGGTGGTATCGGCGTGACGGTTGTAAGTATCCTAAAATGTTATGATGCTAACCAAAAATATGATATAACACGTGCATTATCTATATGGTTAGTATTATTTCTTAATGTTTTATGGCCTATATTCTTTTATATGGGTGCTAATCCAAGCAAATTTTTTAGTCATCGATTGTTATATGATGACACTAAGATAGATCATGGGTATTTACAGACAATAGGATACTTACTAGGTAGTTATTATCTGTTTATGGGTGCACTTCTTGGTGTCTTGTTATCCAAAGAGATATACCAGCTTCACTACGAAGAATGTAATGCAAAAAGATCAGCAATATTATCAGCAATATTACTAAAATATTGTTTGTATTCCTTTATTAGTATTATTGGCTTATCTTGTATCGTGGGTGGGGTCACTACAATGTCCATTAGTACCGGTTATTTAAAATTTGGTGGTCTTGTTGCTACACTTAACGGTATTATTATGTTATTACCAGTAGTTTTAGTAATTATTGTTGGTCCTGTTAATTTATTTAGTTATTTAGAGAAATTTTTTCAAAAGATAGATGCTATAGAAGATGGTGCATATATTGCAGAGATAGTAGCAGGAAAAGATTATTCATTAGGATCCTTATATTTTACAAAACGAGATGTTGAAGATGTTAGATTCAGTGAAGGAAGTAGTAGAAGATATTTTTATAAAGGAAAAATAGTAAAAAATAATGTACCAGGACGTCTTATGGTATTAATAGATTTAGAAGAAGATAAAAAAATGGAAGATTGGAATATAGCAGAGTTTGTAAATCAAAGAAATAATAGATTAGGGGAGTTATCTGAGTTGTCATCAACTCGTGCTCGTCCCGAATCATCCGCAATTCCACAATTAACACCTAATGTTGATGTAGAGAATCCAGGTAGTCTTCTCACTCATATACTTAGTTACTCATGTACTTACTGAAATTTCTAACAGGTGAAATAGTTGAAACAAATAGTCCAAGTAAAGGTAGAACACGTGGGAATAGACCCACAATTAGTAGAATACGTAGTGTGCCTTCAATCAGTAGAATAAATAGTGTAATGGCTAAGAATGAAGATTTTTATGGTAATACAAAGAATGTTGTATATTCTCCAGGTAGCTTCTTATATAATCAATAAATCTCTTACTCACCTGCACACACTCACTCACTCCTTCACTCAATCAGTATCAGTTGTTACTGAATCATATGACAATGTAAAATTACGAGCTTGGGCTGAAGAACACTTGAGATACATTGAATGGGAGCAGTTGAATGAGCATTCTACTGAAATATTCACAAGATCACCACGTGATAGCAATAATAATAAAAATGAAATGGATTCTTATTTTTTAAATTTATCTAAAAAAAGAAATAATGAATTCATAAATTATTTTATTTCACACTCATGGAGTGATGATCCAAAAGATAAAATTACATGTTTATCAAAATTAGTTGATGCTATTGGAAGTCCATCATCGGTAAAATTTTGGTTAGATAAAGTATGTATTGATCAAGCTGAGCAACAAAAAGCTCTTCAGGTATTGTTATACTCACTCCCTCACTCACCTTACTTACTCACTCACTTACTTACTCACTTACTTACTTACTTACTAAGGTTTTGCCTATACATATCGCTTATTGTGATAAAGTCTTGGTATTATTTGGAGAATCATATTTATCTCGTTTATGGTGTGTTTGGGAGTTATACACTGTATTTGTGGTGAGTAATGACCATGCTTCAGCAATGAATAAGATAATTTTATGGCCAATATTAAAATCAGAAGAAGGAAATTTATTAAGTAATGATCTATCAGAGCGTCGAGAACACCAAATTAAAAAATTAATAGAACAATTAAGTGAATTTAGTCTCGATAAATGTACTCGCTCACTTAATCACCCGCCTTTATAAGCTCATTATTACTCACTTACTCACTCATTTATTTAGGTCATTGTTGGGATCCAAATGAAGAATATAATTTAAGGAAAGTTATTGACAATGTTAGTGTTACAAAATTTGAGACAACAATAAAAAATATTGGCAAGTCAATGATTGAAACTGGTGAATGGAGGAAAATATTGGTTCCAGATGAACAATGGTATGTCACTCGATACATAATATTGAACTCTTCTTACTTTCATTATTATACTCTATTAGGTGGTCTAAATTAATTCCAATATCACCAGGTACAAAACAGATTAAGAAGAAAAATAGTATGAGTATAGAATTAGAAGCTGCTAATGCTAGCAAAGATAATAATGTAATATAATGTACGAAAGAACAAGATCTTCTCTTTCTTTTCTCCTGTGTGCGCATTGGGTGTGGACTGGAAAGGCCTCCATTCTTCCAAAAATTTAAAATTCCTGACGAGTGTCTTGAGATTCCTAAGTTACACAGGGTTGAGTGTTTGACCCAAAAATATATCTTAGCTCTTAGAACTTCTTCGTTGCTACTAGGAAAATGCTAACTCTGGCATCCATATTCGCTATATTTCTATTGATTCTATCTTTTTATGGAGTTTGTTTGATATGTGATGAACACTTAGTACCATGTGTTGAAGTATTTATAAAGACTTATAATGTGCCCGAGGAAATGGCAGCAGTAACACTTGTTGCATTTGGATCTGCTGCACCTGAATTAATATTGAATATGGTATCTGCATTTCAGAATACTTCAGATATATCAACTCCAGCAGTATTAGGATCAGCAATGATTGCATTTGGATTAATACCTCCATTATGTGTATTATGTACTCAGAAAGATGTCATTCAACTAAAAGTTTGGCCAATAATAAGGGAAACATTCTTTTATTTATTTGGTTTAGGAATATTCTTAAGGTTATTTAACTTACTCACTTACCTATTGATACCTTACCTTACTTATTCTCTAGTTCTATTTACGATGGAGAAATGTTTTATTCTGAGGCTTTAGTAATTACGTTAGTTTATATTTTGTATGTGGGAACTGTATCTATTATATATTTTGTAGGTAAAAATAATAATTATAATAAAGTAATACCTGTTGCGGATGCTGATGCTGATGAATCCCGTGTATTGTTAGAGCTAATAGAGAATAATTCTATTGAAGCTGCAATAATTCCCAGTAATAATGCCTTATATGTATGGGGCTTGAATATATTCAATGTATATTTTGCTAACCCATTTCAAAGTGTTTTGGTTTATTTAATGCCCAAGTTAACACCAAATAATGACAGTAAAGGAAAAGTTCCCTTATCAAGAGCTTTCTCGGTACTTGGCATGTGCATTGTATATATTGCAATATTCACTTCTATTATTGTGAATACTTGTTCCATTTTAGTTAGTCAGTTAAATGTAGATAAGTCTACCATCGGAGCGACATTAGTTGCATTAGGATCGGAAATTCCTGATACAATAAGTGCTGTAGCTTTAGCTAAAAATGGATATTATGATGGTGCAATGGCAGGTGCAATAGGCTCGCAAGTTATTAATATAAGTCTTGGCGTAGGATTGCCTGCATTGCTCCTCTGTATGTCATCTTCTACTGGTAGTTATAAAATTGATTCAGAACAAACAAATAGTTTATGGTTATTAACATCACTATTGTATGCTGTTGTATTCACTTATGTAGGCGTTACTTTACCAATAATTAATTTTATATCTTCAGCATGTGTTAGTGTGAAAGAAACTTATTTTACCAAATTTGGTGCGACAGTTTTACTAAGTGTGTGGATATTGTCATATGTAATATTTGTATATAGCAACGAAGCCTAGTTATATGTATATTTAAACTACAAATTACAAATATGTTATTATTTTTTACTTGAATCTATTAACTGAGCCAAATGCAATAGGTTTACGTTTTTCTCCTCTAGGCAATAATTTCTTGATTGGACTTACAATATTGATCGATGCCGACGCAGAATATGATGAACCTCTAAATATAGACATATTTGGTTCATTTCTTCTGCTACTACTACTACTGGGTCTGGTACCAGCAAAAACATTATTTTTTGGTTTTGGTTTCTCCGTTTTAATAATTAATTTCACTGTTTTTGCCTTACTAGACGCAGTAGAGGCAGCAACACTATTGTGACCCTTCAGTCTACGTCCATATGTTTCAAATGAAGATGCAGAGGATGACACTTTAGAATCTACTGACTTGCTACGCTTAACAGCTGGTTTCGTATCTACTTGCTCCTGGTTTAATTGCTTTTTCTTATTTGCATCGCGCATTCTTATAATATCTTCAGTAGTTAAAACTCTACTTAATGATGTACTACTTTCAATATTTTTATCTTGTTTTCTTGTTTCAGTATTGGTTAAAGGAGTTGATATAGATGCAGTAGGCATCGAACTACGCTTTCTTAATTCAAATGAATTTGCTGATGACGCACGACGTTGTGATACTTTATTATTATTAATTGGATTGTCTCGTTTTTCCTTTAATTTTACTACAGGATCTAAAGGAGATCGAAATAATGATGATGTATTTTCAGATTCTTGTAATCCAACGATACTGTTCCTGGTAATATGTCTAGTTGCACTGGGGGTGATTCTGTTAACGGATGATGAGGTAGAATCAGCATTATTAGACCAAGTGGCACGTCTGTTAAAAGGCTTATTCACTTTTGGTATAACAGCACTACTTTTGTCAGCTTCAACGCTATTTGTATCCATAACTAATGGACCGATATGACTAATCGTTGACTCAGTTGCAGCTGAAGAGGCAGAAGTACTGATACTACTAATCTTACTTGGTGTTACATTCATTTCTTTCATTTTTTTCTCCAATGCACGATCTACTTCCGATATTCTATTTTCCCAATATTTCCTTTTGGAATAAAACAATCTAACTTCAATAAGTAATGAACAATCATCTGCCATTTTACATGATGACATTTTACGTATTTCTGGTGCTTGTAAAAACAAAGTAACTTTCTTCTTGTGTTGATCCAACAAATCTATTAGTTGTAATGAACAGTGACCAATTACTTCATCATGTTTACCACCCATTTTAGTACTATCAATTAAAGTGAAATAAACACATTGACTTAAGTCAGTAATATTATGTAGTACAAAGAATTCACGCCATTCAGGATATAATGTTCGTGGTTTGACAGTTGTTTGACAAATATTATCACGATTATTAGCGAATGAAACTGGAAAGTTTTCACCTGTGACAGCCATGCATGAAATATTTAAATCATTTTCAACTAAAGCATCGTGACTACCTGGTCCAAGTGATATCTCAACATAAGGATCAGCACTTTTGGTTATTTTTTTCATCTCGGGTAATGATTTTGCAGAAATTATCGTAACTTCTAACTTAGCAAGACTTTTACCATCATTGTCTAGTGCAATACCAGTATTAGGGTCTAAGTGCTCTAGTTCTTTCATTTCTTCTAACTTATCATGACAAAGTTGTAAACGATCTCGTAGCATGCCAATTGTTAATGTAGCATCGTTTGCTAAGGTAGCATCATCAGTAATTCCTTGTCTTGTACCAGTGCGTGATAACGATCTAGTAGTTGCCGGTGACTTCATTATAGACATACGCTTACGAGTTGGTGAAGCTGTAAACGATTTAATATGGCTTTTGACTGTAATACTGCGCTCTCTAGATCTACCTCGAATTTCACTATTATTATTATTATCAACTAAAGCTGTAGCAAATGTATCTCTACCTAATTTAACATTACTTTTAATTTGCTGCACCTTTGGTACTTGCTTGGATTCTTTTAATGCATCTATTTCTTTCTGTTGTCGTTGTAATATATCAAGTAATGTAGTTTTGCTAGCACTTGTTCTAGTTGGTGAAGTTGTTATAACTACTTGGGAACTATTTTCAATTTGTCCTGCTAACTGTTCTAGTCGTCCAACAATAGAAACAACTGCTGCATGTCGTTCTTTACGCAATAAAGACTCACTTTTATCTTCAATATTAGTTTTAGGTGTTGAATATTCACTTTTACCAGGTGAACTTGGTGGAGTAGCTAAATCTAATGTTTTAGCAGATTTTGTAACATCTAAGTATCCATCTATACCCATTAAATCATTTCTAAGCATGTCTGTAACAGCTTCGATTTTATTTATATCAAATTCTGTCTTATTGGTGCTAGCAGGAATAGCTAATGATCGCCTTACACTAGAGATATTTTTATTTCTTATTCCAGCCTCTTCAATAGCACCTATTAATTCATTATTTTCATAATCATTTATTCTTCTTTCAATACTAGATAGCTCTAATTCTAATCGTAATCTTTCTACTTCAACTTCTCGAAATAAATCACGACTTTTTGATACTTGTTCAGATTTTTTATCTACTTGTTCTTTTAATTGTGTTTCTAAAAGTAATAATGAATCTAAACGACGATGTAATCTTGTTAAATAATCTGTTGATGATTCATTTTCATGACGTATTACTTTTGCTTTGCCATTTAATACATCATTAATTGTTATATCACTTTGAATAGTCGTTGGTATTGGTGACGCTGTAGCTATTGTAATTAAATTTGGAGATGGTTTATTGGTGTTAGGATGTAATAATACTGATAATTCCCTCTCTATTTCATCATATACTGTCTTTTTATTAACATATTCTTCCTCGTGAGATTCTAATTCTTTAGTTAGATTTACTAATGATTTTCTTAATTCAGCAGCGTTATCACTACTCCAACTTGTTGTACTTGTACTTATACGTCGAATACTAGCATCTGGTGTTTTAGTGGTACTATTATTGACCGAATTATTATTTGAAGCTGTTATTGTTGTCAATAAATCGCTTTGATGATTGATTGTTTTACGTAATTCATTTAGTTTTAATTCTTTTTTTTCAATTTCATAATATAAACGAGATTTATTATCTAATTTATCTTTGATTATAATAGCATTAGCTAATACCATTGGATCATCTTGATCTTGTGCCATACTATCATTAGCTATTAATTCAAATGCAATTTCATCAATAATTGATTTTGTTTTCCCAATAGTAGTACGTATAGTAATCATTTGATCATATACGTCTTGTAATATTAACTTATTGTTATTATATTCCTGTCTTTTATACTCCTCTTCTTCTTGTTTAACTTGTAATTCAGATTTCACACGTGTCAAATCGCTAGTTAAATCGTCTATGGTGCCAGAATATGTCATACTACTCCTTTTTTTTTCACTATCAAATATTTTAGACAATGATTTTGGAACATTTAATGATTGTTTATTACTATTTAAGAGACTAGAACGACGAGGTGTCTCTTTGCTCGGCGTCATTGATGCACGACGTGGAGGTCCAAAGGATGTCATTCACCCTAGCAAATCGAAATAAAAGTAGCTGTAAGAAATGGACATTTTGGAAAATTTCAACGATCAAAAAGCGGTACCTTCTATTTTGGAACTATCGTCCAAATGGTACAAATATAGATTAAAATAACTTAAAAACTAGAGACTAATGTTGCATCAACAAATTTGCATGTGCTGAAAGTTCCATTTGCTGATAATTAAATATTTTTACAATTATATGATACTATGTTATTTTCTAATCTTTTAGTTAAGTATTAAGTAAGCGCCAAAACGAAACCTAAAACTAGTGTATAATTATTGCATAAACTCACAATAACATCAATTTTTGAAACCGGTCCTACCTAATGTCGAGTTGGCGAAACGGTAAAATTTCTTACCGGATAAGTTATCTGACCATCAAGAATGTCTGCTTCCCTTGAGAAGGAGCTTAAAAATAGTATTGAAATCTTGCCGGTAAGTTACAGAGTAATAATAGTTTGCGCTGATATTGAAATTGAAACTTATTTTATTTACATATTTTATAGGGTCGATTATATTATGTTGCGTTATCTGCAGCACCTTCCAGTCATCCGCAGCGTCATTTCTTTTGCATAGATAATGATTTATTATACTGGAACTTTTTTCTAGATTTTGGTCCACTTAATTTGGGTCATTTATACAGATTCTGCGCAATGTTGAATAATAAATTAGCAGATGTTAAATTAAAGGATAAGATTATTTACTATTATAGTGGTTCACATATACATAAACGAACTAATGCAGCCTATCTAGTGTCATCATGGTCATTATTATATTTAAATAAAAATCCAGAAGATGCATTTAAACCATTTAAAGCAATAGCTAATACTTTTGCATTATGGCATGATGCAACTCCAACAGTATGCACTTTTCAATTAACAATATTAGATACATTAAAAGGATTATATAAAGCAAGAGAATGTGGTTTCTTTAACTTCGATAAATTCAATATAGAAGAATATGAATTTTATGAACAAGTTGAAAATGGTGATTTTAATTGGTGTATGGAAGGTAAATTTATTGCATTTGCAGGACCACATGCAACTAAAGAGGTTCATCCTGGTGGTTATCACACATTGTGTCCAGATGATTATATACCTTATTTTAAAAGGAAAAATGTGACACTAGTCATTAGATTAAATAAAAAATATTATGATGCCAAACGATTTACATCTCATGGTATAAATCATATGGAATTATATTTTTTAGACGGTTCTAACCCACCAGATAATATATTAGCAAAATTTTTAACCGCGTGTGAAGAAACACCTGGTGCTGTTGCAGTACACTGTAAAGCAGGACTTGGTAGAACAGGTTCGTGTATTGGAAGTTATATGATGAAACATTATAGATTTACAGCTGAAGAAGTCATTGGATGGTTACGTATTGTCCGTCCTGGCAGTATTATTGGACCACAACAACAGTTTATGAGAGATACACAAATGAAAATGTGGAGAGAAGGTGAATTATACCGAGCTAGACTTACTGATACTATTAGTAGTAGTAATGAAGGAAGTGAACTTCATGGGTCAAAAAGGATAATTGTAAATTCAGCAATGTCTCCAGCTACAAGTATTGCTTCCAAGTTTGCTGGAATATCGGTAACAGGTGATGGAATGAGCTCAAATAGACATCAACTTATTGTAGAAAGAGCTAAAGAAAAAGAAGATAGTGTTGAAGAATCAGGTGGTATAACACAAGGTGATACACTTCGTGCAAGACGACAGCAATTAAGGGATGAAGGTAGCCCTACAGGAAGTATGTCAGCCTCATCATCAGCCTCTTCTTCACCTTCAACACCGCCAAAATCATCAAAATACCAATTTTTATCAACTTGGAAAAAATAAAATTCATAGAGCATTATAGGATCATAAATCTTGTACATAGAATAGATACATATTAGATTTTATTTATTTATTGTGTGATTTATAAATACATAGATTCATTAAAGTATTCCATATAATTCTAATAATTTTGGTGAAAATGATAAAATTTCCTTTAAATGTTGTTGCTGTGATGATGTAAATAATGATTTAACTAACGAAAATGATGGTATTTTACCAATGGCCTCATACCACTCAATCACTTTCACTTGGTCGTTCTTCATTTCCAAATAATAACTATTTATAGCCGTTAAAAATAAATATAATGCATCTGTTTCCATAATATTTGTACATATTTTTGAAGCTTGTTCTGGAAGTAAAACAGAAAAAAATTTCTCTAATTCTTTTTCGTTCTTAAGTGATATACTACGAAGACTTCGTTCTAATTCATAAATTGTTGGTATTTTTACTTTAGTTGGTGTTACTTTATTCTTAACCTCTGTGGAGGTAGTGTTATTCTTCTTTGTTTGTTTTTTAGTGACTGATGTACTGGTAGTAGATTGTTGACTAGATAAAATACTATCATTTTCTTCAATAACTAATTTGGTAAATTCTTTTTCTATTTCTAAACTATTGATTGATGGCGACGATGGAGTTATTACATCTACATCAGTTACTGGTGATTGATCCTTTTCTATTTGATTAATTTCTGTAGTTACAGTAGTTGGGATTATAGGACCTTGTAAAAGCTCACCATTATCCATAAATTCAACTTTTATTTTCGTAAAAGGTGCTTTATTAACTGAACTTCGTAATGATTCTTTAGTTTTTTGTAAATCAGAACGTGCTTGTTTATTTGTTGGATCAATTTCAAGAATACAATTTAGATCACTTATGGCTGCACGATATTTACATAAAGCAGATCTAACAGTTGCTCGTCTTAATAATGATTTTATATGAGTTGGTTCTATACTTAATGCACAATTACAATCTGCTTCTGCTCTAATAAATTCTTTTAATTTTATGTATGCAAGTGCCCGATTTGAAAATGCTATATAATTTTTTACTTTCATTCCTAAACATTTAGTATAATGTTTAATTGCGCTGTTAAAATTTCCATTTTTGTATTCTTCATTACCAAGTTCTCTTTCAGCTAATTCAGAATCTATTGCTGTAAATACACCACGTGCTTTAGATACAGGTGCTGAAACTTTTGTAACATATTGTTTTGTAATTAATGTAGCTGGTGTTAATGTTGAACTATCTGTAGTAGATACTGTAGTATCAACATTTTTTTCATGATTTACTTCTTTTTCTACGTCATTTAAGGCTCCTTCAATATCAAAATTTTCCCATTTCTTATAACCAACATCATATGTATGCTTTGCAGCACTAGAATTTTTATCTTTTTTATTTTCAAAATCTATATTTTCTATCGAATTATTTCCTACTACTCCAGTTGATGGATTTGATGATACATGCACTGTTCCTACTTCTCGAACTTTCTCATTTCTTGTATCTCTAACTTTTTTTATTTCTGAATTTTTTTTAACCATTTTCTTTTCCCATACCTGCAAGTCACGCAAATAACTACTGATCTCTTCAGCATTTTGTCTTATTTGGTACTGCACTTGCACTGTCTTGTCCATTCCAATTTTCTGTTTCTTTTAATTTTTAAAAAATGGAATTTTGGAGAAGTTCCGGCGGTACTGTCCTGCAAACCTTTCCATTACGGAAATGAAAATATTTTATATATAGATTATTCATATGCGTCTAAAGTCGTCAATATTAGAGCATTGTGTCTGCTGTTATAAACTACTTTTGCCATTTTAAAGGCCATTTATGTCACCGGTACCAAATTTGTCAAATCGCAAATTTCGCGACAAGAATCCGGAAAATAATAGAATCGGGTCGACAGACCTCTGTGAATGTTCCTTTAGTCGTTTGGTGTGGTTGAGAAATGGCTATTTCCAATTATTCATTGGGTCTTGTTTTTATCTGCATTGTGACAGTAATCTGGACAGGAGCATCATTCTTAACTCAATATATATACAGTGATCTTGACTTCCAATCACCATTTGTATTGACATATTTATCATCATCATTATTTTCTTTGTATCTTCCTATTTATTGGTGTACAAAACGATGGTTTAATCAAGAAAATTGGGATAAATTAGAAATAAATGAAACAGATAATGTAAGTTGTCCAACAATTGAAAACAATGAAACAGCATTATTAAATATGAATATAAAATCTGATTCAATTGAAACCAATGATATTAAAGAATCGATATTACAACGTTATTTTCCGTCATTAATGTATTATTTACAACCAATAAAAAGCGATTATAATCATAATGATTTAATTTATGTTGCATTGATTTTATCACCATTATGGATGTTGGCAAATTGTTTATACAATTATTCATTATTATATACATCAATTGGAAGTAGTACTATTATATCAAATTTATCAGGAGTATTTACTCTATTTTTTTCATATATTTCAGGAGTAGAAGAATTTTCAAGAGAAAAATTATTTGGTTTACTTATATGTTTTATTGGCGTCATATTAGTGTCAATACATGATAATAAAAATTCAAATGATAGTAATTCGGAATCATTTATTGGTGATATGTTGGCTATTATAGGAGCTATGGGTTATGGATTATATACTACGGTTATTAAACTAAAAATTGGTAATGACCATAATATTAATATGCAATTAATATTTGGTTATTTAGGTATTGTTACAAGTGTAATATTTTTCTTTCCAATAATTATTTTAGTTGCGCTTAAATTAGATCATATTTATTCTTTAACTGGTACAATATTTGGATACATTTTATTAGAAAGTATATTTGATAATGTTATTTCTGATTATTTATGGGCTCGTAGTGTGTTACTTACAACACCAACTGTTGCTACCGTTGGTTTATCACTAACTATACCATTAGCGATTTTAGCAGACGTCATCATCGGGTATGATGGAGATATTAATACATTTACACTTTTAGGTGCTGTTTTAGTTAGTGTTGGATTTATTGTCATTAATTTAAAGTTTTAGAATTTAGTATATTTGTCAGTACATTGTATATAGAATTGTCTCTATTTGTAGTAAAAACTTTTTTCTTTACCTAGTTT
>JACCDO010995113.1_pt1 | contig 55466 bp, 45 predicted proteins | sample 7446101 | NCBI WGS metagenome assembly JACCDO01 (sample SAMN15323440, study PRJNA562643) | freshwater metagenome | isolation source: river surface water | place: USA:Blue River Watershed | collected 2017-08-16 | reverse complement strand
ATGCCGCAGATCCGATGGTAGTAGGCATGGGCACCGCATGTGTTGGCTCTGTTATTTTGTTCTCACACGATAAACAACTACCGGCCTTAAACACGCATAAAGCCCAAGGCAAGCGCGTGGTATTCGTCGATGGCGACCATATCGTCTGTAGTGAAGCGGGCCAAGATCACCGCATACCCCTTAAAGCGATTCCATTGACGCGCAACGGGACGATCACGTTTCAAACAGAGAATGCGATGGCGTCTATCGGTGCCGCTTGGGCCCTTGGACTAGACTGGAAAACGATTGAGATGGGGTTGGCCACCTTTGTGAACGATGCGCAATCTGCCCCCGGTCGCTTCAATATGTTCGAGTATCGTGGCGCCACGGTCATCGCAGACTACGGTCATAACCCTGACGCAATTTTGGCGCTGATTCAAGCCATTGAGACAATCCCTGCAAACAAGCGCATGGTTGTCATTAGCGGAGCAGGCGATCGACGTGACGAGGACATCATTCAGCAGACGGAGATCTTAGGTAAGGCCTTCGATCAGGCGATCCTGTATCAAGATCAATGTCAACGCGGTCGTGAAGACGGCGAAGTGTTAGCACTGCTCCAACTAGGCCTTAAAAACGCAACGCGCACCAAAGAAATTATGGAAATTCGCGGCGAATTTATTGCGATTGATACTGCACTAGCCAAACTTCAGCCAGGACATCTTTGTTTGATCTTGGTCGATCAAGTGCAAGAAGCACTTGATCACCTAGCTAAACGAATCGCAGAAGCTTAACTCTTGTTTTTCTCGTTTGCGCCGGTAGGTGCAAACGGGAAGGCAGAGAACAGTGCTTTGCTTTGCTCAACATAGCTGTTCATCATATTCTGCACGACAGGCGTTTGTGCGGTCATTAACTGCGTCCACGCATCCGGAGAAAACTGATTCGCTCCGCCATACAGGCCTTTGGACTGCTCGGCCATACGATCCTGCACTTCCATAAAGACCTGAATATTCTTTTCTAAGTAGGATCCCATCATTCCTTGCATGGCGTGACCATAGAAACGAATCACTTGTGCGAGCATCGTTGAAGAAAACATCGGCACTCCGCCACTCTCTTCTTCAAGAATAATCTGTAACAAAATACTTCTCGTCAGATCTTCTGCCGACTTCGCATCGACCACTTTGAAAGACTCGTTCTCAAGCACCAGTTGCTTTACATCGGCCAACGTGATGTAAGTGCTTGTTTGTGTGTCGTACAACCGGCGGTTGGGATACTTCTTAATCAACCGCACGGTTGTATCTGCTGCTTCAGTCATTACTTTCCCCAATACTTGTTTCTAATTATTAACTGCAGTTACATCAATTTTGTTCCATACGATGGGCTTATTAGCCCATATGCAAACCACCATTCAATGAGAAGTCAGCGCCTGTGGAAAATCCCGACTCTTCCGATGCAATCCAAGCAACGATCGAGGCGATTTCCTCTGGCCGACCCAAACGCTTGACCGGAATCGTCGACACAATTTTTTCAAGTACATCCTCACGAATCGCGCGGACCATATCCGTTCCGATGTAACCAGGTGAAACCGTATTGACCGTCACACCCTTGCTGGCAACTTCAAGCGCAAGAGACATCGTAAAACCGTGGATACCTGCTTTTGCAGTCGCGTAGTTACATTGTCCGAACTGACCTTTCTGGCCGTTCACTGAGCTGATGTTGATGATGCGACCAAAGCCGCGATCGGCCATACCATCAATCACCTGCTTGGTAACGTTAAACAAGCTGTTCAGGTTCGTATCCATCACCGCACGCCAGTCGTCAGCGGTCATTTTACGAAACACACCATCTCGCGTGATCCCAGCATTGTTAACGAGGACATCGACTGGACCGTGCTCATCACGCACTTTTTTGAATGCAGCGGAACATGAGTCCCAGTCAGACACGTTACCCACCGACGCATAAAAGGTATAGCCTAAAGCGGCCTGTTCATCGATCCATTGCTGATGATCTCGGCTCGGTCCACAACCAGCAATCACCGTCATCCCTTCCTTCGACAATCTTTGACAAATTGCGGTACCGATGCCACCCATACCGCCAGTTACGTAAGCAATCTTTGCACTCATCGTCTTTCTCCCTTTGCCGATTTATACGGCCTGGCACCACACTAAACTGCTCTAACTTTTACATATGAACCGGGTGCAGCCTCGATCACCGCATGCTGCGCGCTGCCTAGAGACTTCGCTGGCTTAATCTTTTTGCCGCTGTGGGTCGATAGCCACTCATACCAGTCTGGCCACCAACTACCGGCAATCTCAGTCGTCTGAGCCTCCCATTTGGCGGGGTCTGTATGCGAAGCGTTGTCGGCACCAACCCAATAATTCCGTTTTTTCTTTTCAGGCGGATTAATCACACCCGCAATATGGCCCGAGGCGCCAAGAACAAATCGGTTTTCGCCCGAGAATAATGACATCGATGCGAACGCCGAGCGCCATGGGACGATGTGGTCCTCGCGTGACGCGTAGAGATACGTAGGCATATTCAGCTTACGCAGATCAATACGCTCGCCACAACATGTCAGCTTATTCGGCATACGCAATTTGTTTTCTAGATACGTATTGCGGAAATACCAGGTGAAAAACGGACCAGGCAAGTTCGTGCTGTCGCCGTTCCAAAATAACAAATCAAAAGCGGCGGGAGTCTCACCCTTCAAATAGTTGGAGACGACATAATTCCACACCAGCTCGTTAGGCCTGAGAAACGAAAACGTCGCGCCCAGTTCACGCGCAGACATCAGTCCCCCACGACCAATCTGCTGCTCGCGCAACTTGGCATGCTGCTCATCAACAAAAACTCCAAGCGCTCCGGTGTCTTTGAAATCAACCATCGAAGTTAACATCGTCAGTGCTGAGACTGGATGCTCACCGCGGGCAGCCGCAACGGCCAAGGCAGTTGCCAAGATTGTTCCACCTACGCAAAAGCCCAACGCATTGATCTGTTTCTGACCTGAAATGTCACGCGTGACCTCAATGGCCTTCAACACACCCTCTTCCAAGTAGTCATCCCACGTCGCGTTCTCGATGCCATCCTTGTCCTCTTCCAGCGGATTACGCCAAGACATGAGGAAAACCGTAAAGCCCTGCGCTACGGCATGGCGGACGAAAGAGTTTTCAGGTTGCAGATCGAGAATGTAAAACTTGTTGATGCACGGAGGAACCAACAGAATCGGCCGCTGAAAAACAGTCGTCGTAGTTGGCGTGTATTGAATCAATTGAAAGAAGCGATTCTGAAATACAACCGCGCCAGGTGTGGTTGCTACATTCTCGCCAACCTGAAATTTCGTTTCATCCGTCTGACTGATTCGACCGCGCTGAACATCGGACAATAAATTTTTTAATCCAGCGACTAAACTTTCGCCACCCGAATCCACAAGAGCAGCCTGTGCGTCCGGATTCGTGGCAAAAAAATTCGCGGGCGATAAAGCATCCACCCACTGCATCACAGAAAACTGCAAACGATCTTTCACTTCTGGCGCAGCGTCTGACGCCTCAACCATTTTTCCCATCGCATTTGCGGATAGGAGGTAGAGGTGAGCCATCATCAAATGTGCTGGGCTGCTTGCCCATGCGGGTGCCGCAAAACGTCGATCTTTGATGGGGGGAAGATGGCCAGTCGCGGCATCCTGAGAAAGTTGCTGCCAACCTTGCATGAAGTCATGCTGAATTTTTGTGAGCGCCTCGGCGGGAACTCCGGTTGGTATTTGCCAACCTTCAGGAAAAGGAAAATTCAATTCGAGATCCTATAGGACAATTTTGACTTCGTTTTGCAGCGCAATAAGAATCGTGCGCTGCAATATGATGATTGTCAATCGGGTAATTTGCTTAGCCCAACCAAACGAGCGTGGCCATGCGGCCGGTTTGCCGGTCCCTTCGATAGGAAAAGAATTTCTTAGTCTTGTCTGACGTCTGATCGGTGACGGTGCAACAACCCGATGACTCAATTTCCCGCACTCCGAGCCGTAATAAGCGTTGCTTAGCCAAACCCGCCAGGTCGGCCCGCCACTTCCCTAACTCCGTTGGGTCTGCTGTGAAGAATCCTGCATGAGGATCGCCATCCTGGCCAAAGGCCAGCCTGACGTCCTCCCCAACCTGAAAAGCGCCCGCACCGATGCCTGGTCCTATCCAGGCCCGCCACCCTGAGGATTGCGCCAGACCACACTCCTGCCGTTTGCGCTGCAGCTCTATCAACATTGCCTCGAGCACACCACCCGCCAAACCCTTCCAGCCCGCATGCGCCGCGCCCACAACACGTCCGGCCTCATCAGCCACAACAACGGACAGACAGTCCGCCGTCAACACCGCTAGCACCCTACCCGGTTGAGACGTTACGCTCGCGTCTGCGCGGGGGGCCGCGCCCTCCTCATGGCATTGGTTCACATCATCTGCATCAATGACTCGAGTGCCGTGGACTTGGCTTAGCCAAACCGGATCTCCAGGCAGCAACGCACGCAAAATCTGTCGATTTTTTTGAACAATTTCCGGGGCATCGCCGGCGCCCAGCCCAAGATTAAAGGTGTCATAAGGAGGCGACCCCACTCCCCCGGCACGTGTCGTACAAAACATCTGCACGCCCTGCCAGGCATCACGCGGACGGACGAGAGGTAACTTCGGCATCGCGTTTACTTCCATTGAATATCCTCTTGTACCTTGCGCATATCTTCAGCGACCGGCGCCTGAAAAGAAACTTCAGTACCTGTGGCAGGGTCGTCAAACCGCAGGCGAAACGCGTGCAGCATCTGTCGATGTGCGTCGCCTAAAACACGCCCACCGTAAAGCGTGTCACCTAGCAAGGGATGGCTCAGACTCGCAAGGTGAACGCGGATTTGATGTGTGCGACCCGTCTCAAGACGACAACTGACCTCTGAGATATTTGTATCTTGGTATTCACCACTGCGGATCAAACTGTAGTGCGTGATAGCTGCCTTCGGTGCGTTAGGCCGCTCAACTGACATCCGCACAGGCACCCGAGGATCTCGTCCAATCGGACGATCGATTGTTCCAGCGGGCAACATTCGACCATGCGCTAGCGCCATGTACTCACGTCCCATCGTACGCGCCTGTAGTTGCCGCACCAAATGCGTCTGAGCCACCTCATTTCGAGCCACAACAAGCAGTCCCGAGGTATCTTTGTCCAAGCGGTGCACAATACCTGCGCGGGCCACGTGAGCTAACTCCGGGTAACGGTAGAGCAAGCCATTAAGTAGCGTCCCACTCCAATTGCCCGCTCCCGGATGCGTCACCAGCCCGACAGGCTTATTGACAACAACCCAATCTGGACTCTCCCCGATAATCTCGAAATCAATTTGCTCAGGCGTAAAAGCCTGATCCTCGGGGGATTCTTGCTCGTAAACGGAAATGAGATCGTCTTCGTGCAGCGTTTGCCGGATCTTGGCCGGTTTGCCGTTCACGAGAACGTGACCACGCTCAATCCACGTTTGTAGGCGACTGCGGGAATGACGGGGAACAAGCTGCGCCAACACCTTGTCCAGCCTCTCCAGTGCCTGGTTATCGGTCACCCGAAACAGCTGCGGCTCGTCATCTGGCAGCACATCATCAGAAATAGGCGTATCAGGCATTGGGACTCGTCTTATAATCAGCAGAGAATGCTAACACCAAGGATCATTTTGTGATGGGTCTGCCCAACTTTTCTTTGCTCTGGACCTCCCGAGCCTCCACGTTTCTGAGCCGTATGGTGCTAGTACTTGCCGTGATTGCACTCACCGGCTGCGGCAGCACGCAGCCAGAATATGATCCGACCTCAAACTGGAACGCCGAGCGACTATTCCAAGACGGTAAAACCGAGATGAACGGCGCCAACTGGCGCGTCGCGAAAGAGCGTTTCTTGGCTATTGAGTCGCGTTTTCCTTTTGGCGTATACGCGCAGCAAGCCCTCATCAACCTCGCCTACTGCTACTGGAAAGACAAAGAACCCGAGCTGGCTCTTGCGACCCTTGGTCGATTTCAGCAACAGTACCCGGGTAGCCCAGTCACCGACTATGCACTCTACCTGAAGGGTCTAATCAATTTCACACCGCCAAGCGCAGTCTTTTCATCCATCACTGGGCAAAAGCCTGGCGAACGTGATCCTCGCGCGCTACGCCAATCGTATGCGGCGTTCAACGAACTGGTTACACTTTTCCCAGATAGCCGTTACACCCCAGATGCACGCAAGCGCATTGCTTGGCTAGTCGCAACGATGGCAGAAAACGAAGCTGCCGTTGCCCGCTTTTATTACGAGCGTTACGCCTACGTCGCCGCCATCAACCGCGCACAAACAGTTATTACAGACTTCCAAGGTGTACCTTCCGCCGAAATCGCACTATATGTGATGATGAAGTCCTACGAGAAACTCGGCATGAAAGACATGCGCGATGATACGGAGCGGGTTTTATTGCAAAACTTTCCGAAGACTAAACTGATCAGCGAAGGCTTCCCAGATCGGTACAGTATTTGGAATCCTCTCAGGCTCTTTTAAGCGGCTCACGGATCAAGCCTCAGTTGACTGAGTTACGCGTCGCTCTCGTGGTGACGCGTCAAAAACTGAACCGCATCCTCTAGCACCCGAGTGCGTGCAAATGGGGGTAAACCGCGCCACAGCTGTTTACCATAGGGCTTATCAACCAAGCGCGTATCGCCGACCATCAGCACGCCCCAATCGGTTTCACTTCGAATAAGCCTACCGGCTCCTTGCTTTAACGCAATCGCCGCTTCGGGGAGTTGATATTCCATAAACGGATTTCCACCGCGACTGCGACATGCGCGCAATCGGGCTTCAAGCACCGGATCATCGGGGGGTGCGAAGGGAAGCTTATCAATCGCAACGAGGGTTAACTGATCACCGGCTACATCTATCCCCTCCCAAAAACTTGCACTACCTACCAAAACAGCATGATCAAGCGTACGAAACCGCTCAAGCAAATCTCGCCTTGTGCCGTTACCTTGTCGCATGATTGGCCACGACAAACCGACCCGATCGTAGGCATCCGCTAATAAGGCAGCGACGCGTTCGACTGCACGCAAGGTGGTGCAAAGAACCAACGCCCCACCCTGACTTGCCTGGATCAATGGCATCAACTGTTCGACAAACGCTGGCAGAAAGTCTGAAGACTGCGGTGCCGGCAAACTCTGCGGAACAAACAGCAAGGCCTGATTCGCATAATCAAATGGGGACTCCATCCGCACTGTCTCGGCGTTTTGCAATCCAAGTCTCTCTGTAAAGTGAGAGAAGTCGCCATGCACTGATAACGTGGCGGAGGTAAAAATCCATGCCTGACCGCCCTGTCGATAACGAGAGAAGGCCTCGGCCACGGATAACGGTGCGGCATGTAACCGCACATGATGTAGGCCTAATTCAACCCAGCGAACGATTTGATGCAGGTCCTGTGTATCGGAACGGACTCCTCGCGCGGGTTGACCCCATTGCGCCAACCGCTCAGCCAGTTCACGTGCCGTGCGGGCTGCAGTCGCGAGATCGGGGTGCTTCTCCTCAACGCTCGAAAGCAATTTTCCCAAAGAGTCCAGTGCCGTCTGTAACGCATCTCGCGCAATATCAAACGCTGCGGGCTCAGGAAACGCCTCGAACGTTACACGACGCGAAGGCATGTTTTCTAGCGCAGCACAACTCAAGCGCAGCTCGCGCGTCGATTGCTCGAGTGCGCGGGCTTGCTCTGACCAGTTGGTCAGCTCACGCGCATGGGCAAGGCCAGCCGTCTCAATCACACGACATAAATCCAACAATTGATGCGTTGAGACACTAGAGCCTAGGAAACGCGTCGCTGTGTCTGGCAGCTGATGCGCCTCGTCGAAAATCACCGTATCAGCTGCTGGTAAAAGATCAGTGACACCTTCATCGCGCAACATAAGATCAGCCATGAACAGCGCATGGTTGATCACGACGACATCGGCTTCTTGAGCCTGTCGCCGCGCTTTTAATACAAAGCAATCGCGCACGTTGGGGCAATCCTGACCCAAGCAGTTCTCGCGCGTAGAGGTCACGCGCTGCCAGATTTCTGCATCCTCAGGCACTGTTGGCAAATCTGCGCGATCGCCTGTGGCACTCTGCTGGGCGAAAGTCTGAATATTGCGCAGCTGATGTACCTCACCACGGGACTTGAGGGCGCGATCCTCGCCTTGGAGGCGCTCAAGGTGGTAGTGACAAACGTAATTACCGCGCCCTTTGAGCAAGGCAATCGTTGCTGGAATGCTGAGCGCTTCCCGCACCCGAGGTAGATCACGAGCAAACAACTGATCCTGTAAGGTTCGCGTCCCCGTGGACACCAACACCTTACCGCCACCGAGAAGCGCAGGCACAAGATACGCCCAGGTTTTACCCGTGCCAGTGCCCGCTTCAGCGATTAAGGTGGAACGTTCTGCAATCGTACGCTCTACGGCTTGAGCGAGCTCGATTTGGGTCGTACGAACACGAAAGCCCGGCGACATGGCCGCAAGTGGCCCATCGAGGGAAAAAATCTCGGAAATCAGGGGTTCTTGCATATGACATACCAATGAAGCATGCCGGATCATAACGCCTGAACTGAGGGGCTTCGCTATATGTGGCAAAATCATCCGTTTGTCGCCTTACAAGAAGCGTTTGATCAGATGAGTGATTCCAGTATTACCACCCCCGCAGAAACAGAGCTGCGCATCATTGCCCAATTGGCAGAAGAATTAAACATCCGTCCACAGCAGGTTGCTGCCGTCATTGAACTGCTCAAGGATGGGTCAACGGTTCCGTTCATTGCCCGCTACCGTAAAGAGGCCACTGGCGGCTTGGACGACACCGTATTACGCAACCTCGATACCCGCCTGCTGTACTTGCGCGACCTAGAAGATCGTCGTGCGGCGATTTTGAGCTCGATCACAGAGCAAAAGAAACTCACCCCAGAGCTCGAGCTGGCCATCAAACAGGCGGATACCAAGCAGCGCCTAGAAGATCTTTATGCACCATTCAAGGTCAAACGTCGGACACGTGCACAAATCGCACGCGAAGCGGGTCTGGAACCCTTGGCCGATGGCATCCTTGCCGACTTGCAGTGCGACCCACTCACCCTCGCCGCACAGTATCTCAATGCTGAGGCGGGCATTTCGGATGCGAAAGCCGCACTAGACGGGGCGAGGGACATTCTTGCTGAGCGCTATGCTGAGAATGCAGATCTGTTGGCGGACATGCGTAACCATTTGTGGACACAGGGCTATCTGTACTCCAAAGTGGCTGACGGCAAGGAAGCCGAGGGCGCAAACTTTCGCGACTGGTTCGACTTTAATGAACCACTGCGCACACTCCCCTCGCATCGTATTTTGGCGATGCTACGTGGTCGGCAGCAAGGCGCTCTTGAATTGCGCATAGGGTTAGAAGCTTCGCAGGATGTCCTAGTTCCCCACCCTTGTGTCGAACGCGTCGCACGCTTCCTCGAGCTTGGTAAGGGTTTATTCGATGCGGCCCCAACGCCACGGGCAAAATGGCTCGCGGATGTGGCGCGTTGGACGTGGCGCGTCAAGCTTCTCACGATGTTTGAAACAGAAATGCTTACGCGCTTGCGCGAGTCTGCCGAGGCCGAAGCAATTCGTGTCTTTGCAGCCAACCTGAAGGACCTATTACTTGCAGCGCCCGCAGGCCCGAAAGCGGTGCTTGGCCTCGATCCAGGCATCCGCACCGGCGTGAAGGTCGCAGCGATCGACCACACAGGCAAGCTAGTCGAAACAGCCACTATCTATCCGTTTGAACCACGCCGTGACCGCGCGGGCTCACTCACGACCCTTGCAACCATCGCACGTCGTCACAAGATCGAACTCGTCGCGATCGGCAATGGAACTGCTTCACGGGAAACTGAAAAATTAGTGGCGGATTTAATGGCCGCGCAACCCGATTTAAAGCTCACACGCGTCGTGGTGTCGGAAGCAGGTGCCTCGGTGTACTCGGCCTCGGAGCTTGCAGCGCTGGAGTTCCCGGACCTAGATGTGAGTTTGCGTGGTGCCGCTTCGATTGCGCGTCGACTACAAGATCCGCTCGCCGAGCTCGTCAAGATTGAACCGAAAGCAATCGGCGTCGGTCAGTATCAACACGATTTAAATCAGCGTGAGCTAGCGCGCTCCTTGGACGCCGTCGTCGAAGACTGCGTGAACGCAGTAGGTGTGGATGTGAACACCGCATCGGCGGCGCTTTTGACCCGCGTCTCAGGACTCAACAGTACGCTCGCTAAAAATATTGTGTCGTATCGCGACGCCAAAGGCGTTTTTCCAAATCGCAACGCGCTGAAAGATGTGCCACGCTTCGGTGAAAAAGCCTTCGAACAAGCCGCGGGATTCCTGCGGATTCCTAATGGCGACAATCCACTCGACGCATCCTCTGTTCACCCCGAGGCTTACCCCGTTGTCGAGCGTATTTTGAAGAAAATTGCGGCCGATATGAAAGAAGTCATCGGCAATCGCGAAAAACTGAAAGGACTGTCCCCTTCGGAGTTCACTGACGAACGCTTTGGCGTCCCGACCGTACGCGATATTCTGCTGGAACTTGAAAAACCAGGCCGCGACCCGCGACCTGAATTCAAGACAGCGACCTTCAAAGAAGGCGTTGAAACACTCAATGATCTTTTGCCAGGCATGCTGCTCGAAGGTGTCGTGACAAACGTCGCCAACTTTGGCGCCTTTGTAGATATTGGCGTGCATCAGGATGGTCTGGTACATATCTCGGCACTCGCCGAAAAATTTGTTTCGGATCCACGTGATGTCGTACGCGTTGGTCAAACCGTGAAGGTGCGCGTACAAGAGGTCGATATTCCTCGCAAACGGATCGCGCTGACCATGCGTTTGAATGACGAAACACCAGTCGCGCGTACTTCAGGGGGTTCAAGCACCGCGAGCAGTCGACCCATCGGTAGCTCGCACAGCGGAAAGCAAAACAAAGGGGCTAGCCCAGAGCCAAGTGCTCAAGGAGCTATGGCTGCTGCGTTTGCTAAGCTGAAGCGTTGAAACTTAGTCAGCTATAGATTGCAATGCAGCGCGCAACGCATCGATACGTTGCGTGCGCTCTGCGTTGTTCGCGGAAGCAACACCTACCGCTAATACCTGCGCGTTGAGAACGATGCTAAAACCGGTGTCGGACTCGAGTTGCACCACACTGCTGAGATCTGCTGACTGCAAGTCACGCATCGCGGCGCCGGCAAGCTTAGGGTCGGCAAAGGCAACCGAGCAAAATAGCTCAGTACCATCTGCTGCCAGAAACCGAACACGAAACTGGCCAGCCTCATCCCGAAAGCTAACGAAGCGAGCAGACTTGCCGCTCTTGCCGGGCTTACTTTGTGCTTTAGCGGAGGACGCGGCACCTGTCCCGCCGAGCGTGCGCAAGCCAACAGCCTGCCGCAACTCTTTAATGAAGGGCGTCGCGATAGTACGTGCTTTGCGTGCACCTTCCTGCAGAATCTCTTCGATGCGCGATGGATTCGCCATCAAGTCCTGATAGTTAGCGCGCATCGGGCCGAGCTCTTGCTCAACGCGGTCACACAAACGCTGCTTGGCATCGCCCCAGCCTAAGCCTGCTTCGAGTTCTTTGCGAAATGCGTTTGTTTCGGAAGGTTGAGCAAAAGCTTTATAAATTAAGTAGAGGTGCGAGGCCTCTGCATCTTTGGGCTCACCTGGGCCGCGAGAGTCTGTCACGATGCGGGCGACCGCTGACTTCAGTGCCTTCGACCCGCCCTCAAAAAGGGGCACAGTGTTGTTGTAGCTCTTGGACATCTTACGACCATCCAAGCCCGGCAAGGTCGCGACGTCTTCCGAGATAACAGCCTCAGGCAAGACAAAAAAATCTTTACCTTGACCGAACAGATGATTAAAACGTTGAGCAATATCGCGCGCCATCTCAAGGTGCTGGGTCTGATCACGTCCAACTGGAACCTTGTGCGCGTTGAACATCAAAATATCAGCTGCCATCAAGATAGGATACGAAAACAAGCCCATCGTGATGCCATCATCCTCGTCCACACCTTTTGCAGTATTTTGATCAACCGAGGCTTTATAGGCGTGCGCTCGGTTCATCAGGCCTTTGGCTGTCACGCACGTGAGCATCCAAGATAATTCGGGAATCTCGGGAACATCCGACTGACGGTAGAACGTGACTCGAGCAGGATCGAGCCCGCATGCGAGCCAAGTCGCAGCAATCTCGAGTCGTGAACGGGCAATCAAATCAGCATCTTCACACTTAATCAGTGCGTGATAATCCGCCAGAAAGAAGAAAGCATCCACGTCTGCTTCTCGACTCGCTGCGATCGCAGGACGGATTGCACCGACGTAATTGCCGAGATGCGGCGTACCCGAAGTGGTAATGCCAGTGAGGACACGGGTATTCATGGCGTAAAAGCTCCGAGGCTTGCTTAAAGGCTGACGGTGTCGCGCTGCTCTGAGTCCAAATACTCTTTGGACTGCATCTCAAGAATGCGAGAGACGGTACGGTGAAACTCGTTTGACATAGGACCAGACGTGTAGATTTCTTCCGGTTCACACTCTGCCGACATCAGTAGCTTGACCTTATGATCGTAGAATACATCGATCAACCAAGTAAATCGACGCGCCTCCGAGGCATGCTTAGGTCCCATGCGGGGCACATTCGACAAGATCACAGCATGGAAGCGGCTAGCGATCTCAAGGTAGTCGTTCTGCGAGCGGGGTCCGCCGCAAAGCGTCGCGAAATCAAACCACACCACACTACCCGCACGCTTTTTAGCCTTGATCTCGCGATGCTCAATCAACAACACAGGATCTTGGGGCGGCGTGTCAGACAACTGCAGAAAAGCTTGCTCCAGCGCCGCGCTCGCCTGCTCATCAAGTGGCGTGTGATAACACTTCACTTGCTCGAGGGTGCGACGACGATAATCAATGCCTGCATCCACATTCAAAATATCCATGCGATCTTTAATTAACTCGATCGCAGGCAAGATCCGATCACGGTGCAAACCATCAGGGTACAGCGTTGAAGGTTCGTAGTTGGACGTCATCACAAAGGACGTGCCATATTCAAAAAACTTCAACAATAAACGATACAAAATCATCGCGTCCGCAACGTCGGACACGTGAAACTCATCAAAACAAATTAGGCGATAACGCTTTGAGATCCGTTTGGCGACTTCGTCCAGAGGATCTTGTCGACCTTTAACTTCATCGAGCTGCCGATGAACGCTGCGCATGAACTCGTGAAAGTGCAAACGCGTCTTGCGTGTGACTGGGACGGTTGCGTAAAACGCATCCATCAAAAAACTCTTGCCGCGCCCGACCCCACCCCACAGATACACGCCGCGGGGCACCTCAGGGCGTTTGATTAAACGTTTGAGCGCACTAGACCGATCCCCCTTAAAGGCGATCCAATCATCAAAATATTTTTGTAGGCGCTCAATTGCCGCGCGCTGAGCATGGTCTGGCTGATAACCGCGCTCAGCCAGACTGCTCTCGTAGTATTGAAGGACGTTCAAGAAAGCTTCAGAAATTAAGCGCGCGTTTATCCACGGCCAAAGCAGCTTCTTTCATCGACTCCGACAAGGTGGGATGCGCATGGCAGATACGAGCAATATCCTCGGCAGCACCACGGAACTCCATGATGGTGACTGCTTCAGCAATCAACTCAGAAGCCATAGGGCCAATGATGTGCACACCGAGAACCTCATCAGTTGCCGCATCAGCCAAGATCTTTACAAAGCCCGTTGTGTCACCCAAAGCGCGTGCTCGACCATTTGCCAAGAACGGGAAACTACCCGCCTTATACGCACGACCAGAGGCCTTTAGCTGCTGCTCGGTCTGACCCACCCATGAAATCTCGGGCGAGGTGTAAATCACCCAAGGAATCGTGTTGAAGTTGACATGACCGTGCTGCCCACCGATACGCTCAGCGACCGCAACGCCCTCTTCTTCTGCTTTGTGAGCCAGCATCGGACCACGGACCACATCACCAACTGCCCAAACGTTTGGCAAGTTGGTTTTGCAATCGCCGTCGACCACAACGAAACCGCGCTCGTCGAGCTTCAGACCCACCGCATCTGGATTCAATCCGCCGGTGTAAGGCACACGACCGATCGACACAATCAACTTATCGACAACAAGCTTTTGCTCTGCCCCTGCAGCGTCTGTGTAGGGAACAGTGACTTGTTTGGCAGTTGTTTTGATTTCACCGAGCTTGACGCCCATATGAATCGACAAGCCTTGCTTTGTAAAAATCTTATGGGCTTCTTTTGCGACCTGTGTATCAACCGCGGCCAGGAACTCAGGCATAGCTTCGAGCACGGTGACTTCAGCACCCAAACGCCGCCAGACGCTGCCCATCTCCAGTCCGATCACACCCGCACCAATCACACCAAGCTTCTTTGGTACGGCACTGATATTGAGTGCACCGTCGTTTGACAGAATTTGTTGCTCGTCAAAAGGCAAGCCAGGCAGTTCACGCGCCGAGGAACCCGTCGCGATCACAACATGCTTACCAACGAGATCAGCGGTCGTTGTGCCGGATACTTTAATCGCCCAACCACCATCGACTTGGCCAGCAAACGCGCCCTTGCCATGGAAGAACGTTACTTTGTTCTTTTTGAACAAATACAAAATACCGTCGTTATTTTGCTTCACGACTTCATTTTTACGGCCGACCATTTTGTCGAGCTTGAGGGACACGCCCTTCACTTCAATGCCATGCTCGGCAAAGTGGTGGTTCGCTTGCTCAAAGTGCTCAGAAGATTGCAACAACGCCTTGGAGGGGATACAACCAACGTTCGTGCAGGTACCCCCAGGAGCGGGACCGCCCTTACCGTTCTGCCAAGCGTCAATACACGCGACCGACATTCCCAGCTGCGCAGCGCGGATCGCGGCGATATAGCCGCCAGGTCCTGCACCAATAACGACTACATCAAATTGATTTGAAGACATAAGTATTCCAAGCTTAGATTTCGAGCAGCAGACGCTGTGGATCTTCCAGCGCTTCTTTCATTGCGACCAGACCCAGCACCGCCTCGCGACCGTCGATGATACGGTGGTCATAAGACATTGCTAGGTAGTTGATTGGGCGAATAACGATCTGACCCTTTTCAACAACCGCACGCTCTTTCGTGGCATGCACGCCCAAAATAGCGGACTGTGGTGGGTTGATGATTGGTGTCGACAACATCGAACCAAATACACCACCGTTGGAAATCGAGAACGTACCGCCAGTCATTTCCTCAATGCCCAACTTGCCTTCGCCTGCGCGCTTACCGAAGTCTGCAATTGTCTTTTCAATTTCAGCAATCGACATCTGGTCCGCATTGCGCAGGATCGGCACAACCAAACCGCGTGGGCTACCAACGGCAATACCGATATCGAAATAACCGTGGTAGATGATGTCTTTGCCGTCCACCGAAGCGTTCAGCACTGGGTAACGCTTGAGCGCTGCGACAGCAGCCTTAACGAAGAACGACATGAAACCAAGCTTCACACCGTGTTCTTTCTCGAACTTATCTTTGTACAGGTTGCGCAGATCAATCACACCCTGCATGTTGACTTCGTTAAAGGTCGTCAAGATGGCGTTGTCTTGTTGCGATTGCAACAAGCGCTCGGCTACACGTGCGCGCAGACGGCTCATTGGCACGCGCTGCTCGGGACGCCCGTCAAGCGACTGTGTCATGGGCACGCTTGGGTTTGCCAAGGGTGCTGCTTTCGCTGCAGGTGCGGCAGCCGTCGACGCATTGAGCGCATCACCCTTTGTGATACGGCCATCGCGACCGGAGCCCGTGACCGAAGCGGCGGAGACACCCTTATCAGCCAGAATCTTCGACGCTGCAGGCGAGGCGATCGCGCCCGCTGCAGGAGCAGGTGCTGCTGACGCTGGAGCGGCCGCAGGAGCAGCTGCTGGTGCTGCTGCAGCAGGAGCCGCTGCTGCTTTACCTTCGGTGTCAATACGTGCCAACACTTCACCCGAGGTCACCATGCTGCCGTCTGCTTTGACGATCTCGGCGAGCACACCTGATGCAGGGGCAGGCACTTCAAGTACAACCTTGTCGGTTTCAACTTCGATCAAGATTTCGTCGGCCTGTACGGCCTGACCTGGCTGTTTTTTCCAGGTGAGTAGTGTCGCTTCTGACACCGATTCAGATAACTGCGGAACAACGACGTCTGTGATTGCCATTATGTTTTTTCCGTAATTGGATGGATTCGATTATTTGGATTATTTAGTCAACATGAACGACTTGAACTTACCAAAGGCTTGTTCAACAAGCGCCTTTTGCTGTTCAAGATGCTTGGCCAAATAACCGACTGCAGGAGATGCTGAGGCAGCGCGCCCTGCATACCCGAGTTTTTGACCGCTCGACATATTCTGGTAGAGATGATGCTGCACATAGAACCATGGACCTTGGTTTTGCGGCTCATCCTGCACCCACACAACCTCTGTAGCCTTGGGATACTTACGCAACTCGGCTTCAAACGTTTTATGTGCAAATGGATACAACTGCTCTACTCGGATGATGGCGACGCTATTGTCTTTACGCTCTTTACGACCGTTCACTAAGTCGTAATAGACCTTGCCCGAGCAAACCAAAACACGCTTAACTGAAGCAGCGTTGATCTTCTCGTCCACTTCGCCGATGATCGGGCGGAAACGACCGCTCGACAACTCGGACATCGGTGAACCAGCGTCTTTGTTACGCAACAACGACTTAGGAGTCAAGATCACCAAAGGCTTGCGGAACTGACGCACCATTTGACGACGTAACAGGTGGAAAATCTGTGCGGCCGATGTCGGCTGCACAACCTGAATGTTGTTATCTGCGCAGAGCTGCAAGAAACGCTCTATGCGAGCCGATGAGTGCTCAGGGCCTTGGCCTTCATAGCCGTGAGGCAACATCATCGTGAGACCAGACTGACGGCCCCATTTCGCTTCACCAGAAACGATGAATTGGTCGATCACGACCTGCGCACCGTTTACGAAGTCACCGAACTGCGCTTCCCAAATCGTCAGAGTGTTCGGATCCGCGCACGAATAGCCGTACTCAAAGCCCAACACTGCCTCTTCAGACAAAACGGAATCAATGACCGTGAAAGGAGCTTGGCCTTCACTGACGTTCTGTAACGGGATGTATGTGCCGTCATTCCAGCGCTCACGATTTTGATCGTGCAACACTGCATGGCGATGAGTAAAGGTACCGCGACCGGAATCCTGACCGGTGATACGAACAGCGTAACCTGAGGCTACTAGCGTTGCGAATGCCAGATGCTCGCCCATGCCCCAATCGAGGTTCTGCTCACCGCGCGCCATCGCACGACGATCGTTCAATAGCTTTGTCACCAACGAGTGTGGCGTGAAACCGTCAGGCACAGTCGTCAGCTTTTCACCGATACGCTTGAGCTCAGCGGCAGGCACAGCAGTGTCTGCTTGATCCGTCCACTTTGCACTTAGGTAGGGTGTCCAATCAATCGCGTACTTGCTCTTATAGTTCGTCAGCACGGGTTCAATTGTGCGACGACCGTCTTCCATATAGCGACGGTAATCTTTAACAAGTTGATCACCCTCGCCTGGCTGCAACACACCTTGCGCGGTCAATTTTTCTGCGTAGAACTGACGTGTGCCGGGATGAGCGCCAATGCGCTTGTACATCAACGGCTGTGTGAGTGATGGGGTGTCTTGTTCGTTGTGGCCCAGTTTGCGGAAGCAAACAATGTCAACCACGACGTCACGACCAAACTGCATGCGGAAATCCAACGCCAAACGCGTCGCGAACACAACCGCTTCTGGATCATCACCGTTCACATGAAACACCGGTGCTTCGATCATCTTGGAAACATCGGTACAGTAGATCGTCGAACGTGTATCGCGTGGATCTGAAGTCGTGAAACCGATCTGGTTGTTGATGACCAAATGTACGGTACCGCCGGTACCATAACCTCGGGTTTCAGCAAGGTTCAAGGTTTCCATCACAACACCTTGGCCTGCAAACGCCGCATCACCGTGCACCAACACTGGCAGCACTTGTTTGTAACCGTCTGCGCCGCGACGCTCTTGACGCGCGCGCACGCTACCCTCAACAACGGGGTTTACGATTTCAAGGTGCGAGGGGTTAAACGCGAGCGACAAATGCATAGGGCCGCCACGCGTGGACAAATCGCTTGAGAAACCGTTGTGGTATTTCACGTCGCCATCGGTCAGGCCTTCGGCATGATGGCCTTCGAATTCAGCAAACAAGTCCCCGGGCATCTTGCCCATGATGTTTACCAACATATTCAAACGACCACGGTGTGCCATACCAACAACTATTTCTTGCACACCCGATTCACCCGCGTGATTCACGAGTTCATCCATCGAGGCAATAAAGCTTTCACCGCCTTCTAGCGAGAAGCGCTTTTGTCCCACGTACTTTGTATGAAGATAACGCTCGAGGCCTTCAGCCTCGGTCAACTGCTGCAAGATATGCTTTTTATGCTCTGGCGTCACGGTCGGTGCGCTAAGCGTTGACTCGAGGCGCTCTTGTACCCAACGCTTTACAGCTGGATCAGAGGCGTGCATAAACTCTGCACCAATCGAGCGACAATAAGTGTCTTTCAAGGCCTTGATGATGTCGCGTAGCGTCATCGTGGTGGCCTTGCTGAAATAAGTGTTCGTCGCCGAAAACACCTGATCCAAATCGGCTTCAGTCAAACCATAGAAAGCTGGATCGAGCTCAGGGATCGCAGGGCGATCTTGACGCTTGAGCGGATCCAAATCAGCCCAGCGTGAGCCCAACGAACGGTAGGCTGCAATTAAGGACTGCACATGCACTTGCTTCATCGCGACCGCGAGGTCAGGTTCTTGCCCGCGTTGCACAAAAGCATTCGCTTTCGCGCGCAAGGCGAAGGACTCGATGATAGGTGCGTGCGCCTGATCGCGCGTCGCCGCTTGACCGTCTGTCGCAGGCATATGCTGCAACTGGTCAAAGTAGTTTCTCCAATTATCTGGGACCGAGCCTGGATTATCCAGATAAGCCTCGTAGAGTTCTTCTACGTACGGCGCATTGCCGCCAAAGAGATAGGAGTTCTGTAGTGATTCAAGTTCTGATGACATTTTAGCGCTTCACCTATTCGAGTGCTTCACTCGTTACGATGCAGGAGTACCTTCCGTTTTTCGGCCAAACCGATGGGCGGATAGCGGGGCAGAAGGCGGTTATAGGAGCCTTAAGAGCCGGCACGAGAGTATACCCTTAACCCCTTAGATTTGCTGGATATTTTTAAGATCGATGGTGCAGTGCAAAATCGAAAGAGTCCACAATGTGATGCTTGCGGTTGTTCTTGGCAGTAAGCTTACGCGGAACTGTCTAAAACAACATAACCAAAGTGAATCATGGACGAAAACCTATCCAAACTTGCGCTGGACTATCACGCCTACCCTACTCCGGGCAAAATTTCTGTTACGCCCACCAAGCCCTTGGCGAATCAGGATGATTTGTCTTTAGCATATTCACCAGGCGTTGCTGCAGCATGCATGGCCATTCACGCTGATGGTGATGAGGCGGCTGCAAAATACACGTCCCGATCAAATTTGGTTGCGGTAGTCACTAACGGTACCGCGGTGCTCGGCCTGGGCAATATTGGCCCTCTCGCTGCAAAGCCAGTGATGGAGGGCAAGGGATGCCTCTTCAAAAAATTCGCTGGAATCGACGTATTCGACATTGAACTCGCCGAAACAGACCCAGACAAACTGGTAGATATCATCGCCGCGTTGGAGCCAACACTGGGTGGTATCAACCTCGAAGACATCAAAGCACCGGAGTGTTTCTACATCGAACGTAAGTTACGCGAGCGTATGAAGATCCCGGTCTTCCACGATGACCAGCACGGCACAGCGATTATCTCTTCGGCGGCCATCATGAACGGCCTCAAGGTCGTAGGCAAACGAATGGACCAGGTCAAACTGGTGGTCTCGGGCGCCGGCGCCGCAGCAATCGCCTGCCTAGACCTACTCGTGCACCTCGGTATTTCAAAAAAGAACATTTTCGTATGCGACTCCCGAGGCGTTATTTGGGAAGGCCGCGAAGCGGACATGGAAGAAAATAAAAAGCGCTACGCGCAGCAAACGTCGCTGCGAACGCTGGCCGACGCGATGGTTGGTGCCGACGTATTTTTAGGTTGCTCAGCAGCCGGTGTAGTCAATGCAGAGATGGTCAAAAGCATGGGTCCGCAGCCCCTGATTCTGGCCCTTGCAAATCCAGAGCCTGAAATCCGTCCAGAGATCGCAAAAGCTGCTCGACCAGATTGCATTATCGCGACAGGCCGATCGGACTATCCAAACCAAGTCAACAACGTGTTGTGCTTCCCTTTCATTTTCCGCGGCGCACTCGACGCAGGCGCAAGCCGCATTACCGAGGAGATGAAACTAGCTTGCGTCAAGGCAATCGCAGAGCTCGCCGAAGCCGAACAAAGTGATGAGGTCGCACAAGCCTATGCCGGACAAGATCTCACCTTCGGGCCTGACTACATCATTCCTAAACCGTTCGATCCCAGACTGATTGTGCAAATCGCTCCTGCTGTCGCACAAGCTGCGGCAGACTCAGGCGTTGCGCGTCGCCCCATTAAGGACATGGAGGCTTACAAGCAAAAACTGCTGTCAATGGTGTATCACTCGGGTCAACTAATGAGCCCCCTGTTCACCCAGGCCAAACGCGCGCCAAAGCGGGTGGTGTACGCCGACGGTGAAGATGAGCGCGTACTGCGCGCGGCACAGACAGTTTCTGACGAGAAGATCGCCTTCCCCATCCTCATTGGTCGCCCCTCAGTGATCAACATGCGCATCAAGAAGATGGGGCTACGTCTCGAGGCTGGGAAAAATATCGAAATCGTTGACCCGGAAGACGATGTGCGCTTCACCGAGTCATGGACGGAGTACTACCGACTCAAAGGCCGTGATGGCATCACGCCCACTATCGCCAAAGCAATGGTTCGCAAACACAACACGTTGATCGCTGTGTTGTTACTAAAGCGTGGCGATGCAGATGCAGTACTTTGCGGCATCACCAGCCGTTTCGACAACCAGCTTAAGTATGTTGAGGATGTCATTGGCATGCAGCCCGGCGCTTCGACGTTCGCCACCATGAACGTGCTGATGTTGCCAGATCAGACACTCTTCATTTGTGACACACACGTGAACGAGGACCCGAGCGCTGAGCAAGTAGCCGACATGACGATTCAAGCTGCTGCTGAAGTTCGCCGCTTCGGCATCGTGCCAAAGATCGCCCTGCTGTCACACTCAAACTTCGGCAGCAGACCGACCGATTCATCGCGCAAGATGGCGCATGCTCGCAAGATGATCACCGAGCGTGCACCCACGCTCGAGGTCGATGGAGAGATGCACGCCGACTCCGCATTATCTGAAAGTATTCGCATGGCAGCCTACCCTGACAGCACACTCAAGGGCACGGCGAATCTGCTCATCACGCCCAACCTCGACACGGGCAACGTGACCTACAACTTGCTGAAGATGACTGGCAGCAACGGGATCGCAATGGGACCCGTTCTGCTTGGCGCGGCGCGTCCTGTGCATATTCTGACCACGAGTGCGACCGTACGTCGCGTCATCAATATGACGGCGCTCGCCGTCGTAGATGCGCAAATGGAAGCAGAAAAGCGATAAGCACTATCCGCGCATAAAAAAAGACTGCCATTTGGCAGTCTTTTTTTCGTCAGCCGTTTAGCAGCAAGCTGCCACCACGAGCTCTTCGCGCAATTATTTGCGCTTTGGCACCTGACGCGATACCGAGCCCTGATACAACTGGCGTGGACGGCCAATTTTGTATTCAGGATCAGAAATCATCTCATTCCACTGAGCAATCCATCCCACTGTGCGAGCCAGTGCGAAGATCGCAGTGAACAACGCGGTCGGCACACCAATCGCGCGCTGAACGATACCCGAATAGAAGTCAACGTTCGGATAGAGCTTACGATCGACGAAATACTTGTCTTCCAAAGCGATACGCTCAACTTCCATCGCAAGCTTAAACAGCGGATCGTTTTCCAGACCCAACGCCGCCAACACTTCTTTACAAGTTTGCTGCATCAGTTTGGCGCGTGGATCGTAGTTTTTGTAGACACGATGTCCAAAGCCCATCAGGCGCACACCCGAGTTCTTGTCCTTGACCTGCTCCATAAACTCGCCAACTTTGGCCATGCCCCCTTTGGCTTGCAACTCTTCAAGCATCTGCAAGCAAGCTTCGTTCGCGCCACCATGAGCGGGACCCCACAAGCAAGCAACACCAGAGGCGATCGCAGCGAATGGGTTAGTGCCAGAAGAACCACACAAACGAACCGTCGAGGTCGATGCATTTTGTTCGTGATCTGCATGCAAGATAAAGATACGGTCGAGCGCACGCTCAACCACAGGATTCACCACATATTCTTCGCAAGGTGTTGCGAACATCATCCGCAAGAAATTGCCTGTATAGGACAAATTATTTTGTGGATAAATATATGGCTGACCTTGAGAATACTTATAAGCCATCGCAACAAGCGTCGGCATCTTCGCGATCAAACGAATTGCCGATACGTGACGATGATGTGCGTTTGTAATGTCAGTCGAGTCATGATAGAAAGCCGACAAAGCGCCAACCAGACCTGTCAACACGGCCATCGGGTGCGCATCACGGCGGAATCCACGCAAGAAGAAATGCATCTGCTCGTTGACCATCGTATGACGCATCACCAAGCTATCGAAGTCCTTTTTCTGGGCGCTGTCTGGTAACTCACCATTCAGAATCAGGTAGCTAATATCCATGAAGTCGCAGCTAACGGCGAGCTGTTCAATCGGATAGCCGCGATACAGCAACTCGCCTTTGTCGCCATCGATATAGGTGATGTCAGACGAGCAAGATGCCGTTGAAAGAAAACCTGGATCGTAAGTGAACAGGCCTGTTTGACCGTACAACTTACGAATGTCGATGACCTGCGGGCCGACCGAACCGTCGTACATTGGAAACTCGACGGAGGGACTGCCGTCAGAGAACGAGAGCGTAGCTTTTTTGTCGGACAGTTTCATCGTTGGGTTCCTTCTGTAAAGTTCTTGATTTGGTACCAGTACGCGACTAAGCCGCGCGCAACTGCGTTAATACGGATCTTACTTCTGGTCGATCGAGGGCACCTTGAGGTTCAATCCGCGCCAGCAGTAAATCTAATAATTCATTATCACCTAGCTCAAAAAGCTGGGTGAGCGCACTCACGTCAAGGTCTGTCAGCTCTGACTCGTGCGCATCTAGAAATCGCGTGATGATGAGATCATTTTCTAACAGGCCGCGACGCGCACGCCAACGGATGCGTGTGCGATCGAGGTCTGTTAGTTTGCTCATCTTTTCTACCTTATACCGTACGACGAACCAGCATTTCTTTGATCTTGCCGATCGCGCGCGTCGGGTTCAAACCCTTCGGACACACATCGACACAGTTCATGATGGTGTGGCAACGGAATAAACGGTATGGGTCCTCGAGATTGTCGAGACGCTCACCTGTTGCATGATCGCGCGTATCAGCAATAAAGCGGTACGCCTGCAACAAGCCTGCGGGACCGACAAACTTATCTGGATTCCACCAGAAGGACGGGCAAGACGTCGAACAGCAGGCACACAGAATGCACTCATACAAACCGTCGAGCTCTTCACGCGCCGCAGGCGTCTGCAGGCGCTCTTTCTCTGGCGGAGGCGTATCGTTGATTAGGTACGGACGAATCGAATGATACTGATTGAAGAAGTGCGTCATATCAACAATCAGATCGCGAATCACCGGCAGACCTGGCAGCGGACGCAAGACAACTGGCTCTGTTAGCTCGAGCATGTTGGTCGTGCAAGCCAAACCGTTCTTACCGTTGATGTTCATGGCGTCGGAGCCACAAACACCTTCACGGCATGAACGACGCAGTGCCAAACTGTCATCGACGTCCATCTTGATGCGCATCAGCGCATCAAGCAGCATCTTGTCTGTGGGCTGCAGCTCAACCTCGAGCTTCTGCATGTAGGGACGCTCGTCCTTATCTGGATCGTAGCGGTAGATTTCAAACTTCACGATGCGTTTGGTGCTCATGATGTGTTCCAGGTGTCCTGATCTTAGAATGTACGCGTCTTGGGAGGGAAGCTCTCAACGGTGAGAGGCTGCATCTGCACGGGCTTGTAGTCCAGGCGATTGCCTTCGGAGTACCAGAGCGTATGCTTGATCCAGTTCTCGTCGTCACGGTTTGGATGATCGTCCAGCGCATGCGCGCCACGACTTTCTGTACGTGCCGCAGCCGAGTGAATCGTTGATCGAGCAACTTCAATCATGTTGCTCAACTCGAGGGCTTCAATACGCGCCGTGTTGAAAACTTTCGACTTGTCTTGGAAAGCGATGTTGTCTACTTTCTCAGCGAGTGCATCGATCTTCTCAACGCCCTGCTTGAGTGACGCCATCGTACGGAAAACGCCGCAGTGCTGTTGCATTGCATTACGAATTTCGTTGCCAACGACTTGAGTACGCTCGCCTTTAGTGCGCGACTCAAGCTTGTTGACGCGATCCAACGAGAAGTCAACCGACTCTTGTGGCAATGGCTGATGTGAACGCTGACGCTCTGGATGAGCAGCAACGATGTGGTTGCCCGCAGCGCGACCAAACACGATCAAATCGAGCAGGGAGTTCGTGCCTAAACGGTTTGCACCGTGCACGGAAGTAGCCGAGCACTCACCAATTGCATACAACCCGTTCACGATCTGTGTCTGCTTACCATCCCAAGTGGTTACCTGGCCATGGTAGTTACAGGGAATGCCGCCCATCTGGTAGTGAATGGTTGGCACAACAGGGATTGGCTCTTTGGTTGCGTCAACGTTGGCAAACTTATGACCAATTTCAAGAATCGAAGGCAAACGCTTGTTAATCACATCAGCGCCGAGGTGATCCAGTTTCAAGTGCACGTAAGCACCATCTGGACCACAGCCGCGACCTTCTTTGATTTCCTGGTCCATACAGCGTGATATGAAGTCACGAGGAGCCAAGTCTTTCAAGGTAGGCGCATAACGCTCCATGAAGCGCTCGCCATCCTTGTTCAACAGAATTCCGCCCTCGCCGCGCACGCCCTCAGTGATGAGAACACCAGCACCCGCGACACCGGTTGGGTGGAACTGCCAGAACTCCATGTCCATCATGGGGATACCAGCGCGAGCTGCCATACCCATACCGTCGCCTGTATTGATGAAGGCGTTCGTCGATGCAGCCCAAATACGTCCTGCACCGCCGGTTGCGATGACTGTTGTCTTCGCTTCGAAAATATAAATTTCGCCGGTTTCCATTTCGAGTGCAGTCACACCCAAAACATCACCCGCATCGTTGCGAATCAGATCAAGGGCCATCCACTCAACGAAGAACTGCGTGCGCGATGCAACGTTACGTTGATATAGCGTGTGCAACAAGGCGTGACCCGTACGGTCAGCAGCAGCACAAGCACGCTGCACAGGCTTTTCGCCAAAGTTAGCGGTGTGACCACCGAATGGACGTTGATAGATTGTGCCATCGGGGTTACGGTCGAACGGCATACCAAAGTGCTCGAGCTCGTATACGGCGTTTGGTGCTTCACGGCACATGAATTCGATCGCGTCTTGGTCACCTAACCAATCCGACCCTTTCACTGTGTCGTACATGTGCCAGTACCAGTTGTCTTCGCTCATGTTTCCAAGCGAGGCACCAATACCGCCCTGAGCGGCAACCGTGTGCGAGCGAGTTGGGAACACTTTAGATAAGACTGCAACAGACAGCCCAGCGTTTGCGAGCTGTAATGAACAACGCATACCGGCACCGCCGGCACCCACGACGACCACATCAAACTGACGGCGCGGTAAAGAAGATTTGACAGCAGCCACGGCTTAGTTTCTCCAGAGGATGTGTACAAAGTACACGACCGATCCAACCAACCACAAAATAGTCAGGACCAGTAAAAAGATGCGAAGGCCTACGGGTTTGACGTAGTCCATCCAGATATCACGCACACCGATCCATGCATGCCAAGCGAGCGAAATCATCGCCAGCGTCGCCAAGATCTGTCCCAACGGGATGAAGAAACAGGTGAACGTAAACAGATTTTTCCAGCCAGCGTACGTGAACCCGGACATCGTCAAGATGCCGACGAGCAACACAAGTGTGTACACAGCCAAAATCATGGCGGTGACACGCTGGATGATGAACTCGCTCGTTCCGTAATGCGCGCCGACCACTAAGCGCTTAGGACCAATTTTTTCGACGGGAACCATTACCAGACTCCGAATAGTTTGAGTGCAAAGACAACGGTCAGTGCAAGACTGACGCCCAACACCAGACTGGCGCTTTTGGCAGCTGATTCTTTGTCAACACCGATGTGCATGTCGAGCACCAAGTAGCGGATGCCAGCACAGAAGTGATGCAAGTAGCCCCAGATCAACACCAACAAAATTAGCTTGACCAAAGGGAAGCCGACCACGGTCGACATTGCGTTGAACCCGGCCTCTGAAGAGAAGCTCATCGCGAACAAGGCGATTAAGCCCGGCAAGCACAGGAACAACAGGGCACCACTTACACGATGCAGAATTGACACTTTGCCGGCCATAGGCAGGCGATACGCCATCAAATCGGTGATTCCGATATTGCGGAACTGAGGACGCGGCTTAGCAGCTGAGTCAGACATAACGACCTCGATGAGAGAACAATTGACTAGGGATAAACACTCTATTTTCGCTTAACGCGACACCACTCGTACATCAACCACAAAAACTCTTTTAATTCAAACTGTTACGGTAATAATATTGGCTGGTCACATAATGACCAACGCGTAATTCTACTGGACGATTCGCGTACGTATAAGAAATCCGCTCCACGCAAAGTAAGGGCATTCCGGCGTCAACGCCAAGACACTTTGCGATCTCAGGCTCTGCAAGCTCTGCTCGCAGTTTCTCTTCGGCGCGCACCATACTAATTCCGAACTCGGACTCGAACATTCCATAAAGAGGTCCTGAGTATCCGTTTAGCAAATCGGCACTCAAACCTTTAAATAGCGCGCCCGGCAAATAGATATCATCCACGACGGTTGGCTTACCCGCGAAGGACAGCAATCTACGAATTGCCACGACGGGATCTCCCGACTTGAGCTCGAGGGCACGTGCCATTTCAGCGTTCGCACGGATTCTCTTGCAATCAAGTACCTGGCTCTCCGCGGGCTGAGGCTCGCCTTCATTGGGTGCCAGACGCAAGAACCGGAATCGCACCCGAGGCTCGTGGTGGGTTGACACAAACGTACCCTTACCCTGCCTGCGTGTCAGCAAGTGCTCTGCCGCAAGCTCATCGACCGCCTTACGTACGGTGCCCTGGCTCACTTGAAACCGCGAGGCCAACTCAATTTCACTGGGGATCGACTCACCGGGCTTCCATTCGCCCGCGTCAAGCGCCTGTACCAGCAAAGCTTTAATTTGCTGGTACAGGGGACTGAAAGCCGCTGCACTGGCGACCTGACCTGTGGATAGGTTTCGGCTGCGTGCGGGATCAGACATGACAGGAGGCATAAAAATTCATAGCGGCATTGTGGCATAGCCGGCCCCACAAGTCCACTACTCTTGTGTCTTATATAAGATATAAGATCATTGACGCTTTGCACAATTTGGACTAGCATTCGCCTCGGATTTCAGTTACCCCGCCACCTAAGTTTGCGAGGCAACAAAAAAGCTAAACTCGCTGTTAACCCATTCCCACAATCCTCTCAGTTCTATCGGAGATACTTATGTCTAAACCCGCCGTGCGTGTTGCGGTCACTGGTGCCGCAGGCCAGATCGGTTACGCCCTCTTGTTCCGTATCGCTTCGGGTGAAATGCTCGGCAAAGATCAGCCGGTGATTTTGCAGTTACTTGAGATCCCAGACGAAAAAGCCCAGAAAGCGCTTAAAGGCGTGATGATGGAACTAGACGACTGCGCATTCCCCCTGCTGCAGTCCATGACCGCACATAGCGACCCAGTCGAGGCCTTCAAAGACGTTGAAGTTGCCTTGTTGGTTGGTTCGCGCCCACGCGGCCCCGGCATGGAGCGCGCTGACTTGTTGGCCGTTAACGCTGCCATCTTTACCGCACAAGGCAAAGCACTGAATCAGTCGGCCAAGCGTAACGTGAAAGTATTGGTTGTCGGCAACCCCGCCAACACCAACGCCTACATCGCAATGAAATCTGCGCCGGACCTTCCTGCAAAGAACTTCACAGCAATGTTGCGTTTGGACCATAACCGGGCCCTCTCTCAGCTCGCCACCAAAATGGGCAAGCCTGTTGCAGAAATTCAAAAGCTCGCAGTGTGGGGCAATCACTCGCCCACAATGTACGCAGACTACCGCTTCGCTACGATCGGCGGTCAAAGCGTAGAGAAGCTGATCAACGACGCCGCCTGGAACCGCGACGTGTTCTTGCCGACTGTTGGCAAGCGCGGTGCCGCGATTATCGAAGCGCGCGGCCTCTCCTCAGCCGCATCGGCAGCGAACGCTGCAATCGACCACATCCGTGACTGGGTGTTGGGCACGAATGGCAAGTGGGTCACGATGGGCGTACCTTCTGATGGTTCATACGGCATTCCTGAGGGCATCATGTACGGTGTGCCCGTCACGTGCGAAGGTGGTGAATACCACCGCGTGATGGACCTCGCCGTCGACGCATTCTCGCGCGAGCGCATGGATCTCACACTGAAAGAGTTAATTGAAGAGCGTGATGCCGTCGCGCACCTTCTGAAGTAATCGCCTCACAAATGGGCCCACCTGTGGGCCCATTTTTTTTCAAGCTTTGTTCCGGAGACAAGCATGTCCAAATCACTCACAGCAGGCCAGCGTTTTCGTGAGGCCCTCGCGGCCGAACAACCATTGCAAATCATCGGCGCCATCAACGCCAACCATGCCTTACTCGCTAAACGAGCTGGCTTCAAAGCGATCTACCTATCAGGCGGTGGGGTTGCCGCTGGATCGTTGGGCATGCCTGACCTGGGCATCATCACATTAGACGACGTACTCACCGACATTCGCCGCATCACCGATGTTTGCGATACACCACTCATCGTAGACATTGACACAGGCTTTGGTCCGTCGGCTTTTAACATCGCTCGCACGATCAAAAGCTTGACCAAGTTCGGCGCTGCCGGATGCCACATCGAAGACCAGGTCGGAGCTAAGCGTTGCGGCCATCGTCCAGGCAAAGAAGTTGTATCGACAGAGGAAATGCGTGATCGCGTCAAAGCTGCCGTGGATGCGCGTACGGACGACAGTTTCTACATCATCGCCCGCACAGATGCGATTGCATCCCACGGCGTAGAAGCCGGCATCGAGCGTGGCTTGGCCTGCATGGAAGCTGGCGCTGATGCCGTGTTTGCAGAGGCAGCGTACGATCTCGAGACGTTCGCAAAATTCAAGAAGGCCACTGGCGCACCTCTGTTGGCCAATATCACTGAATTCGGCAAAACGCCTCTGTTCTCAGTTGAAGAGTTGAAGTCAGTCGGCGTGAATATGGTGCTGTATCCGCTCTCTGCTTTCCGCGCGATGAACAAAGCCGCTGAGACGGTTTATCAAGCTGTTCGACGTGATGGGCACCAGCGCAATGTGATCGATATTATGCAAACGCGCGACGAACTATACGATCGTATCAATTACCACGCATTTGAAAGCAGCATCGACACCTTGTTCGCTCAAGGCAAAGCAAAATAATTTCGAGAGGACTCCATCATGGCAACAAAAAAGAAAGTCATCGCAAAGCCTTCGGCAAAAACCGCCGAAGCGCCCGCAGCTGCGCCAACATTTAAACCAAAAAAGTCAGTCGCCTTATCAGGCGTCACGGCTGGTAACACCGCGCTCTGTACTGTTGGTCGCAGCGGTAACGACCTGCACTACCGCGGCTACGACATTCTCGATTTCGCGGACACCAGTGAATTCGAAGAAATTGCACACTTGCTGATTCACGGCAAGCTGCCTAACAAAGCAGAGCTGTCGGCATACAAAGCAAAACTGCGCTCGCTGCGCGGCCTACCCGCACAGTTACAGACAGTGCTTGAGTCACTGCCTGCTGCAAGTCACCCCATGGATGTGATGCGCACAGCTGCCTCAACCTTGGGCTGCATCCTTCCTGAGAAAGACGACCACAACATCCCTGATGCGCGCGATATCGCGGATCGCTTGATGGCAAACTTAGGCTCGGCTCTCCTCTACTGGTATCACTACAGCCACAACGGCCGTGTCATCGACGTACAAACAGACGACGATTCGATTGGCGCGCATTTCCTGCACCTTCTGCATGGCAAAAAGCCAAACGAAGACTGGGTCCGTGCAATGCATACCTCTCTCATTCTTTACGCAGAACACGAGTTCAACGCCTCGACCTTCACCTGCCGCGTGATCGCTGGCACAGGCTCGGACATGTACTCGGCAATCGCCGGCGGCATCGGTGCGCTACGCGGTCCTAAACACGGCGGCGCAAACGAAGTAGCTTTCGAAGTACAGAAACGCTACGAAACGCCGGATGAAGCTGAAAAAGACATTCGCGCTCGCGTAGAAAATAAAGAAGTCGTCATTGGCTTTGGACACCCTGTCTACACAATCTCGGATCCACGCAACAAAGTGATCAAAGACGTCGCGCTGCGCTTATCCAAAAAGGCTGGCACGACCAAGATGTATGACATCGCCGATCGTCTGGAAGCCGTGATGTGGGATGCGAAGAAAATGTTTGCAAACCTGGACTGGTTCTCTGCCGTGTCGTACCACATGATGGGTGTACCAACAGCAATGTTTACACCACTGTTTGTGATTGCACGCACTGCTGGTTGGTCCGCGCACATCATCGAACAGCGCATCGACAACAAGATTATTCGCCCGGCCGCCAACTATGTCGGACCCGATGATCAGAAATTTGTACCACTTGCCAAACGTCGCTGATATGAACTCTGCAAACCGCAAGCCCCTGCCGGGCACCAAGCTTGATTACTTTGATGCACGTGCTGCCGTCGATGCAATCAAACCAGGCGCCTATGACAAACTCCCATACACCTCGCGTGTATTGGCCGAAAACCTCGTGCGTCGATGCGATCCAGCTACCTTGACCGCATCGCTCACACAAATTATCGAACGCAAGCGCGACCTCGACTTTCCTTGGTTCCCCGCTCGCGTTGTTTGTCATGACATTTTGGGTCAAACCGCCTTGGTTGATCTGGCAGGCTTGCGGGATGCGATTGCAGCACAAGGCGGAGATCCCGCTTTAGTCAATCCCGTCGTTCCAACACAACTGATTGTTGATCACTCACTTGCCGTCGAATGCGGTGGCTTTGACCCAGACGCTTTTGAAAAAAATCGTGCGATCGAAGATCGACGTAACGAAGACCGCTTTCATTTCATTAACTGGACCAAGAAAACATTTAAGAATGTGGATGTTATTCCCCCAGGAAACGGGATCATGCACCAGATCAATCTGGAACGCATGTCACCTGTCGTGCACGCCCAAGATGGCGTCGCCTTTCCCGACACACTCGTCGGCACAGATAGTCACACGCCACACGTCGACGCACTGGGCGTAATCGCAATCGGCGTTGGCGGTCTTGAGGCAGAGAGCGTCATGCTCGGACGCGCCTCTTGGATGCGTCTGCCAGACATCATCGGCGTCGAGCTTACCGGCAAACTACAGCCAGGCATTACGGCCACCGATCTCGTGTTGGCGCTCACAGAGTTTTTACGTAACCAAAAAGTTGTTTCTTCTTATCTCGAATTTTTTGGTGACGGTGCATCACACCTGACACTCGGTGATCGTGCAACGATCTCCAACATGACGCCTGAGTATGGCGCAACTGCAGCGATGTTCTACATCGATCAGCAAACCATCGATTACCTCACCCTCACGGGTCGTGACGAAGCGCAGGTCAAACTGGTTGAAACGTACGCTAAACAAACTGGACTCTGGGCGGATGCTCTGAAGAGTGCAGAGTACGAGCGCACGTTACGCTTCGATCTCTCTACTGTGGTTCGCAACATTGCTGGCCCCTCCAATCCCCACAAGCGCGTTCCAACCTCAGACCTTAAAGCAGCAGGCATTGCCGGCAAAGTTGAAAACGAGCCTGGACGCATGCCTGATGGCGCCGTCATTATCGCGGCCATCACAAGCTGCACGAACACGAGCAATCCACGCAACGTGATCGCAGCCGGATTGCTTGCACGCAATGCGAATGCTCGTGGGCTCAAGCGTAAGCCTTGGGTCAAAAGCTCTTTGGCGCCCGGATCAAAAACAGTCGAACTCTACCTACAAGACGCCAAGTTACTTTCAGAGCTTGAGAAGCTCGGCTTCGGTATCGTTGCATTCGCCTGTACGACGTGCAACGGCATGAGTGGCGCGCTTGATCCAGTGATTCAACAAGAAATCATTGATCGTGACCTCTATGCAACCGCAGTGTTGTCTGGCAATCGTAACTTTGATGGTCGTATTCACCCCTACGCCAAGCAAGCGTTTCTCGCCTCGCCCCCACTCGTCGTTGCGTACGCGATTGCAGGTACGACTCGCTTCGATATTGAAAAAGACGTCCTCGGCATCGACCAACAGGGCAAACCTGTCATGCTCAAAGACATTTGGCCATCCGACGCAGAGATTGACGCAATCGTGGCATCGAGTGTGAAGCCCGCGCAGTTCCGGAAAGTCTATGAGCCCATGTTCGCAGCAAGCGTCGATACCGGCGAGAAGCTAAGCCCTCTGTACGACTGGCGCCCACAAAGCACGTATATTCGTCGCCCACCCTATTGGGAGGGCGCGTTAGCGGGTGAACGCACACTCAAGGGTATGCGCCCCCTCGCCTTGCTCGGCGACAACATCACGACCGATCACCTATCACCCTCAAACGCCATCATGATGGATAGCGCTGCCGGTGAGTATCTGCATAAGATGGGTCTTCCTGAAGAGGACTTCAACTCTTATGCTACGCACCGCGGGGATCACCTCACCGCCCAACGTGCAACGTTTGCAAACCCAAAGCTGATCAACGAGATGGCCTTGGAGAACGGTAAGGTCAAGCAAGGCTCCTTGGCACGTATTGAACCAGAGGGCAAAGTGACACGCATGTGGGAAGCCATCGAAACCTACATGGAGCGCAAACAACCACTCATCATCGTCGCAGGTGCAGACTACGGCCAAGGCTCGTCACGCGACTGGGCTGCCAAAGGAGTTCGTCTCGCTGGAGTCGAAGCAATTGTGGCCGAAGGCTTTGAACGCATTCATCGCACAAACCTGGTCGGAATGGGTGTGTTGCCGCTCGAGTTCAAACCTGGCGTGAATCGAAAGACTCTCGCGCTCGATGGCACGGAAATCTATGACGTTGTTGGTCAGCGTGTGCCGCGCGCTACGCTGACGCTAGTCATCACGCGCAAGAATGGTGAGCGCATCGAGGTTCCCGTGACTTGCCGTCTCGATACAGCGGAAGAAGTCTCTATTTACGAAGCCGGCGGTGTATTACAACGCTTCGCACAAGACTTTCTTGAGTCTACGGCTGCCGCTTGAGCAAATCGCACACAAATTTTCAGGATTAAACAATATGGCGCACGCCCCACAAATAAAAGTCCCAGCAACCTACATGCGCGGCGGTACGAGTAAAGGCGTTTTTTTCCGCTTGCAAGATCTGCCCAAAGACGCACAAGTTCCTGGCGCCGCACGTGATGCATTTTTAATGCGTGTGATCGGCAGTCCGGATCCTTACGGCAAGCAAACGGACGGGATGGGCGCAGCCACATCAAGTACAAGCAAGACAGTCATTCTGTCAAAAAGCACCCGTCCTGATCACGATATCGATTATTTATTTGGTCAAGTCTCGATCGACAAGCCGTTCATCGACTGGAGCGGAAACTGCGGAAACCTCTCCTCAGCAGTTGGGCCATTCGCGATCAGTAATGGCTTGATTGATCCAAGTCGCATCCCTCAAAACGGTATCGCGACAGTACGTGTTTGGCAGGCCAACATTGGCAAGACCATCATCGCTCATGTGCCAATCACGAACGGGGCCGTGCAAGAGACCGGTGACTTTGAACTGGACGGAGTGACATTCCCTGCGGCAGAGGTACAACTCGAGTTCATGGATCCCGCCGCTGAAGAGGAAGGCGCAGGCGGCTCCATGTTCCCTACGGGTAATTTGATCGATGATCTTGAAGTCCCCGGCGTTGGAACACTGAAGGCGACAATGATCAATGCGGGTATTCCAACTATTTTCGTGGATGCCGCCGCGGTCGGTTGTACTGGGACTGAGTTACAGGACGACATCAATGGCGACCCAGAGAAGCTCGCCATGTTCGAAAAAATCCGTGCGTATGGCTCGTTGCGCATGGGGTTGATCAAAAACCTCGAAGAAGCAACCAAACGCCAACATACGCCAAAGGTTGCCTTTGTTGCGAAGCCTGCCGACTATGTGTCCTCAAGCGGCAAACCAGTTGCGGCGAGCGATATCAACGTATTAGTGCGTGCACTCTCGATGGGCAAGCTACATCACGCAATGATGGGTACGGTTGCCGTATCGATCAGCGCAGCCGCAGCAATTCCCGGCACAACGGTCAACTTGGCTGCAGGCGGTGGTAAACGCGACGCTGTTCGCTTTGGCCACCCTTCGGGCTCGCTACGCGTTGGAGCCGAGGCGGCACTGATCGACGGTGAATGGAAAGTGACCAAAGCCATCATGAGCCGCAGTGCACGTGTGCTCATGGAAGGCTGGGTACGGGTACCTCCATATGTCTGAACACATTGCCCTCATCCTAACCTTTAGCTTTAGTCTCTTTATCACGTGCAGCCTTGTATTCGTGATCTCGGGCGCCTATTTGCTTTTGTTCAAAATCAAACAAGCGAATCAGCTGTTCAAGCATCCGTATCTTCGGGAAAAAAACTTTAACCAATTCACGATCAGCATTCGCCTGACAATCACCTTGGATTATTTTCTACGCACGCTGTTTTCGCGTACGAACCTGTGGTTCGCGAGAAATGCGAATCAATTGCTCTCGCACGTAGATCCCAAGGAGATTCCCATGAGCGTTCGTTGGCCTATCGTGGGCTTCTGGGGCAGCAGCATGATCGGACTCGTTGCCATGGTGACGCTCTGGGCAACGCTTATCCTGGGTTCGAAATAATGCACAACATTCAACACGACGCGACAGCAAGCCGCTTTTTCTTAATCGTTGAAGGTCACCGCTGCGTACTCGACTATGTTCTAAGCAATGGCAACATGACCATTACACACACCGGCGTGCCAGAGGTACTCGGTGGGCGTGGCCTGGCTGGCGAGATCACGCGATTTGCCCTGGAATACGCCAAACAGCACAACATGAAAGTCGTTCCACGTTGCAGCTACGCAGCCGTTTACATCCAGCGTCACCCGGAATATGCTGGTTTGGTGGCCTGAGACGGTCAGCGCGTCACGAAACTAAATATTATTTTACTTTAAGTCTTATATAAGATATAAGACACTTGCCCGTCGAATCACTTCACTCTACAATCCAATCTACCGATTTCTCTCACCTGAAAGGCGCTCCCATGCTCGAAGCCTACCGCCAACACGTTGCCGAACGCGCAGCCCTCGGCATTCCTCCCCTTCCTCTGTCAGCACAACAAACGGCAGACCTGATTGCCTTGTTGCAGTCTCCCCCAGCCGGTGAAGGCGACACGCTCGTTGAACTCATTACGCATCGTGTTCCAGCAGGCGTCGACGACGCGGCAAAAGTAAAAGCCGCCTATCTCGCCGCCGTTGCAAGCGGCAAAGAAAAGTGCACACTCATCTCGCGTGCTAAAGCAACGGAACTTCTAGGCACCATGCTCGGTGGCTACAACATTGGACCGATGGTTGAGTTACTGGACGATGCCGAAGTGGGCAAGATCGCGGCCGATGGCCTGAAGAAAACACTGCTCATGTTTGATGCATTCCACGACGTCAAAGAGAAGGCAGCCAAAGGTAATGCAAACGCGAAGGCTGTGATGCAGAGCTGGGCTGACGGCGAATGGTTCACCAGCCGCCCAGAGGTTCCAAAGAGCCTGACCGTCACAATTTTTAAAGTCACTGGCGAAACCAACACCGACGATCTGTCTCCCGCTCCCGATGCATGGAGCCGTCCAGACATCCCCTTGCATGCATTGGCGATGCTCAAGAACCCACGTCCAGGGATTGAGCCACAAGAGCCAGGCAAGATTGGTCCGATCAAATTCATTAACGACCTGAAGAAAAAAGGCCACCTCGTTGCTTATGTTGGCGACGTCGTTGGAACCGGCTCGTCACGTAAATCGGCAACCAACTCTGTTCTTTGGTTCACTGGCGAGGACATTCCTTTCGTGCCAAACAAGCGCTTCGGTGGTGTTTGCCTAGGCAATAAGATTGCTCCGATCTTCTACAACACAATGGAAGATGCTGGTGCGCTGCCAATCGAGCTCGATGTTTCGAACATGAACATGGGTGATGTGGTTGAGTTGCGCCCCTACGAAGGTCAAGCACTGAAAGACGGCAAAGTTATCGCCAAGTTTGAAGTTAAATCAGAAGTGCTGTTTGACGAAGTCCGCGCTGGTGGACGTATTCCATTGATCGTCGGTCGCGGCCTCACCGGCAAAGCGCGTGAGGCACTCGGCTTGCCACCCTCGACGCTGTTCCGTTTACCGGCCAACCCTGCCACAAGCAAAAAAGGTTTCACGCTTGCGCAGAAAATGGTCGGTCGCGCATGTGGTCTGCCAGAAGGCCAGGGCGTGCGTCCAGGCGCATACTGCGAACCAAAGATGACTTCCGTTGGCAGCCAAGACACCACCGGCCCAATGACACGCGACGAACTCAAAGACCTCGCTTGCTTGGGCTTCTCCGCCGATCTAGTGATGCAGTCGTTCTGCCACACAGCGGCATACCCGAAACCCGTGGATGTCAAAACACAGCACACCCTGCCCCAGTTCATGAGCAACCGTGGCGGTATTTCACTGCGTCCAGGCGATGGCGTGATTCACTCATGGCTCAACCGTATGCTCTTGCCTGACACGGTTGGTACGGGCGGCGACTCACACACACGCTTCCCTATCGGCATCAGCTTCCCAGCAGGCTCAGGTCTCGTCGCTTTCGCAGCGGCAACTGGTGTGATGCCTCTGGACATGCCCGAGTCGGTATTGGTTCGCTTCAAAGGGAAAATGCAACCAGGCGTCACATTGCGTGACTTGGTCAGCGCTATTCCGCTGTACGCCATCAAAGCTGGCTTACTCACTGTCGAGAAGCAAAACAAGAAAAACATTTTCTCGGGCCGCATTCTCGAAATCGAAGGCTTGCCAGATCTCAAGGCTGAACAAGCATTTGAATTGTCAGACGCATCTGCCGAGCGTTCCGCTGCCGGCTGTACGGTTCGTTTGAACAAAGAGCCCGTCATCGAGTACATCAACAGCAACATCGTCATGTTGAAGTGGATGATTGCGAACGGCTACGAGGACGAGCGTAGCATCCGTCGTCGTATCGAAGCTATGGAAGCTTGGTTGGCCAATCCCCAGCTGCTCCAACCTGACGCTGATGCAGAATACGCAGCCGTGATCGAAATCGATCTTGCGGATATCCATGAACCAATCGTTGCATGCCCGAACGATCCTGACGACGTGAAGTTCTTGTCAGAAGTTGCCGGCGCCAAGATTGACGAAGTGTTTATCGGTAGCTGCATGACGAACATCGGTCACTTCCGCGCCGCTTCGAAACTGCTCGAGGGCAAGCGCGATATGCCTGTTAAATTGTGGATTGCACCTCCCACAAAGATGGATGCAACCCAATTGACTGAGGAAGGTCACTACGGAGTGTTTGGTGTTGCCGGTGCGCGCACCGAAATGCCAGGATGTTCGTTGTGCATGGGTAACCAAGCGCAAGTGCGTGAAGGTGCGACCGTGATGTCGACCAGCACACGTAACTTCCCGAACCGTTTAGGTAAAAACACCAACGTTTACTTGGGTTCAGCCGAGTTGGCCGCTATTTGCTCGAAGCTCGGTCGCATCCCGACCAAGGAAGAGTACATGGCCGACATGGGCGTGATCAAAGAAAGCAGCAAGGATATCTACAAATATCTGAACTTTGATCAAATCCCTGACTACAAGGATGTCGCCGACGCAGTCTAACCACTGTCTTAAGCGCAACCATTGCACCCGTCTTGTGCGTCATGCACCTGACGGGTGTTTTTTGTTCGGTACACTAGCATTCTTTCTGCTTGGTCTTTCCCGATATGGCTCGCGCCCGTTCCTCCCCTACTGCAACACGCCTGAACCGTGACGCATCGCGTCTGGTCTCGCTAGCGCTTGCCCTGCATAGCTCCGGCAGCCGTGTAGAGGATCAATACTGGGAGAGCGAGCTTGGCACCCTATTGACCAAGCTCATGCGTACAAGCAATGACGCAACGATCGACTCCGCACTCGATCATTTGTCAAAAACCAACCTTGGCGGCTACGAGGTATTGATCGAACAGGCAGAAACACTGTCTGAGTCGTGCGTGATTGAAAAAGACGGTGCACGCTACGATGTCTTACTCATCGTCGCACCCATCGTTGCCTGGACGCGCTACAGCATTCCTGCCTGCGATATCTCGGACGGTATGATTACTGAACTGCAACGGCATTTACAGTCCCACGTGCTGGCCGCTAACACCCAACTGGCAATCTTGCCTAGGCTCGCGAGCTTGGATCAAATGCCGCGCAGCTTTTGTGAAACCTGGGAATGGTTACTCAAACTCGGCGCCCATGCCCTTGGACTACCTGGCGCACTACCCAAGTTAAATGTCGAGCCAGACGGCTTTAACATGCTCGCAGATACACGCTATTTGGTCGCTGCTGTGGCGATTCCTGAGGGCCAGCCTCTTTTCCGATGGCAGGAAGAACCGGGATCTCTTGGGGATGGACGCGTGCAGTGTCTTGAAAACTGGGGGCGTGCCACTCAACCCCTATTTGCAGAACTCTTGGCTGGGTGTGGCTTTGAGATACTGGTACCAGACGCGTACTACGTGAGTAATCGTGAAGCGGACCGGCGCGTACGTCCACTCTCCGTTAAGGCAGCGGTGTCTTGGCTTGGCTCAGCGCTTAAGATCGAACCAAGCCAATTGCGAGCTGTCGTGGCAGGCTGTGGCGAACAACGGATCGACGAGTATCGCATCGGCTTCACACAAAAGAATCAGAATGAAGTGGTGTACGGTTGCCTTTGGCCTTTGTACGGCAAAGAGGAAGACCAACCCCTCATGGATAATGAACCAACACCGATCGACACGGTCGATGAAATCGCAGCCCTACTGAAAGAGTGTGGCGTTACCGATATACGTCGCTTACCTGGCACGCTTCCACCTGACTTTTGTGAAGACTGTGGCGCGCCTCACTTCCCAAACCCGTCAGGTGAAATGGTTCACGCCGAATTACCTGAAGACGCCGATACGGCGCCTGCACACTTCCACTAGCAATGCGCGCGGATATTTTCTGCCGCGTCGTTGATAACTACGGTGATATTGGTGTCACTTGGCGTCTTTCACGCCAACTGCAGCGTGAATTCGGTTGGTCCATTCGACTATGGGTCGACGCGCTAGATAGCTTTAAAAAGCTGGATCCACGTGTAGACCTCACCTGTAGCTCGCAAATAATCGACAGCATCGAGGTTGTGCACTGGTCGAATCCTGCGGCCGATCTCATCCCACATCCCGTTGTGATCGCTAGTTTCTCATGCGATCTCCCCCCGAAATTTCAAGCACGGATGACCCCCGGCAAAACGCTCTGGATCAACCTCGAGTATCTCAGTGCCGAGGGGTGGGTCGAAAGCTGCCATGCGCTCCCCTCCCTGCGCTCAGACGGCCTACATGCGAATTTCTTTTTCCCAGGCTTTACAGCTCAGACCGGTGGTTTGATCAAAGAGTCAGGACTACTTGCAGCGCGCGACGCCTGGCAATCGGATCGCGCTAGGCAAGTTCAGTGGGTGAAATCTCTCGGCGTCCCCACCGAAGGCTTACAGGCCTGGTTATCCGGTCGACTGATCTCAGCCTTCTGCTACCCACAGGCGCCTCTACAGGCGCTCGTGGCCCAACTGACTAGCGACCCCACCCCAACCCTTTTGCTGCTGCCCCAGGGCATCGGGATAGACATCCCCGAGGGCCAACATGGCAATCTGCACATCACGCGAATACCCTTTACTTCGCAATCCGAATACGACCAAACCCTCTGGACGGCCGACTTCAACATTGTGCGCGGGGAGGACTCGTTTGTCCGGGCATTATGGGCGGCACGGCCATGCATTTGGCACATCTATCCACAGACTGAAGACACACACTTGATCAAACTAGACGCCTGGCTCGCACGCACGGCACTACCGGAATCGGCAAAATCTTGCATTCGGGATTGGAATCAAGTCGATCCAAGGCGCTCAAACGCGAGCCCTTTCGTGCCGCTCCTGAACCCTGCCGATTTACAAGCCTGGGCGCTGGAAGCCAAGCAAATTGCGGCAAATCTCGACAAAATCCATGATTTGGCATCTTCACTGGACCTTTTTTGCCGAGCAAAAAGCGGCCATTAGCCGCGCTGCACAGCAGTTCAGCCTCGAACAGGCTAGAATAGAGGGCTTTTTTACAAAACCGCTCCGGCAATCGAGTCCCGGAGACCCAAGTTACCGGAGTTTTAAGCATGAAAACCGCACAAGAGCTGCGCGTGGGCAACGTCGTGATGGTTGGCAAAGAAGCCGTCGTCGTGCAGCGCGCCGAATACAGCAAATCAGGCCGCAACGCATCGGTCGTTAAACTCAAGTTCAAAAACCTTCTGACTGGCTCGGGCAGCGAAACCGTCTCGAAAGCCGACGAAAAATACGATGTTGTCGTTCTCGACCGCAAAGAGTGTACCTACTCATACTTTGCGGATCCTATGTATGTCTTCATGGATGCTGACTTCAACCAATACGAAATTGAATCAGACAGCATGGGTGATGCACTCCACTACCTCGAAGAAGGCATGCCTGTCGAGGCAGTGTTCTATGAAGGCCGCGCGATCTCTGTTGAATTACCTACGATGGTTGTGCGTGAAATCATCTATACAGAACCTGCTGTGCGCGGCGACACGTCAGGCAAAGTCATGAAGCCTGCCAAGATCAATACCGGCTACGAACTGCCAGTTCCGCTCTTTTGCGCAATTGGTGACAAGATCGAAATCGATACACGCACTGGTGAATACCGTAGCCGCGTGATGTAAAAGTAATCAGATGTGCAAAAAATAGCTCCCTAGGGAGCTATTTTTTTATCTTGTGAGACTAGAACAAGTTTGCAAGTTTTGCGATCGCGCCGAGAACGGCAATCAAACTCGTAAACTGCATCCCAATTAGCCACGCAAATTTACGGTCCACATCGGCTCGAAAATTCTGTTGTGTTCGGTTGACTTCTGAAAATCTGCTATCCATCTCGGCTCGTAAATCAGTGATTGAACGATCAAGCCGATCGATTGACTTTGTATGTTGCTGAACCAAAACTTCAAGCACGGTGATACATTTTTCCATGTCGCAATCTTATGTAACTGCGGCGACGAGAACAAGCTCTAAAGTGTGATCAATACAGGTCAGTCGACAGCAATTTTGTAACTAATTATGTCGAGTTTTTTGTTCTAGATCGGCGAGCCAAGCGATGGCATAGCTGCGCTCAGTGCCGCACATTTCTACTGACGGCTGTAACCCGCCACAAAACAAAGGTCGCTCTGGCTTTCCGAATAAGGCGCACCGTAAATCAGCCATGAGCTGCACACAAGGAACACCTGCTGGCTTGCCGTTAGGCATACCCGGGATGGGACTCGTAATCGAGGGCGCAACACAACACGCACCACAGTCAGGACGGCAATTCACTGCAGTCGATCAGTATCCAGGAATTCAGGAAGCGCCACCACAGCGATGCCCTCCTCGGCCAATGCCTCACGCTCTTGCGGCGTGGCAGTACCTCGAATAGGTCGCTCTTCAGACTCACCCTCATGGATACGACGCGCCTCGTCTGCGAAACGATCACCGACGTTTTCGGTTTTACTGACGAACTCTCGCATTTGCTGCATCAAGGCTGCTTGCAACTGCAAGAGTTGCGTCGACTCGTTTGAGACGGCGACAGCAGTCGAGGTCTGCGGCGTGGTCGATACTTGGGCCTCGGACACCGGCGGGGCATCGGAAAAATGGCCCACATTCAGTCTAGGGGCGGACAGGCGTTTGGTAATCGTCGTATCCTGACACATAGGACAGCTCACCAAGCCGCGAGCCTGCTGCGAGTCATAATCATCGTGCGAGCCGAACCAGCCTTCAAAAAGATGGCTATTCGAGCACTGTAGATCGAAGACTTTTAATCCCATACGGTCAATTTTGAGGCGAAATCATAAAATTCAACCCCTTGAGTATACCGGAGCGCCCCACCAGCCTGCGCTAAGCCAGCATATCAAGTCGGGGAACCGCAGCGAGGAGTTCTCGCGTCACAGGGTGTGATGGCGTCTTGAGTACTTGTTGCGCATCGCCTAGCTCAACAAGCTTGCCCGCATCCATCACGGCAACACGATCCGCGAGATATTCCACCACGCCAAAATTATGGGTGATGAATAAATACGCCATACCTGTTTCTCGCTGCAGATCCGTCAGCAAATCTAGAATCTGCGCTTGTACAGACACATCTAACGCAGAGGTAGGTTCGTCTAGGATTAACACGGTAGGTTCAACGGCCAGTGCACGCGCGATTGCGATCCGCTGTCGCTGACCACCAGAGAACTCATGCGGATAGCGATCAGACGCATCAGCGGGCAATCCCACGCGATCGAGAAGATATGCAATTCTTTTAGACTGCTCGACACGACTCCATTCGGGACGCAAAGCCTCGATCCCCTCTTGCAAGATCGCCCCCACACGCATCCTAGGATCGAGCGAGGCATATGGATCTTGAAAAACGATCTGAATCTTTCTGCGCAGCGCCAACAGCCTGCGCCCCGAACAACTCAGAATGTCTGAATCGCCCAAGCTCGCCACACCAGAAACCTCCGCATTAGAGTCAAGTAGGCGTAGCAGCGCTTTCGCGATCGTTGTCTTGCCACACCCCGACGAACCAACCAACGCGAGCGTTTCCCCAGAATGCAACTCGAAACTAACCCCTTGGACAACATTGTTATAGCCGATCACTCGGCGCATAAGCCCTTTTCGTATTGCGTACCGAACCTGCAAATCCTGTACCGCGAGACAGACTTCACCTATGCGCTCTACCGCTAGACGAGTTTCCCGATTGGATGCAGCGAAGCGCTCACGACCAACGGCGGATAAGGGTCGCCCACGCTTATTAAAGGTGGGTATCGCTTCGAAGAGTTCACGCGCATAAGCATGCTCCGGATGACGGAAGAACTTCTCCGCCGAGGCGGTTTCAACGACTTCACCGTGCCGCATCAATGCAACGGTATCCGCAACATCTTTCACCACCGCCAAGTCGTGAGTGATCAGCAGCACCGCCATGCCCAACTCTTTTTGGATATCCGCCAACAGCCTGAGAACTTGCGCTTGCACAGTGACATCCAAGGCGGTTGTCGGCTCATCAGCGATTAACAACTCAGGCTCCGCTGCCAAGGCAATAGCGATCATGACTCTCTGCTTTTGCCCACCTGAAAACTGAAACGGATAGTCATCCACGCGACGTTCAGGCTCTGGAATCCCAACACGTCGGAGCCATTGGATTGCGCGTTCACGTGCTGCCTGCCCTCGAAGTGTGGTGTGCGCTTCGATTGCCTCGATGATTTGCTGTCCGACTCGCATCACAGGATTCAGACTCGTCGCCGGCTCTTGGAAAATCATTCCGGCACGTCCACCACGCACATCTCGCATCGCAATTTCAGGCAAACCAAGCAGCTCGGTTCCCTCCAGCACGACTCGACCACGCGTCACCCGCAGCGCCTCGGGCAGCAACCGAAGCAAAGCCATCGCTGTCATGCTTTTGCCCGAACCCGATTCACCAACAAGAGCGAAGGTCTCTCCGCGCTGAACCGTGATCGCGAGTGCTTTGACCGCAAGCTGGAAGCGTTCTTGCGTATCAATCGATACATCTAAATCCGCGACCTGAAGCACCGGCGTGGTCATCTGAGCGGCACTACTCTGCGCAGATGAGCTCGAATCCAAACCAATAACACCATCCTTGGCAGCCGAACTATTCGTTTTACGGCGCAACCTAAAAGACCGTGTACGTGGATCAAACGCCTCTCGTACCGCATCGGCGAACAAATTCGCGGCAAGCACGAGCGCAAGCATGAATAGAAATGCAGCGAGCAAATTCCACCAAATCATCGGATCGCGGGACATTTCAAAACGCGCTTTCTCAATCATCGAACCAAAAGAGTTCATACTGGGGTCGACGCCAATCCCCAGGTAAGAGAGCACCGCTTCGTACAACACCAAGCCAGAGAACTCGAGCACTACCGTAATTAATACGATATGCATGACGTTCGGCAGCAGATGGCGTGCCATGATCCGGAAGTGAGAAATACCAAACGCGCGTGCGGCCTGAACATACTCCAGCTCACGTAGCTTAAGGGACTCCGCACGCAAAAGACGGCACAGTCCTGCCCATCCCGTTAGGCCTAAGATCATGCAGAGTAAAAACAAACGCAAATCCGCACGCTGTACAGATGTTGGAAATAGTCCTGGATTGGTATCGATATAGACTTGCATCATCAATACACAGGCCGCAATGAGCAGCACACCAGGAATCGATGTCAACGTTGTATAGACATACTGAATCACATCATCAATCCAGCCTTTGAAGTAGCCTGCAGCGATACCAAATATGAGGGCTGGCGGCAACATCGCGATAGTGGTCAGGCTACCTATCACCCAAGCAGTACGAATACTCTTGAGCGCTTGCCACAAGACATCGTTACCGGTGCGATCAGTGCCGAGTACGTGATAACCAGACGCGAGTCCAACAACGGCTCCAAGCAACACGCAAACGATTGTTGAAGTCACCAAAATAGCGCGCCAAGGAATTTCTGTCTGTCCATGCAAAATCTGCAGACAGGCTTCTCGGCGCGACTCCGCTTTAGCAAACAAAATACGCAGTGCGACAAGAAGTATCGCAACCAAAGCGCCACCCGCCATGCCAAGCAACAGGCGCTGCACGACATCACTCAACCATCCCGATTCCGGCTCATCCAGATGGCGTCCGCCGAACCGCAGTCGCGGAAAGTCGCGCACAGGTGCACCACCTTCCTGCAAGATGGTTTCTTTGGTGTACTGCAGCCATGACAGAGGTGCAGAATACGTCTTCTCAGGTCGAACAACGGCCGTATCTTCCAGCAGCACGTCGAGCAAAGACACTACTTTCGGTGCATACACCACCGCACTCGGGTTAGTAGCGCCGGGGGTTGGTGGCAATCTCGGCTGAAAGTGAATTGAATCTAGCAAACCCACCACGACAAATAGCATTAAAACAACGGCTGAACACATTGCAGGGGTGTTGCGAGCAACACGCCCCCAGGTTGCTCGAAGTGTTCGTGAACGCGCCACATGCCATGCATAGCCAATCACTGCCAAAACGAGGGCAAACAGTGCGGCGTCAGTCCAGAGCAGAATAAATTTAGGCATGATCACTCGAACCGTACGCGTGGATCAGCCAGCGTATAAGAGATATCTGCGAGAATTAATCCCAAGATATAAAGCGCAGAACCTAGGAAGACCATGGCGCGAACGACTGAAAAATCTTGTCCACTGATGGCATCGATGGTGTAGCTGCCTAATCCTGGAATTCCAAAAAACGACTCTGAAATCAAGCTACCCATGAATAGCAAAGGAAGTGCAGATACGGCCCCAGTTAGGATAGGCAGCATCGCATTGCGCAACACATGTTTAAACAAGACAACGCGCTCACTCAAGCCCTTGGCTCTTGCGGTTCTCACGTAGTCTTTGCCCACCTCTTCCAGAAATAGACTGCGCAAAAAACGTGCCTCAGGTCCTAAACGTGCAATCACTGCAACTAAGACAGGCAACGCTAAAAATTTCAGCGTATCCCAGCCTCCTGCAAATCCGGAATACGGCACTAAACGCAGTAACTTCGAAAACAACCACTGGCCAGCGATGATATAAAAAAGCCCCGAGATAGAGAGCATCACGACGCACAATACAACACCCCAGAAGTCGAGGTGCGTCGTTCGAAAAAAAACGAGCAGCAGCGCGAATGCGACACTGACCAACAGCCCGAGGATGAAAGTTGGAATCGCTAGAGCTAGGCTCGGCCACATGCGCTTACCAATCTCACGCCCAATATCCCGACCCTCATCAGAGGCGCCGAAATCAAACTTTAATAGTGGCACAGAGCGCTGATAGAAAATAGTATCGGTATATTGCGAGAGGCCGCTCTGCTGCGTATTAATAAAAAGTGGCTTGTCATAGCCCCGCTCAACTTTCCACTTCGTGATGGCGTCGGCACTCACCCGTTGACCACCAATCGCCAATCGCGCCATGTCATCTGGCGTATTCACAGCAAAGAACAAAACGAAGGTGAAAAGATTGACCCCAATTAAAATCAATACTCCGTACAACATCCGGCGTATGACATAGCCAATCATTTCGGAGTCTCCACAACATCACCCAATGCGTTTTGCCGCGCCTGATAACGAAGCGCGCGCCAAGCAGGCCAGACTAACAAGCCAATTCCGCCAAATAAAACAATGAGCGGCCACCAGATTGGTGGATTCCATTCAGCAATTTTTTGACTGCGCAATTCACTATCGATCTTCATGTACTGCAATGTGTTGCGCACCATTTGTGTTGGCTTGGCGTTACCCACCCACTGTTGAAAAGCACCGCCCGACTTAGGAAACAAACCAAACATCCAAGGCGCATCTTCCTGCACGATTGCAATCATTTGAGCGATGACCTGCTCCTTCTCAGGACCATCAGGTAAGTCACGCATCTTTTCAAACAACGCATCGTATTGTGGATTGACGTAATTCGATGCGTTTTCTCCGCCCTTTTCCGCTTTCACATTTGGACCATAAAGTAGAAAGAGGAAATTTTCAGCATCGGGGTAATCAGCAACCCACCCCCACATATACATCTGCGCTACACCGCGCGCCATCTTTTCCTGAAAACGGTTGTAGTCTGTCGCACGAATATCAAGCTGAACACCAATCTGAGCAAACTGCCTGCGCATCCAGTCCAACGCGGGGCTCGATCCACCCGCACCGCTCGCCGAGTCAAAGTACAACACGAGTGGCTCACCCGTTTTCGCATGACGCCCATTTGGATATCCCGCTTCAGCGAGCAGCCGTCGCGCCTCATCCAACGATTTGCGCTGGGCTTGACCGTTGACCACGTTATATACAGTCGGATTGATACCCGCGATACCAGCTTGATACCCTAAAATTCCTGGCGGTACGGGACCATACGCGACCTGGGCCTGATCGTTCTGGAAAATAGCCACATACTCTTCCCAGTTAAACGCAATACTCAAGGCTTGTCGTAACTTTCGATTACGAAGTTGCTGCTCCGGCGTATCGCCTCGTCCAACGATCGGGTCGCGCCAGTTAAAGCCAAAATACTGCATTTGCGCCTCTACAGTCGTTGGCAACTGTATGCCATGCTTTGCATAGAGCGCAGCCTTTTCGGTTGAGTCGGAGGCTGCAACCAACATCGCTACGCCCGTATCGCCGCGATCAACCTGCGGGACATCGTAGTAGCCTTGCATAAACTTTCCCTGCAAGGGGATACTTTCCTTTTCGATATTGAAGACAATGCGGTCGATAAACGGTGTCATCTTCCCGCAATCTGCCAATAAGCCCTTCGCTCGATCTTCTGGCTCACCTTCGCAGGGATAAGGCTCGCCCCGAAAATTCGGATTACGCGACAGCACATGACGTCGATTCTGGATGGACTCCGTCAGCATGTAGGGGCCCGTCCCCACAGGCCAATTGTTAAGCGTCAAATTACGTTGTGCCATACCTGGCTGGTTATAGAAGCGATCCGCCTCCCAAGGGATCGGAGCAACAAAAGTCATCGCCAACCAATACTTAAACTGGGGATACAGCCCTTTTACGCGAATTCTCAAGGTGTACTCATCTAACGCCTCGACGCCAGAAAAACCGACACTACGCAAGTCTAGCCAGGGTAAATCTCGCGAACCAGCAGGCAAGTCCCTACGCAACTCCGCATCGATCTCTCTTAAGCGACCGCCGTACTCTTTCATACCAACGATGTGCTGAGCAAGCGTTGAAAAAATGGGCGAGGCTACGCGAGGACTCGCCAGACGACGAATCGCGTAAACATAATCATGCGCAGTCAGTTCCCGGGTGCCTTGTTGCTCAAAATCACTGATTACAAATTTATCTGTGAGCTGCTCAGGCGTCAAAGGCCAATAGCGGTAACGACCATCTTCTTGGCGAGCAAATACGGGGTGCGGTTGATACTGAATGCCTTTGCGTAACGGAATGTCGTAGACACTCTCAGCGATTTCCGCAGGCGCAGCGTCTGAGGCTAGCTGATTGCCTTGCTTATCGACGTAGGTGGGTTCGGCAACCTGCAGCGCCGTGCGCGGGATCAAGACATAGGGGCGCTTGAGGTAGTGATAGCCATAAAGCGGCTCGTAAATATTGTAGGTGTAGGGCGTCTCGTCTGTTGAGTAAGACCGCGCGGGGTCCAGATACTTTGGAGACCGCTGCGTAAAAGCTGTGTACAAAACATTTTTTGTTTCAGCACCAGCCGCGTAAGGGCTATTGATGGGCGAGTCAATCCCCTGCGGGCCGCAACCCGCCAACACCACACAACATACCAGCGCAGCGGCTAGCCGAATCACTTGCACTTCTTGTTTTGCCAACACACGACGCGCCACTCCCAGGGCGCTACCGCCCCAGGCTCAGCCCATAAACCCAATTTCTTTTTTTGCGCATTATTTTGGGCATCCACTAGGGTCTTATCGCGCAAAAACTTACCCTTCGCCTGCTGGTTAGCCCAAGCCATACCATCTTGGACTTGCAGCCGATTTGCGGTTGTACCGTTTGCGGGGACATCGCACACATCTCGGCCGTAGTGGTCTTTCTCATAACAAGTCAGCGTTAATGTCTTGCCGGCTACATACTCCGCTAAGTTTTTTCGCGAAGCCTCTCCGAACGGCTGTCCAGGACGATCACTTCCATGGCTTGTTTCTGGCGCATCAATGCTTGCCAACCGAATCCGATGCTGCGTCTTGTCTACGAGCAAATTAATTGTGTCGCCATCCGATACCTGCACAACCTTACCCGTCAGCGCGTACTGCCCCGCGCCTTGCGCAGTCGCGGCCCCCGCAAACAGACAGAAGGCAATTGAAGCGACAAGCTTAGTCCCTGAAAGTCGGCCTGACTGGGTTCGATAACGTACATTCATACTTGTTTTTCTCATTTAAGTAATTGATATGTATAGATTTTTATAAAAATAAACTTTAAAGCCATTTCGCCTGGCGGAATTTATAAAACAGCGTCCCACAAATCGTACCCATCAGACCAACAATGACCAAGTAGCCGTATTTCCATTGGAGTTCAGGCATGTACTCAAAGTTCATTCCGTAAATACCAGCGATGGCAGTTGGGACAGCCAAAATCGCAGCCCACGCCGCAAGACGTCGGGTTGTTTCCGTTTGCTTAGCTTGCTCGATCAGCATACCGGCCTCAAAGGCAAAAGTTAAGCCGTCGCCCAAGTTATCTAACAATCGATCGACCCGATAGACCCGATCAGCCAAATCTGCAAACAAGGGTCGCGCTTCGACCTGAATAGGTGCGTAATCTCGATGCGACAAACGTCGGCATACCTCTCCTAGCGGAGCGATCGCATTGTGCATGCGCTGAAAGTCTCTGCGCAACTGATACAAACGTCTGACTTTAAGTTTTTCCAAGCCCCTCAAAATCAAAGCTTGCTCCATAGGCTCAACTGCCCTCTCAAACATATCGTTTGCCAAGTTGTAACGGTCAATCAGCAAATCGAGCAATTCGCACGCAACAAATGCGCTACCTTGTAAAAGCTGATTGGGACGGCTCTCTAACCGCTGTCTTAATGTGGTGTGAGAGGCTACAGCACCACGGCGCATGGTGATTAAATAGTTCGAGCCAATCAATAACTGCGTTTCGCCAAACGCCGGTAATCCATCCGTCCCGCGCACCTCGACCGTCATCGCTACGACCAGCAGCGCGGCACCGTAATCCATCACCTTGGGTACCCGGTGCTTCGCTGCCATATCCTGCGCGATCTCCGAGGCCAACCCTAACTGTGCGACGATCGTCTCGAGAACACTCGGTGCGGAGTCATGCAACCCTACCCACAAAAAGGAATTCGCCTTCTGGATGGCAGCGCCGATCTGCATAATATCGACCTCAGTCCCACATCCATCTGACCCATACAATTTGGATGCAATGATCGAGGAAGAAGCACTCAGGGCAGAAGATGAGTCACTCATCGGGGATATCCAAAGATAAAAACCGGCTCCCCGCTAAGGCTGGAGAGGAAATAAAAGGCCGTTGGGCGTGATTTAATGTACAAAAACTAGACAAACCATGCCCACACGCATGGCATATCAGACCACATCCGAGCAAAGTTTAACCATGCAAATTGTATTTTTAGATAGCGACACCATTCCAACACCACTTCCCGTGCCGGACTGGGCAACCAAATGGACGAATTGCCCTGCGACCGCACCGGGAGCCCCAGCAGCGATTCAGGCGTTAGGGTCTGCTGAGATGTGCATCACCAATAAAGTCAAAATCACTGCGGAGGTGCTCGCCGGGGCGCCAAACTTAAAATTTGTTTGCGTCGCAGCAACTGGGTATGACTGCGTCGATCTCAATGCGTGCCGTGCGCATGGAGTCGTCGTCTCGAACGTCCCTGGCTATTCAAGGCAGAGTGTGGGCGAAGGCGTGATCGGTTTTATATTTGCCCTACGTCGTGCATTGCCCTTCTACCAAAACGAGGGGCGTCAACAATGGCCAACTTCGCCCCATTTCTGTGTACATGGTGCGCCGGTGCTCAACATCAAAGGGGCGACCCTTGGTATTTTCGGCAAAGGTGCGATCGGGACCGAAGTCGCCACGCTTGCCCAAGCACTAGGCATGAAAGTTCTGTTCGGTGAACACCGTGGCGCGAAAGTTGTCAGACCAGGCTACGTTTCCTTTGAAGATCTTCTAGCGCAAAGCGATATCATCACCCTTCATTGCCCACTGACGGCCGACACACGCGGCTTAATTGGAGCGAAAGAGCTTTCTCAGATGAAGCCTGGCGCTATGCTGATTAACACCGCACGTGGCCCGTTAATCGACGAGACGGCCGTTGGCGATGCGCTCCTGAGCGAGCATCTGGGCGGTGTCGCGCTAGATGTCCTTGCAAGCGAACCACCTGCGGCAGAACATCCTCTGTTGCAAATGCATTTGCCCAACCTCATCATTACCCCCCACATCACTTGGGCCAACGAGGACGGGATGTCTCGCTTAACTCAAGGCATCCTCGGCAATCTCAATGCCTTCGTACAAGATAAGCCTATTAATGTGGTGAGCTAACAAATTCGAGACCCATCCATGAACAAAACAAAAACAGAGACTCCCCTATACGTCGGCTGCGCCACTGGGTTCTCCGGCGATCGAACCGATGGAGCCGGCCCTGTAGTCGACACATTAATTAGGCTCGGTGGTGGAGTTCTAAATTTCGAAACATTGGCTGAACGCACGCTTGCGCTTGCGCAAATCGAAAAACGAAAAAATCCCCACATGGGTTATGAACCCCTGCTCGACGACCTCGTCGGTCCAGTGTTGAAGCGCTGCCTAGAGCACAAAATCCAAATCGTGAGTAACTTTGGTGCGGCAAATCCTCAGGCCGCTGCCCAACGCATCTTCGCGTTGGCCCGGATGCAAGGATTACGCGTACCGCGTATCGCAGTGGTTCACGGTGACGACTTAACCCAACCTGAGCAGCTAAAGTTTTTACTAAAAAAACTCGGTACGGATATTGATCCATCCCGCGTGGTGAGCGCAAACGCCTATATCGGTGCATATGAAATCGCACAAGCGCTCAACGATGGGGCAGACGTTGTCGTCACTGGCCGTGTGTCGGACCCTTCGCTCACGTTGGGGCCCGCGATCGCACACTTCGGCTGGGCCATGGACGACTGGCATAAGATGGGCTGCGGGACGATGGCCGGTCACATGCTGGAGTGTGGCACACAGGTTTCTGGCGGCTACTACTGCGTTCCAGGGCAAAAACCGGTGCCAGATATGCACCGAATCGGCTTCCCAATCGCAGAGATACGCGCAGATGGCAGTTTCTCGGTGTTCAAAGCCGACAACACCGGGGGTCGTGTGGATGACCGCACTGGCCGCGAACAAATTTTGTATGAGGTGCATGATCCTGCCAAATATTTAACGCCGGACGTAACCGCCGACATTACGCAGGTAACAATTCAATCAGAAGGTAAAGATCGAATTCGTGTTGATGGTGTCACGGGGCATGCTCGCCCTGCAGAACTCAAGGTAAACGTCTGCTACGACAATGGTTATCTCGCCGAAGCCGAAATCTCTTATGCAGGCTTTCAAGCACGTGAGCGCGCAGCGCTCGCTGGGGAAACAGTGCGCAAGCGTATTGGTCATCTACTACCACTGCGTATTGATCTCATTGGTGCGATTAGCATCTTTGGAGATGACGCAGGCGAGCTGATGGGCCGAGGTCTTCCCGAGTCACGTGACGTTCGTTTACGTGTCGCAGGCGTGCACTTACAAAAAGAAGTGGCAGAGAAAATCTTACGTGATGTCACATCACTTTATTGTTGTGGCCCAGCCGGCGGAGGTGGAGTTCGCACTTCACTGCGCCCCCGCCTGGATACACTGTCTTGCACTATCCCACGTGAGGCTGTGCCTTGTGGCTATCGTTTTGTAGAGGAGCAACGTCCATGAGTATTACCGTGAAGCTTCCGCTCTATCAACTCGCACACAGCCGTGCAGGTGACAAAGGCAATACCTCTAACATTAGCGTTATCGCTTGGGACGCAGAGTGCTACGCACTGCTAGTCGAACAGATGACTGAAGCACGTGTTGCTGAATGGTTCGGCTATCGGCATCCAAAGAGTGTGGCACGCTACTTGCTTCCCAAGCTTGAAGCCATGAACTTTGTCCTCGAGGGCATTCTTGATGGCGGCGTAAACGACGCGCTTAATTTAGACACTCACGGCAAAGGTTTATCTTTTTGGATGCTAGATATGCCAATTGATGTCCCAGAGTCGTTAGCTGCACGCCTAAGCGTCAAAGAATACGTTTAACGAGAAAGTTCAACACCTTGAACCTGACTTATTTATTGGAGTACGTAACATGAGCACCCGCCGCAGTATTTTGATCGCAACGCTCGGCATCGTCGGCACATTTTTTTCATCGTTCTCGATGGCGCAAGCCTATCCAAACAAGCCGATTAAACTCGTCATTCCGTTCCCCGCAGGCGGAGCAACCGATATTGTTGGTCGCGTCGTTGCCCAACAACTAGGCGTCGAGCTTGGGCAAACGGTTGTTGTAGATAACCGCGCTGGTGCAGCTGGCGTAATCGGATCGGAGTCGGTCGCACGTGCGGCGCCTGATGGCTACACCATCCTGCTCTCGACCTCGAGCACACACACTATTGGTCCGATCCTGAATCCTAAGATTCCTTTCTCGCCGACAAAGGATTTCACGCCAATCATGTATCTGGCAGCCTCACCGCAGGTTGTTGTCGTACCCCTAACATCACCCGCGAAGACCATGCCAGAGCTTATTGATTACATCAAAAAGAATCCCGGCAAGCTGAACTTCGGTTCGGCGGGTACAGGCGGCATTCCTCATCTTTCTACAGAACGCTTCTTGGCGATGACCGACACGAAAATGACGCACGTACCGTATAAAGGTACTGCTCTGGCTATGCCGGATTTGATGGCTGGTCGCTTGGATCTCATGTTTGACTCGATCTCCGTCTCATTGCCTCATATTCGAGACGGTAAGGTGCGTGCGCTGGCTGTGACATCACCCAAACCATCTTCGGTCGCACCAGATATCCCTACGTTGTCACAGTTTGTACCTGGCTATGAATCACTGACTTGGTTCGGTGTATTCGGACCAGCTGGTTTACCTCCAGCAATACAAGAAAAACTCAATCAAGCCTTGAATAAAGCTATTCAAAATCCAGCGTTGTTAGCGCAGTTTGCGAAGCTCGGTTTTGATGCGGCAGGCGGTACACCTGATGAGTTTGCCAAGAAAATGGCGGAAGAAACAGCGATGTGGCAGAAAGTTATTACGGACGGCAACATCACGATCGAGCGGTGATCAGTTTAAGGGCTAGGCTCGCGAGATAAAGAATGACTAGCGTGCCTAGCAGATCACCGACAAGCATAGGAATCATGCCCGAAACGATATCGAGCGTGTGACCTGAAAAAAAGAAATAAACATTGTGCGGCACAACGTTACACACTGCACCCGCCAATGAAAAAATGATCAACTGACTGGGTCGCAATCCAGCCAAGTCATCGCTAATACCCAGCAAGCGTGTACAGGCGCGAACCGCAACCAAAGGACCAAGCGCAGATAAACCAGCGATGACAATCGCATCCTCCCAACTAGCGTGGACCATGATGTCGTTGGTGAGCAATGCACCAACAAACAGTCCAACGGCCCCCACCCAGCCAAGAGCCATCACTGCCAACATGCGGATCGCTGCGGGCAGGAAAATCCAATTGATGACGCTACTGAGCGATAGAGCTGAAAAAAGCCACTCGTTGACGTAAAACAGACCTGTCCAAAGCAGCACGACAGCCAGAGCCGCCAAGAACATTTGGAATAAGGACGCCGTCGAGTGCGGCGATCGCTCGAGCGAAGAGCGCGTCGAATTAGCCCGAGAGGAAGACGACATGAGATCAGATTGGCTGAGCGGCCTTATCGATTGCCTGACCAAGTGCCACAAAGTATTTGCGCGCTAGCTCCGTAGGAACCACATACTTAACTCGGCTATCAACCTTGTCGACGTCAAGCTCAATCATTCCCTTCTTACGAAGTGTCTTTAAGCGGCGATGCGCAGTCGTGGCCGAAATCTCTGTGGATAACCCCATCGCTTCGAGCACGCTTACTTTTTGTGCATCATGCCACTTCACGCCCAACATCGTGAGCAGACGCTCTTCGACCGGATCCATCTTTGGAAATGTGGGGATCTGACGAATCGCCTGCAGTAAATGCAGAAAGCGTAGGTAGGTGATTGAATACTTCGTTGTGTCAGACATGGCTTCTGTCCTCAAAAATCATTAAACACATCTTAACAGCCGTTCCTGCCCGTCAGCACGATACCAGCGAGGACGTTGTGGGAAATTAGCGACAACAAAAAGGACAAGGGCTTACAGATCGCTCTGTAAGCCCTTGATTTATATGGCGCGCCCGGCAGGATTCGAACCCACGACCCCTTGGTTCGTAGCCAAGTACTCTATCCAACTGAGCTACGGGCGCAGCAAAGTGCAACAGTATAGCAGTTTTT
>JACCDO011105519.1_pt1 | contig 55620 bp, 69 predicted proteins | sample 7446101 | NCBI WGS metagenome assembly JACCDO01 (sample SAMN15323440, study PRJNA562643) | freshwater metagenome | isolation source: river surface water | place: USA:Blue River Watershed | collected 2017-08-16 | reverse complement strand
TCCCGCATCTTCCTACAATGCGACCAATTGGTTCACCCTCCAGCGATGCTGAAGGGCAAACGCCGCTACGCGGCAGCGGTGGCGGTGCTGGAGGCCCCTAATTGCGCCAACAGGCGTCGCCGAGCATCCACATAATATTCGCTCGTCCGTCCTCCCCCGCAGTCCCAGCCAATCAACGCATCCCTAAGTGCAGTCTCATCGATCGGCGTAAGAGCCAACAATATCATCGCATCACCGAACCCTAATTGCACAGCGTGTATTTTTTCACATATGCCATATGTTGAATCTATTTTCCACATATGACGTCGCTCCTCATTCGCCGCCATATAATTATATATATGTGTGTCGCGTATGGCAAACATATGTGCCGGCAGTTTCACACGAAGCATTGTAAATATATGAAATACATGCGTTGGAATCACCACAAGTTTACTAACTGGATTCGCTGGCACCGCCTTAAAAAACTCTAAGAATTCTTCGAATGTGTGCGGAAGAGGATATATATTGCGCTCATACAGTTGTGCACCGGCAAAGTTGTTAATCGCATGCAATATACATGTTAGTTTTCCGCGTGAAATGAAAGGTTCGACCATACTAACAATTAATTTGCAAATAAGAGTCGACAGCGCCCATCTTTAACTTCCATAACTGCCCATTGTTCCGTGCAAACCTGCATGCGGGCCGTGCGTTGACCAGTTAGGGGGTTGTGTAGGATGTTCTGGAGGGTCATCTGGAGAGTCGGTCGGTCGGCTGTGCTGAAATTCACCGCACCCTCTAATTGTCGTTGAGCAGGGACATCGCGCTCATATTGTGCACCGAGAGACCAACGGATTTCATTCTGGTGGCGCCCACAGTCGCGCTCGTCTTTGGCGAAGGCTTCAATGTCTTGCCAGACGGCCGGCTCCCATGAGTCTTCGCGGTCCTGGCCGGCGATGACTAGTTTGGCAGATCCGTAGAATTGACCGGTCGTGTTGATGGCGGCGGCTGGACCCAGATAAGTATCCTGTGTGGCCATATTCCATCGCTGATTGGCGGCAATCGCCTGTTCTTCACGAATATACCAGACGACTCGCTCAACCGGATGGCGGCCTTCCAGGCGGCGCACAACGGGTGCCGTGCCACCGGCTTTGTCCAGAGGTGCATAATCTGGTTCGTTGAATGTATACTCCTGGTCCATGTAGTTGCGGTAGGGCACATAGAGTTCCGCGGCAATCAAGGCTGCCGAGTCACGCGGTGTAATATATAGTTGTGTAGTCTCTAATTGAATTGTTGGACGACCTATTTGTTCTCGCGCCAAGGAGCGTGCATGGAGTGTAATGCCATTGCGGTCGATTGCCTGGAAGTTGCGACCGGCTGCCTGACTATCTGCAGCAGGTCCCCAGGGATTTGGTTTAAAATGCCCGTCGGATCCTTCGACGATGTCTTCAAGACGGCGCAGGACGAGGCGAATGCGGAAGTTCTGTGCACGGGTCGCACAAAGAGGCCAGCCGCCGTCGTCAGCATGCTGGGTGCCAGGGAAAGGAAGACGCAGGCGGAGTTGTCCAGGAGCCGCCGCAAGGCCGACAGCACGTGCCGATCCATCGTGGCGACCCGTAAGTGCATCATTTAGGAAGGCCTGGTTGTAGGATGATTCGGTGATGGTGAGGGCTTGCAGGGAATCTCCAGTAATGTCACTTAGGAGGATGCGGTCCTGGAAGATTTGGATGCGCTCAAAGAGGAAATAGCCGATGCCGTTCGTATATCCGAAACGGACACCTGATGCGTCGTCGTCAGTGCATTGCCAGTCGTTTTCGAGGATACTTGTGCGGGGTGGCACGGACGTTGTGGCGGCATCAAATGGGAGACTTGTGAACCAAGTAGGGAGGTCAATTAGGATAGTGGCGCTGGTCATGATATCACCGAATGTTTCCAGGAGAAACTCGACGGGGCGGCCGAAATCGGCTGCATTTAGGGGTTGCTGGATGCGCGTTTCAGGTATACGGGGGGCAACTGGATTGTAATAAGGATTGAATGGTATTTCTGCAGATGATGCGTCAACCATCAGATATTTGTCCTTGTTGCCCCGGGCGACGAGTTCATATAAGGCACCGGGTGCGCGCCCATTTGTTGTTAGGGACATTGTCTATTACTTATGGGCAAGGTTAAAGTGGTTGTTGGGGTGGCTGCAGCGGCTGCAACGCGGCGCGTTTTGGCGTTTTTTTATCGGGGGTCAATTAGAAGTGATGGTGCATGCCGAGGATATTCTGGAGGCGATTCTAGAGTTTTACGAGCGGGAGCGGGCGGGGGCTACGGAGGCCAAGAAAATATGGGCGCGGTCGACTTCTACGCCGATTCCTGGGGCGGGCTTGGTGCGGCCTTCATATGAACAGTCTCCACACTTGCTGGCTGCTGCCCCGTCGAGCCATGTGAGTGTGCGCGATATAATGGAATTTTGTGCCCACTTGATGTTTAAGGATTATTATTGCAATGGGCCACGGGTCGGTGCGGGTGCGGGGAAGTATCCTGAGATATATGGAATCTTGAAGAAGGCGATGGGTCACACTGTGTTGGTGCGGGGCTTTGGAAAACGTCTGGAGCGGTTGCGCAAGAAGGTGGTTGCGGACCAGGCTACACGGAGCCATAATGGATTTGCACGGGATTATTATGATGCATTTATGATGGGTATGGCGGATTGGCAGGTGGGTGTGCGGACTACGCCGGCGGCTTGGGCGGCGGCCGTTGAGGGAGCGCGGGCAAAGTATTCGGCGGTTGCAGCAGCAACTGCGGCTGAACCTGCACAAGTAACTGCAGCAGCCCCTGAGGTGGCTCCTGTATTGACTTCTGAAGTGCCTGTGCCAGTCCCCGCACCCTTGCCCGAATTTGTCGAAACCACTGAGGAAGATGCGCGCGCAGCCGTCGCGGCCCTAAAAGCATCCCAGCCAGGATGGTTCAGTGGATTCTTTAAAGGGTGGTGGTAGGATTTGTACTTTTACAGAAGCTCAGGATGGGTTAACCGCTGTAAATTCATCATCTTTGTAAAGATACTGTGGACACACCTCGCCATGTTCAAACACATATACTGGATCGGGGTCGTATACGCGTCCCGACTTATATGTTGAAATATATTTTCCCATATATTTTCCCTTATGGGCATCAGTCTGATCGATTACTAGTTCTTTACCAGAGACCATATATGCTGACTATTAAATGCAAAAAACCCCCATATGCAGCAATGCCACATATGGGGGTTTTGTTATATTTTAAGGATTTAGTTGGAGGTCAACTCAAGGGCCAATTTAAGCCTTGATAACCTTGGCCTTGGGGGCCTTCGTGGCCTTGGCGGGGGCCGCAGGGGTGGCCGCCGCAACAGGCGCAGGGGTGGCGGCGACGGGCGCAGCAACCGCGGCCTTGGCCTTGGGGGCCTTGGCGGGCTTGGCCGTCGTGGACTGCTTGGGGGCCGCAGGGTCACCAGAGGCACGGCGACGCTTGGCCTCGATCATGGCCTCCTTGTAGGTGGCCGCGGGGTTGGCCTTCTGGAGCTCAGTGCGAACGTTCGCGACGTAGGCGTTCCAGGCCTTCTGGCCCTCAGAAGGGACGTAGTCGCCCTTGCGCTCACGGCGGGGCTTCTTGTTGCCCTTGGACGCCTCCTTGAGGTTCTTGGAGACCTCCTTGGAAGCGGCCTTGTAGGCCTGCTCGATGGCGTTGATGGACGCCTTGAGGGTGCGGAGCTGCTCACCGAGCTGCTCGAGCTGGGTGGTGGTAGAGGTGGCGGCGACGGCGGAGGCAGAGGGAGTAGAGTCGGTAGAGGACATTTGTTTCTATACTCTTGTGGTAGAAGGGCTTTAGACCGTTTTTTCCGCGCACTGGGGTGCCGGGCTGGACAATTTCTGGATACGCGGCGGCAGCCGCCCGCCCCCGCCGCCAATACCCTGCCGGGGCCCGCCGCGCCCACCACACACCCTAATTGCATTCGACCGGGACCGCCGGGGAAATTCTCTGGAATTTTGCCGACTGGCGACCGGGGTTGCTTGCCCGGGGGATAATGATGTGCGCGGAGCAAAAAACGGCCGATTTTTACGCGTCTGTCCGCGGCTGCTGCTGTGGATCAGCACGGATCTTCGTCCAGAATAACTGGTGCAGTGGCAACAGGTGCCGTGGGCAGCACTGTGACTATAACAGATGGTTGGGCAACATATACAGCATCAAGCGAGTCTGCGGTGTCACCTTTGCGCTTGCATGTGTGAATCTTCGCATAATATAACATGCCGGCGACCGCAATACCGGAACATACAGCCGGCCATTCGATATTTGTTAGACCATAGACGATTCCCCCAACAATTGAACCAACAATCAGCCCAAGTAGGGCAGCAACGGCATGGCTTGAAGCACGGGGCATTTAGGGGAGTGCATCCAAAGCACCACGCCCACCGCCACCTCAAATTTACTCGAAGACACACGGAATGCCGGCCGCAGCAGCCAATTCCGCAATCGCCGTCATTCGCTCGAGACCAATATGGCCCTCCCCAATGAATTCATGACGGTCCACGCACGATCCCGCAGCGCCCTTACTATCGTTGAAGTGCAGCAGACGCACTAGGCCAGGCTCACATTCCCTAATTGCACGTTCCACATATGCCACAGGGTCCGCCCCCGCCGCAAACACATGACATGTGTCAATACATACACGGAGTCGCGGGTCCCCACCGAACCGCCGCACAAATCCGAAGAACTCGTCCCAGGTTGTCAGCAATTCCGTCCCCTGCCCCGCCGGCGTTTCCAGGAGAATAGGACACGCCTCCGTCGCGGACTCCATTGCCTTCTGGAGATTCTTCCACATATGCTCGATCGCCACCGCCTTCGCCAATTTAACGGACTTTCCTACATGAACCACCGCACCCAAGAAGCCGGCCGCAGCAGCCGCCTGCACAGTCTTCTGCAGGCAAACCACACCGTAATCATCGCGCTCTCCGGGGGTCGCCGCCAAGTTAATCAAATAGGGTGCATGCACAAACACACGTGCACCGGTCGCCGCCACATGTGCCCGCGCAGCCGCCATATCGGCCGCCTTCACATTCACCGCGCTCATCATGGGGGCCGAGATGAAGACCTGGGCAGGCACGGCCGGTCCGTCGAGCACTCGAATAGTATCGGCCACCGACCGCCCATCACGCCCTAAATGCACTCCAATATTGTATTGGCGCATCAAGTCGACACCACTGACCGGTCTGCGGGCCGGCTGCGCATGCGCATAATCCTCCAGAAGCCCCATGAATCGCTCAGCAGTCGCTTCAGGGATTGCATCCAATTGAATAACAGTCATTGGCGGGCGGTGCGCAGGATGCAGAATGATCGCGACTTTCTTTTGTGGCACAGCCGACAACCCTTCTTTAACTGCATCGATGACCACCGCCTGCCAATCGACCTCCTCCGATACTTTAGGAACACAAAGTGCGCCTCCATCCGAACTTTCGAAGCAGTCTCCCACATCATCTAATTGCAGCCCCGTGACCTCATTTAGGAATACTTTAGCAGTCGACAAACCGCTAAAGTATTCTTTTGTCGACAAAGTCTTTGCCAACCGAAACTGCTTGCCGATACCGGCGACCCGTCCGACATACTTTAAAGTATCCTCCGCCCCGAAAAGAGTCTTTACGGTAAAGAAGCGCCCCCAAATATCTTCCCCTAATACTGATTTAATAATTTTAATTGCATCTTCAGGCACCGCCGCAGGCGGCACGGCGGTCCCGAGGAGGGCGAGCAGGGCTGCGCGCTGGCTTGTTGTTAGGGCGGACCCTTTGCAATTACACATGGCTTGTTGGGGCTGCCTAAAGAAAGCCGGCTTGTCTCCATCAATTTTCTTTTGGCTTATCAGAATGGCGGTGCCACAATACACAGATAATTGGCAAAGTCGACTCGAGGGTAACATACTAGAGTATGAAAATACAGATGGATTTCCAATGTATTCCCTTGATTCAATCGTCGGGTATTTTAATGCAGCAGACAATAATCCCCGCATATACAATTATTTTATCGATGTAGTATCTACTCGCGGCATTTTAATTAGGTCACTTAGACATATTTTGAGCAATGAAGAAACCCGTGAACGTATGACTAATAAGACTATATTAACATTAACCACTGGATTATCGACATTGGTTGAAAAATTAAAAACGCGGTCATATGCTGAACGTCGAAATATGGATGTGGAGGCACTAAACGGATTGCTGAAAAAAATAAGAAGCGTGATAAGCAGCCCACGTGCAGGCGGGCGCCGCAAGCGCACCTATAAGCGTGTCCAAAAACGCAAGCATACACGCCGCCGCCGTCGCCATGCATAAAATAGCACACATAAATATGGAAGCCGAGCACGCTACTGCGCACTGCGAACGCCGCAATGCTTGCAGCGAGCACACAAACGCCCCAACCGCATCCCCTAAAAGAACTCGCCGAGTAACCATAAAGAATTCGCCGGCACAAATCAGGGAATTTAACCTCGACCCTGCCGAAAAGCGCGGCCGCAAAAAACCAGCGGGGACGCAAAAGAATTCGCCGTCGGCTGCCAAAGAACCATTCCCTAAAAGCAAAACACGTCTTAGTGCCACAATTGCAAAATATTTAGCCGAAGTCGAACATCGCCTATTAATTGCCCCAAATGCAAACACATATATGATGAGTGATAAAGCATATATTACCCGCCTATTTAACGAAATCGACACTTATGATTCCAGTGATCCACTTTATCCCGAACTTCCCTATTTGACTAAAGTATACTTTTTGATAAAACGTAAAAAGTCGCTCCCCAAACTAATATACACGCTTTATATGGAAAAAGCGAAAATGATATATGAAAGGGCGCGCACCACAGTTGCCAGATAATCTGCAATTAGACTAGTAATGGAATCTGCCGCCTCATCGCGTTTAAAAAGGCACACTACTACAGTTAAACAGAAAAAGAAGGTCGTAATAGCCGAGGGTTCGCCAAACGTCCGTCTATATGAAGTCAATAACACGGCGTCAAATGGTGCTGCTGCAGAGCCAAAAGCAAAGGAGATAAAAGGCTCACTGCGCACACGAGACCCCCGCCCGGCTCCTGCGCCAGATCTAATTGATTTAAAGAGCCAGCCAAAACCTGTGCGAAAGGCTCTAAAGAAAACTTTAAAGTGGCGTGCCGCACGCGCAATTCATGCGAAAGTTCTTGCGGATGTTGAACACAATTTGTTGAAAAACAATAATGCTGACGATGATATGTGTCATATAATTCGAATGTTTGCAGCAATAGGTAATTATACATATAAAAAAACCGATACACCGTTTCATATTAGAGCGCTTTTAATCAGAAAATATAAGCGTGCCCTCGGCGAGGACAACTTCAGAATGCTCCAGGGGTTTAATGCATATCTCCATCAAAAATTGACAGGTGACCAGTCAAATAGTGATGGTTCAAACTCAAACGCCTAAGCCAACCCCTAAATGAAACTCGTCGTTGTCGAATCGCCGGCCAAATGTGGAAAGATCGCCTCTTTCCTCGGACCCGGTTACAAAGTCATTGCCTCCATGGGGCACATCAGAGCCCTCGAAGAAACTGTCGATGCAGTTGGGATTGAACGTGATTTCACTCCCACCTACACCTTCCTAAAAGAAAAGGCCAAAACACTCGCCGCACTAAAAGCAGCCGCCGCCGACGCCGACCAGGTCATTCTGGCAGCCGACGATGACCGCGAAGGAGAGGCCATCGCCTACAGCGTATGTGAACTCCTGAAACTCCCCGCGGCCACCACCGCCCGTGCAGTTTTCCACGAAATTACAGAAAGAGCCGTGCGGACCGCCGTCGCCGCACCGCGCACACTCGACATGGCCCGCGTAAATGCCCAACAGGCCCGCGCAATGCTTGATATGATGATTGGATTTACCGTATCACCGCTCCTCTGGAAATATGTGGCCCCTGGACTGTCCGCTGGACGGTGCCAGACACCTGCACTTAGGTTTGTGGTGGAACGCGAACGGGAAATCGAGGGACATACTGTGGAGTCGTCGTGGAAAGTCGGCGGCGAATGGCAGACAGCGCCTAGCGCGCCGGCATTTCCCGCTGCACTCGACGATTCCCTAATGGACGAGGCGTCGGCGCGGGCATATCTCGAAATGCTCCACGGGGATGCGCGGGCGCAAGTCGCAGACGCCGCCACGCGGCCCTGGACGGCTGCCGCACCCCCCGCACTCATCACTTCCACACTCCAACAGGAGGCATCCGCACTCCACGGTATCCCTCCTAAAAGCACAATGCGGGCAGCACAGCGACTCTATGAGGCGGGCCATATCACCTATATGCGCACTGACTCGACGGCTTTATCCGAGGAGGCGACGGCGGCTGCACAGGAACTTGTGCGGGGACGCTTCGGGGCCGAATATGTGGGTGCCGCAGCCACGGCAGCAACCACAGCACAAGCAGCAGGAGGCGCCAAGAAGCCTTCGAAGAAAGCCGAGCAGGCCGCAGCCGCCCCACCTAAAGCCCAGGAGGCCCACGAAGCCATCCGTCCAACCCATTTTGAACTCGAAACCCTGCCATCAAGTGAGGACTGGAACCGCCAGGAAGCGCAGATTTACCGTCTCATCTGGCAGCGCGCTGTCCAATCCGTTATGGCGGCTGCCCGTGGTGAGCAGCGCACAGCACACTTCTACGCAACTGCCGACGAGGACCAGGATTTCCAGTGGACGGCCACATGGCGTCGCACGACATTCCCTGGGTGGCGCGCACTTGGTGTCAAAGCGGCCGTTCTGGATGATGAGAGCGAAGGCGAGGATGCCGCCGCAGCCGCAGCGGATGCCCAGGCCCAAGCCTGGACACATGCAACCACCGTCATCCAGCCAGGTGCCATCCTGGCCTGGAAAACCCTCCAGGCAACTCCTCAGGAAACCAAGGCACCTCCCCGCTACACTGAAGCGACCCTCGTCCGTGAACTCGAGAAGCGTGGCATCGGTCGCCCGTCCACCTTCGCATCTCTAATTGCAAGTATCACGGACAAGTCCTATGTCGAAACAGCGGACATCCCAGGTCGCGAAGTCGCGCAAAAAACCCTATCCCTAACTGCACACACCCAGTGGCCCCCCGCAGAAACCACAAAGACCCGCACAGTAGGCGCCGAAAAGCGCAAACTCGTCCCCACGGCTCTCGGGAAATCCGTATATGATTTCATCGCGGCCCACTTTGACGACCTCTTCGCATACTCCTTCACGGCCGCCATGGAACAGCGCCTGGATCATATTGCTGCAGGTGAGGAGCAGTGGAAGGGCGTTCTGCGGGACACATGGGATTCCTATAAAGAACGGTATACAACTCTTAAAGAAGGGGCCGGTGTAGCCCACGAAAAAGGCAAAGTCGATCCGGCCAGACAACGCGATCTCGGCAACGGCCTCAAAGTTATTCAAAGTCGCAAAGGGCCGCTCCTCCTTATCGAGGCAACTGCACCCGACCAGAAAGCCCAATTCTTCGAACTCCCCCCGAAAACCACCTTCACAACCCTAACTGCAGAACAGGCGCATTCCTGGGTGGCCTCACAGAAGGCGGCCAAGGAGGGCGAAAAAGTTGCAGCAGCGACCACCGAAGGAGGAGGCGCTGGAGGTCAATCAGAGATTGTGCGGAAAAAGGGGCCATATGGATGGTATGCCCAGTGCGGGGACATCCGTGTGAGTTGTGGGGAATTTGATAATTACGAGGAACTGGAGGCGAAAATCGCGGCGAAGCGCTCAGGTGCGGCGGCAGCAAAACCGGCAGTCAAAGTTGGCCCGTATGAATTCCGAGTGGGCGCATATGGACCATACATGTATAAGACGGACATCAAAACGAAGAAATTCGTCAGTGTGCCAGCGACCGTTGACGCTGCTACCCTAACTGTGAAAGAGGCCGATGCACTTTACAAAGCCGGCTTGGAAAAGAAATCCAAAGCGGCACCGGCAGCCGGCTGGAAGCGCGCTGGTGGAGCAGGTGCCCCAGCCTAATTATTGTTCTCAAAAATCACTGAAAATATTTTCAAATATAAAACTTGCACCTAGACCAAGGCCTATGATACTACCAATAATCATTAGTGCATAAGCTATATATAAATTTGTCGTATTTTTTTCTTGAGGAGATGCTTTTCTTTCTTTGGAGAGCATGATTAACCCTGGGACAAAGAAGGCCATGCCTAACATCAAAAATAAGATACTCGAAAGACCGAATCCGACACCTGCACCGAGGCCAACCTTAAAAGAGTTCGATAGCATACCACCACCGCGACGGACCATAATACTTATATATTAACACCATAAAATATTTTTGACATGTTTGTTTGCATACTCATATGGTAAATACCTATACCGGAATAAAAAATGCTAGAATTATTTATAAACCGATACGGTCGCCAGCTGAAACGCGGCAATAAAAATGAGGCCTAAATATAGAATGGCAGAAGCACGGCCCAAAGTTCGCCTTAATCTTGTGCGACCATCTGCGGCAAATCAGGCGTTATTGAACAGGGCCCGTTTTGAATATAGAAGAGGAATTCATACAATGGCACATAGGCGTGGAATAGGAATACCAAACAATTTAAAAGGAAAAACATTTCAACCTTTAAACACAGGACGAGAAGCTTTTGGATTTCCTCCAACGCGTCCAGGCCCAATTCCTGAAGGAACCTATCCAATGGCGATGCCTTTTGTGCCAGCAGGCCCTCCCAGAGGTCCCCCTGCTGGTCCCCAGCGCCATATGTTACCAATACCAAAAACCAACGAAGAAAATTCAAATAACAATGAAGCATTTAATGTGCCACTTGGTCCAAATCCAACATTAGTTTTGAAAGGTCAGTTATTTGTGTTGAAGAGTAATAAAGAGCAGATTGAAGCGCATATTGAAGAAATTGAGGCACAAATGCGCGAAAATGAACGCAACCCCAAGCGTCGCAGAACACCCACTTCAATGAACCGTGTAAATGGAAAAACATACACAGAACTACAAGATACCCTAAATGAACTACAGGAAGAACTCAAAATAGTTGAGGGGGAAATTGAGCGATTAGAAATGCGGATAGGAGAGGAAGAGTTTATAGCACGTCAGCGCATGCAGTCTGTAGCCACTGCTTCAACACGCAAAGGCGGCCGCAGACATCGCTCCACTCGTCGCCGCCGCCCCGCTCATCGCAGAAAACCCCGCGCGTAAAATAGAATGTCCACGCCCGTCGAATCGCCAACTCTGGCGCCAACTCTGGAGTCACCTGTGCCTGCTCCCCCCATCACCCTCGGCTCCCCAGCACCCAAACCCAAGAAGAAGAACAATGGCTGGGCCAAGGAACAAGAGGAACTCATGGCCGACTGGTCCGATATAGCCGCATGCTACCGCTGGCTCCACGACCGCACAGAGAAGCGCTACGCGCGTTATAATATGGGCTTCACCATCCCAGTCATCCTCCTATCCACCCTAACTGGAACGGCCAACTTCGGTCTCGGCAGTTTTTTCGGTGACGACGCCGCGGCCCAGAAGAAAGCCACGCTCGCCATCGGCGGCGCATCCCTAATTGCAGGCATCCTCACAACTCTCAATAACTTCCTCCGCTTCGCCCAGCAGTCCGAGGCAAATCGCGTTGCGTCCATTTCCTGGGGCAAATTCCAGCGTCTCCTCGCCATCGAACTCGCGATTTCACCCGATGAGCGCATGGAAGCCCAGGATTTCCTCAAATTGTGTCGCAATGAACTAGACCGCCTAATTGAACAGTCCCCCAGTATCCCCGACAAAATCATCGGAGATTTCGAGGTCCGCTTCGGGCGCATTAAGAACTTGCGGAAACCAGATATATGTGGACATATTGAACACACTCACATATATATCGACAAAGATGGTAAACTCAAGCATATTGCCGCAGAGGCCGCGCTCATTCTCAAGAACAAGAAGCGACTCCTACGTGAAATGATAGAGGAGGACCTCGAAGGGAAGGTTATGAAGCGCATGGAGGAGCGCATGGCCATTCAGGAGCGGCTTGCTGCATCCACGCCAAAAGAAGATGAAATTGTCAATATGGAGAATCCACATGATGCCTAAAATTTGAAACGCGGCGTGTGCCACACCCTAACTGCAACCACAACAACCATCATGCCACCCCGCAAGGATGCCTTCCAGCACCTCATCCCATATGCTCAAGCCCAGACACTCAAACATCGCACATATGCTCATGTAGCAGTCCTTCTTAAAGGTAAGCGCATAGTCGCCTTCGCGGCTAATAAAACCGGTAGTCGCAGCCAAGGCTCAGGTTACGGAAAATCCACCCTGCACGCTGAAGTGGCAGTTGTGAAGAAACTCGGCGACATCCATAAACTACGAGGACTCACACTCGTAGTTTTCCGTTATGGACCTGAAATACGCTCATGGACTCATAGCCATCCTTGTAAAAACTGCACAGTATTTCTCAATAAATGTATGGATGAATACGGGCTAAATCGCGTCTATTATAGCACTTGACATACCGGCTGCGCAATACATAAAAATCATTTTTAATGGATTTTATGTATTTCTGTGGAAACGGTCTCGGCAGGGATCGAACCTGCGACCTTTTGGTTAACGGCAAACATAACAGCCAAAAGCTCTGAAACCACTGAGCTACGAGACCTCCGTGGCGCAACCCGAGGCAACCCCTAAAGGGAATCCCCATGCATCACCACACTAGTCGCCGGGATAATTTGCGCCGTTTTTAAACGCACTCCCAAATAAATGGCCGGCAAACATCGCACACGCCGCCAACCAAAAAGGGTAGCCCCAGCCGCTGTCGCCGTATTCAACACCGCGACCGTCATAGGTGAAGCCGTCGCCACCGCCGCCGGCCCAAACACCAACCTAAAAGCAACCTTCACGGCTCTCCCACCCGGACCACATGGGTTCCACATTCATACCGCGGGTGATCTCCGCGGGGAAGGCTGCATGGGAGCATGCAGTCATTGGAATAAGGGTAGCCCAGCGACTCATGGCGGACCCCCAGGACACACCGGTCAGCGCCACACAGGAGATCTGGGGAACATTGAACTCTCCACCAATAAAAAGTCCGTGACATACACATACACCCTAAAAGCAGTCTCGCCGGCAGAACTTTGGGGGCGCACTTTAATTGTCCATGCTGACCCTGATGACCTCGGACAAGGTCCCCATGACGATTCGCCGACGACCGGTCATTCAGGTAAGCGCATCGCATGTGCACTTTTCGGGCGTGCATAGCACGCGCGCTCCTCGGGCGTCTTTAGTGCCAGTCCACGCCTCACCAATAACACCCACCCTCTACTAATTGCAGTTGTGGAGGCCGTTCGCGCTCATCAGGTCTCACCCAGTGTTCATTGAATAGTTCGCAAAACTGTGGCATTGTGTCCCAGCGACCTCCCCGCACACCGAAGTAAATCTGCGTGCCACCCCCCGTGTGAATTGCGCGTTTACCTGACCGCTTCGCATGCACCACTAACGGCAGTGAATGGATTCCCACACCAACGAGCGCAATATCATACTCGATACTATCCATTGCCCGCTTGTAATGGTCAATTAGGCCGACCGATGACCCATATGTTTGCACCATTTCTGCTTGCGCCGCCGGCGACTGTATTCCATAACTGAGAGGAAACTCGAGACATTCAAAATGGAGGCCGCTGGCCCAGAGTCCTGGACGCGCCGACCAGATTGCGTCAAGGCGCTTCGTCTGGCGCATAATTGTCGTTGCAAATGGTGAAATGACTAGTATACGTGTGCCGACAGGTAAGCGTGCAGTCCACCAATCAGCGGGGTTAGTGGATAAATAAGAGTCTAGAGACTGCAGTGCCACACGCGCGGCACGCTTATTGAAAATATCGTAGAGTTTCACCTCACGGTCGACCTTCCACCATGGACTCACCGTCGTCATATGTATAACACTTTCGAGTAACATCTGACCCATTTGTTCGGCGATCGCCTGAGTCGGCGGAAACATCCCTGCATTTCTAGATAACGCATTTAAAAACACGGGATTCAGTGGGGCAAATGCACGTGCCACCTTACTGTTATAAGTATATTCTGCCAACTGAAATTCAATCGTTCCTAGTTTACCAACTGCCGCCGCACTAGACCCAATTAACTGAGCTGCTACAACGCCGAATGATTCGCTCAAGTCGCATATGCGCTGAGCCGGTGCTGACGTCATACTAATTGTAAGTGCACGATATATTTATGCTGTGCACTCAATCTGCATCTCATAGGTTCCACTGAGCGTCGGCATATATAGCACCACATCACCATCCTCATCATAATAGACCTCAAATTGCTTTAGCCGAAAGGTCGTAGTGGCGAAATCCGTGCCTGTGTGCGGTCGCGCTTTAGTCTGCGCATACTTTCTATACTGCTGAATAGCATCAGCCGGCTGGCCTTCGAATAGAAACCAGCCGCCCGTGCTGGCTCGCAAGTCAAGTTCGGACAAGTCCAAGTGGCACGGCCGTGTAATAAGGGAGCCGCACCCATTGCGCAGCAAATAGGTTGCAGGCACCTTCGCCGTGTCACAAGCGCCGCTTGCGGCGCTGCTGCCACCACCGGGTCCATACGGAATAAAACATACAACGGTGCACGCTGCACCACATATATCCCTAAATGCTTCCAACAGGATCTCGTAGGACCAGTTGAAAGGATTTGGTAGGATTGTATACTCTTTGAAGGACTTCTCCATTGTTTGGCTTGATTTAGTTTTTAACTCGGCATGCAAAACACCGCACCGGCTCGCCATCAAATTTTCTTGCCGCTGCCGCAAGCCCAGCCTAAGTCTCGCACACCACTCTAAATGCAGAATGGGCCACGATTTTATTGCAGTTAAGCGACCGACGCGTGTGCCGCTCCCGAATAATGCACGCGAGATTTCACCCCAAATATGGGAGACAATCTACACTCATTATTATCAACTCGGCGAGTCGTATTATATTATTGATAATAACACGCGCACGGCCGACTTTTGCATTAATGTCCATACAGCCGAGGAACTTCGCGCTGGTCTTATGCCAGAATCACGCGAACTCTTTGAAAATGTGTTTGGTGGGTTTGTTGTGAGCGGAGCCGCAGCAGCCGAGTTGGCCGACAAACTCCTAATTGCACTCGAACAGGGCGAGTATCCAACTTTGCCGGCAGAAATTGTGCAGAATTTTGCGATCTTTCTGCGGTTTGCTGGCCAGGATGGGATTCTTATTGTGTCGTAGGGCGCTCACAGTAACTTCCAATAAGGCTCTCCAATAAACCAGACGCGTGTATACCCGAGGCCGCGCAACACCATCGTCGCATGTTCTGCACGTCGACCGGTTTCACAGTATACAAGAATCGGCTCTCCGAGGTTCGGCAGCGCATGCGCACTCTCTAATAGCAGTTTCTCGACGGGTATATGAATGGCCCCTGGGTAATGACCGGCCCACCATTCCGTATCGGAACGGACATCCACGACTGTGCGTATTTGGCCGCTCATGAGCCGAGCCTTTGCGTCGAGTGCCTTCAATTTGTAGGGGTTCGCTGTCGTATATTCGTAGGCCAGCACTAGGATAAGTAGAGAAATTGCGACGAGTCCGGCTATGAAAAGCGGCCGCTTATAACGCTCAATTAGAGTTGGCGGGGCAAATGTTGTCATACTACTAATAGTATGAATTCATTCAGACCGGCTCGCAATGAGACCGAGGCAGCACTATACCCGAGAAATGCTTCCGAAAATGTTGTTAATAATGCGATGAAGGCATTTCGACTCAATCGCCGCTTAACTGCGCGTAATTTGGCGAATCGTTTCAAGAACCGCTTTGCGGCTGTCGGTCTTACAGATAAAGAGGACATCGAGTCGTATTTCGAACTAGAACTTCATCGTGAATTGCAAAATGCCCGCGATGAATTATTGGCGGCAGCATTTGCGTATGCATATAGGTCCCAGAATGTTGACTTGAAGAACAGTGATCGCCATATGTTAATAGCAGATATGTATCATTTTATATCAAATAATATGAGCAAATATGGGCTGCATTGGACATCCGAAAAAATATATAACTGGATAAACTACACAATTCGCGATCATATACGGAAAACTGGGCCGCACGTTGAGGGCATGATTGAATATATGCATCCTGAATGGAATCGCCCTAACTGGAAGAAGCATCTTCGCGTGGGTCGTAAAAACGGCGGTGGCCGAAACCTTGAAAGTGCCGCCTATGCGTATGCACTGTCAAAGATGCACCACGTGAACCACAAAGGCGATCCTGAAAAGATACTGGAGGCTATTTGTGAAAGTATGCGGGAATATCTCGAAAAGAAGGGTGTGGCAGGTGCAGCCGAAATTGCCGCCGCAAAGTGCGCTGAGTTGCGAGGGAAGCGCAATGCGACGCGGAGAAACAATGGAAATTCGCGGAAACTTACACCTGAAGAAATACGCGAGCGCTATTTATCTTTGATTATGCGTGGTCCATGGGCAAATTCGTATCACCCAGGTCATACTGCTCGGCGGCCCCGTGGCGGCAGCAGCAGACGCCGGCGTACGCGCAATACCTAATTGCATTTAATGATAGTTGTGTAACTATTGAAAAAAAATACTAGTAGATGTATGTATATTTTTAACTAATATATATATATACATCTAATAGATATGCCTGTTCAAACACGACGCCAAGCACGTAATGCTCGTGCAGCAGGCCCGGTTGCTCCTCGAGAATACCCGCCGATTCGCGATATACCACGAGACCCGATTGATACTGATTTTGTATACGCTATTCGTCGTCATGATTTACTAAAACTCGAGACTATGACACAACAACGCTCAGACTTAGTAAATAATGAGTTTTTATATAAAGAACCCAATGCATCGATAAATAAAGCATATCCATTATATGTTGCTGTTATGGAAAATTCATTACCTATTGTAAAATTTTTGATAAATAAAGGAGCAAATATAAATTTAGGAACAGAAAACGGTTATTCTACTCCGTTATATGGAGCATCTAAATATGGATATTTGGATATTGCACAATACTTGATTGAGCATGGTGCAGATATTAATAAGACAAACAATATTGGATCTACTCCATTATACGGGGCATCTTCTAATGGGCAATTAGAAATAGTGAGATTATTGATTGCACACGGCGCTGATTTAAATAAAGCAATAGTTAATGGCAAGTGGGTGCCGTTACACGCGGCGTCAGATAGGGGTTATTTAGAAATAGTGCGCGCATTAATTGATAGTGGTGCAGATATAGATAAGCAATCAGAAGATGGCTCAACTTCATTATATTTAGCATCTGATAAAAGACATTTGGAAATTGCACGAGCACTTATTGATCATGGTGCAGATGTGAATAAGGCAAATAATGATGGACGTGTTCCGCTATATGTGGCATCTTTAAATCGACATTTGGAATTAGCACGATTGCTAATCGAACATCGTGCTGATATAAATAAAGAAGAAAAAAATGGATTCACCCCATTATATACAGCATCTAATAATGGACATTTGGAAGTTGCACGTTTGCTTATTGAGCATGGTGCAGATGTTAACAAATATGGCAAATTTACGCCTGTATATCAAGCATCGTTTAAGGGTCATTTAGAAGTAGTGCGACTATTGATTGCACATGGCGCTGATGTCAATAAAACATCAAGAGACGGTAAGTGGGTGCCATTGCATACAGCGTCCGATAAGGGTTATTTAGAAATAGTGCGTGTATTAATTAATAGCGGTGCAGATATAAATAAGCAATCAGAAGATGGATCAACTTCATTATATTATGCATCTAGTCAGGGACATACAGATGTTATGCGTTTGTTATTAGAACATGGTGCAGATGTAAATAAAGCAGACACACGCGAACGATTTATACCATTACGTATAGCATCAGAAAATGGTCATTTAGATGCCGTTAAACTCTTAATTGAACATGGCGCAACCATTACAAAACCAATTATTAACATTGCCAAAACAGCGGAAATAAAAGACTACCTAAATGCAAAATACACCGAAAGCAAACCAAAGTGGAAAGGCTTCACAAAGGGGGATTTGGAAAAATTCAATAGCATATTTGATACCGAAAATCCATTATCAATGAAGAATGTGTCTGTATGTCCAGTATGTTTGAAGTATGTGGAACGAAGCGAAGCATGTAATTACATGTCCCATAATTGTAGCACAACAGGATATTACCATGACGAATTATACAACAAATACAAAAATGCGTCTGGTATAATCAATTGGTGCACGATTTGTGGGCGTATTTGTAAGGGTCATAATCACTATCCGTTGACCTCGCCAAATGGGCCTGTGCCTGAAGTCATAATTGGTCGCGATCCATTTGCACCTGATTGTAGTGTAGATGGCGGGGGTGGCATTGAGGAGAAGATTATGCGATTCCGCAGCATGCACGAATATGCAAAACGGTTACAATTAGAGGTTGGTAAAATAACACATGAAGATGCAATGAATGAACTTGTAGAAGCAATGTGGATGCCCCCGCGCATGCGATTAATTGTGAAAAACATAATTGAAGCTAAAAAATTTAACAAAAACAATTTGATTAACTTTCCTACGCATATTGAGCGGAATGCCATTACAGTTGCTCCACGAGGTTCATTTATGCGTCCAAAAGTAGTTGAACATGGAACAAATATGTTTACACTTGAAGATGATGTGCCTGTTATAAAATTCACTCATAAAAATAGTGCAGGCAAATTGGTTGCACATGATGAATCACAAGCAATCAGCAAAGATATGTTGATTGACTTTATAAAAGGATCCGCGACAACAATGAACCGTTGCTATGTGCCCGATTGCGGAGGATACTTGTGGCCAGAGGAGATTGAAGCAGCGTTTGAAATGGAACCTATTAAATCATCCCTAACTGACAGCGATAGAGCAACACTTGCGGCCTACAAAGAACGCTTTTATCCTGTGTATAATGCCGCTGGTGGACAGTCCCAGAATATATTCCAACCGGCTCTTAATGCGGTATGTGCGGTGCCTGTGAAGAAAAGGGGTGGCAGTCGAGTTACTAGAAAGAAAGCCCTCCGCAAAGTGCGCGGCAATAAAAGTCGGTGTCGACGCCGGCGCATGTGTTCAACTAAAAAGATATAAATATTAAACCAAAGTAGTCTTTCATATATACACCAATTATAATATGTGTATATATTATAATGAGTCAGCCCGACACATCCATTGCAAACATAATAAATCCGCAACTGCCCGTGTCTAAATTAAAACATTCACCGTCTATGATAAATAGAATTAAGCAAACATACAATAATCAAGATTTCAAGCAGCGTTTACATGTTGCTCAAATACTTGCATTGGAATTATATCGTTTATTAATGGGTTCGTTTTTAGTTGTGTTTATACCCCAAAAATGCGGCCAAGATATTTGTTCAATAACTCAAAACGTTCAGCGAAATGATGCACTGTCGCTTGCGGCAATATCCCTAAATGCATTCACAATGTTTGCATTTATTATACTTTATGCAGTCGAAGTCAAGCGTGAACACAAGTTAATTACATATTTGGATGTGAATTTATATACTCCAACCGATAATGATTCTGTTGGAAATGCTTTGCTTAAACTCGAGCCAGAAAAGACGCAGATTATTTGGAAATATGATAAGTATTACACAAATGTTGCGTATGGGTGCACCGTTTCTTTTATCATAAATGCAATTATGAGTTCGATTGTTGTGTATAATAATTATTTGGACAGTAAAACAATAACCGTCTATTTAACAAATCTGTTGTTCATGGGCATGAAGGTGGCAGAAGTGTATTCGATTGTTCACACAAAGAAAAATATCTTTTACAGCGCGTATTTGAAGTCGAAAGTTCAATTTAATGATGTGGACCCTGATAAGGCAATTACACACTATGCACATTCTGATAATAAGACAGCCGTGAAGTTGACGCATGTGTAAGATTGGCACGTGCGTTTAGAAGTTGTAAAAACAATATCGGCAACTAGTGGGGTGCGGAAATCCGGTCAGTCAGCCGGCATAAGCGCACCCCCGTGGTCTTATAGTATAATGGCTAGTACATGCGACTCTGAATCGCATAATCCTGGTTCGATCCCAGGTAGGACCAAATGCCCAACCATATGTTGGGATATGGACTCTGAGCCAGGCGCAAGCCTGGCGAGGACCATACCCTCCGCTTAGCTCAGGGGTAGAGCGTGGGACTGTAGAAGGCAACCTCTTCTAATATCGAGTTCCCGATGTCGCTGGTTCGAATCCGGCAGCGGAGAAACCACCACGAAAGTGGCTTAAACACTATACAAATAACACCTATTAGGATGTGTAGGTTCACCATCATATCCTAACAGCTCGCCCTTGTAGCATAATGGCTATTGCGCTTCTCTTGTAAAGAAGAGGTTCGAGGTTCGATTCCTCGCTGGGGCAAACTCCCGAAAGGGACCCGTGGTGTTTTTGCAAATCCCCACGGGTCCCTTATATCAGTTGGTTAGATAGCCGCTCTTATAGATCTTAATTTCTATGCGTGTGAAGCGGAAGTCGCGAGTTCGAGCCTCGCAGGGACCAACTATTGTGTTTAATATGAGTTATAATAATATAGTATATTATTATAAGACATGGAACGCTCACATTTAATTATATGCTGTGCAGGAGATTCTTCCCTTCATCCTATGTGGAATGTGCCTGAGCGGACATATGATATATGTGTGATTTATTATGGATCTAATCCGGATATTGCAAATAGATATAAAGATGCAGCAGATTTATATTTCGAAGGTAAAGGATTTAAATTCGGTCTTTTAAGAGACCACATAATACCACATTACAAAGCAAATCCCGCATATTATGAAAAATATACTAGTATATGGGTGCCCGATGATGATATTGACATGAAACCAGAAGATGTTGAGCGCATGTTCCATTTTTCAGATGAACTTGGTGCCGATATTTATCAGCCATCGATTGCAAATAAACTGCACCCTGAAATATATTCTAAAGATAAGTCGTGGGCAACATGGGAACATACACTAACAAATGAAAATTATAAATACAGACGCATAACATGCCCTGAAATTATGATGCCTGGTTTTTCTATAAATGCATTTAAATACATATTGTTACAATCTTTGGTAGATTATCCTGCAATTGTTGTTGGCTGGGGTTTCGAATATTATTGGGAAAAATTGTGGAAGACCAACAACCCGGGTAAACAAAATGCAATATATATATACGATAATATACGCGCATTTCATACAAAACCTGTATCACTAGGTTCTATTATACATCAAATAGGTTCCAGAGAAATGGCTATGCTTCGTGTTAGGGCGGTTTCGATACTAACATTAGAATCATTTATATAATATGATTATTTCTAATTGTATTATAAATGGTCCTACTCAATCTCCATTTTAGAGCCGTGAAGGTGCTTGATATTGCGTATATATCGGCGATTTACTACATATCGGCGCTCTATTTATCCGTCTATATTGACAAACTCTACGGGACGTTTGACCGTGCAGCGGCTGACCGCAAGTCTACGGCGCGTCTTATTGCAGAAGTTGTAGGGCAAATCGCGGTCATAACGACGATTTCCTACGTCATGCGAAACTTGGTGGAGGTTATTCCAAGTCCACTCCATGGGATCGCTGGACATGACCATTATCGCCTCAAGGAATTAGCGGGGGCCACGATGTTTATTATCATGTTTATGTTTTATCAGCGCAACTTCAAGGCCCGCGCAGAATATTTGTATGAGCGCTTGACTGTATGAGTGCGTAAATAATTTTGCCTGCATTTTTCCGGCACTCTAATAGGAGGAAACTCCTGATATACGAGATGGCGCAGTGGTAGCGCACTGGGCTCATAACCCAGGGGCCGGTTGTTCGATCCAACCTCTCGTAAATCTGCTACATATGTGGCATCTTAAAAAATCCATTTATAATTTTTATATGTGGATTTTTGTGCCGCTCACGCGCCTCCAATTTGCACACCACACTCTAACCCTCCAAATAGTGCCGCCGGCAAACCGGCGTATACATATCGGCCCCGCCCACCGCCTTCTGTTCCTCCGTCGCCACCCGCCGCCGCGTAAAATGCGCGTGCGTCCCGTCGCGGCAAACTGCGCAGTATGCCGACAGCCGCATAACGGTCTCTGCATGCGGCACCAAGCGCAGCACATCACCGAACGGGCGACGCGCTGCATCCCCATCGAGTCCGCACACAATCACATGGAGCGGCAGTGTATCCACCCACCTAGTCACGCACTCAAACAGATCCCCGAAGAACTGCCCCTCATCAATCACCAACACATCCACATCCCCTAATTGCCCTTCCAATACCCCCAGACTATCCACACACATCGCCTCGTGCTGGTCGACATCGTGTGATGAAATGCAATTTTCTCCATACCGCGTGTCTTCCTTATAGTTCACCACACGAACCTTGTATCCGATAGAGGAATAACGGCGAATTTGGCGCAGCAATTCCGTTGTCTTCTGTGCAAACATACATCCGATGATAAGTGTGAGTTGTCCCATGGCTTGCTTGTTGGTTGGTGCTAATTGCCACTGCACCTTCCAGATCTCAATTTTTGCCGGCAATTAGGAAAGTGCGAGTATATAGTAAAGACATGTCGTGGGATATTACAAAGATTCCAGTCGTATGCATAAATTTGGACCGCAAACCAGACCGCTGGAAGCGCCTCCAGGCCCAGCCAGGCTTCGCCGAATTTCCTGCAGGCATTCAGCGGTGGTCGGCGAAGGATGCCAAGACGATTGATATGGATGCCGACAAGAATATAGCTCTCACTGTTCGCCGCAACATAAAGAAGAACCGGCGCAGAGCCCATGAAGATATAGGTAGTGTAGGTGCAATCGGCTGCTATTACAGCCATCTCTCTGTGGCCGAATGGTTTCTCCGACAAAATGCCCCCGTGGTGCTTGTGCTAGAAGATGACATCCAATTATCTGCCGGCACATTCCGTCGCTTGAAGGAGCATGTAGAAAACAGCCCGCGCATGCGCGACTCATCTAAATGGGATATATGGAATCTCGGTGCATGGTCATGGGATTCAACACCGATTGACGATCTAAACAGAGAAATACGCGCATTCTATCTTAATCATGCATATCTCATGACTCGCACAGGGGCACGCGTGCTTGTTGATAATGCCTTTCCTATAACAATCCAATATGACGGATATATGGGTTTGCTGTCACAACTCAGCATGCTTCGACTATTTGGCAGTAAGGAGTATATTATTCGCCAATGGGGGGATCAGGCATCAGACACACAAGGCGATGCGGCGTGCCATATATGCAGCCTTCCTGATGACTGGGAACCATCTGATGACAAAGAAGGATTTACCACACAAATATCCCGTGACTCCCGAGCCACCGCCACCACACTCCTAATTGCAACCGCGGTAGCCGGCGGAGTATGGGCCGTGTGGCGCAGCCTGAAGAAATCTAAATAATAGCGGCAATTAGTAGACTAGAAATGACCTTCATACAATTACCGTATGTAATCGTATCAAGATTTGACTATGATTGGCTGGTGTTTTCGCGTAACAGTCTCACATTTATTGTGGTCATATTAGCCATCGCATTATATGATGCCCATAGGCCCCGTGCCTTGCTTAACACCCCCAAGGATGAACCTGCAACTCCTGAAGTTTCCGAAGAGTAGAATCAATGGTAATTTCTACGGCGGGAAGTTCCATATCAACACTAATAGGGAAGGCTCGAGGCGGGTATGATGGCGGTGCTGGGATGAATTCTGGAGAATGCTCCTGGACGGCGACTGGTGCAACTATTGGAGTCTCAATTAGGGGTTGGGCTGTGACCGCGATTGCAGGCGCGGGCGCGGATGCAGGCTCCGCAACATCCCACACATTCTCCATAAGTGCAGCCCATGAAACAGGGAAGGCACCCTGCAGACAACGGGCAATGGCGTCTGCGTAGTCGCGAATTTCCTTCTGCGCATGCGGGTCGAGGCGGAGTTTGCAGAGGCGTGCATATGCATATAGCGATCCCGTTTCAATGAACTCTGTATACATGGACTGGGGAAGCACACCGCGCGCCACCTCGGGTGCCACGCCGAGTTTGAGGAGATCCTCGTAGAAATTCACGGCGTTTGCCTGGAAATTGCTGATAAGTCCGATGGCCTCGTTGTTGGCCGCAATAAACGTGTCCTTGCTACCCTGCTTCGCCTTCGCATCGCGCTCACGAATACCGCCCACAGGCACCCAGCACTCAGGCCGCGAATCGACATAGCGGCGCGAAACCTCATTGCGGGAAAACCCGATCGTATGACGGAACCATTCACGGGCCACAAAAATAGGCATCTTGAGGCGGAAGCGCACCTGGGGATGGAAGAAGGGCGTAATGTGATTGTGGCGGGCCAAATAACGGATAAGTTTGGCATCCCGCTCATCGAGCGCATGTGACTCCTTCGCAAATGATACACGGGCCGCATTGACTACAGTTAGGTCGTTGCCGAATGTCTCCAGACGCTCTACGAACCCCGTGCCGTCGAGCAAAAAATATTTAGCGGTGCCGTTGCCGGCGGAGGTTGTTGTAATTGGTTTGTGCTGATTTGGAATAGACATTATGGTCGCTTAATTAATTATTAGTAGACGCGGTTTAGGCTTTGATTACTCCTCGCGTGGCTCCGAGGGGGTGCCATATGGCCACATGGCTGCAATGGCGTCTGACATCGACGGCGGCCAGCCTCCTGTTGGCACAGGCTGGGCGTCGACCGGGCCCGCATACATGCGCGCAGATTGCCTTGCAGATAGCGCAGGAACTGGTGGAAGGGGATATCCGCCTGCGACTGACCGTGAAAGAGAAGGCCGTGGCGTCAGATGAATTGGGTCACCTGTGCGCATCCCAGATGACCACGAAGCGCCCGCAGAACCCCCCGCCGGTGGCCACGCGGCGCTAAGGGGGTCAATCGATACATTCGTGCGCGCGAGGCGCACAGGCGGAGACACCACGTCATCGTCAACTGGCTGCGTCACTGAGCGCACCGCCGCTCCGCTCACCATTCGTGAAACAGGTGTGCTGAACGGGTCCTCGACGAAGGCCGGTCCGCTCACAGCGCGCGTCCCACTCCCCTGACTGAGATACCGCGCATGCTGTGCGAAGATTCCCGCATCGGCCGCCCGCAAGACACCGCCGCCACGCGCCAGCGCCGCCTCATACTCCTCGAGTTCCGTGCGGAGAAGCCCAAGAATCGTCGCGTTCTTCGCACCCGCCACCACACAGCCTGCAACGGCCGTCTTCAGTGCATCCAGGCGCGCCCGGATTTCTGCCTCGTCGCCCACACAGGAGCGCACAAATTCGGACACATCCTGGCGAAGCCCGTAGACCGCGATGTCCTCAAGTGCTGCCGCATTGGCCTCCGCGACTACCGTGGTCACCTCCATATCACTCTTGGAGGCCACCCCGTAGCACTGCAGGGATACCGTATGACAGTCCACACCGGCTGGCACGGACGCCACGAAGGTCGCCGAGAGGCCGTCATACAAATCACCCAGGCGCACCGCGATGCGCCCGTCGGCGAGCGTGTCCACGCGGCGCTCACGCTCCCTAATTGCAGTCCCCGCAGGCAGAATGATCCGTGCATTAACTGCACAACAACTGATCATCGTCCCCATAATGGAACCGAACGCACCAGCAACGTCGTCACGGCCCACCACAATGTTGTAGGTGCCATCGGCCTCCGTCGCCACGTGGTTCAGGAGATCCCTGTTGTGGTCTGTCCCGTAACCGACAGTGGTCACACTCGTGCCAGGATGACCGACGACGGCTGACTTGACGAGGTCGAGTAGCCCGCCCTGGTCTACAATTCCCATGTTCACGTGACCGTCCGTTAAGAGAATGACGCCCTGCTTCATCCCAGGTGCGACAGCATGGCAGGCATCGAGGGCACTGGCAGTCAAGGCGATGCCGGCGCCCATGTTAGTGGAGGCGACGGGCTGAAGTGTGCGGAGAGTCTTCTCAATCGCCGCACGCCCAGCGTCGTCCACACGGACACACTTCACGGGCATGTCCGCGTCGTCGGTGTAGGTGATGAGGGAGAAGTAGTCGCCTTCATTGAGAAACTTGGCGACGAAGCGGAGACTGTCCACACAATTTTGGAGGCGCCCGTCCATGCCCATGGAGCCACTTACATCAAGGACGATGACGAAGTGGACGGGCGTGCGAGGAATCTCACCTCCAGTTACGTTGACGCTCACCAGGAGTTGCTGGTCGCCCGTGGCAGGGACAACCTTGCTGGCTTGAATGTGAATATTCGAGAGTGACATGGCTTGGTTTGGCTTGTGGCTTGCGCACCCCTATGTGCCGCCTGCGACCATCTTTCAAATTTTTGGCTGCCGCTACGACCATAACCACCGTTATCACTACACACCCTAAATGAACTTGTGTATGCACGCAATGGTAACCCTAACCCACTAAAGTATACTTTATGGTAAAGTGCACTTTAGTGAAAAAGTCTGCCAGCGAGTCGGCTCAGGAAAGACAATCTTAAAGTTTCCCGCCACCCTAAAGAATCAGATAAAGTATGTCAGAGGCTGTTGCGAACCCCCAGCCCATCCCCCTGCTAAAGTATAGTGAAACCCCCAGAGTTCCCCTGGACTTTAAAGTGCAATGCCCATTTTGCTTGAAAGTATCAGCCACGACTCTTCCAGACCTTGTTGCACATATTCCTAAATGCTATAATTACGATTACTTTAAAGAATGGCTACCAACGTCACCAGCATCTGCCATTATGATTCGTTCCAAATATTCCCTCGTCGAATACTTTGCTGACGAGGAGGCATACTTTACGACCATTACAAACTTTGCTGCCACTGGCCAACTGGCCGACGCACCGACCGACAGCATCGATACTTTACTAGACTACATCGGGTCAATCGTGTCTTTAACGGGGGCCGCTTGCATAACACCGCTCGGTCGCAAGGCGATTGCATGGAGAATTATTAACAATATGTTTGAGATGAATGAAGAGGCAGTTGACCGCATGCTAGGATTCCTTAATGAACTTTCGGCAGCCGCCGATGATGATTAAAAAAAACGGGTTTTGTATGGTTTTGTGGCCCTCTACTTTGATCCCGCGGTTGCGGCAGCGGCCGCCTGTGCCTTCTTCCAGGCCTTGTAGCCATGGCAGCGGTCCATGAAATAGGAACTGCCGAGTTTCTCCTGGGCTAGTTCATGGAGTTGGCGATTGGTCTCATCTAGGGATGCCAGGAATTCGGCGGCATCGGCTGGGCGTTTGTGTGGAGGAGGCGGCTTATAGTATTCTGCGGCGGCGGTGCGTGCGGCACTAGACATAGTGTGGCTTGATGCCAAACACACCCTAAATGCAATCCGCTTCAATTTTAGAGAGGGCCCATATGGGATGTGTTTTGAGTATATGCGACGACGGCTATATAGATTATTACAGTTACACCGACAACAGTGACAGTGACAGTGAGCAAGACTTCTGCCACTTAATTCCGTCTAATACCAAGCCACCATCCGACTTCCTAATTGTCTACTCAATACCACTCGGGCTGGCCGCAGCAAATACACCACAGCCCTCCACATGAGCCAGCAGCGCCTCTAGTCCATCCGCACGCTCCTCGACAGCCACCTCAAAATCCATCGGCCTCAGTGCAATCTCCCGCAGGGCACTTATCCGCTCCGCGTCCAGTTCAGTGACCGCGCATACTTTATCAAACAGTCGTGTGGCAATCATATACCACAGATTTCCCAGTAATACTGCTGCACGTGACTCGGACATGGCTTGTTGGTTGCCCTACACTGCACCCCTAATTGCAATATCAAATTTAGACAGCGGCGCGCCAGTCGCGGCTATTCAAAGACCTAAACTTTCAGCACATTGATTCAGATAAATGGAGACTAACCAGGACCAGCCCCAGAATGAATTCGAGGAGACCACGGGAGAGATTACGGCGCTCCCCGCGGACGACGACATGTCGGCCCTTCCTCAACTTATTACGCGCTGGCGCAAGAATATGGACGAGATCGCCGAAATCAAGGTCCAGGTCCGCGAGAAGACCAAGCACAGCAAGACCCTCGAGGACGCCATTATGCGTATCATGAAGAAGAACGGTATCGACGCCCTCGCCCTCCGCAATTCCGGTGGCCGCGTCCGCCTCAAGGAGGTGAAGCGCCCCGAGGGTCTCGGCCCTAAGAACCTCCAGCGCATTTTCACCGAGCGCTTCAATGACGAGCAGCAGGCGAAGGACCTCCTCGACTTCATCAACTCCAAGCGGACCACCAAGGAGTCGGCAAAACTGGTCCATGAGTCGGTCGACGTATAATACCACCTCTAATAGCAGAAACCATGGTCCTCAAGGAAGCCTTCCAGGCCGTTGTCAACACCGTCGCGTCCGACGCATCGTCCAAACTCGACACCCGCCAGTCATATGTTGATTTCATCTCGGCGCTCCTCGCGCTCATCCTCTCAATCGTCATAATTGCATTCATCGGGAAACTCCTCTGGAATTCCGTGGTGCTCGATCTTTTCACCATTGCCAGACCGGCGCGCAATGTGTGGCAGATCATCGGGCTCGCCATCTTTGCCAAACTTATACTGGCTTAATTGCGCCCCCACCGAAAATATGAAACGAGTTATTAAAATGGCTTCCATGTTAATAACTAGTCCTTCCTTTGCTGCCCTAGCCGCAACCGGCCTAGCCATACTCCTAATTGCAGTTATGTGGATGCACGGGATGTCGCTGGCTAAAATCGGCGCAGTAACCCTGTTTGCAATCCTAATTGGAGTTCACGGGTTACTTCATTTAGGCGTCGAGCGGGTGTATGACTATAATCCGCTGCAATAGATCGCTCCAAATTAAGTCTCAGGTGTATAATAAAGAATGAACAGTGTGTATGCAAATTTTGCCGGCTGTAATTTCCTAGCAGAAGGCCGCATGGTATGCGGTGGTAAATGGGAGAAGGTGTCAGGCCTCACAATGGAGAAGCAGCCGGCCCAAACATACGCATATGGGGTTTATGGAACACAGGGCGACCTCCATTGCGGTATAGATTTCCCCAAGTATGTCCGGAATACATTCAATCCTCAGTATGCCCCGGTGAAGCGTGCACCCATGGATGGTCCCTTAACAGCAGTTGCACCGGTCGAACCTATGCCGGCTAAGTTCATTGAGCGTTTCCAGCCATCACCTGCACTCGGCAAATAAAAATGTTTGAGGGTTTATTAAGTCAGTTGTGCATAGCATTTAGAAGCGTCTGCGCAGGTGCCTGTCATCGCGGAGCATACCGCGGCTGTAGGCGCGTGGAGGCGTTGCGGGCGTTTCATCGTCGGATACATGTGTGATTGCACTTAGGTTGAGTGGGGGGATTTCCACACGAAGATAAGGTTGTCTTGGAATATTTGAATCTGCTGCAATCGAAGCCTCTGTCAATTCTGCGAGAAGGTTGCGCACAATGTTATTGAATGGTTCATGAATAACAGCACGCTGCCGTTCCAGGTGCGGGGGTGTAGAAGGTGCCGGCCCAGGAGCAGGAGCAGGAGCAGGAGCAGGAACAGGAACAGGAACAGGCCCAGGAGCCTCTTCAGGTGGGTCGCCAACAGACCACATGTGTTCAGTTACGAACTCATGCTGTCTCATTGCTCGACCAATTTCAGTGCGGGTGTCAAATTCACCGGTTATTTTCATGCGGTATAGCGCGCGCCGTGTGATATACTCAGGGTCTTCCGCCCCCGCCGCCACGCATTTCTCCAAATAGGCCTCAATTAGAAGTTTGACATGTGGTAAGCGGGCCACCTGGAGATGCTTGGCGATTTTCTTGTAGACCGCCTTGTGTGCAGCCGGTGCCAGAGGGGCAGTTGCATGACCAAGCATATCATAGAACTCGCGTGTGAGCAGTTGGATGGTTGCCGCATGATACGATGGCCACGCATCTACAAACAACTGGCCATCGGCCTCGTGGGAACGTAGTTGTGCATTGAGTTCATCAAATAACCTAAACACACACACCCCATCTAATTCGGATCCCCAATGAGGAGCCGGCGACGGCGGCGCTGCATCGAACTCTGCCAGAAACATCCACAGGAACTGCTCGAGGGGCTGCGGCTTGTCACCGCTGCGCTCACGGTGAACATGGTGGTAGATGAAACGCGCGATTTGAATGAAGGGCCGGCATATATTCCATGCGCGATTGAAGTGCCGTGGGTGCAAGTAATATACCCACATAATTGACACAACCGACTCGGGTGATACGACTGTATCATGAATATGTTCGACCGCACTCGACTCGTGGATATTTGCCAGAATCTCGTTCGGAATATCGAGGTCTAGCCATAGCCGTCGATAGTCACGGGACTTTGTTGCACCGTTGAGTTGCGTGTAGAAGTAGCACACGTGTTGATTCTGTGGGCGTTCCATGGCTTGAAATTGCTTGCTTGTAGTGTGGACAGGCTTGCACTACACACCACCTAACTGCAAGTCATCAATTTTTTCAACCCATTAAAAAGTTCGAGATGTTTTATTATTGTTTGTAGGCTTATCATGCATGCAGCACACGCGTCTTGATGCACGTGTAGTGGGCGCGGAAAGCCGCGTCGTCCATTAGTGTTGGGTCGGCGGCGACTGCCTCATTTACAGCGGACCACGTATGCTCCCAACCGACATCGCCCACAATAGTCGCCCGCATGAATGCGATATAGTCGGCAGGGCGCTTATAGTGCGCCGCGTAGGCGGTCCACTGAAGGACCGCGGCCCACACCGCGTCGCGATGCGGACTGATGACCTCTTCTAAAGCCGCCAGTGACGGCGGACTGCGCCAACTCTTGGGCTGGAGTCGCTTCAGTAGGCCCTGCAGTAAGCCCATTGTTTTTGGAGCGGACCGCGCGGCGGCCGGCACGAGCGCCTCAATTGTGCGCATGATATACGCGGGGAGGCTTTCGCAGTAGTCCTCCCCGTGGCGCACAAGGAGGTCGCGTAGGCCCGCATAGAGATGCCGCGCAAATTCGGCGTGCTCCTCAAGAAACCACGTGTTCTTGTGGAGTTCATAGCAGATCTTCACGAGCCGTCTGTCACATTCTATCGCCTGGTTCACTGCGATGAGCAGGTCAAACGCCACACTCGCATTGCGAGCCGCAGCAGCCCACTGACTAAGACGCGGCATGACCGGCTTTAGTGGCACCGCCGCGTTGTCCTCCACGACCTCGCCGCACCTCCTAAGTGCAGCACATGCGCGAATGCGGTCGGCTACAATGCCACGCTCGATATACTCGTGCGCCGCAATGACGGTGTTTTCACGGTATTCACGTGTAATTTCCATGGCTTGAATGGTGGCTTGAAGAGTGGTTTGCCGGTGGGCAGCATATATAGTCACCAGCGCACATCTTCAAATTTTTTTATGCGGACTGCACCACAGTCCATATAAAAAATGGATGGCGTGGCTCCGTTTGTGTGGTATATGTGTGCTCTGTGCACGCCTGTGTGCCATGGAACCTCTTAATTCTGCGCACACTCCTCCCATACCTCAACGGAAGGCATGCGACAGCGCATGTTGTCAGGTGACTGACGCCCATTGCGCGCGTAGTCGACGCGCAGGATTACACCATCAAGCAGAATCCCTGCCTCGCTGTTAATTTGCTTGTGGCACTTGATGGCGTCCTCGAGGCGCTTGAATTCAATGAACGCATAGCGGTGCTTGCGGCCAGTGGACTGGTCGAGTGGACAGTAGACGTCCCGCACCTCCCCGAAGAAGTCGTTAAAGAGCGTCTTCAGATCGTCCTCCGTATAGCGGCGGGGAATGCGGCTGAGGATGAGGGACTTGGAGATGGCGGCAAGGGTGGCTGGCATGATAGGTGGCTTGTGTGGAAACTTGACGAGTTGTCGGCCAATCACCAGGCGCACCTGCGCCCCCTCAAATTTTTCCCCCCGCCCCCAGCACATCCCTAATTGCATATGAAAAAAGGTCAAACATCTGTGCAATGCTGTGCGCGGGGAAGTGTTAGAAGGGCTAGATTGAACCATACTTACTATCGTGTGGGGGCTGCATTATGCCTTCTTGCGGGCTGTATTAGACTTGTCGGCTACGGCAAACTTCAGCACATGTTCGTGCAGGTAGCAGACACTCTCGCTCAGCGCATTAACTGCCTCCATCGCGTCGTTTGGACCCAGCAACTCCACGAACACGAACGGGCGCTTCACGCCAGTCGATGTATCGACTGGGCGGAACACATCGCGCACTGGCCAGTGCGAGAACATCTCCCGCACATCCCACAACTGGATGTTATCTGGGATGTTGGTGATGCGCACGGACGATGTGGGTGCCGATGTGACACCTGGGCGTGGCTTCTTGTCTACGCCACACCAGATTGGCCGCACCCCCTTCTTGGTGTCGAGCCAACGCTGGAACTCGGCCTCGCGCTCCTTCGCAGTGGACTTCCCGCGGCGACCAGCAAGCCAGTCGTGGAGAGTCGCACCGAAGTGGGGATGCTCGAGTGTGACCGGGTCCGCAGCCGCAATCTCTGCAGCGCGTGCCTCTGCCTCCAGCACATACTCGGGCTTCTGTGCAGCGAGTTTGGCTTCCCACTCAGGGTCGATGCGGTCCATGCGGTCAGACCAAGAGATGGTGCGCGTGCTTGGGCCCAAGTAGAGGTCCTCCGCGAGCCAGCGTGCTTCAGGTGTGCCGCTACGGAGGGCCTCCTTGCAGGTGTCCGATTGCTCGGCGAACCAGGCCTTGAAGTGCTGGGTCTCATACCAGCGGAGGTTGGCCTGTGCCGGTGCAGCCGGCTTAGGAGGTGGAGGGGGAGGATTGAGGAGCCACTGGCGGGTCGAGTGGCGCCACTGCATGTCTGAGCGGAAGGCGCAGCACTCGCACCAGTCAGACGGCGACCCGCGCTCGTCAAACGGCCCCTCGTAGTCGTCACAGATGTGCTCATACTTCGCCGACTCCTCGTCTAGCCAGTCCTCGAAGGAGCGGCCGTAAGGGAGTGGGAGGTCGATGCGCGGGTCTGGAGCGACGATGGTGACCAATCCAGTCGAGAGTTCGACGCCTTGCTTACTGGCGACGCGGCGAACACTGTCTGGGATGAATGCCTTCATGGTCTTGAAGGCGGGGGTCCCTTGGCCCTGGGAGGTAGGCATGGATGAGGTGTCGGTAAACCAATGTGTCGTAACTGTGGACGGTTCGATCCACAGCCAGTGCCGTTGTTATCTGCGAAAGGCACTCCAACGCGAGCTCGTTTCAAACCAGCCCCGGACCAGACGACTACTGCAAGCCATCTGCTGTGACCACGCTACACGCACTCCATTGCCCGAACAGCCCGCGGCGGCACCTGGTAATGCCTAGGAGCCTTGCGACTCCATACCCTCTACATGTCTTTGAGGGTCCGAACTTATACTGAGCGAAGTGCTATGTGCAATAGCCGTCCAATCCGAGACCTTGTGCTAGCCCCCGTTAAGAGGCCGCACCAGGCACCTGGTGTCGAGTCACACCGACCCAGGGAGTTCCGCACCCACAGGCACCTTGCGGCACACTGCAAATCGTATATAGCCCCCTGAGTTTCGAGACGGGTAGTTTACCACTCCAGCGCCCGTAGGTGCCTTCAATGTGGGCTTGCCTCGCCTCTAGCCACTACGCTCCCCCCAACGGGGCCTCACGGCTGCCCTCTAGTGGGTGATTTTTCCACATTTCAAGTTTTTTTTATACTTGAAATGGACCCCCTGGATGGCCACCATGCGAGCCTGAGGGGTAGTTTTCAAGTTAAAAAAAAACTTGAAATGGGGGTCACCGACCACCCTAAAAGCCGCCTTCTGGCACAACACTCTCAAGCCCCCAAGCCCCCAAGCCCCCAAGCTTCAAGCCATGTCTACCACTGAGTTCCCCGTTGCGTCCGCTGTCGAGTCCGCCGTCGAGATGTCCACTGAGAAGCCCGTTTCCACTACGGGTCCTCTGGATATTGAGGCGCTCATCGCAGCAAACCCTGCGCAGGCAATGATCGTCCTCGCAGAGTTTATGAAGAAGGCCGCTAAGGCTGTTGGCAAACAGCCTAAGCGTAAGGGCTCCATGCCCAAGGGCGAGACGCCCAAGCAACTCAACGAGTGGACGGACCGCGTCAACTCGGTCCTTGAGCGCATGCGCGAGACTGACCCCAAGGCTACCCGCAAGGAGGCCATGGCAGTCGCCGCTCGTGAACTCGACGAAGAGGACCCTGAGGGCGCTCCCAAGCGTGCTGCCGCTCGTGAGAAGCGTGCCGAGACTGCCGCCAAGAAGAAGGCCGCCAAGGCACAGGCTTCTGTGCTCGGTGCGGCTCTCAGCAGTGGCCTCTCGGTTGCCACTGAGGAGAAGAAGCCCAAGAAGGCTCGCACTCCCAAGGACCCTGAGGCCGCTGCGGCCAAGAAGGCCAAGAAGGCCGCTGCCAAGACTGACGAGGCCACCAAGGCCGCAGCGGCCAATCTCCTCACCAAGGTCGGCCTCTCGGATGCCGCCCCTGCACCCGCCAAGAAGCCGGTCCTCAAGAAGAAGGTCGCTGCGCCCCAGCCCGAGACGCTCCCTGCTGACACTGGGCTCGAGAACATCGAGTTCAACGGCACTGAGTATTTCAAGAACGACTCGGGCAAGAACACCTACTTCTGGGAGGTCAACGAGGACGGCTCGCTCGGTGTCTATGTCGGCCGCTTCGACGAGGCCACCAAGACGCTCGATGTGACCTACCCCGAGCCCACCATGAGCGAGTAAGCAGGCCGCGCCCCCTCCCCAAACACACAAACATACAAAAACAAACCCTCAAAACAAACAACACCCCCCCGCCCTTAGAACATTTTTTATGTGATACAACGCCGCGCCGCCCACAAAAATTTGAAGCCAAGCCAGGCCACACACACCCTAACTGCAGCCAGCCATGCACCTCTACACAAGCCACCTAATGTGCGTCGCACACCCCTACGAAGCCGTCCAAGCCGCAGAGGCATTTGGCCAATTCAAGGCCCTTATACTAACCGCCCTACCACTCCTCACATTTGCATACCTCCTGCGACATCTCATAACTGAGACTCCTGCACCCCCTAAGAGCAGCCCAGTGCCTCCATACCGTGACCCCTCCCCACCCCATGCATGGGGCGGGGAAGAGGAGCCAGTCTTCTACACAGACGATATCCCTAATTGATCTTCATATAGACTCGCCCGCCATCAAAAATTTGAAACACACCGTCAGTCTTTTTTGTAGACCGACTACCAGTCTATTCAAGCCAACCGACATGCTTCCTCCCGCGCCACTCCATGATCTCAAACAAGTCGGTTCCTATACATACTTCGAACACCAAGTCATTGCAATTAGGTGGATGGCTAATCTCGAGACCAACGGCTACAAGATGCTCCGCACCGTCCGCGGTGGCATCCTAGCAGACGATATGGGTCTCGGTAAGACCCTCGAAATCATTGGCCTCGTCCACAACAGCCCCGCCAAGCACACCTTGCTCCTCTGCCCACTCGCCCTAATTGACAACTGGGTAAACATGGCACGCAAGGCCGACCTCAATGTGTTCACGTTTGACCGCAACGGCTGGTCGCTTGTGCACCGCTCAACGACCTGCGAGAAGGCCGTCTTCGTGAGCAACTATGACAAGTTGCTCCAGGACAACTATGCCCCCTACTTCATCAATGCTGACTGGGATCGTGTGGTGCTCGATGAAGCCCACCGTATTCGCAACCCCAAGACGGCGCTCTACAAGCGGTGTGTAGCACTGAAGTCCACAGTCGGTCGCTGGGCTGTCACCGGCACTCCTGTGGTGAACTCACTGCATGATGCCGCTGCTCTCCTGAAGTGGTGTGGCGTGTCCGCTGCACCCAAGTGGAATGACGCTGTTCACACCACCATCATCCCTCACCTGGTGCTTCACCGTTCTCTTAAGGAAATGCGTAGTATCATCGCTGACGCCCCACCTGAGCCGGTTGTGGAGCGCGTTGTGCTCCCGTTTGAGACTCCCGAAGAGGCCGAATTCTACGGTGTCATCCAGGGTGTTATCAAGCGTCAACTCGAGGAATATGCACATGATGTCCATAACAGCGCCATGATGCTCACACTCTTGCTGCGCCTGCGTCAAATCAGTGTGCACCCCCAGGTCTACATCAACGGCAAGCGGCGCACAAATCCGCACTACAAGCGCCCTGACTGGACGCTCCCAGTGACGAAATTCGAGGCGGTCGGTCAACGAATCAAGGCCGATATGACCACCGGTTCGCACAAGTATATCTTCATTTGCCACTTCGATGATGAAATCGCTCTTCTGAAGAAGTATCTGGCAGAAACTGGTCTAATTGACACAATCTCAGAATATCACGGTGGACTCAATCAGGCACAGCGTCGTGAAGCCCTCCGTGCTGTGGAGGATGCACCCGGCTCTGCAGCCATCTTACTGCAACTCCAGGCAGGCGGTGTGGGACTCAACTTGCAGTGCTGCGATCGCGTGGTATTTATGTCGCCGTGGTGGACAGCCGCTCTTATGGATCAGGCAATGGCCCGTGCTGTCCGTATGGGGCAGCGTGAAGTGGTGCATGTATGGCACATGTGTCTCGAAGAAGAGGAGACGCTCAACATCGACCGCTATATCACTAGCCGCGCCGAGTATAAACAAGAATTGGCCACGTGGTTCTTCTCGAAGGTCCACCGACAGGCTGTGGCAGAAATGCCCACGCCGCCACCCGCCGCAAAGTTGCCTGTGCAGCAGCAGGTAACTGCAGAGGCGTCGGCAGGTGATCCGACACCGCTCGAATAAATATACACTCCTAATAGCAATGCATTGGATGGATTATGTGTGGATAGTAATGGCCTTAACGGCAGTCTTTTTTACGGTCTATCTTTTTGTCCGTAAGCGGAATACTTTACCTTGGGTGCCAGCCGAAGGCTTCTCGGGCGTGGTCGCCGGCGCCGGCAACCCAGACTGTCTTTACACTTTGGCCGGCGCGGCTGAACTCCTAAGTGTCTTTGAGCAGGCCGGTGTGGAGTCCGTTTCAGAGGGTCCACGGGACTACTCGGAATTGCGCCTTATCCTCAGTAAGTTGGCGTGCCTGAAGAAGGACCTCATGAGCCCATCAGGAATCGTTCAGGCTACACTTTACCAGCCGTATGCGACCACACACGACCGTGAACCGGTGGCCGAGACGACTGCACGTTGCTTTGCCAAGACGATTCCGGCCCGTGATCTGGATATTTCCTTTGAAACGTGGCGTGATCGTGGGAATGAACTCCTGCGCCGTCTCTGCACGGCCGCCAAGTTGTCCGAGGCCCAGGCGTCTGCCCAGGAGCAGCGCTTTGCCCGCCTGTGGGCCGATGTGTATGATGTGGCGAAGGGTGCATGTATGAAGGGCGAGCCCTCGATTGCAGGGAAGCCTGCTGGACCACGCGACCCTGCTCCCTATGTGCCGGCTGATGTGAGTGCCGTGGGGCCATATGAGGGGTATTATTAAACTAGCCATATATGAAGTATATACTTTTCACACTGTCAATTAGAGTGTGTGTAAAGTATGTCGCGTGCAACTAAAGTATCACAGGCAGACTATGCCGCGGTAAAGTGGTTCGAGCAGCCAGTAACGGTTTCTGCCACAGAAAAGAAAGGTGGTGCAGCGGCAACCCGTAAAAGAAAGAGGGCTAGAAGTGCGCGCAGTCGGCGTCACAAGCAGCACGGGGGAAATCAGTATATACTAACGGACTATATACCTGAAACCCTAGGTATACCTGCTGACGATTTTGAAGCGGCATGGCTGACGGCTAAAAGGCTTGAAAGGTTGGGAATGGGAAAGTTTTCAGTGGTATATAAATATAAGATTGCAGGTAAATTTATTATATGCAAGTTCATAAATGCATCTATACCAGTGAATAATGCAAATAGAGGGGCTGATAAGCAGTTAATATTTAAATTAATAAATAATGAAATAACAGCCCTTAGTGAGTTGACTCACGATGCCGAGGCTGCAAAGTATATACCGCGGTTTGTGGGCCTTATGAAAAAGTTGCACACATATAGCGGAGGACAGTTACGTCCGAAAATACCAACGCTTGCACTTAGTCCAAAAGCAGATGAGTATGAATATATTATTATTTCAGATTATATAGCTGGTTTAACACTTGGTAATTTATATACGGCCGAACCACATCGATTCACACCCGAGTTTATAGAGCGCCTCCGCAGAGATTTTGGGAAGGCTCTGACAGCAATGCATGAGGCCGGCTGGATGCACCGTGATATACATCCTCAAAATTTGTATGTAGAATTGGATGAGATAGGTTCATATATACGCCCCCTCCTAATTGACTTTGGAACGGCTGCACGCATTGGTGAGCATGCAGATGTAATCGGTGCGGATAAGTATCAGTCTGAGCGCGCTAAGCGGTCTAGCACTGGTTATAAACCTGAGTTTGATTATGATTCGCTTGACATATCACTGAGCCACTTGAAGCCATCCCCTCCGCCGCCGGTTATACCACCTATACGCACACCATCACCGAATACGAGTGAAAATAATAATAATTCATATGAATCACAGTCGGCACCTAAGAGACCGCGACCGAATCTAAACACGGCACCCTAATAAAAATATAGAAATGCCTGTTACTACTCGCTCACGCGCCCGCCAACTGCGCCCTAATAGCAAGCCCACCGGTTTTTATGCGGAGCCGGCTGTCGATGAGGAAATCTATGAAGCCGCTTCCACTCTAATTGCACTTTCTACAGCGTGCCCATACCGCCGGTCTGCGCGAATTGCCGCTAGACTACGGCAATAATATATATATTTCAATATTTTTAAAATCTAACTATACTAGTATAATGAGCACACCTGGAACATTTGAAGGAACTGCATACAGACTTGCTTCTAATTGGTTTGGTATAATACCAAACAATGATGGCGCAAACCCTATCAAATATCTTGAAATAGGGACATTTTATGGGGCAAATCTGCTGTCTGTTGGGCGCTCATATGGGGCACATTCAGATTCTGAATTACATTGTATAGACCCTTGGATGGATTATGAAGATTACCCTGAATACAAAGAGCGCCAGGATACCATATATAACACATTTAAGAAAAATATTGTGAACTCTGGTATATCTGATAAAATTGTGGAACATCGTGGGTTTTCACATGAGCAGATACCGAAATTTCAAGATGAATATTTTGATATAATCTATGTAGATGGTAATCATGAGCCAGAATATGTTATGGAAGATGCTGTGCTTTCGTTTAGAAAGTTGAAAAAGGGAGGGTATATGATATTTGATGATTATGGCTGGGGTGGTCCAGATTTGACACAGCGCGGTATTGATGGGTTTTTGAATGGGTATCATAAAAGAATTGTAAAGATGGGTTTGCGCCAAACACAAGTATTTATACAGAAGAAGCATTAATTGTTATACTGTCTGTGCAGCAGCGGCAGCCGCCGCTTTGGCTGCTTTCAGTTTGAGTGTGGGTTTTTTCTTGGGCGCACCGCCGTCCGTATCAGAACTTTTCAACTGTAGATTCATAATTCCAGTTGTAATGTCCTTCGCAGCCATCGCAGTATCTTCGGTTTCCACTTCGGCTGCCTTCCGTTTTGCGCCGACTCGCGGCCGCTTCACCGCCGGTTTCTTCGCCGTGTCGGCCCAGACTTGGCCAGACAGGTCCGTTCCACGTGCCAGATCATAGAATTCGTCCTGGTCGAAGTAGGTGAGCGACTTGAGCACAGGATGCAGACTGGCATCCTTCCATGCGGCATCCTCCTTAATTGTATTAATCATCTCCTCCACACTGTGCCCATACTTGCGGGACATAACATCCATTGTAATCATGAACATATCCGCCACATGGCACATAAGCACATTCGACACGGCCTTCATGGCGGCTGACGGGTGGGCTTTTAGGAATTGCTGGGAAAACGGGCGATAGTCTTCGGCATTCGCCTCTAGGGCGGGGTTGACCGTGATGGGGCGCTGCTGCGACGGATGGCTTGGGTTTGATTCCATGGCTTGGTTGTGGCTTGGTAGGCAATTATATACCAGCAAGCACCGCCCTTTCAAATTTATTCAGGCACCCATGACCCACCGCTGCCACCCCACACTTCTCTAATTGCCAACCAAAGGACCCCAAAGAGCCCCAGCGTCGTCCCGCTTTCGATCCATGGCACGCTCTCCCCTGCCTGTCCCGCTTCGCTCGTCCATACACGCCGCGCAGCCGACCATCCAACAAGTGCCATTAGAACTACGAGGAAGATGTCAGCGAAGCCGACCAGGCGGTCCACATTGTTTATTGCAATGACTGCCGTAAGGATCGCACCCAATCCCATGATGATTTTATGCGGGGCCGCTGCGCTATTTAATTCCCGCAGCCCTTCTGCCCACCCAGCGGCACCGGAATAGATCCAGCGACTGGTCCCCACAAACTGCACAAAACATGCGGCCAATATGAAACCGGCCACCAACCAATTAGACCAGCCCCGTTCTTCTGCCCCCCAAAGTGCGCTGACGATATCTCCCACAAAGTTCGGCGACCCCATCAAAGTATTCGCCCGTCCGCGGAGCGGGACAAAGACTGTGAATGCAAAGATACACCCTAAAAGAATCGCCGCCGAAAGTCCAATCGACCCGTTAAATGCTCGCACAACATCCTCCCTGTCCGTAGTCTCTTCCGTGAAGGTCATTAGCACATCGAAGCCGGCCAATATGAAGAACACATACACAATAGCCCGCCCTATGTCGTGCGTCTCCCCTCCCACAGCAGTCCCCAGATTCGGCACGTAGGCCCCTCGCCCAACCACTGCCCAAACCGCAGCCAACCCCACACCCACTAAAAGCAGTATATAGAATGCCCCCGCCCAATCAATAATAGTCTTATTAACATCTATACCGTATGCCGCCACCACCACCATCGCCACGACTAACTGAATAGCCACCATGACCTGGAATGCCGCCCCGCGGTCCGCACAAAATATGCGCGTTATGAAGACTAGCCCAAGAGCAATTGCGAATATATTGTAGAGCAAATATGCACCAGTCGCCACCACCTTACCAGCCCCTCCTATTTGCTCTTCGATGAGTTTCTGTCCAGAATTGTTCACTCCGTGTTCGCGAATTGCGCCAGCAAACGTTGCGCTACTCCCTAATAGCAGTGCGGAGACCCCGCCTACCACCGCAGGATATGTGGAGCCGGCCGCATATACTGTGGGTGCGACCAGGTTTATCACACCACTTCCTAAAATATGTGTGATGCCAAAAAAAAGCAGGTCGGACAAGCCGAGTTCTTTCTTAAGGGTTGTTGGGGTGGTGGCCATAGTGCCTCTAATGTTCACGGAAGAATGATGTTACACCAATATTTGTCTCCATCTTCTCGATTTCTTCGCGGGTAAACCAGCCGGCTGCGCCGATTTCATTGGTGTCCTGTGGATGGGGTGTGGGCTCGGCGGGAAGCCAGAATAGATAGTATGTGCCTCCACGAAGGGAGTAGCAGCGTAGAGGGGCGGGCAAAATGCGGAAACCGGTTTCTTCACGGATTTCACGACAAACACATTCAAGTGCAGTTTCACCATATTCAATGTGGCCTTTAGGGAAGGACCATTTACCAGAATTACGACCTTGGACTAACAGATATTTGTTGTTAATATTTTTTACAATACCTCCAAATACTTTATCCTGTTTATGACTGGCCTGTGCAGCAGCTGTAGGTTGAACCGCATGATGTCTGATGGTTGACGTCGAAAATGCCGCGGGAAACTCCGGAATCGCAAGGGCTTCGAATTTCATATATACGCTCGGGTGCCATATATACTGGCCGCGTGCTGTCCTCAAGTTTAGGGGGCGGTATTTTGTTCATAGCGCGCTTCAATTTCAGCGTATAAACTTTATGCGGGTGTCTTGTGCAAATTTAAATACTGAGATACTATAGTATAAACACATATGAGTGAACTATTATCTACTGACAATGTATATAAATGTGTTGTAATAACACCGGCCGGTCGAAAGCGTTATATTGAAATATTATATCCATATTTAAAAGCACAGCGGTCAGATTTTGACCACTGGCAGTTATGGTTGAATACAACAAATGCAGAAGATATTGCGTATATGCGCTCTTTAGAACGTGAAAACGACTGGATAAGATGTATAAAAGCAGAATGGCCAATAAATGGCAATGCATCTATTGGATATTTTTTCAAACATACTGTGCAGCCTGATACAATTTATATTCGTCTGGATGATGATATTGTATATTTGACACCTGACTTTATTTCAGCCCTCTATAATCAGCGCATAAAATACAGAGAACCGTTGTTTATATACCCCAATATCATTAATAATGCAATCTTAAGTGACTTGCATTACAAAAATAATTTAATTTCATATGTCGTTGCACCCGGCTATAATTGCCTGGATAATATCGGTTGGAAAGATGGAAAGTTTGCTGAAACTCTTCATAATGTATTTTTAGATTCTATTAAAACACACTCAGTTGATAAATGGAAGTCTAGTTTTATAACACATACGCCGGTTAATTATGCACGTGTATCGATTAATAGCATAGCATGGTATGGAACTGATATGGCAAATATATTTAAAGCAATAGCACCAGGTGATGAAGAGCAAAATATATCTGTTGAAATACCAAAAAGATTAAAAACGAACAATTTAATAGTGAACTACCCAGTGTGTGCACATTTTGCGTTTTTTACACAACGCCCTCACTTAGAGGGGCGCACGACAATATTAGAGCAATATAAGACATTATCAGAATTAGTTTAATAATAGTATATTCCGCGCACGCATCAACCTAAGACCTCCACACAAATACCTAGTAATATGGAACTCCACACCCGTCTTCTCGACAACTCCCTAACTGACTTCTACACGGACACTCCGCGCAATCACGCATCTGATTCGGGCTTTGACCTGTATGTGCCAGCTGACATCACCATTCCTCCTAATAGCACTGCCACAATTGATCATGCAATTGCATGTGAGCCGCAGTTTGCGGGTGGTTACTATCTATACCCGCGTTCATCTATTAGCAAGACACCGCTCCGCCTAGCAAACTCTGTGGGGATTATTGACAATTCCTACAGGGGTTCTATTATGGCGCGGGTGGATAATCGGAGCAGCGAGCCATACACCGTCCGTCGCGGTGAGCGCCTATTTCAACTCTGTCATCCGAGTCTGATGCCGCTGTCAGTTCGCCTGGTTGAGACCTTGTCCGAGACTGCACGTGGTGCTGGCGGGTTTGGCTCATCGGGTAAGTAAAATTGAGGTGGCGCAGCGCTTTGTTCAGTCAGCACCCTCCAAGCCAAGCCAAGCCAAGCCATGTTTTCACACGATCCGACTACTCTGCTCGCCTTATTGGTGGGCCGCGACAGCCAGTTGATGATTATTATACTAGTCATCACATTGCTGTTTAAAAATATGCATATTTACCGCTCAGCCCGCCGTTGGCTCACCCATTATGGGATGTCGAGTGTGACACTGGAAGGCCGTATTGTGAACGACCTGCGCCATGTTGACCAGAAGTGCATAATGGATTCTACGATGAAGGCGCTGATTCACTATGTGAACAAACAAGACTTCACCAAGATATCCAATGGGATTCGCACGGGGGCGTATTTCAATCTGGAAGACGCTGAAGATGATGACCTGAATATGAAGACACTGCTCCCAGTCAATTCGACGAACGGCATGAATATCGCTCCTGATATTTATATGTTTGCCCAGGCACAGCAAAACGGCATTAAGCAGGAAGGTGGATCTCAAATATCGCAACGCTCGGCCGATAATATGGTGTGCTCTGAAACGATCCTTACGATTGAACTGAAGACGGGACGTGGTATGCCATACCTCCACGCATTCCTAAAAGAGTGCGAGCGAGTATATGAGGAGTATTTGAGCCAGGAGGCGCACAAGCATATGGTGTTGCGGCTTAATTGGAATTCCGAGTTTCTTCAGGCGGCTATCTTACCTATTCCTGAGCACAAGACATTTGATAATATGTTCTTTGAGGGCAAGGACCAACTCATTCAACGACTCAATTCGTTCCGCAATAAGGCTGTATACCATCGCCTCGGTATTCCAGATTCACTGGGTTTGTTGTTTCACGGGGAGCCTGGGACAGGAAAGACGAGCGCCATTAAGGCAATTGCGAACTATATGAAGATGAATTTGATCATTATTCCAATGAGTTCTATTACAACTCGGCGTGAACTCGAACTGATCTTCTATAAGAAGACGATTGGGACTGATTACCACATTCCTTATAATAAGCGAATTTACGTATTTGAGGAAATCGACTGCAATGGCTGGGAAAACATTGTGCGTGACCGTGAAGTGCTGCGGGCAGAGGCGAAGGCACATGCGGCTGCAACGGCGGCTGCAATGGTTGCACGCGGATTACAACCACCCGTGGTCTCGCTTGATGATGAGGAAGATACGCGCCGCGAGTCGAAGAAGCGGTCGCGGCGATCGGGCCAGGATGAACCGCTGACTCTGGGTGCTTTCCTGGAAATTCTGGACGGTATTGTGGAGATTCCTGGGCGGATTGTGATTATGACGACGAACCATCCTGAGCAACTCGACCCCGCACTGCGGCGTCCTGGGCGCGTTGACATGGAATTGGAATTCAAGCGGCTGCAGCGGGAGCATATTGCGCAAATCTACGAGCGCTGGTGTGGTGAGGCATTCCCTGCCGCCTCCCTGGAAGCGGTTGCTGACTACAAATTCACCCAGGCGGACGTGTCGCGACTTATCTTCAAGCACGAAGGCGCCACTGAGGCCTTTGTGCAGGAAATTGTGGAGTTGTCGCGGTTGCCTCCTGCTGCACTGGCACCTGCTACAGCATAAGTTGATCTTCCATTAATTGCATTTCATCCGTCATTTCATTTCCACTTAATGGAGGCGACACCGGTGCCTGCGGCTGGGCTGGCACAGGACCTGGGTTATATGTCTGGAGTCCACAAAAAAACCACCGTAAAAAAGCCGGACCTCTGGATACAAATCGCGAACCGTTAGGCAAAATCCATGCAACATAGTCTTCACCATTCACCTCGTAAATATATTTTTTGCTGTCGAGCCAGCGGGCTAACGAGTCAAGTATATACCACGCATACGCAGTATCTCCTAAATGCATTTCCACCCAAATCCTATGCACCTCTCCCATATTTGCCGGTGGCTTACAAAAAATCAGATATGGATCGACATTCATGTTATTTTTCTATACGATTTTTGCAGTTAGGTGGTGTTTTGCAACTTGGGGCGCGGAAGCGTGTTTATTTTTGGCGCGCGGGCTTAGCGCAGGAGCGCGGGTTCAGCGCAGGAGCGCGGGTTCAGCGCAAACGCGCCACAAACCTAGCCACGAATCATCGCGGTGTTAGCACCGCGATGCCAGTCTTGCGCAATTCTGGCTCAGCGCAGCCGAGCCACGAATCGCGCAACGTCCTCGGGCCTATTATGCCCCACCGCACTCCCCACATAATTATTATAGAACATCACAGGCAGCGCCGTGTTGTCAATCCACCGCCGATGATACTTATCGAGCGCCTTCAGATAATCGAGTGGAATCTCTTCCTCTCCCTTGCGTCCGCGCCGACCGATGCGCTCCCCGCAAACATCAGGCGATGTGTTCACGTATACGACCCCATGCACTCGCACACTGTCATAGAGCATTCTATACCACTGTTTATAGAGGTCCCACTCAATTCCGTCGAGGCACCCATCATCCCGCAGCATTTGCGCGAAAACATTGAAATCGGTCTCCAGGCACCGCTCAGTCACAAACACATTCCTCCTAACTGCAGTTGGATCCCGTGCACATTCGCGCTGCCACTCGTCGATGGCGCGGCGGATATTCAAATAGCGGCTGAGGACGGCGCAGTTCTGGAAGGTGTAGGACCAGCGCTGCTTATCCTTATAGAACACCTCGAGAAGCGACTCGCCGCCCTCATTCTTAAGTGCAGTCCATGTATCAAGAGGCTCATCGATGAAGTGCCACTCGGGATATTCGCGACGCAACTGGTCAAGTAGTGTGCTCTTGCCTGAGCCGACTCCTCCATCAATGCTGATGAGCATGTAGTCGGGGGTATTGCATGTGCTGGTATTCATTTGGATGGCTTGGGGTGGGTGCTGTCTGGACTCCATGCCTTAACTTGTCAATTTTACTGCGCCCCTTGTGCCGCGGCCACAGGTTGGACACCAATAGGAAGGGCGCCTCCTGCGGTTTGTTTGCCCACGAACAATTCTGGGTGGAAATTCCTATGCCATATATCACCGAACCACTGGAGAACCCGTCGCCCATTAATTTGTGTGGGGACTCGATAAAAATAACTCTTCACCTGTAGTGCATAGGTTTTTTCCGCAAATGCAAGGCGCACGAAGTCCGTAAGCATCCGCAAATTCAGGTCATGCTTTGAAATCCCAATGCGCGCCAATTCAGGTTCCGCCATTTGGTGAATCCCACGCGCCGACTTCGACCTAAATGCAGTATCATGGTGGGTTCCAGGGAATCGTTCCAGCCACTTATCCATAAGTGCAGCATCATCCGATATAACAAATGTATCTTCGGGCTTCTCCCCCGCGCTCGCATAACCATTCATAAGTGCATTCATTTGACCGTCATTTAGGGCACGATCTGTGCCGCGCAAATGAACGACGGTTTTTGTTTTGCATTTCTTGAATTCGTCGCATATATGCTGGGCGACATATGGCTGGAAGCGCAGATGATTACATAGTTCGTTCCAGTCGTAGCGGCGGAAACCTATACAACTATGTATAATAATGGTCTCAGGGCGATCCGCGTCAAATAGTTTAAAATCGTATTTGGGTTTCTGTCCATAAATCCACATACCAACTGGGCGCGACGGGTCTTCGCCTGCAGGATATATTGAGCCCTTGTAAGGGGTCACTGTTGTATATGGCATACCTACAATGGTAAAGTATGCATCAAACCCGTTCACTCCATGCATGTGACACCACATGTGGTCGTTCCAGTTAACATGAAGAGTGCGCCCAAATTTGCGGGCATGCGAAATGGCGTATGAAAGTGCCTCTAGGCGGTCGCAGAAACCCTCGATGCCCCGGGCCACAATATAGCGTGGCAGTTCGGGATAATCATATATAAGCGGGCCTGTGCTTGTCCCTGTCCCTGTTCCAGATCCAGATAGATCCGCTCCTGTCGCCGTCGCCGTTCCCGCAGATTCAACACTCATCTAATAGTAGTAATCCGAAACCTCCAATATGCCTACCCGCGGTCTCTTCAATAATCTCCCGCTAGGCCGCAAACCAGCGTTCAAGGCTCACTACGGAAATCCTGCAGCAGCCCGTAATACAATTCGCCGCCTTCGCTCCAAGCCATGTGGCACCCAGCGCCAAGTCGCCGCGCGTATGATTTCCCGTGCAACCTATCACGCCCATCAGACGGCTAATATGCGGGCCGCCGCGCAACTTTACAAAAAATTGATAAAATCAACTGCAAAGCGCTGCAAAACTGCCATCAGCCGCAGCAAGCCATAAATTCTCACAAATACATAGGATGTGTCTCAAACTACTCGCAGGATTATACTGTGCGATGCTCTCAACCGCCCTCCAATGTATCGGTGAATACAATACACCTGAGCATTTCTGGGCAGCTTTCAAATACCCCCAGGGATTCAACTATGCATATTATACGCCCACCTCACAATCTCTAAATGCAAGTCAATTTGACCTTCAGGATACTGACCGCGGCCTTGTTGCAAACACACTTAGACAGTTGTGGGATACGCCGAGCGCGTCCTATGTTATATACAACGATGAATCACCACTTCCTAATAGCACATATTCGTCTACGTTCGGGCATACGAAAGGTGTGTTTGCAACGGATGGTGAAACCGGTTTCTGGCTCACACACAGCACTCCGCAGTTTCCACTTGGACCATCATATGCATCAAGTTATGAAGGAATAACAAGCAATGGATTCGATTATGGGCAACATTATCTTTGCATTTCCCTAACTGCCACCCAGGTAAACACAATTGCATATCAATTTCAAATGAATAGGCCGTTAATTACGGATTCACGCATATCATCGACGACTCCATCAGAACTTGCGGCACTGGCACGTGGCGAATACTCTACATCCCCTAATTGCGATCAAGTGACTGTGCGTGGAGCAACACACGACTGGGTTGTATTTTCAAAAACAACTCAGTGGAATGGAGAATTATACGATGCATGCATTGCGCCAACTTTGTGCGAACCACTTAGGGTGGAGTCTTGGATGCGCGGGGATGAATGTGGACCAATGTGCGGTAAATATTCGGTTGTTGATATAAAAAGTGTGGAATTTATTGGCAATACATGGCAAGAGCATCAGGACCATAGTAAATGGGCAGTTGGCAGTCGTCATGTATGTTTTGGTGATATAAATAGAATGAAATCACAGGCTGCGCGAGGTGGTGGTGCGGTGTGTGTGGACGATTCACATTTATGGGAGATTATGAATGGTGCCGCTGTAAGTGCAGGTGTATGTGGCGGTCATTAATCTTCCGTCCAGAATACTTGGATATGCCAGAAGTCCTGTATGCTTGGATTGGGATTTTTATACCAGCCGAATTGGAATCGTGTGTGGCCAACGATGCGGGATATTTTAGCGTGGAGCATTTGGTTTATAAATGCCTCGTCAAATGATGCACTGTAGTCGGCCGCGCGATTCCATAAAATCCAGTGTTTTGAAAGAATCAATAGATTGTATGGAAACTGTGATGGGGCAAATGTCCATGTATCAGTTGGGAGACCGTATTCGACGGCTGCATGGCGACCTTCTGTTAGGGTGCGTGTTGCTCTGAAAACTGCACACAGAATGTAGTCACGCATACTTCTCCATGTGCCGCTAATATGCTCTGTAAGGCGCCGTTTGCGTTCCAACACAATTGCATCTGGCCTAATTGTATGTTCATTAGGGAGCCATGGGTAAATCATATTGAGGGCATTTAGAGTGGCTAGATCCGATGATATGCGACCTTGTAGAGGCGGGGCTTGAGGTGCCATGTTGCCTAACTGGAGGTTATGGGGGATTTTTCAAATTTGTGTTGGGGGATGTTTTGTGGGATATAATTTATTGAAATGAAATAGTTGAATTATGATGCCGGTTGAAAGTGGCCTTGATAAGAAGTATACCGGTAAAGAACAAATTAATGAAGCGGATTATATGTTATATGTTATAAAAAACCATAGTGAACTCGGAAATTGTTGGCTAACTGAACAATGGTGTAATGGTAATAAAGAAAGTTTACGCGAATATGTTGAACGCCATTTAGCCGCAAATGAAAATGTGGTTAAATCAAGTGATATAAAAGAAAACATATACAGTTATAAACCAGGCGCCCCTAATAGAAGTGTATCTAAACACAATGATATTTTACCAAAAGATATATGTGATGCACTTGAACAAGTTAATAAAGATATGAAGGCTGGTATCAAAAACCCTGATTCTTTAGAATATCTTGCTAGTGTAACATATAAGGGTTATTCAGGTGGTAATCGTGGTCGCACGAAAACACGGAGAAGGCGCCGTTAAAGTGGTGGAGGGGTGTTAAAATAATTCCATAGAGAACATTTTGAATGGTCTTTATGGAATTTTGTGTGGAAATGTCTGCATACGCAAGGAGTCGAACCTTGTGTGCGTTTCCGCACCCCGTCTTAAGCGGGGCCTCGCAGCCGTCTGAGTCCGTATGCACGTGTGGATTTCTCCACAACTATACATCATTCATTGTCTTTAGGTTGATGAGTTTTCCACCGAAACCCATATGCGATGCGAGTAGGACTATTAAGTGTTTGCAATATACGATTTACCCCCTTTTTATTTATAGAGCGTAGTGCTTCTCTAATACTAATATGTGTAGCAATAAATTCATTATCCAGTGAATATTGATCTATCTTCTTCCCTACAGCATTTGCGACTGCTTTCCTGTGTGCTTCTATATTAATATGTGAATGTGATCCATGTTCATCATAATATCTTTTAACAGACTCCCTAATCTTCTCTTTAATAACCTCCCGTTCCTCCTCAGTTTTTGTTGTTTTCCACCCAGCGGCCCCAACACGCCCTTCATCACATGCCTTCTTGAAAGCCTCTGATGATTTTACCTTTTTTCCAATACTCGCATTCCTAACAGCCTCCCTATGTTTCTCTTTGTATGTTTCATAATAATTCGGATTTTCTTCTCTAAATTTTTTACAACCTTCTTTCATTTTAGCGATACTTTCCGCTTTATGTTTCTTCCCCAGGAAACCTCCTCCAGCACCTCCAGGAAGAATGTTGTAGCCTCCAGGGGCGACCGAATTGTATTCTTTAATAGTCGCTCGTTCAATATCAAAGCGTTCTTCAAGGCTACATGTGCGAATGACTTCAAAACGGAATGCATCAATGCCATACTTTTGCACGGCATCTCGGAGTGCAGGGCAACCAACTCCACGTCGAATGGTTTCTTTGTGTCTTCTCCATCGCTCTTCGGGATTTTTACATGTGGTTTCTCCAATATAGCATTTTCCACTAACATTATTTGTAATTTTATAAATATATGCCATTTGTTATAAAATTATACACCAGTGCCCGTTTCAAATTTCCATTGTATTCCCATCCCACCAAAAAATTGAATATATTTCACAATTTAAAGTAATATGTGTAAGCCATAAATGAACTTCCCATACACAAAATCGCGCCTACAGGATTTGCATGCTGAATATTATATGAAAGAAGAAGAGGCGTTTATTGCAGATGTTTCTGACCATATTAGTCAACTGGTTATTAGTAAAGCAATTTCTACAAGTAAAAGAATTCAAACTGGAGTAATTATTACAAATTTATCAGAAAAGCGGCATATTACAGTTTATTTCAAAAATGTGCTGAGAGTCTCTAATCGCGCTCTTGAGATGCCCCGCGAATCATATATTCCACGAATTATTTCAACAATAGAAGAACGATTTCCTGATTGTGTTATATCAGTAGATCCACTGAAAACATATATAATAATAAATTGGGGTTGAAATATAACACTTCAATAATAAACCACCTCAGCATTCTCTAAAAGAATATAAAAAGTGGTCCCGCGCGGGTCATCGCTCATCATATATGCCATATATTTTTCAATCATAACCTTCATGCGCTCTTCAAAACGGCATACTGCGGGCAATGTTTTACATGTAATTGGGTATACATGTCCCCAGTCGGCAGGCACCATAGTATCATTTACAGGCCGTGAACTAGTCCAATCATATACCACTATATTACATGATACAAATTTGGCGACCGCCGGCAAATTTGCAAGCGCGACCTCAGATTTATATGGTTTGTAACCGGATGAAAACCATCCGTCAAACTCTCCTAATTGTTCAGTCAAATAGGCGCGTGGTTGTTTAAATGTTGAATAAAGGTTGAAGCAGTGAATATGATTAACCATAAAACATAAAGTTACAGGTTTAATTAATTCAACAACTACAATATATTTTTCACCACATATGAGTGGTGTATAAACATCAAATGGATGCAGCCCAAGTCTGACCACATGGCGATTGGGAAGCGCGATTAGTTTCTCTATTGATGGATAATATAACAGAGTCCCTGCTGGAAATGTAATAGTTCCATGTGAAGTCATCTACATGGAATCATTATATTACTCTATTGTAATTCACTCGCACCCCCCGTTCACTTAAGTGTAAACAAATAGAGCAACTGATTGAGATCCGCGACCATTTCATCACGTATATTCGCGAGGTCCGTATCGCGCTCCCCAAGGCGCAACGCATCCCCGCCCAAATATGCAATACAGTTCTTCACAAATTTCACAATGCTCCCCTCGCTCATATTAACGAGTTCAATCTTATTCGTGCCGGCTCCCAGGCGGCTCTTGCCGTATTTGCCAGCATACACTTCGACATAGCGGTCAATATGCTCATCCAACTTACTAACTGCATCATCGGTGGCCTTGTGGCGGCTATACACGGAGGTCTGCCAGTGGTAGAGTTTGATCTGATTGCGCATCACAAAGAAGAAATGAATAGTGCGAGCGGACATACTACATATACGCTAGATTATGCATTTAGAGGTGTCGCGCGTTATATGCGTAAACCGCGCATGAAGTATAATTTATTTAACATACCGTATGAAGAAAAGGCAGCAATTGGCCTGGAAAGTCATGTATATGGACATCCAACGGACGGCGGAATGAAACAACTGGCGACTCTAATAGATTCAATTAAATGTGAGCATTCACTTGAATTTATTAATGGAATTGATTTGGGGTGCGGAGACGGGAAACTTGTGGACTATTTTAATAAAAACATAGAAAACTCCGAATGGCATGGTATAGAACTGAGTGAAAGTCGCATACAATGTTCGGATTATGTGAATAGTAATAATATAATGCACGGGGATTTGCTACACATTGATTACACCGACTATAATTTTCTATATATAAACAATGTGTGTTTTGAAGACGACTTATGTGAGCGCATTGAATATAAAATACGCAATGAGTTCGGTGGCTACGCCATTTTCTCAAAGAAGATCCAAACGCCCGCATTATATAAACACGCCATTTGTCTGGCAACTCCACAAATTTCAATGAATTGGTCAAAGACCCATATAATATATGTGTATAAATTCGACTAATTACTTGGCGCCCTTTTTGGTGCCACCTCCAGCAGCCGCCGCGCCACCCGTCCGCGCTTTCTTCTTCGGCGGCTCCTTGGCGACTTCCTCATCCCCGCATGCGCTACCTTCATCGCATACAGTAAATTCATGCGTTCCCATAAGAGTCCCCAGTGTCATCGCGATCTCTTCTCGCACCATCTTCAGCATCCCCAACGTCCCGTCATATGCATCGGCCGCCGCCTTGCGGTCAATCACAACTTTGTTATAGACAACTCGCAACCGCTCAGCTGCCCCCTCCAGATACTTCACACCCATCCGCAGGCGTCCCTCTAGCAGCGACGCTGCACCCGCCTCGCCATCACCCCGTGCCTTCCATATCCGTGCCGCCACCTCCAGGAGTTGCCCAATGATTCGCAGCATCCCTGAAACAGCCACCCCGCCTTCAAAGAATTCACCGACGAATACCAGGAGTCGCCCGTCTTCTGTCCAGTCAACCCAGAAGCCGTTCTTTTCGCTGCCACTCCTAAGTGGTGCATAAAGTGCGATAAAAACACCCGCCCCAATCTCAGGGTGTTCTTTCATGTCGCGATGGAACTTTGCCAATTCTTTAGAGGGAATCGTCTCGGCATGTGCTTTGATTTCAAAGAAGACATCCATGCCACCTACGGATCCTTTATAGTCACACTGATGACTTTCTTTGCCGGTCCGCGCCAGCCCCCAGCCCATATCTGCTGCCGCCTCCTCGAAGTCTTCTTCACCTTCTTTACCTTTAAGGACAGCACTGGCGCGCACTTTACCGCGTGCCAAAAGTGCTTCCTGGAGTTCCCTGGCAGTCGCCACTGCCCGTTCTTTTTCGGCCATCAAATATGTAATCATACTTTCTTTAGCCGCCACCGCTCTTTCCACCTCAGCAGCCCGCCGTCCCTCTTCTCCTAATAGAGTTGCCCGCAATCCCTCGACGGTCGCCTTCAATTCCGCTACACGCCGTTCACTTTCAACAGCAGCCGCCATGCGAATTGTCTCAGCACGCTCGGCTGCCTCCGCCGCCATTCCTGAGCATTTTGCTCGGAGACTCTCAACTTCCGCACCAAGGGTCGCTCGTTCCCGTTTCAGAAGGTCGATTTCATGTTCGGCGCGTCGCTCGGCTTCCGCAAGTCGTTTTGCAGCAGCTGCCGTCGCATCTGCAAGGCGCTTCGCAGCGCGCTCCTCGGCTGCCCCCGCGACCCCCACGGCTGCCGCCTCGCCAGCAATCCCCCTAACTGCAGTAAAACATTCCACACCAAGTTCGAACATTTGTTGTATATCTTTTACGCACCCCGTTTCATACAACTCTGGAAGTTTCCAGGAATCTTCCAGAGTGAATGTAATGACCTGGCCACCAGGTTGTAGAGACTTACTGGAGAAGGCGCATGACATGTTACTAAAGTATCGTGGACAAACTTTAGGAGCCTCCCTGTGGTGCGCTAAAATTGACTCTGTAAACACGGCAAATATATTAGCAAACAAGCCAACATGGATTACTCCGCAGTCAGCACACTTACGACTCTCGTTAATACATATGGATTTAAGCATGTGTATACTTCTCTTATGACTATTGGGTCGGCAAAACTTGTGGAGTATTCTAATGAACTCTCGTTCATTAATTCTCTCCTTGAGCCGTGTGGGCATACTCCAGTGCAGCCCGCACAGGCAGTTACTGTGAATCTGGTGGAGGAGCCAAAGAATACGTTTGAAAAGACAATCGAGATTACTTCAGAGGCTCTTGTGGAGCCTGCCGAGCGTCCACCCAGGAAGATCAAGGTGATCAAAAAGAATGGGCGGATGATTAAAGTAAAGAATGGCGAGGTGCCTCCTGAGGAGGCTGCCGCGGAGGCTGCAGTGGAGCAGCAGGCAACTCCAGCGCCTCCTCCGCCATCACCAGAGAGCGGCCCCGAAGCGGCCCCGAAACGGACTGCGAAGGAGATTAAGAAATGGCAGCGCGAACAGGAGGCGGTGCGCCGAAAGTATATGAAGGCGAACAATATTACATTGGCCTCTGTGTTGGTCCCCGAGGCCATCCAGGCACATCTAAGTGAGGGCAAAACATATGCGTGGATTGCCCGCGAGGTGACTGGACAGAAGGAGGAGGAGGTGTCGAAGTGGTGCAAGGAGAAGGGGCTGAAAAAGGGGCTTGTTATTTGATGCGCACCTGCAAGTAAATTTGTGTATACTCAATTAGAATATGAGTTGGAATTTAGAGCAAATTCCGGTTGTTTGTTTGAACTTAGACCGCCGTCCAGACAGATGGGAGCGCATACAGGGGTCTCCAGGATTCAGATCGTTTCCGCATATTGAACGCTGGTCAGGGACGGATGGAAAGAAGATGGATATTGTGAATGATCCGCGTGTGTCTGTGTTGGTAAAGCATAATATCGCAATGAAGACTCGCCGTGGTCATGAGTTTATTGATACAGCGGGCGCAGTGGGATGTTATTTGAGCCATGCATCAGTGTATGAATGGTTTGCGAAGTCGAATGACCAGGTGATTCTTATTTTTGAAGATGACGTGGCGTTACCTGCAGGTTGCTATGAACGATTGAAGGAGTATGTTGCACGCACGCAACTGCTGCAGGATTCTAATAAATGGGATATGTGGATGCTTGGGCCAAATATTGCAGAGTCTTCGCGTGTGCCATCAGCAGGTGATACACAGGATATAAAATCATTTGTGTTGGCACATGCGTATTTTGTTAGTAAGCGTGGTGCAGAGAAACTGCTGAAGCATATTTATCCTATTGAATTCCATGTTGATGGTTATATGTCTTATTTGGCTAAATTGAACATACTAAAGATCTATGGTCCATCACGGCCACTATTTATGCAAGCAGGAAGTGCAAGCGATATATATCCAGGGCACGGATGTGCGATTTGCGACGTCCCAACAAATTTCAGTGACTCCTATGAGTTGATAGGGAAGTCCGAGTTATATAGGGAGCGTGTGGTGTCATATGCGGTGGGTGTATTATCATTATGTGGTGCGAGTTGGTATATATACAGGCGGTT